>Ga0181521_10003357_pt1 | contig 18870 bp, 14 predicted proteins | sample PEATcosm2014_Bin_32_FD_119764 | JGI IMG/M metagenome (GOLD analysis project Ga0181521, IMG submission 119764) | Peatland microbial communities from MTU Mesocosm Facility, Houghton, MI, USA - PEATcosm2014_Bin02_60_metaG | ecosystem: Environmental > Terrestrial > Soil > Wetlands > Peat | place... | reverse complement strand
GACGATACTGTCTCACAAAAAGCCTCTGCTAACGACTGCGCGCGCCTGTCAGGATGGCGTTCCACTTTGCGGAACCAATACAGATGAGTCGTGGTGTCATAGTTGTTCGTTGTCACGACTACCATCATCGCTCGCCAGAGCCATCAATTCCTTTGCCGGTTCTCCCCAAACGGCGATCTGGGAGATCAATCCCGCGCAGCGGCCACCCAGGTTCTGGGAAACTACGCTCCGATTCGGAGAGGCTTGGCAGACCACAAGAAACGATGGCCTGCCCCACAGAGCAGCATAACCGCAGCCAAACGTGGGGCGGACGCCCACGTCCGCGCCGGACCCCTTGGTCCGGCTCTTCCTGTGTTCGTGCAGGTCGACCAGGGGGTCGACCGCGGGCCTGGGGGCCCGCCCCACAAAATCTTCGCAGGCTGCGAAGGTTTTAGAGTGCTGTAATACCGTGCGAAGACCGCTCCCTGACGGTCGCGGCTCTGCCCGAGGCTGCAAACAACATCGCCGAGATCGCCGGCTTGACAGACGAAAGCGTCTGTCCCACGAAGCGGCAAGCCGGGCGGATTAACAATCCGCCGCAGGTTAAAAACCTGCCCCACGAAGCTATGCTACTGCGCATCCCGCTTGGGCAATGCATTCGATATGAATTCGCCGACGTCGCGCTTCAGCTTGGTGTGCGAATCGCCGTCGATGTATAACATGTGGCCCGCCTGGTAGAAACTCCAGGTGATGTTCTTGTGCATCTCGGGATTGAGGCCCATGTGGCTGAAGGTGTGCTCGACGGCGTAATAGGGCGTGGCCAGATCAAAGTAGCCGGCGACAACCATGACCTTCATGTAGGGGTTCTTGGTCATGGCGCCGCGCAAGAGGCTGGTCGTATCGCCAAAACCGTTTTGGACGCCGTAGTCCCAGGGCTGAATGCCGCCGAGGGGGTAATAGTACAAGTCGGTCTTGTATCCCAGCTCGTTGCGCACGTAGTTAGTGAAGGCGGCCGTGAAGGGCGGAGTGATGAGCGAACTGGAAGGGTCGAAGTCACTGGTCTCGCCGACATTCAGCGCGGATGGCCCAACCAGGCGTCCATCGTAACGCCCGATGGTTTGATGCCGGTCGCGCAGCAGTTGGCGCGAGAAGTGCGACACATCGAAACGCAGGTTGCTTTCGTCGATATAGCGGGCCTCGAGTCCGGTATAGCGCACCAGTTTGTCGATGACGGCTTTGCGCTCGGCGGCGGGGAGGTCGTCCCCTTTGCCCAGGGCCGCGGCATATTCGCCGGTGGCAAAGCTTTCCACTTCCTTGAGCACCGACTTCAGGTCCTTGCGCTGTAGGTCCGGCGCGACCTTCTTGTGGTACCAGGCATCCGCGGCATAGGTGGGAAATTCCAACTCATAGACCAGGTCGTCACTGCGGCTCCAGATGGTTTCCAGGTTGAGAGTGGTTCCGATCAGCACGATTCCGTTGAAAGCGATTCCACGGTCGATCAGGTAGCCTGCCAGGCCCGCGGCGCGGAAGGTGCCATAACTTTCGCCGGCGATAAACAGCGGGGAGATTTCGCGGCTGTTGCGCACCAGGTACATGCGCATGAACTCACCCACCGATTGGATGTCTCCCTGGACGCCGTTCATGCGGTGGGCCACCTCGACGTTCTTGGCGCGGCTGTATCCCGTGCCCACGGGGTCGATGAACACCAAGTCGGTCAGGTCGAGCCAGGTGTCCGGGTTATCTTTCAGCTCGTACGGCGGAGGAGGCATGCCGCCGTCGGGGAGCAGCCTGGGACTGCGCGGCCCCATACCGCCCATGTGCACCCACATGGACGCCGAACCCGGACCGCCATTGAAGCAGAAGGTGAGCGGACGCCGGGCAGGGTCGGTAATGCCATCCAGCGTGTAGGCCATATAGAAGATATGGGCCTCGGTTTCGCCGGCGGGGTCCTTGAGCGGCATCTGGGCGACGGTGGCGGTGTAGTTGAGGGTCTTGCCGCCGACGGTCACGGAGTGATGCGTCACGACCGGGGTTTCATCGACTTCTCCTCCGACCGCCGGTCCGGGACCCGCGATTCCTCCGCGGCCGCGGCCTCCGGGCGTCGGCTGAGGCTGGGCTGGCGGAGTTGCCGCTGGGGTGGCCGCCGGGGTTGTCGCTGGCGGTTGGCCCTGCCGCCCCTGGGCGCGAGCCTGCGGTGGTTGCTGCGCCAGCAAGAGGATGAGCAGCGGGGCAATCGGGGTTATTGCACGTCTGAGATGTGAATTGGCCATTTAGGTGAATGATACTCCAAAATCTCCGGCCGGCGGGCGGGGTGGATGGGACATCGGGACCGGCGGCGGCCCGCTACGCATCAGGCCACACGATACTTGTCGCTGCATTCCTGGGAGCAGAAATAGAAGATCTCTCCGTTGACAGTCCGCGTGATGCTGGTGGCGGTCGAGACATAGGTGCCGCACACCGGATCCTTCTTGAGTTCCCCTCCGGAGCGCACCGCGGGCGGTTGCCGGGCCGCGCTCCGCGGCCCGAGAGTCGAGCGGAAACCCTCGAAGACGCTCCTGAGGATCGCCCTCACCAGCCAGAAAAGCAAAACGGGGAGGACAATGAATCGAAAGAAGAGCCGGATCATGGAATCGGGGCGGAACGCGATGCTCCCGCCCCGGAATCTAGCTTACTACTACTTCTTCTTCTTAGTGGTACTCTCTTTTGCGTTGGGGTTCTTATAAGAAACGTCTATGCTGGCGTTGAGGGTAGCCAGCATGTCCTTGGCCGGTTGTGCAAACTGGCCCGTGGGAGCCAACGCGAGGTACTTCTGGAATGCCTCCACGGTCCCGGGAACTGGCGTCACCTTGCCATCCGCCCCCAATGCCGCCTTGCCTACCAGGTACACGCCATACTGATAATAGGCCTCGGCGTAATTCGGATCGGCGGCGATGGCCTTTTGGAACGCCTCGGCCGCGGCATCGGCCTGATTGGCATTGGTCAGCACGGCGCCCAGATTGTAGTAATACTTGCCGGCATTGGCCGGGTCGAGTTGCGCGGCCTTGGTCAGCTCGGCCTGGGCCTCGGGGATCTTCTTGGCCTGCACCAGCGCCAGGGCGTAGTTGTTGTGGGTGGCAGCGTCTTCGGGCTTCAGTGCGATGGCTTTGCCGTAGGCATCCAGGCCCTTCTGTGCGTCGGCGTCGAACTCCGGCCCGGTCTTGGTGCTCGCCAGCTTCATGTAGGCGTCGGCCAGATTGGCCCAAACGGCCAGTTCGGTGGGACCGATCTCGCTGGCTTTGGTCAAGGATTGAACGGCATCTTCGTACCCCTTCTGCCGTTCGGCGGGAGTCGGCGCCGCTGCCGCGGCGGCCATAGACGTCATGCCAACGTTGAAGGCGTCGTTCAACTCCTTGTGCTGTTTCAACTGCCCTTCGCGCTCTTTGAGGTTCTTCTCCAACGTGGCCTTCTGCTCGGCGGTCATGCCGCGCTCCATCTCCTTGGTGAGCTGGCCGCTTTCGGCGGCCTTCTGCATCACCGACTGGGCCGCGTCGCGTTCTTGCTTGGAAGCCTGCAAGTCGAAAGAGACGTTGGTGGGATCGCCCAACTTCGATCTGGTGCTCTTATGATCGACGTCTTTGCCGTCCACTTCCACCGTGACGATATAATTGCCCAGCGGCAAACCGTTGTAGAAGTAGTGCCCCTTCTTGTCGGTCTTGGTCTTGTAGTGTGCGGTAATGTCGGTGCGGTCGAGCTTTATCACGGCGCCCACCATCGGCTTCCCGTCGTCGCCCTTCACTTCTCCTTCGATGGCCGTGATCTGGGCCAGCAATGTGTACCCAAAGAACAAGAGCCCGGCGGTCGCCAGGATCGTGTTGCGGAACTTCATAAAACCTCCAACTGAGACTCGTTTGTATTAAATACTAGTATACTGTATCTCGTTTTGCCGCCGTCCGCGATACGGCACGTGAGCTTTTTTACTCGTCGAACAACCCGATCTGCTCCTTGGGAACGGCCTTGGCCTTCCGCTTCTTCAGCGGACTCCCCACTACCCCCAGCACCTGGACGGACTCGACCGCGGCCCGTGGAATGAAAACTCGTTGCTGGTTGCTGTACGGATCCGGGGGAATCACCGTAAACCCGTATGGCTCCAGTGGGAGCAGGTTGTTGGGCATGATTCCCTCCATTACCTCGCCGTCCCGGAACTGGAGGCTCACCCAGAGCCCCTCCATCTTCGGGCGGGTATTGAAGACCTGCCGCCCGGTCCCCCCGGCGCCCTCAAAATCGCGCACAAAAGAGATGGTTTTGATCTCCTCGTAGGGGACGGTCGAGACGTTGCCCTGCGCCGAAAGCAGATCCACTCCAGCCGGCTGCAAGTAGGAAGCCGGATTGATGTACCCGGCCAGCGGTTCCTTCTGGAATCTCCGGATGACCGCTTTTTTAGTGGTGGAACTGGCCAAATCTTGCCTCTTTTACTACAAGTATGTTTCAATCATTTCGGCGCTTATTGTATCATTGGCACGATGTCCGGAGTGCCGAACGCAAATTCCGCCCGCTTTTGCAACCAGATGACCGCGTTTTTGAACTTCTGCCGTCTGGAAAACGGCCTCTCCGCCAACACAATGGAAGCCTATGCCACTGATCTTTCAAGGTTTAGCACATTTCTAGGAGAGGGTGCGGCGTTGCCCGGGACGGAAACGCTCCGCCATTATCTGGATCATCTATACCAATCTGGCTTGAGCAGCCGGTCCATCGCCAGACATCTTACCACGCTGAGAAACTTCTACGGTTTTCTCCTGAGGGAAGGGCTCGTCGAGTCTGATCCGACGGAGCACCTGCGCACGCCGAAGCAATGGCAGACGATCCCTAAGTTTCTGAATTTAGAGGAGATCGATAGAATTATCGCGGTTCCAGACAGTTCCCGCCCCACGGGCCTGCGGGACCGCGCTATGCTGGAATTGCTTTACGCCACCGGTTTGAGGGTTTCGGAGTTGTGCCGGCTGGGGGTCGGCGACCTCAACCTGGACCTGGGGGTTCTGCGGACTACCGGCAAGGGCAATAAGCAGCGTCTGGTGCCAGCGGGGAAGGAAGCCGTCCGCGCCGTCGAAGATTATCTCGCCAACGGCCGCGGAGCTTTGCTCAAGGGCCGGGCCAGCCGGTACCTTTTTATAACCGCGCGCGGCGGTTGCCTCACCCGCCAAGCGTTTTGGAAGCTCCTGGCCGGATACGGCCGGAAAGTAGGGATATTCCATGGGCTTACGCCCCATGTGCTTCGTCATAGCTTCGCCACCCATCTGCTGGAGGGCGGGGCCGACCTGCGTAGTGTACAGGTCATGCTGGGGCACGCCGACATCTCGACCACCCAAATTTATACGCATGTCATGCGGTCGAGGCTTCGGGACACTGTAGAGAAACACCACCCGCGAGCCTGAGCGGAGACCCGATGCGATGAGCGATTACATCTACATGCTGGAAAGCCACCTGAGTCCGGATCAGAACCGGGTGGTACAAGAGGTGCAAGCGGCTGCTGGACAGGCCAACGTCAACGTGTTCCTGACGGGTGGCGCGATGCGCGACATGCTGGCTGGATTCCGCATCCGCGATCTGGACTTCGCCGTGGAAGGCAATGCGCTAAAGGTGGCGAAAGCCCTCTGCGAACATGCCGGCGCCAAAACGGTGCTGGAGGACGACACCCGCAAGAGCGCGGAACTGGTGTTCCCCACCGGTGTCACGGCACAGATTGTCATGTCGCGGCAGGAGAAATCCGCGCGCGCGGGTGGCAAGCCCCAGGTGACCGCGGCCACCATCCAAGAGGACCTCAGAGGCCGCGACTTCACGTGCAATGCCATCGCGCTGTCCCTGAACAAGGCTTCGCGCGGGCTTCTGCTCGACCCCATGAATGGGCTGGCGGATATCGAGCGTCACGAGCTTCGCGCGTCCAGCGCGTACGGCTTTTACGACGATCCGTCCCGGCTGCTTCGCCTGGTTCGGTTCCGCGTACGCCTGGGCTTCACGGTGGAGGAGCGCACCCAGATGCAGGTGGCCAACGCGCGCGACGCCGGGGTGGAGAAGACGATTCCGCCGCGGGCCCTGGCGGAGGAGCTCAGACGCATCGGCACCGAAGACAATCCCGCCGACATTCTGCGGGCGCTCGGCGAGGCCGGTCTGCTGACGCTGTTCTCGCCCGTGCTGGCCGGTCCCAAAATCAACCTGCCCGGCATCACCAAATTTGAAAGGCTCAGCCGCCTGTTGCCCGACGACGCCCGTTCGCGCGCGGCGCGTTTCGGACCTTTCATGTGGGCGCTCACCGAGAGGCTTACCCCCAAGGAGAAGCAGGCCCTGATTGCCACTACCGAGATGCCCAAAGCAGAGGTGGATCGGTGGCAGAAGCTGGAAGCTCGCGCCAAGAAGCTGGAGACGGCGCTTCGTTCGGCGCGCATCAAGAAGCCCTCGCAGGTGTACCACGTGGTTTCCCCGGCGGCGCCGGACGAGGTGCTGTTTCTGATGTACCATTCGCCCCTCAAACCGGTGCAGGAGCGGCTGCGAAACTACTACCAGAAATATCTACCCGCGATTCAGGAGATCACCGCGGAAGAGTGGGCCGCGCTGGAAGGCAAGCCAGGGACGCCGCGCCACCACAAAGCGCGCGAGGAGTTCATCGCCAACCGCCTGGACCGGCGGCCGCCTCGCCAGCCGGCGGCCCCGGAGACTCCGGGTCCTGTGGATGCGCCCGGCCCACCAGCCGCTCCGGTGGAACCAGGCGTCGTCAGGCGGACGCGATAAAGGGGACAGACGCATTTTCCAGGTTTGGCATAAATGCGTCCGACCCCTTTTCCTACTGGATCTTTGCGAGGCTGGCCGTGCCGTTGACGTTCGCCAGGAAGGGCTTGTGGGAGCGGGCGCCATTGGTGGGCGCACCGCAATGGTTGAGGGGCGTTCCCACGGTTCGGAATTCGTGCTGAATCATCCGGATGGCGATTTGGCCGCCCTCCGACCGCACGATCCGGCCATGCGCCACGAGTTGCGTGGGGGTTACGCCGCGCAGAAGCACCGGCCAGGAAATGGCCAACTCCACGTTCAATCCCACGGGCAAGGTCTTGCCAGATTCAAACCGGACGCCCGCGCTCGAGAGATCGAGGGTGCTGCCCTCCCCCGCATCCAGAACCCGCTTCCGGTGGATCAGTTTCCATCGCAAGTCCAGTTGGATCGAATAGCGCCGGTCTGCGCGCCGATTCCCCGCTATGCTTTCAGGTACTCTGCTCTCTTGGTCCCAAGTGCTGTTGCAAGCCATAATCTGTTCTCGTCTTTCTCCGCGACGAGTCCATTATGCTTGCGCTTTGGCGGAAGTAACAGTAATGCCGGTACTTGAGCCGTACCTGGGGGCCTTCACTCCCCTGGATGGTACTCCCGCTCGGTGTGCCCCTTGAGTTGCGAGCGATAGAAGTAAACCTCCCGCAAGTCGCCCGTGGCGTACCGCGCGGCTTCATCGTTGAAGTGCGGGGAGGCCGGATGGCCGCTAACTCCCGCTGCCGTCACCGCCTTGGCCCGCACGGTCTTGCCGAACTCCACCACCGCCACGAAGCTGTTCCCGCTGGCGCCATACCGCTTCTTCGTCCCCGGGTAGGCGCGCGCACCGAATGACGCCAGCGAGCCCCATTGCGCGGATGTAAAGCCCACCGGAATGCTTGGCGCGGCGTCGTCGAACCGCGGGGCGATATCGTCGTTGAGGCGCTGGAACCGGTTGATGTCGCCCCACGGCGTCCTCCAGGTTCCGAAATCGGCCGTCAGCTTGTCGGAGGCCGCCGCCAGCGATTGCAGCAGATCCTCGGCACCCCGCCGCCGCACCTCCTCGCCCCAGAACACCGCCAGCGACGTGGGTACCGAGTTCACTCCCCACCGCAGGTCCCATTGGCGCAACATGGCGATCTGTTCGGCCGTTTTCGCCTTCAGCGGATTGGAGGCGGACGTCTCGTCCCAAGCGCGAATCAGCGCCGGGATGGGCTTCTCGAACCACGTGAGGTAACTATCGAACGCCGCCCGAATCAGCGAATCGAGCGTGAAATCCTTGCGGTTCTCGAGAACCCGAATGGCATGCAGCCCGCGGGCCGATTCGCCGCCGGTTTCGACATAAGGCGGATAGTCTTCCTTCTTCGGACTGCTCGGCCCCGCCGCCGACCACGGCCAGTTGTTGCTGTTGTAGAGCCAGCCGCTCCTGGGGTTGAGCAGGTGCGGCGTCTCGTCCACCGAAAGCAGTCCCTGCCACTCGGTGGCCGGATTGCTGCCATCCACCGGCTTGGTCCAGTCGAAGCTGGTATCGCGCCGGGGAATGAAGTTGCCGTGAAAGTAGGCGATGTCGCCATCGGCATCCGCGAAGATGGTATTGTTCGACGAATTGGCTTTCAGTTCCATGGTCTGCCGGTACGCCCGGTAGTCCCGCGCTTTGGTGCGCGTGTAGGATTGCGTCAGCGCCTTCACCGGCTCCTGCATCAAACGGATGGCCACCCACTTGCCGTCGAGCTCCCGCACGATGGGCCCGTGATGCGTGCGGTAGACCGTGAATTTCTTCTGCGCCATGCCGCTGGCGGTGTGGTACGGCACCGCGATCTCGGCCGCCACCACCGGGCGCTCCTCGCTCCCGTACTTGTAGAAGAAGCGGCCGCCCTTCTTTACGACCGTTTCCAGATACTCGTCCACGGCATCCACTCCGCTCGAGGTGTGCATCCACCCGGCGCGGTCGTTGAACCCCTGGTAGATGAAGAATTGGCCCCACGTCACCGCGCCATAGGCATCCAGGCCTTCGCCGCTCGCCATTTGCAGCTCCGACCGGAAGTAGAACGAGGTGTGCGGATTGATCAGCAGCAGCGCGTGATGGGCAACCGTGTTGAAGGGCGCGATGGCGGCGCCGTTGGAGCCCGGCGGCTCGGGATCGTGCTGCTCCGCCGCGGCTTGGCCGTAGAACGCCGCAAGCTGGTTGAGGTCGATCTTCTCGATATCGCCGCCGATGCTCCCCTCGGTGAAGCTCAGCGCCATCCACGGCTCGAAGCGCCGAAGGACCCGCGGCTTCACCTCGGGGTGCTTGTAGAGGTAGTAATCCAGGCCGTCGGCAAACGCATCCATGAGCTTGCGCAGCCACGCGGGGCTGGCCGTGTATTCCTTCTTCAGCTCCGCGGGGTCGATGAAGAGCTTCATGCGCAGGTCCTGGTAGATCTTCGACTCGCCCTCGGCCTCGGCGAGGCGCCCCATGGCGTTGAGGTAGTTGGTCTCGACGCGGTTGAAGTCGTCCTCGGCCTGCGAGTATTCCATGCCGAAGACCGCGTCGGCGTCGGTTTTTCCGTAGACGTGCGCGATGCCCCAATCGTCGCGGATGATGGTGACTCGCGCGGCCTCTTGCTTCCAGCGCGACAGGTCGGGATTCTGAGCGACAGCGGCGGAGGCCACCGCGATGACGAGAAGCAGCCTCTGCACGTGGAGCTTGTTTCTCATAGGGTGCTTGCACTATTCTAACTGGGCAAGCTAAAAGATGCCCTACCTATACACGCTCTTGTTTGGCCTGGCCGTCGCCGCTGGTGCGCAGCCGGCGATCGATTTTTCGTACGCGGGGTACGAGGGCGGAGGCGTCCCGGTTCCCACGGTGCCGGCCGCGATCTCGGCCGGGCCCACGGGCGGGGATGATACTGAATCGCTGCAACAGGCGATTGATCGTGTATCGGCGCTCCCGCCGCGGGGGAACGGGTTTCGGGGCGCGGTGCTGTTACGGCCGGGGCATTATCGCGTGGCGGGACATCTCGAAATGCGGACCAGCGGGGTGGTGCTGCGCGGCAACGGGAACGCCACCATGGTGGCGACGGGCACCCGACGCCGCACCTTGATCGAGATGGGCGGCGTGGCGGACGCGGCCACTGGGCCCGCTGTGGGCGTGACGGATGAGACCGTGCCGGCGGGCGGGATGGTTCTGACCCTGGAGAGCGTCGCGGAGCTGCGGCCCGGAGACCGCATCACAATTACCCGACCCAGCACCGCGGCATGGATCGCGGCTCTGGGGATGAGTGGGCTTCCCGGCACCTACGCCAACCAAAGGCTGGATTGGGCACCGGGGTCGCGCAATCTGGTCTGGGACCGCACGGTGGCCGCGGTCGATGCCGCGAGCCGGCAGGTGACGCTGGACGCCCCCATCACCACCGCGCTCGAACGCCGCTACGGCGGCGGCGTGGTGGCGCGCGTGGCATCCGGCTTGCCAGTGGCTCGGGTGGGCGTCGAAAACCTCGCCTTGGAGAGCGAGTTCAGCGCCGCGAATCCGCGCGATGAACAGCATTCGTGGATTGCGGTGGCGCTCGATCGCGTGGAAGACGCGTGGGTGCGCGGCGTGGTGGCGCGGCACTTCGTGGGCTCCGCGGTTCGGGTGGGACCGCGGGCGCGGCGCATCACCATCGAAGCCTGCCGCAGCCAGCAGCCGGTTTCGGAACCGGGCGGCTACCGGCGCCAGAGCTTTCTGGTGGAGGGCCAGCAGGTGCTGGTTCGCCAGTGCTCGAGCGAACAGGGCATGAACGATTTCGCCATCGGGTTGCTGGCTGCCGGGCCCAACGTGTTTCTGGATTCGACGGCTACGGGAGCGCGCGGCCCCAGCGGGTCGTTTGAAAGCTGGGCCTCGGGCGTTCTGTACGAGCGCGTGCGGATTGAAGGCTCGGGCCTCCGGCTGACATTGGACAGTTCACGGTCGCAAGGGGGCGGGTGGACGGCGGCCAACTCGGTGGTCTGGAATTGTGACGCCAAAGATATCGAGGCGCGCGGGCCGGAGGGCGCGGAGAATCTTGTGAAGCGTTCGACCGAGCCGCTCTACGAGACGCAGTTGGCGAAGCGGACCGCGGGCAAGCTTGCGCCTTCGGGTTCCACCCGCGGCGAAACGGAGGCGAAACCGCGCGCCGCATCCCGGTCTCCCGTTCAAATCGTGAACGGCCGATTCGTGGCCAATGGAAAAGTGCTATGGGGCGGCATGGTGAACGCGGGCTGGTGGAGAGGCCAGGCGGTGCCCGCCACGGCGCTCGATGCGGGTGTGTCGCTTACGCGCTTTGTGCCCGGCAGAACCGGCCCGGGGCTCACCGAAGACCTGCCCGCGCTGGCTGCGCGCATGCTGGCGCAGGGCACACCGTTTTTCCAGGCGATTCCCGGGCTGTGGTACGACCGCCGGCGCGACGAGCACTCCACCGTTTCGCGGGCCGACGGGAATGTGTGGGCGCCGTTCTACGAAATGCCCTGGGAGCGCAGCGGAACGGGAACCGCCGCGGACGGGCTCAGCCGGTACGATCTGACGCGCTTCAACCCCTGGTACTACGAACGCATCCGCGAGTTTGCGCGGCTCTCGGATGAGAACGGACTGGTGCTCGATCACAACCTGTACAACACCCACAACGTGCTGGAAATCCTTCCCCACTGGGTCGATTACCCCTGGCGGCCGGCCAACAACATCAACGATACCGGGCTGCCGGAACCGCCCCCCATCGAGCCGGGCGATCGCCTGCACCTGGCCAACCAGGTTTATGACGTGACCAACCCGGTTCGCCGCGCGCTCCACCGCGCCTTCATCCTGCACGAGTTGGACGAACTTTCCGGCGCGCGGAATTTGTTCTTCTGCCTGGGATTTCAGTTCGCGGGGCCGCTCTCGTTCCAGGAGTTCTTCCAGGACACGGTGGCGGAATGGGAAAAGAAGACCGGCCGCACCGTGCGCATCCAGTTGGCCACCAGCAAAGACATCACGGATGCCATTCTGGCCGACCCGGTGCGCGCACGCCAAGTGGCCGTGATCGACATGCGCTACTGGCAATACCGGCCGGATGGATCGCTATGGGCGCCGCCCGGCGGGAAGAACCTGGCGTTCCGGGAGATGATCGCCCGGGATTTCGGAAGCTCGGGCGATACTCCTCCGGATACCACGCCGCTCCAGGTCTACCGCCAGGTTCGCGAGTATCACGACCGTTATCCGGACAAGGCCATCGTGGCATGGCATGGCGGCGCGGGTCCCATTCCCGTCCTCATGGCCGGCGGGGCGCAGGCGCTGATGCGCAATCCTTCGGCGGGGCAGGGGCAGGGAAGGTCGGTGGACCGCACGACGCTCGATGGTTTCGTGCGCGACCATCTTGCCACCACGCTCATGAAGATGCAGCCGCGGGACGGCGTGGCGGCCGATCCGGAGCACACCTGGTGCCTGGCCGACGATCACAACGACTCGGTGCTGTTCTACTCGCTGGCCGGTGCTTCCATCACGCTGCTGCACACACTTTCGCAGAATAGCTACACGGGCCTGTGGTTCGACCCGCGTACGGGAGCCACCCGCCCTCTGGAAACGCCCGTCTCAGGCGAGGCGGGCGCCGTCATCCGCAAACCCACGGCGGAGCCTTGGCTGATGATGCTGTCAGCGGCGCGCGGTGTTCGTCTTGCGGCAACGTTTCCGCAGATACATCGCCGTCCCTGAGGCGGCTAAGGCAAACGGAACGATTCCGTTGATTACCGGCTGGAACCACCGCGAGGCTTCCAGCCGCGGAAGCAGCAGCAGAAAACGGCCCACGGCCCAGAAGACGAGGGCGAAGCCGGCCAGGCTGATCAGAGCTCCGGCCGCCAGGGCTTTCCGCATCGTTTCGATTGTAGCAAAGAGCCTGGCCTGCCGTATGCTACAGTGTCGCTGTGACGCGGCCAATTGGAGGTCTCATTAACTTACTATGTCGAAGCCGGCTTCTGCCGGCGCTCTGTCTTTTAGCCGGTGCGAACCTGTGGGGCGCCGGGCCTTGGTTCAACATTATGGACTATGGGGCGCGCAATGACGGGTCGGCGAGCGCCACGGCAGCCATACGCTCCGCCATCCAGGCAGCTAAAGCCGCGGGCGGCGGCACCGTGTATGTCCCCGCCGGCAAGTATGTCACCGGGCCTATCGAGCTGGTGAGCAACCTGGTGTTGGAAATCGACGCCGGGGCGGTGCTGCAGTTCCCGGCCTCCCGCGAAGGTGTTACGTATACCAGGGGGAGGCTGGAGGGCACCGAGTGCCTCACGCCAGTGCCCCTGATCGGCGGGCACGACCTGGAAAATGTCACCATTCGAGGGCGGGGAACCATCACCACCGACAACGCCCAATGGATGAACCTCGTGCGCCAGCCGGACGCGGCCGCGGCGAGGACCGTGTGGACGGGCATTTTGAAGGCGCTGGACTTGAAGCAGCCGGTCGCGCCGGAGGATTTCCTGAAAGCCGCGCCGTCGCTGCGGCCCTCGTTCATTCGCACCATGGACAGCAGAAATATTCTCATCGAGGGCATACACATCGTGGGGTCGCCGATGTGGGTCATCCACATTCTGTATTCGCAACAGGTCGTCATTCGCGATGTCATCATCGAGACGTTTCCGGGGGTGAACACCGACGGCATGGATATCGATTCCAGCCAGGACGTCCTGATTTCCAACTGCTACCTGGACACCGGCGACGACGCCATCTGCCTGAAATCGGGGAAGGACGCCGACGGGCTGCGCGTCAACCGGCCCACCGCCAACGTGGCCATCACCAATTGCACGGTGCACCACGGGCATGGGGCGGTGGTGCTGGGCAGCGAGACTTCCGGAGGCTTCCACAACATCGTGGCCAGCAACATCGTCTGCCAGGGCACCGAAAAAGGAGTGCGCATCAAGAGCACGCGCGGGCGCGGAGGCGTGATCGAGAACGTCAGGTTCGATCACTGGACCATGGACTCCGTCGACGAAGCCATCAACGTCACCAATTACTACACCAGAGGCCCCGAAGAACCCGTTTCCCAGCGGACGCCGGTGTTTCGCAACATCGCCATCAGCAATATGACCATCAACCACTCGCCGCTGACGATCAACATCGAGGGACTGCCGGAGATGCCGGTCAACGGGTTGCAGATCGGCAACGTGATCGCATCCGGGACAGTCGGAATGCGGGCGCACGACACGCTCGCCATGGAACTGCACAACGTGCAGGTGAACCCCGCCACCGGGACGGCGTTTCTGATACGGGATTCCAAGGATCTGGAGCTGGACCAGGTGTCCACGCGCACGCCGGTTGCGGGAAGTCCGGTGATACGGCTGGACCGCTGCCCGGGCGCTATCGTGCGTGCGAGCAGGACTTTTGCGGGCACGGGCACGTTTCTGGCGGTGGCTCCGGGCGAACTGAAAAGCATCGTGCTGGAAGGTAATACGCTCGGCAACGCCAGGAAGGCCACCGAAGAAACCGCCGACGACAGTTGGAAGCTGCCGCTGCCGGTGCCCACAATCAGATAGCGAAGGGTAACCTTGGCCCCAATTGTCCCGCCATCCGAGTGAGGTTCGCGAAAAAATCCATGGATCGAAGATACTTCCTTATGGGCGCCGCGGCGGCGGTGACTGCCGGAAAGCGCGTGTTTGCCAGTGCCAACGACACTGTGCGCATCGCCATTGTGGGGTGTGGAGGCCGCGGAGGCAGCCACCTCCGGGAATGGACAACCCTGCCCAACGTGGAACTGGTGGCCATTTCGGATATCGACCAGTCGCGCATGGCCGGTTTCGTAAAGCGCGTGGAATCCAGCGGGAAGAAGGCGCCGCAGGGCTTCCAGGATATGCGCAAGATCCTCGACGACAAGTCCATCGACGCCATCTCCATCGCCACGCCCAACCATTGGCATGCTCTGCAGACCATCTGGGCCTGCCAGGCGGGCAAGGACGTTTACGTGGAGAAGCCGTGCACGCACAACATCTTTGAAGCCAAGCAGATTGTGGCGGCCGCGCGCAAGTACGACCGCATGGTGCAGCAGGGCAGCCAGAGCCGCTCGTCGGAAGCCTTGCAGGAAGGCGTGCAGAAGATGCGCGAGGGCCTCATCGGCGACGTCTACATGGCCCGCGGGCTGTGCTACAAGACGCGCAACACCATTGGACGCACGCCGGTCTCCGACGTGCCCGAGGGCGTGGACTACGACCTGTGGACCGGACCGGCGCCGAAACGTCCGTTTACGAAGAACCGGTTCCACTATAACTGGCACTGGTTCTGGGATACGGGCGACGGCGATATCGGCAACCAGGGCATTCACGAAATGGATAAAGCGCGCTGGGGCCTGGGCGTCAAGTATCCGATCAAGGCCAGCGCCATCGGCGGCAAGTTCATGTTCGACGACGACCAGGAGACCCCCAACACGCTGAATGCCTCCTTCGAGTTCAACGAGAACGGCAAGACCAAGATGCTGGAGTTCGAAGTCCGCCACTGGATCACCAACCGCGAATACATGGTCCCCAGCCCTGGAGGGCGCGCTGGAGGCACCCGCGGCCCCGAAGCTGGTCGCGGTGCTGAAGCCGGTCGCGGCGCTGGAGCCGGTCGCGGCCTTGAAGCCGGTCGCGGGCCGGGCGGCGGCCCAGCGGGCGGCTTTGGAGGCGGCATGGGCGGCGGCGGAACCGTCGGCAACCTGTTCTACGGCTCCAACGGCTACCTGGTCATCGACAATTACAACAAGTACTTCAGCTTTATCGGCAGAGAGCAGGCACCCGGTCCGACGGCCACCAAGAACGATACCCACTTCCAGAACTTCCTGGACGCCGTGCGCGCTCACAAGAGGGAAATACTGAACTGCGAAATCGAGGAAGGCGCGGCCTCCACCGTTCTGGTCCACCTGGCCAACATCTCCTACCGGCTGGGCCGCACCATCCACTTCGATCCCCAGACACTGACTTGCGTCAACGATCCGGAAGCCAACAAGCTGGCGACGCGGGTCTATCGCAAACCCTATGTAGTTCCCGAGAAGGTGTAAACAACATGAAACGTGGATTACCGGTCCTTTTCGCCGCTGCCTGGCTGGCGCTCTCGGCCGCAGCGCAAGTCAAGATCACGCCCGGCGCCGACAAGATCGATATCGAGATTGGCGGCAAGCCTTACAGCACGTTCTACATGCGCGGTGAGGAAGTCACCAAACCGTATCTCTGGCCGGTGCGCGCGGCGACGGGCACTTACGTAACTCGCGCGTTTCCCATGGACAAGGTGGCCGAAGAAGAGAAGGGGCCGAAGGACCACCCCCACCAGCGCGGCATCTGGTTCGCGCACGACAGCGTCAATGGCATCGACTTCTGGAACAACGAGGCCAGCTACAAGGAGCCTCCCAAGCGCGGCGTGATGGTGTTGAAGAAGGTGGGCCAAGTCAAGAGCGGCAAGGACCAGGGGTCGCTGGCGGCCACATTCGACTGGACCGACCGGCAGGGGAACGTGGTGCTCACCGAAGACCGGGTCATGACCTTCCATGCGGACCCGACGCTGCGCATCATCGATGTCGACGTCACACTGACTTCGGTGCAGACGGTGGTGTGGGGCGACAGCAAGGATGGCGCGTTCGGTATCCGGCTCCGCCCCGTCCTGGATGAGCAGGGCGGCACGGGGAAGATTGTGAATGCCGACGGACTGACTGGCGAGAGGCAGCTTTGGGGCAAGCCCTCCAACTGGTGCGATTACTCGGGGACCATCGGCGACGAAAAAGTCGGGGTGGCCATCCTCGACAACCCGGAGAACCCGCGGCACCCGGTCCGCTGGCACGCGCGCGGATACGGCTTATTCGCCGCCAACCCGTTCGGCGTGGCGGCCTTCACCAACGACAAGTCGCAGAACGGGGCGCAGACGGTCGAGCCGGGCAGATCGCTGCGCTACCGCTACCGGGTGATTGTCCACTCGGGCGACGTGCAATCGGCCGACATTGCGGCGCTGTACGCCCAGTACAGTTCCGGGAAGTAAGGTAGCGCCGGCGGTCTTGCCGCCGGTGTGTTCCAGTTCGGGCACCGCCACCGGCGGCAAGACCGCCGGCGCTACTGGCCTTGCTATCCTCAAAGAAGCCAAGGAGCGGCGGACATTGTGAGAGCACTTCGTCTCTGCGCCATCCTGCTGACGGCGGCCATCTGTCTGCCGTCGCAGGATCTCAAGGAATTTGAAAAGAAAGTCACCGAGTTCACGCTTGCCAACGGGCTGCACTTCATCGTCGCCGAGCGGCACGAGGCCCCGGTGGTCTCATTCCACACCTATGTGAACGCCGGGTCGGTGGACGATCCGTCCGGCGAAACCGGCATCGCCCACATGTTCGAGCACATGGCCTTCAAGGGCACCGAAACCATCGGGACCGTGGACTGGCCAAGCGAGAAGAAAGCCCTGGATGCCATCGAGGAGGTATACGACCGCCTCGATGCCGAGCGCAACAAGGGACCCAAAGCGGACACAACCAGGATCGGCGTGCTCCAGGCCCAGTTGCAAATGGCCATCGACAGCGCGGAAGCCTACGTGGAGCCCAACGAGTATCTCCGCGTCATCGAAACCAACGGGGGCTCGGGCGTGAACGCCGGCACTTCTCTCGATTCCACCGAGTATTACTACAGCCTGCCTTCCAACCGGATCGAGTTGTGGTTCCTGATGGAGTCGCAGCGCTTCCTCCATCCGGTGTTCCGCGAGTTCTACAAGGAGCGCGACGTGGTGCTGGAAGAGTACCGCATGCGCGTCGAATCGGACCCCGAGGGCAAGCTCACCCAGGATTTGCTGGCCACCGCGTTCGCGGCCCACCCCTATCGCAATCCGTCGGGCGGATGGCCCAGCGACATCGTCAACCTGCGGCGCGCCGACGCCAAAGCGTTCTTCGATGAGTATTACGTCCCGGCCAACATCACCATGGCGATAGTGGGAGACGTGAACCCGGCGGACGCGAAACGCATGGCCGAGCGTTACTTCACCCCGCTGCCCGCGCGGCCGCTGCCGCCGCTGCTGCATACCGTGGAGCCGCCCCAGCCGGGACCCAAGACCGCGGTGGTGGATTCGCCCACGCAGCCGATGGTGGCCATCGCTTACAAGCGGCCCGACCAGTACTCCAAAGACGACCCGGTCTTCGACGTCATCTCCCTGATACTTTCCAGCGGCCGGACCGGCTTGCTGTACAAGGATTTGGTGCAGGAGAAGAAAATCGCGCTGGTGGCCCAGGCCAGCGCCACCTTCGCCGGCGGCCGCTACCCCAACCTGTTCGTCTTCTTCCTGGCGCCCTCGGTACGCCACACCGTGGACGAGGACCTGAAGGCGCTCGACGATCTCCTCGGCCGCTTCAAGGCGCGGAAGGTGGATGCCGAAACGCTGGCGCGCGTGAGAAGCAAGGCCCGCGCCGAGGTGATCCGCCGCCTCGACAACAACGCCGGACTGGCTGAAATGCTGGCCACCTACTATGCCAGCTACGGCGACTGGCGGAAACTGTTCACATCCATCGACGACCTCAACCGGGTGACCGCCGACGATGTGCAGAGGGTGGCCCGGCAGTACTTCGTTTTGCCCAGCCGCACGGTGGCATATCTGGCACAGCCGGGCCCGGTGGGCACCCCGGCGGGCGCTCCGGGAGGCCGCCCATGAAGAAGACGCTGGTCACCCTGCTCATAGCGGCCGCTTCGGCGGCGGCGCAGTTACCGCCCGTTTCGGCCCCGCCCCACAAGCGCGCAGCCGGCGCGGCGCGGCCGGCGGCGGCGGCGGCTCCTTCCTACCAGGATCTCAAGTTTCCGCCGCTGCGGCCCATCCAGATTCCCAAGGTGGCCGCTTTCACGCTGCCCAACGGCATGAAGCTCTATCTGCTGGAGGACCACGAGCTGCCCATCATCCACGGCGTGGCGCAGGTGCGAACCGGGAACTTGTTCGACCCCGCGGACAAGATCGGCCTGGCCACCATGACCGGCATGGTGATCCGCACCGGCGGCACCAGGACGAAGACCGGCGAGCAGTTGGACGAGCAACTGGAGAACATCGCGGCCAGCGTGGAAAGCGACATCGGTGAATCTGGCGGCAGCGTCTCGTTCTCCGCGTTGAAGGAGAACACCGACGAAGTGCTGGGCGTTTTCAAAGACGTGCTCACCGCTCCCGAGTTCCGCCCGGACAAGATCACCCTGGCGAAGACG
>Ga0181521_10003356_pt1 | contig 18872 bp, 15 predicted proteins | sample PEATcosm2014_Bin_32_FD_119764 | JGI IMG/M metagenome (GOLD analysis project Ga0181521, IMG submission 119764) | Peatland microbial communities from MTU Mesocosm Facility, Houghton, MI, USA - PEATcosm2014_Bin02_60_metaG | ecosystem: Environmental > Terrestrial > Soil > Wetlands > Peat | place... | reverse complement strand
TATCCGGCTGCCACCAGCCCGGGGATCTGCGTGGTGACCAGCTCGCCGGACAGCTCCAGGTCCAGGATGACCACGTCAACCGGCGGCCGCGGTACGGCGCGGAGCCCGGCCAGCTCGCGCGCCGTCTGCACCAGCCGCACCCGCTGGCCGGGATCGGACTGGATCCAGGACGCCACCCCCTCGGTGACGACCGGATGGTCTTCGATGATCGCCACCGTCACCGGCTGTTCCATCGCGCCTCCGCCCAGAGCATGCCGCCGTCTTGCTGCTGTTCGATGGTGACCCCCTCGCCGGCTGCGGGCAGCCGGACGACCGCGCCGGTATCGGCGACGAAGCTGACGGCGATTCCGGCGGCCACTGCCGCCAGCGTGATCCGCGCCTGGCTGCGCGCGGCGGTCAGGATCGCGATGGCAGCGTCGGTGATCACCCGCCGGGCCGGGCCGGGCACCTGCGGCAGCGGCCCGGCCGTCTCGATCTCGACGGCAACCCCGCGCCGCTCGGCCACGTCGGCACTCGCGTGCAGTTCGTGCACCAGCGATCCGGGTACCTCATCGCCCTCGGCCAGCAGCCGGCGCAGCCGGGCCGCCTGGACCGCGCACCTGATGCGCACCTGCGCGTCGCCCGGGTCGGCCGTCCCCGTCGCCAGCTCGGCGACCAGCGGGACGGCGCTTTCCTGCAGCGCCAGCCAGCGGGCGTGCCGGGCGGCCCGGATGATTTCCGCGGTGGCGGCCCGCTCGCGCGCGGCGTGCTCACTCTGCGCCGACGTGGCGGCCTGGCCGGCGGCGGCATCCAGCGCCCTGACCCCGGCGGCGACGGCCACCTGAGCGCCGGTCGACCAGGCCAGCACGGCGAGGAACCCGGCCAGGTCGGTGCGGTGCAGCCCGTCCCACACCTGTACGCTCAGGATGGCCAGGGCCTCGGCGGCGAGGAACCACGCAAGCTCGGCGAACCGGCGGCGGAGCAGCACGAGCACGCCCATCCAGCCGGCACTCCCCCACGCCCAGTTGACCGCCAGCATCTGGCCAGCCGGGCTGGCCGCCGCCGCTGCCGTGCTGGCGGCCAGCGCGATCACGGCCACCGCCCAGGCCGGGCGCCAGCCGGGCGCTCCGCGCAGCACCAGGACCAACCCGGCGGTGATCGCCAGCGCCATGATCAGCCACATGGCGCCCTGGAACGCGAACGAGCCGTAGGCCGGCCGGTTATGCAGCAGCTGCCCGCCCGCTCCGGCGAGATGCCAGCCCGCGACCAGGAAGACCACTGCGATGGTGAAGGCCCGCTGATAGCGGCCGGACATCATCGCCGTCGGCTGCGCGGCGGTCATGCCGGCCAGCTTACGGTGACGGTCGTGCCCGCGCCGGGACGGCTGGCGATCGCGGCCCGGCCGCCGGCCGCCAGCATCCGCCCGGTGATCGACTCGCGGATGCCCCGGCGGGATGGCGGGGTGGCGGTCGGGTCGAACCCGCGGCCGCAGTCAGTGACCTTGACGACCGCCCAGCCCGTACCACCGCTGACGGTCACGTCCGCCTGGCCGGTTCCGGCGTGCCGCTCGACGTTGCGCAGCGCCTCGCCGACGCAGGCGACGAGCTGATCGGCGACCGGAGACGGCAGCGTGACCGGGACGAGCTTCAGCCGCACGGCCAGGTCATCGGTGCTGGCCGCGGCCCGCTCCAGCTTCGGTCTCAGGTCAGTCAGCGGCGCCAACCCGCCCGGCACGGCCGGGGCGCCCGCGAGCCCTTGCAGCACGTGCAGGTCCCGGGCCGCCTGCGCGGTCAGCGCCGGGGACGGTTCGGCAAAGGCGCCAGCCGCGACCATGGTCAGGGTCGACAGGACGGTGTCGTGCAGCTGGCGGTGCTGCTCTCGCTCGTCAGCGCGCCGCGCCTCCTCGGCCCGGATCTGCCGCTCGGTCTCCAGGCCGGCGGCGACGATCGCGTCCGCTTGCCGGGCGCCGCCGCGGATCACCGCCACCAGCCCGGCGGCGACGATCGTCTCCACCACCAGCAGCCAGGCATCGGCCAGGTGGCCGGCGCCGAGCCCGTAGGCGACGACCACGATCGCGGCCCCGGGCAGCCCGAGCCACGGCCGCAGCGCGATCTGCAGGATGTACACCGACGTGCAGGCCAGCGGGAGCATCCAGGTCGTGCTGTCCTTGATCAGCACGACCGGGACCAGGTGCTGCTGCGCCAGCGCCAGCACCGAGATAACTGCGGCGTCGGCCAGTACCACGGTCGGCGTCAACCCGGACCGCCGGACCCGCCAGGTGAAGAAGGCTGACCACAAGCACAGCGCAGTCAGCGGCGCGCCCAGCCACCAGCCGGAGATCTGCTTCGTTGCGGCCAGCACGGCTACCGCGGTGAACAAGACCGCGCCGCCGAGGCGCAGGGCGATCGCATACCAGCCGGCCAGCCGGTGCAGCGCCTGGTCGGATGGCCCTGCTAACCGCGGGCGGCGTGCCCGCCCGCGGCGGCCCGCGGGGGGCTGGATCTGCCCCCCGACGCAATCAGCTGCCGGTTCCACCGGACCAGTATGCGGCAGGACCACGGCACCGGGAGCGGTGACGCTTCAACATCTGCTCGGCGCGCTCAACAGGAAGAAGAACCGCAGGTCGTTCAGCCCGGCCCGGCTCGGCCGCTCAGGACCCGAGTGACAGGGAGCGCTGCACCTCGTAGTCGATCGCTTCCGCGGAGATCATGATGGACCGGGCAGCGAGGAGAAGCCCGCCGAGAAGCGTCACGGTCCCGGCCAGAACAAGGACGAGAGCGACGGTTCCCGCCGCTCCTGACCTGTTCGTCACGGCGACCGCGATCACGATCACGCCCAGGACCAGCACGGCCACCGCGGCGAAGATGAGGAGAACAGCGTCACGAATCAAACGGTGACGGCGCAGGAGCAAGGGCAGTTGGGCGTCGATCTGGGTAAGCCGCTCCCGGCCACTCGCTGGCACATCAGCGGCCGATAGCAGCGTCCCACCGGCGCCCGTCAAGGTTTCCAGGCGCTCACGGTCCATGGCGCGCATGCGGTCGTTAACCGAGCCGTACATCGCGAGCAGGCCACCTGACAGGATCGCAGCCGTCGTGATGAGCACCCCAGGCGCCACCATGGCCTGGATTGCCGTGATGGCGGTCGGGTTCACCGGCCCAGCCTACGAGAGGAGCGCCGGACAGGACACTTCCTGCGAACCACGCCCAGACCCACTCGGGTGGCTTCACCTGTCGTCGCTGGCGCTTATTGGTTTATCCGTCATCTGCTGGTTTCCGGCGGCGGCTGGGCTGCTCCCGCCCAGTCTCCGCGTGGGCGGCCAGCGCTTGCTGGCGGTGGAGTGCACCCGCCTGGTCCCGTTCGGGATCCAGAAGCTCGTACCGGATGCGGTGCCCGTGCTGGCTGGCCACCGGCGACCCTGCGGGACTGACCGGCCGCATGCGCCCGGCCGTCCTCAACGGGCGCCCGGCCGCTGGACTGCCTGAGCTGCCGCGGCCAGTGCCTGCTGCAGCGCATCGATGAGCGTGGTCTCCGGGCAGGTGAGAGCGGCGGCCAGGACACCGGCGAGGGTGTCTCCCGCGCCGGTGGTGTCCACGACCTGCTCGACGTGCGGAGCGGGCAGTCGTTGGGTCCCGTGCTGGTCGGCGAGCACCGCCCCGCCCGGCCCGAGGGTGATAACCACGGACCGGGGGCCCCGTGCGAGCAGTTGCCCGGCTGCCTGGTCTGCGTTGTCGACGTCGATGCCGGCCCCCCCGAGCAGCACGCTGGCCTCATGCTCATTGACCAGCAGGGGGTCCAGCCCCGACAGCAGCTCATCCGGTACTGGCTGGGCGGGTGCCAGGGTGACCACCGGCCGGGTGCCGGCCGCGACCGCCCGCTGAACGGCGCAGGACACGGTATCGACCGGAACCTCCAGCTGCGCGAGCAGCACGGCGGCGCGGGCCACGTCCGCATCACGGATCTCGATGTCACGGGGCGTCAGCTGCATATTGGCGCCAGGATCGACCACGATCGTGTTCTCGCCGTCGGGTGTCACCGTGATGTAGGCCGCGCCGGTGGCCATGCCGGGCACCGACGTCAGCAAGGTGATGTCCACGTGGGCGCGGCGCAGGTCGTCGGTCATGCGGACGCCGGTGCGGTCGTCGCCGACCTTGGCCAGCAGCCAGACGTTCGCACCGGCCCGGGCCGCCGCCACCGCCTGGTTAGCTCCCTTACCCCCTGGACGGCGCTGGCGGCCGGTCGCGAAAATGGTCTCTCCCGGCCCCGGCGGGCGGGGCACCTGCAGCACGACGTCTTCGTTTACCGAGCCGACCACCAGGACCAGGCCACGGTCACCCGGCCCGGCGGGCCGGGTGCGGCATGGACCAGACAATCGAGGCATGACAAGCCTCCAGACGATGCCGAAGCTACGGCAGTGGACTAAGCTCTTAGCTAAGGAGGACTCATGGCTGCTGACGCCGATGCACAGTTCAACATCCATGACGCGAAGACCAATCTGTCGCGGATTATCGAGCGGGTCGAGCACGGCGAGGAGATCGTTATCAGCCGCGCGGGCACCCCGGTCGCCAAGGTTGTCCCCCTCACGCGCCGTGTCGACCGGGTGGGGCGAGGCTCGCTGCGCGGCCAGCTAGTCACCGCTACGGACTGGGACTGCGATGAGGTCAACGACGCCATCGCCCGCGACTTCGGCGCGCTGCCGTGAGTCTGCTGCTGGACACGCATGTCGTCCTCTGGTGGCTGGCCGACGATCCTGCGCTGGCGGATGAAATCAAAGCCAGGCTGGACCACGAACCGGACGTCTACGTGAGCGCCGTGACAATCTGGGAAGTAGCCATCAAGCAGGCCATCGGGAAACTTCCCGAGCCGGCCGGGCTGCCCGAGCGAATCAGGGACAGCGGGTTCGCCGAATTGCCCATCACTTCCCAGCACGCCATTACCGCGGGACGCCTGCCGCCGGTTCACCGCGACCCCTTCGACCGGATGCTCGTCGCCCAGGCGCAGCACGAAAACCTGACCCTGGTTACCAGGGATCCCCGGTGCCAGAAATACGAGGTCGGCATTCTCCCCGCTTGATGACGAGGGCCCGATCCTCGCGAGCGCAACCGCTCTGCCGAACGAAGCCGGAACTGACCTGGCCCGAGGGGGGACACGGGAGGCCGGAAGCTGGGGCACCAGGGGCCCGCCAGCAAGCGCCTGCAGCCGGGCACCTGCCAGGGACGGCGCGCGTCCGGCGGGTCGGCCAGGCGAATTCCCGGCGGCCTGAACGATGTCGGTGCCGCGTGGCACGATGGATGGCCATACCGACGGGCGGAGAAGGGCGGACCGTGGCCGGACCGGAAACTGACGACACGATTCCGCAGGACGTGCTGGCTCGGTACGGACCGCTGCTGGCCCGGCTGGACGGTGGGCTTCCGGTGGACCAGCAGGTGTCGCTGCTGGTCGACGAGGCGGTACCGGTGTGGAGCAGGCCGGGGTTCGAGACCTTCCTGTCCCTGTCCTCGCTGCGGTTCACGCCGTTCGACTACCAGTTGCAGGCGGCCCGCAGCGCGCTGCGGCGGATGCGGGGCCGGGCGATCCTCGCCGACGAGGTCGGTCTCGGCAAGACCATCGAGGCCGGCCTGATCCTGGCCGAGCTCCGGCTGCGCGGGCTCGCCGACCGCTGCCTGATCATCACCCCGCCGGGGCTGCTGGCCCAGTGGCAGGAGGAACTCGAGCGGAAGTTCGCCGTGCCCACGGTGCTCGCCGGACGGGAAACCGCGATCCCCGGACGGGAGGCAGGCACGCCCGGGCCGGGCGGTGGCATCGACCGGCCGGTCATCATCACGTCACTGGCCACGGCGCGGCGCGACCCGCTCATGTCCGTGCTGACCGGGGACCAGTGGGACCTGATCATCGTCGACGAGGCGCACCGGGTAAGGGCGCCGCGCAGCGCCTCGGGGAAACTGATCCGCGCGCTGCGCTCGCGTCACCTGCTGCTGCTCACCGCCACCCCGGTGGAGAACCGGCTGCAGGATCTCTACGAGATGGTGAGCCTCGTCGCGCCCGGCCTGCTGGGCACGTCCGCGCAGTTCCGTGTGGCACACGGCGCGGGAGGGGCCGGGCCGGGCACGGAGCCGCGGAACTCACCTGCCCTCCGGAAGCGGACCGCCGAGGTGATGATCCGGCACCGGCGGAGCGAGGTCAGCGTGCTGCTGCCGCAGCGCCTGGCGGAGACCTTGCTGATCGAGCCGCCGGCAGCCGAACGCGACTGGTACGCGGACCTGGCGGCCCGGATCCGCGCTCAGGGCGGTGCCGCGGCGCCGTCACTGCGCCTGGCGCTGCGCAGTGTGGCGAGGCTGGCCGGGTCCAGCCCGGCGGCCGCCGCGTCCCCGCTCGGCAAGATCGGATGGGACGATCTGGCCGCCCGGGCGGAAGCCCTGGGCGGGTCACCGAAGGGCGCCGCGCTGCTGGATCAGCTGCGGCGGTTCGCCGGGGAGAAGGTCCTGGTCTTCACCGCGTTCCGGCACACCCTTGATCAGCTCGCCGCTCAGCTGGCCGGTGCGGGATTTCCCGCAGCGGTGTACCACGGCAGTCTGCCACGGGCCGAGAAGGAACGCGCGGTGGCCGCCTTCCGGGACGAGGTCGGCGTCCTGCTGTCGACCGAGTCAGCCGGCGAAGGCCGCAACCTCCAGTTCTGCCACGTCATGGTCAACATGGACCTGCCGTGGAACCCGATGCAGATCGAGCAGCGGCTGGGGCGGCTGCACCGGGTCGGCCAGGACCATGACGTGCTCCTCACCAACCTGGTGGCGAGGGGCACGATCGAAGAGCAGGTGCTGCGCGTTCTCGAAGCGAAGATCAACCTATTCGAGCTCGTCGTCGGCGAGCTCGACATGATCCTGGGCCGGGTGGCCGACGACTTCGACTTCGAGTCGACCGTTTTCGACGCGTTCGTCCAGTCCGGTGACGATGCCGAGTTCGCCGAACGGATGGAGGCCATCGGCGACGATCTCGCCCGGGCCAGGACCGGCTACCTGGCCAGCCGGGCGGCCCTGGATGGCCTGGTCGGCGAGGAGACGGGCTGATGGATCCGGCTTTGGCGTTCTGGCTGCGGCACGTCGCAACGGAGGGCGGTCTGTGGGAACCGGCCGGAGACAGCACCTACGTCGTCCTGCCGCCGGTTCTGCGCGACGCCTACCGGCTCCAGGAAGAGTTGCAGGTCACCGCCGATCCCGACGTCGCGCGGGAGGACGGGGCGACCCTGCTCGCCCTCGGGCACCCGGTCCTGGCGGAGGCGGCCGAACGCGTCCTGGCATCGGGTGATGCCGGGCGCCGCGTCCTGGCCCGGCCCGTATCCGTGCGGCCCGGTACGGACGTCCTGGCCGCCGGGGTCCGGGACGCGTTCCCGGTGGATCACGGGCGGATCGATCTGGCTGGCGAGCCGGCGTTCGCGTGGCATCCGGTGGTCCGGGTCGGCGCGCTGGTCAGCTACGTGCTGTCGGCCGAGGATCATTTCCAGGAGCAGGCCGAGCGGTGGGTGGACGGCCCGGCACGCTGCCTCCTCCCGCCCGGCCTCACCGAGCGGCTTTCCCATGCTGCTGTCGACGGGCGAGACGCACCGGGGCCGCCCACCGGTGATGTCCCCGACAGCGACCTGCTGGCTGGTGTCGCTGAGGCACACCGGCTGATCGAGGCGGACGCTGGCGCCCGCCGCGAGGTGCTGTCCGCTCAGGTCCGCGACGCGCACGAGGCGGAACATGCCCGCGCCGCCGCCTACTACGCGGACGCGATCGCCGGGATCGAACGTCGGCTGGCCACGGCTCCCGGCGACCGGAAGCCTGTGCTCGAGCAGCGGCTGCGCAGCACCAGGGACGAGGAAGCCCGGCGTCTCGCCGAGATAGCGGAGAAGTACGAGGCGCGCCACTTCATCCGCCCCTACCGGCTGCACGTGATCGACGTGCCCGCGCTGCGGGTGCCGGCCGATGTGAGGCGCGGCGACCGCCGGTATCCGATGACCTTCGACTGGCTGCTGCCGGCCGGGGCTTTCGCCCCGGTGCGCTGCCCGTCCTGCGGCGGCGACGCGCCGCTGGTCGCGGGCAAGCAGAAACTCGGCTGCGAGCGGTGCCTGCCCCGGACCCCCGGGCCCTCGGTATCGTCCCCGGCGGCCAAGGCGTCCCCGGCGGCCAAGGCGTCCCCGGCGGCCACGGCGTCCCCGGCGGCCTCAGCGGCCAAGGCGGCTCCTCCGGCGCCTCGACCCGCGCCGGCCAAGGCGCCTCCCGCGGCCAGGAGCCCCCGGCCAGCCAGCGGGCCCCCTGCGGTCAGGCGACAGCCGCCCCCCGTCCCGCCGCATGTCCGGAAGGAACGCCGCGCGGCGCCGGGCAAGCTGGCTGAACGGCTATGGAATGCCGTTGCAGCCGGGCTCGCCGGAGGCGCGGGCGCGGTCCTGGCCCCGGGATCGCCGGCCGCCGCGCTCCACGGGGTGCTGGGCGGCCCGGGGCTCACCCGCGTCATCGGCCTGCCAGACGGCGAGGCGCCGGCCCGGTTCAGCGCGCAGCCCGCGGGAAGTACGGGCCACGGTGACCTCATCGCCGGCCTGCTGCTCGGCGACGGCGGGACCGAATGTCGCTATTACCTGTGCTGCCAGGACGGGCTGGTGGCCGAGGTGCTGCCATACCCCGTGACCGCAGGCGGGGAATTCCTGCCCGCCTACTGGTGGAGGCGGCGCTACGCCGCGGCAGAGGGAAGCCCGTCCGGCCCGGTCCCGGCGCGCTCCGGACTCGATCCGGTCGGGAAAGCCCTTTTCAGCGCGGGGCCTGGATGGAACGGCCTGCCGGTGACGGCGCGTGCCCTGGCCGCCTGGGCGCGGATAGGTGCCGCGCATCCACGGCTGCGGGCGGAGCACCAGGCACCCGTGCTGGCCGCCGCCGTCGACCGCCTCGTCGCCTACCGCGCGGGCGTGAGAGCTACGTTCGCGGACGCCGCCGCGGTCTATACGGTGGACGAGAAGGCGATCCGGCAAGCTGACCGCCCGGTACGTACCCTGCTCGCCCTCGGCCCCGGCCAGCCCTGGTAGGCCGGGCGGTACCAGGATCTGGCCCGCGGGCCACGGGAGGCTGCTACTCCGGTGCGGGCGATGGCTGCGTGACCGGGGAAACCACGTGAGCCCCGGCGGCTGGATCTGGTGGGGCGTGGGCGATGCCGTGATCGTCTCTCACCCAGCTCGCCAGACGTCCGTAGCCGTGCGCGACCGCCATGTGCGGAGGATCGTGTCCCGCCACCAGCTCGCAGTGCAGCAGCGAGTAGACCCAGACATCGGCACATCTCGGCCGGCCTGCGGCGTCTGCCTGCAGCTTGGGATCAAGCCACGGCTGGGGCGCGGCGGCCCGCGCCGCGGCCGCTTCCAGCGCCTCCTCGCACGACTCGGCCTGCACGACGTCGCTATAGAACCGCCCGGCGCACGCCTGCTCTCTCACCACGACGCTGTATCCTCGCGGCAGCGGGGGACCAGGGAACGGTTGGGGCCCGGCGGCCCGCTCGGCGGGCGGTTGCCGCGCCTCCTCGCGGCGCTCGGCCTGCGCGGCGCCGGTATCCAACCGCCTTGTGTGGGTCCGCCCCGGCACGGCGACGTCGAATCCTTGCTGCGGCCCGGGACCAGGCCGCAGCTGGGACGCGGCGGCCCGCTCGCTGGCCAGTTGCAGAGCAGCCTCGCACGACTCGGCCTGCACGACGTCGCTATAGAAGCGCCCGGCGTATGAATGCTCTCTCACGGTGACGTTGAACCGCGCCATAGATCGTCAACTCTATTAGGCGCTGAGGCCAAGAGACAGGGCACGTCCGTCGCCGTGGCCGTTATTGCCCGGGTCGCGCTGCCCATGATCACCACCGACCTGCCCCACGGGCCGGACCGCCTGCAGATGCGCATGCCCGGGTCGCGCTGCCCATGATCACCACCGACCTGCCCCACGGGCCGGACCGCCTGCAGGTGCGCACCGGTCAGGTCCGCAGGCGGGCCGCGGATGGCAGTGTGATCACTCACGGTGGCCTCGCGGTTTTCGGCATCACACCGCCGCAGGAACATCCGGACAACTTGCACCGCTGATAGCGGTTCCGCCGAGTTGACGGCTGCGGGGTTACTCTTGTCGCCGGAGGACGACGACGGAGCGCGCGGTCACCAGAGGGGCCCGGTCGCTTTTAAGCGCCTTCCTCGGCCGGTTGGGGGCCGAGGTGTCAAGAATCGGTTCCCACCATTCGGCCCACTGTCTGGGCAGCGTCCACTTGATGGCCCTGTGATGGGCGTTGAACAGTAGCAGAAAGGAATCGTCTGTCACCCGCTGACCACGACGGTCGCGGTCCGCGATCGCCTTGCCGTTGAGGAAGAGGCCGACCGACAGGGCATGCGTGCCATCCCAGTCGTCATCGCTCATTTCGGACCCGTCGGGCTTGCACCAGCCCAGCTCGACAGAGCCCCGGATGGCACGGTCCTGGACGTAGCGCCGCCGCCGAAACACGGGATGGTCCCGCCGCAATGTGATGAGGTGCCGGGTGAAGCCAAGCAGCTCCTCGTCGATCCGTCCCCAGTCATGCCAGGAGATCTCGTTGTCCTGGCAGTAGGCGTTATTGTTCCCGCCCTGGGTGCGCCCGGATTCGTCCCCGCCGAGGAGCATTGTGGCCCCCTGGGATAGCAGCAGGGTCACCAGGAAGTTGCGCTGCTGCTTCCGTCGCAAGCCGAGGGCGGCCCGGTTGGCGGTGCGGCCCTCGGCGCCACAGTTCCATGACCGGTTGTGGCTCTCGCCGTCGGCGCCGCCTTCCCCGTTGGCGTCGTTGTGCTTTTCGTTGTAGGAGACCAGGTCGTGCAGGGTGAAACCGTCGTGGGCGGTGACGAAATTGACGCTGGCCCTCGGGTGCCGGGTGTCGGCCTGGTAGAGGTCGGAACTGCCGGTCAGGCGGCTGGCGAATTCGCCAAGGGTGGCGGGCTTCCCCCGCCAGAAGTCCCGCACGGTATCGCGGTAACGGCCATTCCACTCCGACCATAGGGGAGGGAAGTTGCCGACCTGGTAGCCACCTTCGCCGAGATCCCACGGCTCGGCAATGAGCTTGACTTGTGAGACGACGGGATCCTGCTGGATAAGGTTGAAGAAAACAGACAGACGGTCAACCTCGTGGAACTGGCGGGCCAATGTTGCGGCGAGGTCGAAACGGAACCCGTCGACGTGCATCTCGGTCACCCAGTAACGCAGCGAATCCATGATCAGCTGAAGGGTGTGCGGATGCCGCACGTTGAGGCTATTCCCCGTCCCTGTCGTGTCATAGTAGAAGCGCCGATCGTCGGCCACCAGGCGGTAGTAGGCCGCATTGTCGATACCTTTCATCGACAGAACCGGGCCCAGGTGGTTGCCCTCGGCCGTGTGATTGTAGACAACATCGAGGATGACCTCGATGCCTGCCTGATGCAGCGCCCGGACCATGCCCTTGAACTCTGCGACCTGTTCGCCCCGCTGGCCGCTGGCGGCGTATTCATTATGCGGGGCGAGAAAGCCGATCGAGTTGTAACCCCAGTAGTTCCGCAGCCCCCGTTTGATCAGATGGGCGTCGTGAACGAACTGATGGACAGGGAGCAGTTCCACCGCGGTGATGCCGAGCCCGGTGAGATATTGGATAGCGGCAGGGTGGGCCAGGCCGGCGTAGGTTCCTCGTTGCGCCTCGGAGATGCCCGGGTGCCCGGCAGTGAAGCCCTTGACGTGCATTTCATAGATGACCGACTCGTTCAGCGGGACATCCGGTGGCCGGTCGTTACCCCAGTCGAAGAACGGGTTGTGGACCACTGCCTTAGGCACGTGGGCGGCGCTGTCATCATCGTTACGTGAGTTGTCGTCACCGAAGTTGTAGGGGAAGCAGGCCTGATCCCAGTCGACCTGGCCTTCGATGGCCTTAGCGTAAGGATCGAGAAGCAGTTTGGCCGGGTTGCAGCGCTGGCCCTTGTCCGGCGCCCACGGTCCGCTCACCCGGTAGCCGTACCGCTGCCCGGGCGTCACCGCTGGCAGATAGGTATGCCAGCAGAAGGCTTCGACCTCTTCCAGCTCCACTCGCTGCTCGCCGCCGTCGTCATCGAAGAGGCAGAGCTCGACCCCCTCTGCGACCTCGGAGAACAACGAGAAGTTCGTTCCCGCACCGTCGTAAGCCGCGCCGAGGGGGTAGAAACGACCCGGCCAGGTTTCGATGGCCTCGCTCATATAGGGCTCAGTCCTGTTCCCCGCCCGCACCGGGCGACACAGCATCGGTCATGGCGCACATGTTTCGGTCAGGATGTCGGCGGTTCCCGGTGAGAGGCCGGGCGATGCTCCGTCCCGTCGATGCGGGCTCGGACGCCGTGCGGCAGCATCGCCAAATGGCTGGTCAGAAAGGTCCGGCCGCTACCCGATGGCACTGGCGACCACGATCATGCGCGGCCAGCGATGGGCAACACCACTCACATTACTTTACGCCCGAGGAATTCCCCGGCTGGTGTCAGCTTTTGCTGCCTCCCGCCGGGCGCCAGAAGGATAAGCTGCCGCCCGCCGGGCGCCGGTAGAATAATCCGCCTACGATGCGATGACCTGCAGCGATGCGCCGCGGCCAGTGGTAAGACGCGATAATCAGCCGGGTCGGTTCGCCTGGTTTATGGTCACGTCCAGAGAGATGGTGCATGAGATAACCACCTCGCGATCTATTTCTATTTGAGCACCAACGGCCTCAATCGTCATGTCAGTCTCATTGGTGCGAGTCTCTTGGCGCTGGCCTACGGCACTGCCGCTGGCTGTTCCTCCAGTTGATCGGGCTCCGGAACCGATTCCCGGTACAGCTTGCTCGGCCACCACACCCAGCGTCCCAGGTCCAGGTTGAGCGCGGTGACCAGGACGGACCTGACGACGAGGGTGTCGAGCAGCACGCCGAACGCGACCGCGAAGCCGAGCTCGGCCAGGAAGGTGACCGGCAGCGTGGCGAGCGCGGCGAATGTGCCGGCCAGCACGAAGCCCGCCGAGGTGATGACCCCGCCGGTCGCCGCCAGTCCGGTCAGCGCGCCGCGGCGCGGCCCGTGCTTGCCCGCCTCCTCCCGCACCCGGGTCATCAGGAAGATGTTGTAGTCGATGCCCAAGGCGACCAGGAAGACGAACACGAACAGCGGGAACGAGTTGTCCGCGTTGCCGAAGTTGAACACGTGGTTGAAGAACAGCGAGCTGACGCCCAGCGCCGCGCTGAACGACAGCACGACGGTGGCGATGAGCATGATCGGTGCGACGATCGCGCGCAACAGCAGCCCCAGGATCAGGAACACCAGCACGAGGATGACGGGGATGATCACCTTCCGGTCATGATCGGCCGCGCGGGCGATGTCCAGCGTGATCGCGGTATTGCCGCCCACCATCGCGTCCGCCCCGGGAACCGCGTGCACGTTGGCCCGGACCCGGTCGATCGTGGCGAACGCGGCCTGGCTGTCCGGTGCCGACGTGAGCGTGCCCTGCAGCCAGGCGTGGCCGTCCCTGGTCACCGGGGGGGTCACGCCGGTGATCCCGGGCGTGGCCTTGAAGGCCGTCTGAACCTGGGCCGCCTGCGGCTCGTTGGAGACCACGACCACTGGCTGCCCGGCGCCGGCCGGGAAGTTCTGGTCGATGACCGCCTGCCCGACCACGGAGTCCGGGTGTTGGCCGATGAACGACTCGGCCGCCGTCAGGCCGCCGGCCTTCAGGCCGATCAGGCCGAGCGCCATCACGCCGAGCACCACGGCGGTCGTCACCCAGACCACCCGTGGCCTGACCGCGATGCGCCGGCCCGCCCTGGCCCAGATACCCCGGGTGGTGGGCTCGGCCGAGCCGAACGTCGGCTTGACCGGCCAGAACACCCAGCGGCCGCAGATCACCAGCAGGGCCGGCAGCAGCGTCATCATGGAGACAAGCGCCACCCCGACGCCGATGGCCAGCACCGGTCCCAGGCTCTTGGTGGAGTTCAGTTCGGCGACCGACAGGGTCAGCAGGCTGAGGATCACGGTGCCCGCGCTGGCGATGATGGCAGGCCCGGCCCGGCGCAGCGCGAGGGCCATCGCCTCGTGCCGGTTCTCATGCCTGCGCAGTTCCTCGCGGTAGCGGGCGGTCAGCAGCAGCGCGTAGTCGGTTCCGGCGCCGAACACCAGCACGTACAGGATGCCGGCGCTCTGGGCGTTGACGGTCAGGCCGGCGTGTGCCGCCAGCAGGTAGATGAGCGCCTCGGCGCTGACCAGCGCGACCCCCGCGGAGATCACCGGCAACAGCCACAGCACCGGGCTGCGATAGGTGATCAGCAGCAGCACGATCACGACGACCAAGGTGGCGGCCAGCAGGGTGCTGTCGATGCCCTTGAACGAGTTAGCCGAGTCCGCGGCGCTGCCCAGCGGGCCGGCGATGTGCACGGACAATCCGCCGGCGTTCGCCTGCGCGATGTTGCGCAGGCTGGTCGCCGCCGCCGAGGCGCCGTTCCAGCCTTTCGAGCCCAGGTTGACCGGCACGATCGTCTCGATCGCCTTGCCGTCGCTGGCAAAGATCGGCCCCTCCACCTGCCCGGGCACGACGCCCGTCACGCCGGCGAACCGCTTCGCGTCGGCGACCGCCTTCGCGCGGTCCGCGCTGGTCAGCCCGGAGGGACGGGCATAGACCACGACGCCGGTAAAGATATTCGGCGACTGAAACTGTGACTGCAGGTTAAGCACCTGGGTCGACTCGGCCTTGGCCGGGAGCCAGGCTGACGAGTCGTTCTTCTCCGCCCCGGTGAGCTTGCCGGACAGCGGCCCGGCCACGGCCACGATGATCAGCCAGAAGACAAGCACCGCCCATTTGATCCGGCGTCCGCTGGCCATGGTCAAAATCCTTCGGCCTCGGCTCATGGTGATCCCCCGTTGAGTCGCTGGTCCGGTTGCCTCCTGCCAGCACTATCCGACAGGACCGGATGCAAAGTCAAGACATATCTCATGTGTCGGAAACCTTGCACCGCGCTTACTCCTCTAAGAGTGCGGCCACCGGGATGCCCCCGTCGAGCGAATAAAACCCGCGTGGCCGCACCCGAGTCGCCTTGCTGCCCGAACTCGCCGGGCCGCCCGTCCGGCGGCAGCTGAGTCCGCCCGCGCGGGCTGCGAACGGGACCAGATGCTCAGGCAGGGTTCCGCCGGGGCGGGGCAGTTGGCCGGCTCCGCGCTCTTCCAGGAACTGTTCGATCTCCGGCGATTCGAACCCCGTCATCTCATCTGCTCCCGATCATGACTGGTTGAGGGAGATGGCCTGAGCATGCTCGGCGGTCCAGGCGTCGACGATGTCGAGCACGGTCCTGGGTGGTTCGGGCGGGACGAAGCCGAGCATGTCCTGCAGCAGCGGGTGGACGACGGGATGCAGCCGGTCGTGCTGGAAGGCCTCCCAGGCATCCTTGGTCTGCCACACCTCGACGTAGCGCAGTCCGCTCTCGGTCCGGTAGGCCAGGTGCGCGATCAGGCCCGGCGGGCGCTGCGGGCCGATGCCCTCCTTGATCTGGGCGTAGATCTCGGCGGTGATCGGCACTTCGTAGGTGAACGCGTGGGTCATGGTGTCTGCCTCCAGAATTGATCCGAAGCTCCTTCTGGTCAATGCTGCTATCATCGGTCCTGTGGGTCCCCCCGTCAAGCGCCGGTACGACGCCAGCAGGCGCCGCCAGGCAGCCGACCGCACCCGCCAGGCAATCCTGGACGCCGCACTGGAGCTCTTCACCGGCCAGGGCTACGCGGCGACACCCATGACCGCGATCGCCCAGCGCGCGGGCGTGGCGCTCGACACCGTCTACGCTTCAGTCGGCCGCAAGCCCGAGCTGGCCCGGCTGCTGATCGAGACCGCGATCTCCGGCAGCAGCCAGGCCGTCCCCGCCGAGGAACGCGACTACGTGCGGGCCATCCGCGCCGCCGCAGACGCCGAAACCAAGATCGGCATCTACGCATCGGCCATGCGCGGCATCGCCGGCCGCCTCGCACCGGTCCTGTCCATCGTCCAGCAGGCCGCGCCCGCCGAGCCCGAGCTGGCCGCGCTGTGGCGCCAGATCGCCGACCGCCGCGCGGCGAACATGCGCCGATTCGCAGCCGACCTCGCGGTAGTCGCCTCCCTGCGCGTCGATCCCGGTGACGCCGCCGACATCATCTGGGCCACCAACGCCCCTGAGCTCTACCAGCTCCTCGTGAGCCAGCGGGGCTGGAGTCCCGAGCGCTACGAGCGCTTCCTCGCCGACACGTGGCGCCGCCTGCTCCTCGCCGGCTAACCAGCCCGGTCAGCTGAGCAGGTCGGCGACGCCCGCGATGGCGGGTTCGATGGCTCGCTCGCGGACGTTTCCGAAGCCCATCACCAGCGCGGGCGGCGCCGCGGTGTCAGGGTTGCCGCGGTAGGCGCCGACGCCGTGCAGCCCGACCCGCCGTTCACGCGCCGCGGCGATCACTGCCGTCTCGCCAGCGCCGGGTGGCAGCGGCGCGACAGCGTGGAATCCGGCCGCGAGCCCGGTGAGCCGGACTCGGGGGGCATGTCTGGCGAACGCGTCGGTCAGTGCGGTGCGGCGGCCGGCGTAGACAGTTCGCATCCGCCGCAGGTGGCGGTCGTACCTGCCGCTTGTGAGCAGGGTGGCCAGGGCGAGCTGGTCGAGCGTGCAGGAGCCGCGATCGCTCATTTCTTTCTCGGCGGCGACCGCTGAGGCCAGTGCTGAAGGGGCGTGGACCCAGCCGAGGCGGACCGCGGGCGCCAGTGCCTTGCTGGCGGTGCCGAGCAGGAAGACCTGGTCTGGGGCTAGTCCCTGCAGCGCGCCGACGGGTTCTTTGTCGTAGCGGAACTCCGAATCGTAGTCGTCCTCGAGCACGTACCCGGCGCCGCGCCGCGCCCAGTCGGTCAGGGCGTGCCGCCGTGCTGGGGACAGGACCACCCCGGTGGGGGACTGGTGTGCCGGGGTGACCACGACAGCCTGGGCCCCGCTGGCCGCCAGTTCGCCGACCACGAGGCCTTGCTCGTCGACCGGCACGTAGCTGACGTGGAGGCCTATCGCCAGGGCCGCGCGGACTGTTTCGTCCGCCTGCGCGCTGCCGTAGCCGGGGTCTTCGAAGGCCACGCAGGTCACGCCACTTTGGCGGGCCAGGGCACCCAGTACCAGGTTGATTCCTTGCGCAAAGCCGGTGCTGATGATCATCCGCGCAGGGCTGGCGGCGGCGGCTCGAACCCGCCGCAGGTAACCGGCGAGGACCTCGCGCAGCACCGGGCTGCCGCGCGGGTCGCCGTATCCCAGGTCCGCGGAGGCGGCCTGGGTGCACGCCTGCTTGATGGCCCAGGCCCAGTCGGTACGCGGGAAGCTGGACAGGTCCGGTACGCCGGGTTGGAAGTCCGCGATCAGCGGCGGTTCCGAGGGATGGCGGCCTGGCGAGGGCGCCGAGGGCGAGACCACGGCCGGGCCGGCCACGGGCTGGTCACCGGCTTGCTGGCCGCCGATGCCGGCGACCCGGGTGGCGGACCCGGTCCGGCTGGTCAGGTATCCCTCGGCCAGCAGTTGCCCGTAGCACTCCTGCACCATGCCGCGGGAGACGCCGAGCTCGCGCGCTAGCTCCCGCGAGGACGGCAGCCGTTCCCCGGCGCGGAGCCGGCCGCCCCTGATCGCCTCGCGCAGGCTCGCCTCCAGCTGGGCGCGCAGCGGCCGGCTGGCCGAACGGTCGAGCCGAACCGGCAGCCCCGGGCTCAAACCGGACCACTCAATCGTCATGAAATCGGACCTTACCAGCGTGCCGGCTGGCTTCTACCGTGCGTGCTATGAGCACCTTGACCCAGGCGCAGCCTGGTACCGCGGTTCCGGCCCGGCTCCTGTCCGTGCCGCTGGCGGTCACGTTCCTGGCCGAGTTCACCTCGCTCACCAGCTTCTTCCTGCTGCTGTCGGTGATGCCGATGCTGACGGCGGCGGCCGGCGCCGGCAGCTCCGGTGCCGGGCTGATCACCGGGTCGCTGCTGCTCGGCACCGTGGCTGCCGAGGCCGCGGCCGCAGCAGCGATCAGGCGGTTCGGCTACCGGATGGTGCTCGCGGCCGGAGCCGTGCTGCTCGGCGCGCCGGCCCTGGCCATGCTCGCACGCGAGCCCCAGGCCGTCATGGTGAGCGTCAGCTTGGTGCGCGGGCTCGGCTTCGGTTTGTGCGGCGTGGTCACCGGCGCGCTCACCGCCAAGCTGCTGCCTCCCGGACGGCGCGGTGAAGGGCTCGGCCTGCTCGGCATCGTCTCCGGCGTCCCGGCCGTCGTCGCACTGCCGGCCGGGGTCTGGCTCGCCGGACACCACCTGGCCGCCGTGGCCGCGGCGATGGCGGCCATCGCCGGCCTGCTGCCGCTGGCGGCGATCCGCTGGCTGCCAGGCGGGCGCGAGGCACGCGGTAGCGCCCGCGCCCGGCGGATGCCGGGCGCCCGCAACTCCGGGCGGACGGCGGGCGCCGCGCTGCGGCTGCCGCTGATCTTCGCCGCCGCCACCATCGCGGCCGGCGTGCTGGACTCGTTCCTGCCGCTCGCGAAGGGGATCCCCAGCGACCTCTCCTCGGCGGCCCTGTTCGTCCAGGCGATCACCGCCACGCTCAGCCGCTGGCAGGCTGGCAAGCACGGCGACCGGTACGGTCACGCCCGGCTGCTCGTCCCGGCGCTCGCCGTCGCGGCGCTCGGTATGACCACGATGATGGTGCTGGGCTCACCCGTGGTGATCTTCGCAGGCATGGTGCTGTTCGGCGCCGGGTTCGGGGTGATCGAGAACGCGACGTTCGCGCTGCTGATCGAGCAGCTGCCCGAGGCTAAGGCCAGCGCGCGGTGGAACCTCGCCTACGACGCCGGGTACGGCGCGGGCCCGGCCGTCTTCGGCCTGATCTGCGCCCGCACCGGCTACCCGGCGGCGTTCGCCCTT
>Ga0181521_10003355_pt1 | contig 18873 bp, 19 predicted proteins | sample PEATcosm2014_Bin_32_FD_119764 | JGI IMG/M metagenome (GOLD analysis project Ga0181521, IMG submission 119764) | Peatland microbial communities from MTU Mesocosm Facility, Houghton, MI, USA - PEATcosm2014_Bin02_60_metaG | ecosystem: Environmental > Terrestrial > Soil > Wetlands > Peat | place... | reverse complement strand
CTGTGAGTTAGTCCGATAATGCCTTGCGGCGGCGGACCATTGCGCCGAGTCCGGCGAGGCCCGACAGCAGCAGCGGCAACCCCGCCGGAAGCGGAACCGGCGTGAGATTTAGCTGCCCTATATAAGTACCGCCGCTGGTTCCATCCGCCGTACCAGCGACGTCAAGAAAATATGTTCCCGACTGAGCGTTTGTAAAATTAGCGGTAATGGCGGTGCCATTGTCGTTTCCAGCAACACCTGTCCATCCGGTGACGACCGTACTGCCGGCGGGAATCGTCAGGCCCGGCGTTGAACCGGTGGGAACTTCATACAGCCTGAACTGCAGGTCGGAAATATTGAACACGCTCGAGTAGGCGCCGCCCAAGTTGAGAGATATTGTAAGTAGATCCCCGGCGGCAGCGGAACTCAGCGAGAATTCGTACGTATCTTGGAACGCATATGAGCCAACCGGGCTACTGACTCCGGTGAGCGGCGTGGAGGATTGATTATTGGTGAATGTGTCCGTGAACGTGTATTGGCCGGGAACTGCGAGCGAATAATTGTTCCCTTGAGGTGCAACCGGTGTCGTCTGAGTATTTCCGCTAGAACTGCCCAAGAATTCCGCTGTCCATACCATCGCGCCCGTGCCTGGTAACGATACCGTCGAGGCAGATGCCGCAAACGATGAGAAGCCCGTGGCTACAAAAATTGCCAAACAAACAATGACGATATTTCGGTTGCGGTGCACAATAGCTCTCGATCCAAATTCATTGTTCATTGAGGATATTTCCTTAAGGCAGCACCAACACCGGGCACGGAGCATCCAACAACGAAAGACGATAGTTGCGGTACCCGGCATCAGCGTGTCAGCTCCATGAATTTTGCATAACACGGTCGCACCGATCCAGCCGGTGAATCCACTCGCCGTCCGGTCCACGTCAATTGAATGCTGGCACGCTCACGCCTCGTACACCCAGTTCCCGCCGAGCAGGGTCCGCTCGACCTTGATATCGAGCCACTGCTCCGCGGGCACGGTGAGCGGGTCTTGCTCGAGCACCACGAGATCGGCGAGCTTCCCGGGTTCGATCGAGCCCTTCTCGTGTTCCTCGAAGGAGGCGTACGCGCCATCGAGCGTCGCGGATCGCAGCGCTTCGGGCAGCGTGATGCGTTGGCGTTCGCCCCACACATGTCCGGTCGGATCCCGGCGCGTCGTTTCCGAGTACAGCCAGAGCATCGGCGCCGGCGGACTCGCCGTGTAGTCCGAGGAGGACGGCGGTCGCAGCCCGGCGTCGATGAACGAACGATAGGCAAACATCCGATTCGTGCGCTCCTCGCCATAGAAGTGCAGCACATCGCCGTGGAAATTCACATAGCCGGCGAACGGGATGGGGATTGCGCCGACTGCGCGTATTCGCGCGATGAGTTCCGGCGTCACGACGGTACAGTGCTCGAGCCGAAAGCGCGGATCGCGGCGCGGAAACTCGCGCTGCAATTGCTCGTAGATGCCGAGCATGCGGTCGATGGCGCGTTCGCCGTTGGCATGGGTCGCGAGCTGAAATCCCGCCAGCCACGCCTTGCGCGAATTCTCATACAGCAGCTCGCGCGTGCCGATTTCGACTCCGGTGTAGTTGGGGATTCCGATGTAAGGCTCGGCGAGCCACGCAGTCCGCTCGGAGATCGAACCGTCCGCAAACTGCTTGATGCCGCCGATACGCACCATCGAGTCGCCGAAACCGGTGTGCAGCCCCGCTGCGATATAGCGGTCCAAATACGCCACGTCCATGAGGCAATAGGCGCGGTAGCGCAGCTCACCTGCATCGCGCGCATCTTGGTACGCCTGCAGGCCGGCCGGGCTCGTATCAGCCTCGCATGCCGAGGTGATGCCGTGACTGGCGTAGAGCTTGGAAATGAGCGCGACACCGCGCCGATGATCATCGCGCCTCAACTCATCGGGGATCATGCCGAGCACCGCTTCGAGCGCCTTGTCCGCCACTCGACCGTTGAGTTCTCCGTTCGCGTCGTGCTCGAAGCGGCCGCCGGGCGGATCAGGCGTCGCTGCCGTCGCGCCGACCGCGGCAAGCGCGAGGGAGTTGACATAGCCCGTGTGGCCGCCGCGATGAGCCACCACGACGGGATGGTCGGGCACCGCGGCGTCGAGATCGGCGCGCGTCAGCGCACGCGGAGTCTTGCCGTCGTCGTAGAGATAGCCTTGCACCCAGTGTCCCGGTGCGGTCTCCGCCGCGCGCGCACGCAGTGCGGCGAGAATCTCCTCGATCGAGGTCTTATCGCAGGCGACATTCTTGAGCGCCGCGACACCGCCCTCCCAGGGGTGTGCATGCGCATCATTGAATCCGGGAAACACACGGCGGCGTGCCAGATCAATCCGCCGCGTCCGCTTGCCGGCGAACGGCAGCACCTGTGTGTCGGAGCCGACGGCGAGAAAGCGACCGTCGCAAATGGCGACGGCCGTCGCCTCGGGTTGTCCCGTGTACATCGTCGAGATGAGGCCGTTGTACAGAATCACATCGGGTTCTGCTCGCTGCAGGCGAATCAGCGGCAGCGCCGTGAGCGTCTTGACGAGGTCACGCCGGGTATATCGCACAAAGTCTCCTGAATGGAATCTTAGGGTCGCGACTCACGCCGATCAGGCCACGAATGCCGCCACGTCTCGTGTCCACCCGAACGGATCCGGCGCCCGCCGCTCCTGAATCGCGAGCAAGGCCTTTCGCAGTGTCGCGGCGACCTCATCGATGCGCCGCGGAACGTACTCGCGGGTCGCGCGATCGACCAGAGCCCCGATGGGACCGACCGTCGCGGCCGTGCCGCTTGCAAAGATTTCACTGCACTCGCCGCTCTCGATCTGCGACAGCAGTTCGTCGAGCGCCATGCGCCGCTCAACCACCGTGTAGCCCAGGTGCGCGCCCAGCGTCAGCAGCGAGTCGCGCGTCACCCCGGGCAGTATGGCGCCATCGAGTTGCGGAGTGTGCAATTCACCGCCGATGACCGCAAACAGATTCATACCGGACAATTCCTGGATCCAGCGTCGCTCGCATGCATCGAGCCAGAGAGCCACCGTGAGCCCGCGCGCGACCGCGGCGCTCGAGGCGCGCAGCGAGGCCGCGTAATTGGCGGCGGTCTTCGCGGCGCCGAGGCCGCCCACTGCGGCGCGCACGTCGTCGCGCTCGATGGCCACTCGCATGGGTCCCGCCGCATAGATTTCGACCGGGCTGGCGATGACCATGAAGCTAAAAGTGTTGGAGTTGCACAGCAGGTAGCTCGCTTCGGTGCCGAACAGAAACGGCCGCAAGTACAGCGCCCGCCCCGATTCTCGTGGGATGATGGGCGCGCAGGCGCCGGCCACCGCGTCGATGGCCTCGAAGAACAACTCCTCCGGCACGGACGGCATCGACAGGCGCCCTGCCGAGCGCGACAGCCGCAGCCAGTTCTCGCGCGGCCGAAACAGATTGGGCCAGGAGCCGGCGACGCGATACGCCTTCAATCCCTCGAAGACGAGTTCTGCATACTGCAGGGCTCTGGCGCCCGGTAAAATATCGATGGTCCCGTACGGCTTGAGTTCGCCGCGACTCCAGCGGCCCTCCGACCAATGAGCCTCGAACATCACCGGCGCGGACACGGCACCGAATCCCAGCCGCTCCGGCAGCACGAATCTTTGCAGCGCGGCATCGACGCCCGGCGCGACATCGTAGCGCCGCATGTCAGCGCCGCAGATAGCTGTCCGTGCCGGCAAGCCAATCTTGCCGCGGCGGATTGAATATATCGACATCGAGCGTGTCCTCGAGAGCCAACGCACGATGCGGCAGGTTCGAGGGAATGACCAACACCTCGCCGGCGTGCACGGTCAATTCGCGCTCCCCATGCTCACCCAGCCAGAACTGTAGAGCGCCCTCGAGGATGTAGGTGATTTGCTCATTGTCGTGCGAATGACGCGGGACGTCGTCGCCTTTTTTGAAATAGACGTGAGCGATCATCATCCGCTCGCCGGTGATCAGGCGCCGCGACATGCCGCCCTTCAGCGGCTCGGCCGGCATGTCGTTCCAACGATAGTGCTTGGCGCTCGCGGCGTCCTGCTTGATCATAAAAAAATCCTCAGCGGAATTGCTCATCGATCTGCAAATCAAGCGCCGCCGCGTGCCGATTCGTCTCATTCGCAAGTCCGATGATCGCCACCAGTTCAGCGTGCTGCTGCGGCGTCATGCCCTTTTTCCGTGCGGCGGCGCCATGCGACGCGATACAGTAGCGGCAGCCGTTCGTCACACTGACCGCCATATAGATGAGCTCCTTCGTCAGCGGATCGAGCGCGCCGGGACCCATGACTTCCTTGGAATTGGCCCACATGCGCCGCAAGGTCGGCGGATGATGCGCCAACACCTTCCAGTAGTTGTTGACCCAGTCGGTCTTGCGCGTCGCCATGATGTCGTCATACACCGCGCGCACCTCGGCGGAGGCGTCGGCGTATTCGATCGGCGCAGCGGCCGCGCTCTGCGGACCGGCACTCACGGAACGACCGCGATCACGCGCGCCGGAAAGCCGGAGCCATCCTCCACCTTGGGGAAGGTGACCCACACGAGGGCGCCGGCCTCCGGCACCTGATCGAGGTTCGCGAGCAGTTCAATTTGATAATGATTGAGCCCGAGGATGTACGATTCGAGCGAATAGTCGTCATGGCTGGTGGCGAGTCCCGGATCGGTATCGGTCGTCTCGTGCCCGGATGCGGTGATACCGCGCTTCTCGTAGAGCAGCTGCAGGACTTCCTTGCTCCAACCGGGATAGTGGTAAACGCCGGCGGCATCGCGATTGGCGAGCGCCGCGTCGTCGGGCCAGCGCTTCGACCAATCGGTGCGCATGGCGACGAATGCGCCTTGCGGCACCGCTCCGTGACGCTTTTCCCACGCGGTGACGTCCTCGACGGTCAGCACGTAGTCGGGATTCTTGGCGACCTGGTCGTGCACATCGATGACCACGAGCGGCATGAGCATCTCCTGCGGCTCGATCTGATCGACGGTGCGCATACCGGTGTGAAAGTGCGCCGGCGGATCCACGTGCGTGCCCCATTGGCCAATGTGGCAGTATTCATTGATTCGAAAGCCGTCCTTGGCGACCGTGTAAAGCGTCTTGACGCGCTCGTTCGGCGCGCCCTTCCAATGCGGAATGCCCGGTGCAAACGCATGGGTCAAATCGACGAAACGATGTGACTTGATCACCGCCAACGCGTCGTTCAGGGACGCGGGCCGTGCGCCGCTCTCGGCGGCACGCGCTCCAGCCAAACCCGCGGCGCACGCCACGGCACCACACACCCCCACCATCCATGCCCGCATGCATACCCCTTTCCGTATCAGCACCGATTCTTTGCGAATCGTACACCGCAAACGCGCCTGCCGCCTCACCCGACGTAGGACGATGAGCGCGCGGCACGAGCCTCGCTGCAATGATACAGGGTGCGCTAAACGGGGAAAATCGAATCAGAAAGCGACGTAGGGTCCCGTACCCACCGAGGTCGTGTAGCCCTCGATCGCATTGGCTATCCGGCGCCCGTAGAAGAACGGCAGGCCCCAATCGAAGCTACCAGGGGTCGGATTCGTTCCGGCGAGGTCGGGAAATGCCGTGAACGTCGACTCGAACGATGCCATGTCGCCCACGCTGAAGCTCTCGGTAATGCTCGGCGTGCCGCTTGCGCCCTCAAGCGTCGCGCTGAGACTCTCCGTGCTCGCGGGACAATAGAAGTCGGTGAGGCCCGTAGCGGTGCATGATGCGATGCTGGAGTCATTGAAATAAAAGCCGTTCGAGCCCGAATCGATGAAGCTCGAACTCAATTTTTGACCGTCGAAAATCGTCGTGAGGTCTGCGGTAGCGGGATCGACTGGCAACACCGTTTCGTTGCCCGACACATTGTTCGACTCGGTATCGATGCCGAAGATCAGCGACCCCGTCACGGTCGCCGCCCCGCCGGCGGCGACATTGGGCAGGGTGATGATCGTGCCATTGTTGTCCTTGGCGAACACAGATACGGGATTCGGCACCTGATTCGCCAATGGTACCGTCGTGTTCTCGCATGTCGTCTGAGTGCACGAATAATAAGTCGCCGGGACCGCGGTGCTCACACACGTGGACCCGCAATCCTGCGCGATAGGACCGATGCCGATAATGCCGTTGGCGCCGAACTCGGCGACCGTGTCTTCCTCGGGACCCACGCTCGAACAATCGGACGGCACGTTGGGAAACCGGGAGTCGCCGATGAGTTGCACCGGTACCGAGCTTGCCGACTCACCCGAGACCTTGAGGTCCACCAGGGCCACGGGACCCCAGCTAAAGCCATCGACGAACGCCGTGCATTCCACCAGCGAATTGCCGTTGCTCGCCGTCGATACCGGCAGGCTCAACGTCAACACCGAAGCCATCAGGCGAAGCCCATAAGAGCCCGTATCGACTTCAATGCCGTCGATGGTCTGACAATTCGTGGTGCTTCCCGGCAGACACACCGTGACCGTGGTGAAGAGCGTATTGACGCTATTGGTGGTGGGGCCTGCATTGACCACGACGCTGACCACGTTCGAGGCGGGCGTCACCGGCCCGGTCGAGGCACCGGTCAGCGAGTTGCCGCCGCCGCAGGATATCGCGCACAAACTGATCAACAATCCGCAACCGTAGCGCAGTACTCGGGCAAGAGCGGGCATCAGTGCAAATCTCCGAGGGACACCCCGGCCGGAATGGCCTGGGGTAAATAGGCGCGCCCGCTGAACGAGCGCATGTGGCCGCCGGCTTGCACCACCAGATCGCTTTGCTGGATCTGCAAATGCCGGTGATCGGCGTGCGTGGCCTTGGCCGCCGCCACATACGCATCAAAATAGCTGCCCAGCATTTGGCGCAGATTCGGGATGAATGGACCCTTCCACGCGACCGCGAACACCCGGCCGTCCAAACCCACGAACTCCCTCACCAGGGTGCCCGAGGGCAGTTGAATCTCGTGCACCCGATAACTGTCGTGATCCGCTTCCTTGATCGACCCTTGCAGTTGCCGGCTATCAGCCTGCACCGACGATTCGGGCTCACCCAGGGTTGCGGATGCCACGCAAGGCAACAGCGCAGCGAATGCGATGCTACTCGACAGCACCAGGTTCTTGAGTCGAATTAGCGATGACATGCTAGTTCTTCCATGAAAGAGGTTACGAATTGGAGTGATTATGCGCAATTTGGTTCACGCAAGGTGCCGTCGCCGCATGCAGACATTCACGCCCGACCTGCAATGGGCCGGCCGGGTACGCCGTTCGAGCAAGATATTCTCAAGTCACGAGAAATGTTAAGAACGGCTTCACGGAATCCGCTGAGAATGCCGCCGGTAGACGGGAGGTGCGCCGCGGCATCCATTCCTTGACCGGTGGCCAGGCAAGAGCGCCTTGCGCCTCGGAAAATCAATCGATATGACGTAGAGTCACGGGTTCCGATGCTAAAAAAATGTGACATTCTTGCCTCGTCGTGTACCGCGCTGATCTTGGCAGCAGCCGCGTCGCTCAGCGCAGCGCCCGCGACGCAAGTCCCGGCGACGCAAGTCCCGGCGACGCAAAAGATCGGCGGCACCGACAATTTTCTGATGCTGCCGCCGGACGAGCAGCCGGCCGCGTATCGCAACACCGATCAGCGGTTTGCGACGCGCACGTTCAAGCGCGGTACGGTGGTCTATCCACTGCCGGTGGCGAACCCGCCGCTTACCGCGGTGCACTATCGATTTAGGGGAAAGGCCTTGGGTCTCAGCGAGTTCATGACTCGAAATCGCGTCTCCGGGCTGCTCGTGCTCAAGGACGGTCAAGTGCGATTGGAGCGCTACGCGCTCGGCAATACCGATAAGAGCCGCTGGACCTCTTTTTCCGTCGGTAAATCGATTGTGTCGACGTTGGTCGGAGCGGCGCTGAAAGACGGGGCCATCGCCGGCATCGAGGATCCGGTCACGCGGTATCTGCCGCAACTGCGCGGCTCCGCGTATGACGGCGTAACGGTGCGCAACCTCTTGCAGATGTCATCGGGCGTGAAATGGAACGAAGACTATCGCGATCCTGGATCCGATATCGGCAGGATGCTCGAGTGCACCGTGGACGAAAAGCCCGGCTGCATCATCGATTTCATGAGCAAGCTGCCGCGCGCCGCCCCGCCGGGGAGCGTATTCAATTACAACTCCGGCGAAACCCACTTGCTTGGTTTGGTCGTGAGCGCCGCGACTCACAAAACGCTGTCGGATTACCTGTCGGAGAAAATTTGGTCGCGTTTTGGGATGGAAAGCGACGGCTACTGGGTGCTCGAGTCCAAGAACGGCGCGGAAATGGCCGCCGGCAGCCTGGCAATGACGCTGCGCGACTACGGTCGGTTCGGCGAATTCATCCGCACCGGCGGCATCGCCGGCGGTCAGCACATTCTACCGGCCGGCTGGATTGCCGAGGCTACGCAGCCGCGCGCCGATTCGCCGCAAGTTGGCTTCGGCAAGCTCGAGCCCGATGACCCCACGGGTTATGGATATCAATGGTGGGTGTTGCCGCACCAGGCACCGCACAGCGGCGCCTTTGAGGCAGAGGGTATTTTCGGGCAGTATATTTACGTCAATCCCGCGGCACATCTGGTTGCCGTGATCTGGAGCGCGTGGCCCGAGGCCTGGGTAGATGCGAACGCCGTCGAAACGGACGCTTTCTTGGGCGGAGTGGTGCGCGCACTGCAGGGCAATCGGTCACACCTCGTCAAGCCGCCGGCCGCGCAGCTTCTGCCTGAACGGCGCGGCGGCAGGACGATCTCCACGTTTCTTGACGCAACGACATGACAGGGGCAGGGGCAGGGAATGATTTACACGGCGTGCGGTCTCATACCGTGACGTCGGCGAGGCGAGGAGGTCGCGTGGTAAAGATCCGGGTGAAGATGGCGATTTTGTCGGCAGTAGCGGTTCTTGTTCTTGGAATCGCAGCGTGTCACGTCGGAGGTGGCTACACCGTCGGCGGAACGGCGACGGGGGTTAGGGGTTCCGGCCTGGTATTGCAAGACAACTCCGGCGATAACTTGAGCATGGACGCAAGCGGCTCATTTGTCTTTTCGTCCGGCATCGACCAGGGCGGCGCCTACTCGGTCACGGTCCTGACGCAGCCGTCCAACCCGGCGCAGACTTGCGTGGTTCACAACGGCTCCGGAACGATCGGTACGGCGGACATCGCCAATGTCGTGGTGACCTGCACCCAAGCGGGGCGTTTCGCCTACGTAGCGAATGAGACCGCCAATACGATATCGGCGTTCTCGATCGACGCCGCGACCGGGGCGCTGGCGCCGATCGCCACGTACGCCTCCACAGGAACGACGCCCGTGGCCGCGGTCGTGGATCCCAATGGGACCTATTTGTACGTGGCCGATAATGGTTCCAACGACGTATCGGTGTATTCCATCGACGACACCACCGGCGCTCTCACTTCAGCCGGCGTGCCGATAGCCACCGGCAACGGACCTTTCGCCGTGCTGGTGGATCCGGCCGACCAATTTCTCTACGTGGCCAATATGACGGACAACACCGTCTCGGTATTCTCGATCGGGAGCGGCGGAGTGCCGACCGCGATCACCGGGTCGCCGTTTGCCGTGGGCAGTCAGCCCACTTCTTTGAAAACAGACCCCGGCGGAAATTTTCTCTACGTCACCGATTTCGCAGCCGGCGAAGTGGCGGCATTCTCCATCGAGCCGGGCGCGGGATCATTGGCCGCCATCGGCGGCTCGCCGTTCGGCGCCGGCGCGGGCGCCCTGGCGATCGCCATCGATCCCACGGGGACATTGGCTTATGTGGCCAACGAAACTGCGCACACGATTTCCGCGTATTCGATCAATCCTGGCACGGGTGCGCTCGCGGCCATCTCAGGCTCACCCTATTCGACGGGCTCCAGCCCCGAATCGCTCGTCGTGGACCCCGCCGGTCGATATCTCTACGCGGCGAACGTCACCGGCGGAGACGACCTCAGCAGTTATTCCATCACGCCCAGCACGGGTGCCCTCACGCTGGCGTCGACCGCTGGCGCCGGCGCCTTTCCCCTGAGCGTCGCCGTCGATCCGGCGGGCCAATTCGCCTACGTCGCGAACGAGAATTCCGATGATGTATTCGTGTATTCCATCGATGCGACCACCGGTGCCCTGAAGTCGGCCGGCGTGTTCGGCGCGGGCGCCGGGTCGCGGTCGGTCGCCATCGATTAACGCCCGCGGAATCATCGACGCCCGCAGAGTCGCGAGCCGGCAAACTCACGCAAGCTTCTGGCGCACCCGTCCCGCCAAGCAACGCCATTCATAGAAATTCCTCCGGCGCGAACGGTGCAAGCAGCTTGAGGAGAAAGCGCTGCAACCGGGTCGTTTCCGGGTCTTTGTGCCATATCTGTGCGGCTTCCGGTTCACCGCTCGACCACACGATGCGATTGTCATGGTCGAGCGACAACGTGTAGCTGCCTTCCGCGCTGATATCGTCCAGAAGACTGGTCACTTGCCTGGCGATCTCGGGGCTGCGGATCACGAGGCCGAGCTCGCTGTTGGTGCGCGCCGATCGCGCGTCCATATTCAGCGAACCGATGAACACGGTCTTCTGATCGATCACCAGCGCCTTCGCGTGCAGGCTCGCGTTCGCACTGCGAAACGGATGAAAGCGCTGGCGTTTTTGGCCGAGCTTCGGCCGCACCTCACTCAACTCGACACCGAGCTTGAGCAGCGCCACCCGGTAGCGCGCATAGCCATTGTGCACCAGCGGCGAATCGGTGGACGCCAGCGAGTTGGTGAGAACTCTGATGTGCACGCCGCGTTCGACCAGCTCGCGCATCAGCGCCACACCCTCCTTTCCCGGCACGAAATACGGTGAGATCACGATCACTTCCTGCTGCGCCGAACGCATCAACGCCGCGATGTTGTTGGCGATCGTCACTTCCTCGTCGGGAATGGTTTCGCTTGCGATTTTGGCGGGCCGGTCCGCCAGCACGGTTGCCGGCACCCAGGTGAGCTTGAGGCGGTGGGCATCGAGTTCGCGTCCCAGCCAGCCGGCGTCGCCGGCGGACATGCTCTCGTTCAGCGGTGGCGGTGTCGATGGCGCTTCGATCCGCACCGGGGATGCCAGCGAAGCAATCGGGTAGGCGTACTTGCTGTTCCAAAAGGCGTCGAACGAGGCCGACAATTGCGGCACGATGGGTCCGGCCGCCACCACGTCGAGATCGATGAAATTGCTGCGCGTATCGCGCGTGAAGTACTCATCCCCGATATTGCGGCCGCCGGTGATGGCGAGCGCGTTGTCGGCTACGAATAGCTTGCTGTGCATCCGGTGATTGATTCGCGGTATGTCCGATATCGACGTCAGGATGCGGGTCCAGGTCGCGGAACGCCCGCCGGGAAAGGGATTGAAGACTCTGACTTCGATGTTCGCGTGCTGCCCCAAGTGCATGAAGCGCCGGTCTTCGCCCGCGGTGTTGAGGTCATCCACGAGCACCCGCACGCGGACCCCGCGATCTGCGGCGTCGCGCACATGTTGCAGCAAGATTCGCGCGGATTCGTCCTGGTGAATGATGTAGTACTGGACGTCGAGCGTGCGCTCGGCGTGATCGGCGAGCGCGATCAAACTATCGAGGGCTTCCTCGCCCGAGCTCAGCAATCGGATGCCGGATAGATTTCGGGGGTTGTCGTCTTCGCTTGCCTCGACGATCTGGCCAAGCGTCGTGGTTTGCGGCGGGTGCAGAGCTTCGCTCGGATATTTTTTCACGTGCTGCGGCAAACCCACGCAACCCGCGAGCACCAGAAAAGCGCAGGCCACGCTCGGGATACGAGCGCGCAAGTGCTTTGCAGAGCACCAAATCCGAGTTTTGCGCATCGAGGCATGATATCAGGCAAAATTTGCGCTAATGAATGCGCGACGTCCCATTCGCAGTTTCGTCTTGCGCGCCGGCAGGGTCACGGCCGCGCAGGAGCGTGCGCTGTCGGAACTGTGGCCGGCGTACGGTTTGAATTTTGGCGGCACCGGCCTGGATCTGGACGAGGTCTTCGGCCGGTCGGCGCCGCGCTGCCTCGAGATCGGATTCGGCGCGGGCGAGGTCATCGGGTCACTGGCGGAGGCCAATCCGCACATCGACTACTTGGGCGTTGAGGTCCATCGTTCCGGGGTGGGTCGTTTGTTGCTGCACGCCGGCCAGGCCAAGCTCGCAAACTTGCGCGTCATCTGTCATGACGCGGTCGAAGTCCTGGCCACCGCCATTCCAGACGGGTCCTTCGATTCGATCCTGATTTTCTTTCCCGATCCCTGGCACAAAAAGCGCCACCACAAGCGTCGCTTGATCGATGCGCATTTCGTCGAAACGCTGGCGGACAAATTGCGACCGCACGGCGTGCTGCGGCTGGCGACGGACTGGCAGGCGTACGCCGAACAAATGCTGCACGTGTGCAATGCGTGTGTGCGGCTCCGCACACTCAGCACGGACGGAACCTATGTGCCGCGGCCCGAGTTTCGCCCGCCCACCCGATTCGAACGGCGCGGTGCCCGCCTGGGCCACGGCGTATGGGATCTGGCCTACGAAAAGCTAGGGTCATGAAGGCCGCTCGGACAGGGGCTCCGGCCGAGTCGAGCGCGGTCCCGACGTTCGGGTGAGTTCGATCATCGGCGATGCTGCTTCGCGCAAAAATTATTGATTGCACGAACGGCTCATTGAGAGTTGAATTAGGTCGAGCAGAGAGTTGAATTGGGTTGAGCATAACAGACGGGGACGGCCATGAACGTAGTCAAGCCGGTCGTAGGTCAGTGGTATCGGGGCGGTACCAACGAACTCTTTGAAGTGGTCGCGATCGACGACGAGGACGAGACCATAGAGATTCAGTACTTCGACGGCACGGTGACGGAAATCGAGTTCGATGCATGGAACGAGCAGCTGCTCGATGAGCTCATCGATGCCGCGGACGCCCCCGAGGACTGGTCCGGCGCGATCGATGTGGAAGCCGAGGATCTGGATCGAGAATTCGAGGACAATGCTCGGGGCGCGTGGTCGAATCCGCAGGATCGATCGCTACGCCGTTAACCGGTTGCTCGTGGAGCTTGCTCAGGCCTCGGTCACCGCCGTGTCGCGGGTAGTGAGCGCGTTCAGCGGTTTTCGCAAAATCACCAGCAATATCAGCCCGGGCATCGCGGTCAAGAAGGTAACGACAAAGAAATTTGCCCAGCCGATCTTCGACACGACGATGCCCGCGACATAGCCCATGACCTTGCTCGGAATGCTCGCCAGCGCCGACAGCAGCGCGTACTGGGTCGCGCTGAAATTCGAGCTGCACAGCGACACCAGAAATGCGACGAATGCCGCCAGACCCATGCCGCCGATGCCGGTGTCCAAGGAGGTCGCGAGAACCAACAACCACACTTTTTTGCCTGCCAGCGCGAGCCATACATAGAGCAGGTTTGTCAACGCTTGGCCGATGCCGAAAATCAACATCGATTTAAACGTGCCCCAGCGCATGTAGACCCAGCCGCCGAACGCCACACCGATCATGCTCGACACCGTCATGTTCACCTTGCCGGCGATGCTGAGTTCGTCGAGCGAAAATCCCACACCTTTGATCATGAACGCGCTGTACAAGCTCAAGGCAAACGCGTCGCCTACCTTGTATAGCAAAACCAAAAACACGAATCCCCATGCGCCTTTCTGACTGAACAGTGCGCGCAGCGGATGCCATACGGCGTCGGCCAAAGTGCGGGGCGGCTGCCCCGGCACTTCCGGCTCCGGCGCCCAGAGCGTCCCCAACGTAGTCGCCGCCATGAGGCAGGCCACTATCAGAAAGGCCAAGCGCCAACCCAGGCGCGCGGCAATCAACACCAGCACGGCGCCCGCCAACATCGCGGCCGTACGGTAGCCGAACGATTGGGCGGCAGCGGCCAGCCCACGCTCGCTGACCGGAATCGTGTCCACGCGATACGCGTCGATCACGATATCCTGGGACGCGGAAAGAAATGCCACCAGCACCGCCATGGCGCCGAGCACGTAGAGTTCTTTTGTAGGCGAACAAAGGCCCATGACCGCAATGGCGGCCGCCAGACACACCTGATAGATCAAAATCCAGCCACGGCGGCGGCCCAAGAGGGGCGGCAGGTATCGGTCGAGCAGCGGCGCCCACAAAAATTTGAATATATAGGGCAGGCCTACCAGCGAAAAAATGCCGATGGTCTTGATGTCGAGGCCTGCGGACGCCAGCCATGCCTGCACGGTGAAACCGGTCAAGTTGTACGGCAGGCCCGAGGCGAAGCTCAGCAACAGAATCGCCGTCATGCGCTTGTCGCCCAGCGCCTGCAACAGCGTGGGCTTTGCAGCCGCCGTCAAACCCTCGAACTCGCATCGCGCATGGCGCGCGATCATAGCAGCCCGCGCACCCGAGCGCTGTGCTTGCGCGCCGTCATTTCCCTTGCGAGACTGCCGTTTCTATGACACGGGCATACCAAAGCAGTTTCATCGACTTGTGCGTGCGGCTGGGCATCTTGAAGTTCGGCAGCTTCAAACTGAAGTCCGGGCGCGACAGTCCGTATTTTTTCAATGCCGGCTTGTTCAGCAGGGGGGCGGCGATTGCGGCGGTGGGGCGTGCCTACAGCGACGCCGTCGTGGATTCCGATCTGACCTTCGACATGTTGTTTGGACCTGCGTACAAGGGAATTCCTCTGGTGACCGCCACGGCTGCGGCGCTCGCCGAGCGGCATGGGCTCGACGTGCCGTTCGCCTTCAATCGCAAGGAGTCGAAGGATCACGGCGAGGGCGGCGTCATTGTCGGTAATCCGTTGCAGGGCCGGGTGCTGATCATCGACGATGTCATCACCGCGGGAACGGCGATCCGTGAATCCATCGACCTCATCAAAGCGGCCGGCGCGCACCCTGCCGGCGTGCTGCTCGCCTTGGACCGCCAGGAGCGGGGGGCAGTAAGCCCGTTATCGGCGGTCCAGGAAGTGCGCGAGCAGTTTGGAATTCCGGTCATTGCAGTGGTCAGTCTGTCGGACCTCATGCACCATATGCGCGATACGGGGCGCACGGCCGAACTCGCGAGCATGCAAAGCTATCGAGATCGCTACGGCCTCACAGATTGAGGCATAGCCTCTGGAAAACGCGCCGTCCGCGGCTCACAATCGGCCTCCATGGGGAATAGTTCCTTGAAAAATGTCGCCTGGATCCTGTGCGCATCGGTGCTGCTCGTCACGTTGACCTTCGCAGCAAACCCGCCGACGAATGGCCGCAAAATGTACAAATGGGTCGATGAGCAGGGAGTCACCCATTACGGGGACCGCATCCCGCCGGAATATGCGACGCAAGAACAGCACATCATCAATTCACAGGGAATCGAGGTGGACCGCCTCCCGGCGCAGAAGACCCCTGAACAATTGGCCCTCGCAGATCAGTTAAAACTCGAGGAGGAGCAGCGCGCGAGCCGCGACAAGAACCTGCTCAATACCTACGTCTCGGTGCAGGAAATCGAGCATTTGCGCGATCAGCGGCTCAATCTGCTGTCGGACCAAATCAAAGTCACGAGCCAATTCCTGGAGATACTCAACGGTAAGATGAAGAAGCTGCGCTCGAACAGCATGCGTTTCAAACCCTATAGCGACGATCCGAAGGCACCGCCCATGTCCGACCAGGTTGCCGAGGATCTGGTGCGCGTCGACAACGACATCCGCACACAAGAAGAGAATCTGCGCGAGAAGCGCTCCGAAGTAGCGATCATGAGCAAGCAATTCGACAGCGATATCGCGCGCTTCAAAGAGCTCAAGGGTATCCATTGACGCCAAAGACGAGAATCATACTGGGCGTCACCGGGGGCATTGCCGCGTACAAGAGCCCGGACCTGGTACGCCGGTTGATCGAGCGGGGCGCGGAAGTGCAGGTGGTGATGACCGCAGCCGCGCAGCGATTCGTCACCCCCATGACCTTCCAAGCGGTCGCCGGGCGGCCGGTTCGCAGCGATCTGTGGGACGGCGCCGCGGAAGCGGCCATGGGTCACATCGAACTGGCGCGCTGGGCGCAGCTCGTGTTGATCGCCCCGGCAAGCGCGGACTTCATCGCGCGCTTGGCGGGGGGCCGCGCGGATGACCTGTTGGCCACTCTGTGTGTCGCCACCGAGGCGCCGCTGGTGCTCGCGCCGGCGATGAATCGCGTCATGTGGGCGAACAAGGCAACCCAGGCGAACGTCGACACCTTGATATCGCGCGGCGTGCGCATTTTAGGCCCCGCTTCCGGCAATCAGGCTTGCGGCGAAATCGGTGCGGGCCGCATGTGGGAACCCAAGCAGCTGGCCGAGACGCTGCTCGAGCCGCCGGTCAATGCCGGCCTGCTGAACGGTCTCAACGTGCTGATAACGGCCGGACCGACGCGAGAACGTCTGGACCCGGTACGCTATTTGACCAACCGCAGCTCGGGGAAAATGGGTTTTGCCGTGGCGGCCGCGGCACGCGAGGCGGGGGCGCACGTCACCCTCGTGACGGGACCGGTGCAATTGCCGACGCCCGCGGGCATCACCCGCATCAACATTGAAAGCGCGCGTGATATGTACGCGGCCGTTCACCGCCACGTGGCAGACGTGGATGTGTTCATCGCCGCGGCGGCCGTCGCTGATTTTCAGCCGGTGACCGTTGCCAAACAGAAGATCAAGAAGCAGGGCGGCGCGGTCAAACTCGATCTCGAGCCCGCCCCCGACATCGTCAAATCGGTGGCCGAAATGGCCAAGCGCCCGTTTGTCGTCGGCTTCGCCGCCGAGACCAACGATGTGGAGGAAAACGCGCGCAGCAAGCTCAAACGCAAGAAACTCGACATGATTGCGGCCAACCAGGTCGGCGACGGAATGGCCTTTGATTGCGAGGACAACGCGCTGACGGTTCTCTGGCCGGGCGGAAAAGCCGAGGTCGCGCGTGCGCCGAAGATCGACGTCGCGCGCGAACTCATCGCGTTGATCGCCAAACGCATGCCGCCGTTGGACGGTACCCCGCGGCGCGGGCCGCGCAAACGCCGCACCAACGCCGCGCCGCGAAATCGCTTGCGCAGCCGCCGCAGCCGCCGCTGATCCCATGCAACGCACGGTCAAGCTGCGGATCTTGGACCCGCGCATCGGGCGCGAATTTCCCTTGCCCGCGCACGCGACACCGGGCTCTGCCGGCATGGATTTGCGCGCCTGCCTCGCCGCCCCGCTGATTCTCCCGCCGGGCGGCGCGGAGCTGATTTCGACCGGTATTTCGATTTACGTCGAGGATCCCCATCTCGCGGCGCTGCTGCTGCCGCGCTCGGGACTCGGTCATAAAAATGGCATCGTGCTGGGCAATCTAGTGGGACTGATCGATTCCGATTATCAAGGGCCGTTGATGGTGTCCTGCTGGAATCGCGGCTCGGCGCCCTTCACCGTCAATCCCGGCGACCGAATCGCGCAAATGGTGATCGTGCCTGTGGCGCACGTCGATTTTGAAGTGGTCGAGGAATTCACGACGAGCGAGCGCGGCGGCAGCGGCTTCGGCAGCTCGGGCCACCAGTAAACGCCGGCGGGCGCATCACTCGAGCGCCGGTAATCTCGTCGCTCGCGAGCGAAATGGCGCTAGTGAATTTTCGTTTCCCACGCCATGCTCGGCGCATGGCAATTTGCGATTGGCCCAGCGACGAACGACCGCGCGAAAAGCTACTCGAAAAAGGCGCGGCGGCTTTGTCGGATGCGGAACTTCTGGCGATCTTGCTGCGCACCGGCGTACGCGGCCGTTCCGCACTCGATCTCGCCCGCGATGTTCTCCAGAGCTTTCACTCACTGCGCAAACTGATCGCAGCCGATCGCGCGCGCTTTTGCGCGCTACCGGGGCTCGGGCCTGCCCGTTACGCCGAGATACAGGCCGCGGCCGAAATCTCGCGGCGGCAACTGTCGGAGTCGCTGCGCGCCGGCCCGTCGATGGCGAGCCCGCGGGCGACCCGTGATTTCCTCAGCGCCAAATTGCGCGATCTCGAGCACGAGGTGTTTTGCTGCCTGTTTCTCGACAAGCGTCATCGCCTCATACGATTCGAGGAGCTGTTCCGCGGCACGATCGACGGCGCCAGCGTCTTCCCACGGGAAATCGTGAAGCTGGCGCTGCAGAAGAACGCGGCCGCGGTGATCGTGGCTCACAACCATCCGTCGGGCGTGGCGGAACCGAGTCAGGCGGACGAGCTCATCACGCAGCGGGTGAAGGAGGCGCTCGCGCTCGTCGACATCCGGCTTCTCGATCACATCATCGTGGGCGAGGGCGTCAGCGTGTCGCTGGCGGAGCGTGGGTTGATGTGAGAGCAGGCAGCGATCGGCCGGAGTGTGCCCTAACCTGCCGCTGGTGAACGTCCGGTTAGGGCAGCGTAAACTTGCCTGCGCCCACACGTAGAAATGAAATACCCAACGCGAGTGGTCGGGCTTCTTAGCACAGAACAGGTGCCTGGTTAGGATGCGCGACGCCTACGCCCCATCGCGCCGAGTCCTCCTAGACCCGAAAGCATCAGCCATGCAGCGGCGGGAAGAGGGACGGGAGTCAGAGGAGTCAGAGATGTAATATTAAAGTCCACGCCGCTGACGAGCGTTGCGGTGTCAACTGAAAACGAACCCGAATTTGATCCTGTGCCCAAGACAGGTAACCCGGTGCCCGTGTATGTCGAACTTCCGTTGTCGTTTAGGTTGAACTCTGAACCAGAAAAGGCTCCCGAGCCATCGAGGAGCGTGGAGAATTCGCAACCCCGTGACTTTTTTGTGAAGCTTTTGTCACAGGCTAGACACGGCTATCGTGCACCAGAGCCTAGCTGTCGCAAAACTCTGCCGCGAACGGAATCTCCTAAATCCAACGGCTCGAATCAACTGCGAATGGCAGCTCTTCGACGGGCCGATAGCCACTGACCG
>Ga0181521_10003352_pt1 | contig 18882 bp, 15 predicted proteins | sample PEATcosm2014_Bin_32_FD_119764 | JGI IMG/M metagenome (GOLD analysis project Ga0181521, IMG submission 119764) | Peatland microbial communities from MTU Mesocosm Facility, Houghton, MI, USA - PEATcosm2014_Bin02_60_metaG | ecosystem: Environmental > Terrestrial > Soil > Wetlands > Peat | place... | reverse complement strand
GTCGACGGCACCGTCCGAGGTCTGCGTCATCGAGACATTGAAGAGGGCACTGCTCGTGTCGCCGAAACGGACCTCCTTGCCTTCGGTGTTGCCGACCGTGGAATGGACACCGGCGGCGACGATCGCCGGGTTGTTCTGGTGCTCGGCGTAGGCGCTGAAGGTCACCCAGCACCCGAAGATGATCACCATGGCCGCCAGCAACGCCCGGCCGTGGCGGATGCTCCCCACCATCTTGCCGAAGGTGTAGGTGAGCGCGAACGGGATGGAGAGGGTGAGCCAGATGTAGAGCAGGTTGGTGAACGCCGTTGGGTTCTCAAAGGGATGGGCCAGATCGACGTTGAAGAACCCACCGCCGTTGGTCCCAAGCTGCATGATGGGACCCATAAATCCGGCTGGACCACGGGCGACGGTCTGAGTGACGCCGTTCAGCGAGTTGTGAATGCTGACCGGCCCGGCCAGGGTCTGCACGGCGCCCTGGCCGACCATGACGATGCCGGCGAGGAAGGCTATGGGGAGGAGAATGTAGAGCAAGCAACGGGTGATATCGACCCAGAAGTTCCCGATCGTGGGGGAATTGCGGCGAGAGAAGCCGCGCACCATGGCGATGGCCACGGCGATCCCGACGGCCGCGCTCACGAACTGCTGCACTGTGAGCACGCCGATCTGGGAGAAGTACGACATAGCCGTCTCCCCGCCGTAGTTCTGCCAGTTCGTGTTGGTCAGGAACGACACGGCGGTGTTGAAGCTGAGCGCCGGTGGCACGGCGCCAAAGTGCTGCGGGTTGAGCGGCAGCGACCCTTGAATCCTCAGCAGCAGATAGCCGACGCCGACGAACGCGCCGGAGAAGATCACCGTCGAGCCGGCGTAGCGCTTCCAGGTCTGCTCGTGCTCGGGGCCGGTCCCGAGGGCACGGTAGAACGGCCGCTCGGCCCACGCCAGATAGTGCACGCGGCCCTCGAAGACCGCGGCCATGTACGAGCCCAGGTATCGCCAGGCGAGGCCCAAGGCGATGACCAGGACGACGATGGTCCAGAAAAAGCCCATCTAGAACCACTCAGGCTTGAACATGGCCACGCCGAGGTAGATGAATACCGCGATGGACACCGCCAGCAGAGCCCCTTGGACGGCGGTCATACCCGGTCCAATGCCCAAACGAGGCCGAGCATCGCGACCACGAAGGCCGCAAAGCCCACCACTGCAAGAAGATCTCCCATGACCCGATCGTGTCCGAGACGCCCTGAACAGGCTCTGAACAGGCGCCGCATCTCCTGAAAAATTTCTAAACGAGGGTCGAGCCCGAGCACGAGAACCCGGCCTCTGGTTGGCACCTATGGCTGGCCGGTGGCCGAACGACCCGTTCCACACCCCGGGAGAACCGGCGCCTGAAGACGGGCGCCGGGAGGCCGGGCCTCCTGTAGGACAATGGCCCGGTGCGGATAAAGCTCCTCGGTTCGGCGATCGGCGTCGCCACCGCGATCGCCCTCGGGGCCGCCATGGTCCCGTTGCGCCCGCACATCAGCATCGCCACGGCGGGGCTGGTGTTGGTGGTGCCGGTGGTGGCCGGCGTCACCGCCGGCGGCTACCCGGCCGGCGTCGTCAGCGTGGCCGCCGGGTTCTTGGTGTACGACGACCTGTTCATTCCCCCGTACAACCGCCTGAGCGTCGGCACCGCGCAGAACTGGGCCGTCCTCGGCGTCTACGTGGTGGTGATGCTGCTGGTGGCCCGGGTGGCTGCCCACCTGAAGGACGCGAGGTCCGACGCCCAGCGGCGGGCCGAAGAGTTCGCACGCCTGTTCACGGTCTCAGAGATGCTGGTTGAGGACAGCTCGATCGAGGAGCTGCTCGAGACCATCGTCAACGCGATCTGGACGGCGTTCGAGCTGGAGGGGGTGACCCTGCTCCTGCCGGTCGACGGCCAACTGACCGTCGCCGCCTCGGCCGGGGTGGCAATGAGCGAGCAGGATCTCCACCAGCTCGACCCCGAGTCCGGGATGCCGGTCCGGGTCGGGGTGACCGGGGGGGAGCCCGGCGAGCTCCGCGCGGTGGCCCTCTCGGTGATGAGCGGGCCACTGGGCATGCTGGTACTCCGCGGCCTGCCGGCGTCGGCCGGTGACCGGGATCTTCTGGCCACCTTTGCCAACCAGGCCGCCCTGGCTCTCGAGCGGACCCAGCTCCGTGCCCAGGCGTTGCGCTCCGAGCTGCTCGAGCGGGTCGAACAGGTGCGCCGAGACCTGCTGGGCGCGGTGTCCCACGACCTGCGCACGCCTCTCGCCACGATGAAGGTGGCGTCGTCCACCCTGCTCGACTCCGAGGCCACCCTCTCTGATGCCGACGCCCGGGAGCTCTACGGCCTCATCGATGTCCAGACCGACCGCCTGACCCGCCTGGTGACCAGCCTGCTCGACATGAGCCGCTACCAGGCCGGGGTGCTCGGCGTGGAACGACAGCCCAGCGCGGTGCTCGACCTGGTGGGCGAGGCGCTGGCCGGACTTCGCCCGGCCTTGGACGACCGCGAGGTCAACCTCGAGATCCCCGACTGGTTGCCGGCCGTGGACGTCGACCCGGTGCTCATTGGGCAAGTGTTGGCCAACCTGCTCGACAACGCGAATCGACACTCCCCTCAGGGCCGGCCCATCTGCGTGGCCGCGGCCATGCGGGGAGACCGGGTCGCCCTCTCGGTCGCCGACCGGGGGCCGGGCGTGCCCGGAGGCGAACGGGGCTCCCTGTTCGACAGCTTCGTGCGGTTCGACACCGGCGGACGGGCCGGTCTGGGTCTCGCCATCGCCAAGACCTTCGTGGAGGCGCACGGCGAGCGCATCTGGCTCGAGGACGCGCCCTCGGGCGGCGCCCGATTCGTGTTCACCATGCGGGTGGCAGCGAGCGAAGGGCGGCTCGGATAGCGATGGCCAAGATTCTCGTGATCGACGACGACCCCTCGCTGCTGCGGGCGCTGCGCCTCGGCCTGCACTCGGGAGGCCACGAGGTGACCACCGCGGCCAGCGGTGAGCAGGGGGTGTCCCAGGCCGCACTGTCGGCACCCGAGATCGTGATCCTCGACCTCGGCCTCCCCGACATCGACGGCACCGAAGTGTGCCGGCGCATCCGGCAGTGGAGCGACGTCCCCATCGTGGTGCTGTCGGCCACCGAGACCGAGGGCCGCAAGGTGGCCGCGTTGGACGGCGGCGCCGACGACTACGTGACCAAGCCGTTCGGCATGGCCGAGCTGGAGGCCCGGATCCGGGTGGCCCTCCGACGGCATCCGAACGGCTCCGCCGAGCCCCAACCGACCACCATCACGGTCGGCTCGTTGGAGCTCGACGTGGTGCACCGCGACGCGCGAGTCGACGGAGCCGCGATCGAGCTGACCGCCAAGGAGTTCGACGTGCTGGCCTTCTTGGCCCGCTATGCCGGACGAACGTGCACCCACGCGATGATCCTGTCGGCGGTCTGGGGGCCCGGCTACGGACGCGAGGCGCAGTACCTGCACGCGTACATCCACCGGTTGCGCCAGAAGCTCCACGACTCCTCGGGCCAGCTCATCCGCACCGCGCCCGGGATCGGTTATGTCTTCTCCCCCGAGGTCTCGTCCGAGCCACCCTCCGGTCCGGTCGAAGCGGGCCGATGAGCGCGGCCGGGCTTGAGACCGCCGACGCTCGCCTGGTCGTCGAGCGCGTCGCGTCGGGGCTGTCGTTGGCCGATGTCGCCCGACACCTCTCCGACGAGCCGGCGCTGGTCGTCTTCGCCGGTCGCTGGGACGCCCGGGGTGCGGTGATCGCGAGCGAACCGGGGGAGCTCCTCGTCGATGACGGAGATCCCTTCGCCGCCCTCGACCGGTCGATGCCGGTGGTCGACCGGACAACCGGTGCGGTCGGGGGTGGATGGATGGGCTATCTCGGCTACGGCGTGGGCCGCCTCGTCGAGCGCCTGCGACCCCGGTGGCGGCCGGCCGCCCGGCTATCTGAGGCCCTCATCCGACGATGCGTTCGCCGATCGGGCCCAGGATGAGCATGGGCAAGTAGATCAGGCCGCCGACGATCACGATCACTCCGAGCAAGAACGCCACGAACGTCAGCCCGGTGGTATCCAGGGTGGCCCTCGTGCGGGCGTGGACCCGGGCCCCGGCCAACGATCCGGCGATGGCCAGGGCGAGCACGATTGGCAAGAAGCGCCCGATCAGCATGGCCAGCCCGAGCGTCGTGTCATACCACGGGGTGTTGGCGGCCAGGCCGCCGAAGGCAGAACCGTTGTTGTTGGTGACCGAGGCAAAGGCATAGGTGATCTCGGAGAGACCGTGGAAGCCCGGGTTGAGGATCGAGCTCGTGCCGGGCCCGATCACGAGCGAGATGCTCCCGAGCACGAGCGTGACGATCGGGATCGTGAGCACGTAGGCGACGATGAGCTTCATCTGGGGTGCTCGGATCTTCTTCCCCAAGAACTCCGGCGTGCGGCCCACCATGAGCCCGGCCACGAAGACCGCTAACAACGAGAACACCAGGATGCTGTACAGGCCGCCACCGTCGCCGCCCGGGCTGACCTCGCCGAGCAGGATCCCGACGAACGCCCCCGCCCCGCCGACCGGCGTGTAGCTGTCCAGGGTCGAGTCGGTGGCGCCAGCCGTGGTGCCCATCGTGCCGACGGTCATCAGCGCCGAGCCCGAGGCACCGAAGCGGACCTCCTTACCCTCCATGTTCCCGCCGGGATTGTTGGCGCTCACGACCTGGGAGACGCTGGCCGGCAAGAGGTGATTGCCGTGCACCTCGGCCTGCATCGAGATCACGGTGTGGCCCACGAAGAGGATCGCCATGACCGCGACGATCGCCCGCCCCTGAGCGCGCTTGCCGATGAGGCGCCCGAACATCAGCGCGATGGCGAATGGCAGCACGATCACCACCAACAGGTCGAACATGTTGGTGAAGCCGGTGGGGTTCTCGAACGGGTGGGCACCACCGGCGGCGTAGAAGCTGCCTCCGTTGGTCCCGAGCAGCTTGATGACCTCCATCGAGGCGACCGGGCCACCGGGGATCTGTTGGGTCCCGCCGGCCAGCGTGGTGGCGGTCCGGAAGCCGTGGAAGTTCTGGACCGCCCCCTGGCTCACCATGACCAAGGCGCCGATGATCGACAGCGGCACGAAGACCCGTACCAGGCTCCGGGTGAGGTCGGCCCAGAAGTTGCCGATCGTGCGGGCGTTCCCGGCGATGCCCCGGACGACGGCCAGGGCCACCGAAAGCCCGACGGCGGCCGCGGTGAACTGGGCCACCACCAGCCCGGCCATCTGGGCCAGATAGCTAGCCTGGGTCTCCCCCGAGTAGGCCTGCCAGTTGGTCCCGGTGATGAAGCTGACCGCGGTGTTGAAGGACAGGAACGAAGACATCCCGGGCGCATGGGTCGGGTTGAGCGGGAGCACCCCTTGCAACCGCAGGAGGAGATACAAGAAGAGGGTCGACACCAGCCCGAAGGCCAGCACCGCCAGCGCATAGCGCCGCCACGGCCAGCTGTGGTCGGGGTCGACGCCGGTGCTCCGGTACACGAGACGCTCGATCGGGAGGAACACCCGGTCTCCGGGGGCCTTGCCTCCTCGGAACGTGGCGGCAAGGTAGCGCCCGAGCAACGGTGCCGCGATCACGGTGACGACAGCAATGAAAGCCAGCTGCTCCCAGCCCGAGGCGTTCATCGAAGCTGCTCCAGGGCCACATTGAGCTCGAGCACGTTGACCGAGGGCTCGCCCAGGATCCCAAGCTGGCGCCCGCTCGTGTATTGGTGCACAAGGTCGATCACCTCGTGCAGCGCGAGGTGGCGGACCCGCGCCACCCGCGGCGCCTGGTCGAGGGCGTTGGTCACCGAGATGTCGGGGTCGAGACCCGAGCCCGAGGCCGTGACCGCGTCGACCGGCACCGACGCGTTGGCGACCAGTCTGTTGAACCTGCGATAGGCGATGGCCCGCTCGGGCACCGTGTTCGGGTCACAGACATACGCGCCGCCTTTGGTTCGCGCATACCGCTGGCCGGGCGTCGGGCTCGTCACCGGGTTGCCATGGGGGTCGGTGGGGACACAGGTCGGATCCGACGGAGTGGTGAACGGGTTGGTGGCCGATGGCTGGCCGTTCAGGCCCACGGTGTTCACTCCGGCCACGAACCCGATGAGCAGCGGGTTGGACGGCCCGAGATTGGTGGCGGACGATTCGGTGGCGTTGTAGCCCGAACCGGAGGCCGACGGACGGGGCTGGAAGTACTTGGGGATGGGATTGCCGGCCTTGTCGGTGAAGCTCTGGCCAAGCAGGGAGGACCCGATCAACTTCCCGTCGCGATAGACGAGCGACCCGTTGGCCTGGTGGCCGAACCCGATCTCGGCCAACCCGGTGACGAGCAGCGGGTAGCCGAAGCCGAGCACGACGGTGAGACCGAGGAGCATGACGATGCTCGAAACGAGGTGGCGACGCATGTCAGTGCTGGTTCATCTCAGTGCTGGTTCATGTCAGTGCAGGCCCCCAAGCGCGCTGACGATGAGCGCGATGAGCTTGATGAAGACGAACGGGGCCGCAATGCCCCCGAGGCCGTAGATGAGGCCGTTGCGTCGGAGGATGGCCGCGCCGTCACGGGGCCGGAACTTCACTCCGCGCAGAGCGAGCGGGATGAGCAGCGGGATGATGACAGCGTTGTAGATCACAGCCGAGAGGATCGCCGTGTGCGGGTTGTTCAGATGCATGACGTTGAGCACCCCGAGCTTGGGGTACACGACCATGAACATCGCCGGGATGATGGCGAAGTACTTGGCGACGTCGTTGGCGATGGAGAAGGTGGTGAGCGAACCGCGGGTGATAAGGAGTTGCTTGCCCACCTCGACCACCTCGATGAGCTTCGTCGGGTTCGAGTCGAGGTCGACCATGTTGCCGGCCTCTTTGGCCGCCTGGGTGCCCGTGTTCATGGCCAGGCCCACGTCGGCCTGCGCAAGGGCCGGTGCATCGTTGGTGCCGTCGCCGGTCATCGCCACCATGTGGCCGCCCCGCTGTTCGCGTTTGATGAGCGCCATCTTGTGCTCGGGAGTGGCCTCGGCCAAGAAGTCGTCCACGCCGGCCTCCTGCGCGATGGCGGCCGCGGTCAGGGGGTTGTCGCCGGTGATCATGATGGTGCGGATGCCCATGTCGCGTAGCTGATCGAACCGAGCCGCCATGCCCTGCTTGACCGTGTCCTTCAGGTGGATGACCCCCAGGACCCGCGACCCTTCGGCCACCACGAGCGGGGTCCCACCGGTCGTGGCGATGCGCTCCACGATGGGGCCGAGGTCGCTCGGAGGGGGGCCTCCGAGCTCCTCGACCCATCGCCGCACCGAGTCGGCGGCACCTTTTCGGATCCGCCGTCCCTCGATGTCGATCCCGCTCATCCGGGTCTGAGCCGAGAACTCAACCAGCTCGGCCGCCCGCAGGTCCGGACGTTCGAGCCCATAACGGGACTCGGCCAGCTCCACGATGGAGCGTCCCTCGGGGGTCTCATCGGCCAGGCTCGAGAGGTGGGCCGCCTCGGCCAGCTCGGTCTCGCTCACGCCGGCGACCGGGAGGAACGCGTCGGCCAACCGGTTCCCGTAGGTGATGGTGCCGGTCTTGTCGAGCAGCAGCGTCGAGCAGTCCCCGGCCGCCTCGACGGCCCGCCCGGACATGGCCAGCACATTGCGCTGGACCAGGCGGTCCATCCCGGCGATGCCGATGGCGGAGAGCAACGCGCCGATCGTGGTCGGGGCCAGGCAGACGAACAGTGCCACCAGCACGGTCGTCGATTGGATGGCCTTGGAATAGATGGCCATGGGCTGGAGCGTGACCACGGCCACCAGCAGGATGAGCGTCAGCCCCGAGATCAAGATTTCGAGGGCCACCTCGTTGGGCGTCTTCTGCCGACTGGCCCCCTCGACCAGGGCGATCATGCGGTCGAGGAAGGTCTCACCGGGCTTGGCCGTGATTCCGACCACGATGCGATCCGAGAGCACTCGGGTCCCGCCGGTCACCGCACATCGGTCGCCGCCCGACTCGCGGATCACCGGAGCCGACTCCCCGGTGATCGCCGACTCGTCGACGGTGGCGATCCCCTCGACCACGTCGCCGTCGCCGGGGATGAGTTGGCCGGCCACGACCACGCAGTGGTCACCGATCCCGAGTTGGGCGGAGGGGACCTCCTCGGTCGTACCATCGGGCCGCAGCACCACGGCCACGGTCTCTTGTCGGGTCCGGCGCAGGGTGTTGGCCTGGGCCTTGCCCCGACCCTCGGCGACCGCCTCGGCAAAGTTGGCGAACAGGACGGTGGCCCACAACCACAGCGTGATGAGCCCCACGAAGAGATCCGGCCCGGCCACGAACGCGATGGTGGTGATCAGGCTCCCGACCTCGACCACGAACATGACCGGGTTCTTGATCATGTGCCGTGGATCCAGCTTCATGAACGCGTCGCCGAGCGCGTGGTGCAGGATCGATGCATCGAGCATCGAGCTCCCCGGCCGGGTTCGGACCTTGGGCGGTCGGGTTTCCGGTGGCGGCGCGGTGATGGTCGCTCCGCCGGGGGTATCTGGCTCGCTCAACTCAACCCGCCCGGCCGGTGCTCGAACTCCGGTTCCCCTGCCGAGCCCGCCTCTTCGGAATCCTCCAGGTCGAGCTCGTCGAGCGATCCGGCGGTGATCCTGGCGCAGGCCCGCACCAACAGGGCGGCGGCCAGGAAGAACACCAGAACGCTGCCCACGAGGGCAACGTCACCCATATCGATGTCCGAGGCTCGGTGTCCGAGGACAAGGCGACGACGTCACGTTGCTATTGAATGCCCTAAGCCCCCGCCGAGATAGCCATTTCAGGTTTTATTACGGCCGACGAGACACCTTTTTCGACGGAATTACGACCATGCCGTGACTCACCGTGCCGCGACTCACCACGTCCCGCTGGTTACCGGTTCACCTCGGTCGCACCGTCGGCCTCGAATCTGGCTACGGCGCGTCGGTACCGGCCTGCAATGTCCTCTCGGTCGTTCGGGTCGGGCACCGACTCCTCGGAGATCCGCAGGATCATGTCGGCCTGGCGGGCCAGGATCCGGCGCTGCTCGGCCGAGGTGGTCTCCCCCATGACCGCATTGATGGAGTCCAGCAGGCGAATGAGCACCGCCGGCATCCCCCGGGACGACTGGCGCACCTTGTCGAAGGCCCGGTTCACCATCCGGTAGTAGGAAGGATCCGATTCGATGAGCCGCACTCGGCCGAACCGGTCGCGGTAAACGCCCTCTTCGAGCGTCCGCCCGGAAATCCGGCTCAGGCCGGCACACAGCCAGTCGATGCAGGTGAGTGCGGTGAAGGTGTCGTTCACGGCCGGCGAGAGCGCACGGATGGCGATCTCGACCAGCTGGTCGATGGCGAACACCGGGTCCTGCATGAGGGTGCGGTGGGGGCCGGTCACGTGCGCCTTGTCGAGCTCCATCCCCACGTGTTTGGCCGCGCCCCCCGGCCAGACGGTGGCGAGGGGGCGCCCGGCCACCAGGAAGTGGCCGGGCCGGTGGTCGAGGCGGATCACCGAGTCGGTCCGTGTTGCGATGTCGACCAGTTGGGCATACCCGACGAACTGCAGGTACCCGCTTCGGTTCGCCGGGACCTCGGCCCCCCTCGTCTCGATCAACTCCAGCAACTCGGGCACCGATTTGGCGTTGCCCACCACCGCCGGTGCGAGCGGCTCGGTCTTCTTCGCCGGGAACTCGGCATCGATGGCACGCGTCAGGTCACGGGCAATGCCGGCGATGACCTCGGGCAGCTGGATGGACTTCGCGATGTGGTGGATGAAGTAGATGAGCACCGCCACGTCGACGAGCAGCAGGGCCTCGGCCACGCCGGTCGAGAGGTACGGCACGAACTTGCCCCGAGGATCGGCCTGGATGGCGCCGAGCACCAGCACGGAGTACACGAAGGTCGACACGAAGATCCCGAGCGTGACCTGGTTCCCCACGTCTCGGACAAAGTTCCGCATCATGCGGGGACCGAACTGCTGCGACGCCAAGGTCAGGGCCAGGATCGTGATCGAGAACACGACGCCGACGACGGTGATGACCGCCGCCGCGGTGGCGATGAGCACCTCTCGACTGGCGCCGGCATTTCCCGTGCGGATCCAGAACGGCAGCCCGATGTGGTGGTGATAAGCGGCCAGATCGATCAAGAGGGTGATAACGAACAACAGGCCGGCCGCCGCCACAAGGATGGCCGGCACCAGCCAGAACGTCGTGCGAAGTGCCTCCCACCGCCAGCTGGGCAGCTTCGTTGTCGGAGACTGCGCTGGCATTGGGCCCGCCGAGACGATCGAGCCGTCGTGCTCCGTCGTCATCGGGCCGGCCGGCTGGGCACGGCGCGCTCAGCCCCGCGCACCGACCACTCGACCAAGTGTCGGCACAGGCAGGGCTCGGGAAAAGACTCGGTCATTGGCGCGATCCTCTGATTGCCGACCAGGCTTCCCGGCACACCCTCGACCTCGAACAATACTCGGCGGGGGGTCTCGACCCCCCCCCGCCGGCACGGCGCCGGCGTCGGTCCCGAGGGGAGCGCCGATCGCCCCCCTCGGGCGATCGAATCTCGGATCGGCTGAAATGGACGCCATGGCCGGAGTCGCAGCGTCGGTGTGCGCCGCCTTCGACGTCGTCTGGGAGCGCTTCACCAGTCGGATCGAGGGCCTCGACGACGCCGAGTACCTGTGGGAACCGGTCGCCGGTTGCTGGTCGATCCGCAGAGACACGGAGGGTCGGTGGCGCATCGACGGCGCCGACGGAGGTCTGCCGAGCGATCCCCCTCCCCTGACCACGATCGCCTGGAGGATCGGGCACCTGGCCGGGGTGGCGCTGGGGGGATTTGCCAACTGGCTGTTCGAAGACGGCTCGCTCGGCGTGGCGGCGATCTCGTTCCCCGGCCGGGCGGCCGAGGTCCCGCAGTTCTGCCAGACCAACTACCGGGCCTGGCGCGACGGCATCGGGTCGATCGAAGAGGCGGGCTGGTTCAAGTCGCTCGGACCGAAGTGGGCCCCTACGCGGAGTCCAACACGCTGGACCTCGCCTTGCACGTGTTGGACGAAGTCGACCACCACGGCGCCGAGGTCGGACTGCTGCGCGACCTGTACCTGCGCCGCGACCAGCTGCACATCTAGCGGGTCTCCTACCGACAGCTCCCCGAGATCTGACCGGGGGCGGCTGTCTGCCCGTGCCGGGCTGGTGTCACGATGACCGTCACGTCCTGCGCGCTCGCCGCCGATTCGACCTCCAACACTCCAGAATTAGCCGCCGAGACGACCCGGCCACCGGCCACCGTGACCCGATAGCCGCTCGGGTACTGCCCGGGCGGGACGACCACGGCCGTGCAGGCACCGGACGCGAACCGGTGACCGTCGGGTCCGGTCGTGGAAAAGGCCAGGTGAAAGGTCCGAGTGGCGTGGTCAAAGGCGTACGACAGCGGCGTTCCCGACACCACCCTCGGGTAGGGCTCCGCCAACAACTCCAACTTGGCCAGGTTGACGTTGGCGCCGGTCCCGGGTCGGGACGGGTCGTAGACCAACGCCTCGGTGCGGGGCGGGATGGATCCGGTCGGGTCTTCGCAGCCGCAGTAGGCCCATTCGATCCACGGCAGTTGGTTGGCGTCCGCGATCGTCACCACCCGACCAAGGTCGGCGAAGTCGTTGTCCGCCCCAAACTCGGTGAGCATCAGGGCCACCCCGGTCCCTTGTGAGTGCGCCCGCGCGTTGGCGACGGCCGCCTGTTCGCTGGCCGCGCAGACCGCCGGCTCTTGCTCGGGGTTGGCCAGGCAATAGTCGTGGAACGACATGCCGAGATCGCCGTCCGCGAACGCGGGGAGCTGGGTCTGGACCCCGAAGTTGAACGACACGTAGGGCTCGTACCAGATGAGGTGCCGCCGATCCACCGATCGGATCCCGGCGATGACCCGGGAGTAGAAGGACGCCAGCTCGGTGGTGGTGGCGTCGGCCGGCCAGGGTTCGTTGAACACGTCGTAGCCGAGCACCCATGGATCGCCGGCGAACGCTCGAGCCACCTGCTCCCATGCGGCCACGTACCGCTGCTGCAGGCCGATGCCGCCCGGGCCGGGCGCGTCGGCCCAGAAGTTGTCGTAGGCGCGATCGAGCGCCGGGCTGTCGGTGTATGCGAGCGGGAAGACATAACGCTTGACCGCCAGCCCATCGGTCTGCACCGACCAGCTCGGGAACCCCTCTCCCCCGAACTCCTCGTTCATCTCGTCTTGGTGGAAGTCGAGAAGGGTGTACACGCCGTGACTGGCCAGCAGCGCCACCGTCTCGGCGACCGAAGCGATGTAGCGATGGTTGAAGACGCCCGGCCGAGGCTCGATGGCCCCGTAGATGACGCCGAGGCGCACGACGTCGAACCCGTTCTCGGCCAGGGTCTGTGCGGCCGCCGCGCCGAAGCCCGCCGCGGCCGGCGTGTACGGGGCCCGCTTGTTGACCATGTTCAGCCCATGGAGGATCACCACGCGGCCCTGGGCGTCGACGATCCACCGCCCCAGATGCCCGAGCACGATTCCCGGTCGGTTCAACGACGCCCCAGCCGGGGCATCCGCTCCCCCGAGCGACCCGAGCACCGTCGTCAGCGACACCAAGACCGTCAGCGACACCAGGACCACCAGCGCCCCGAGAACGGGCCAGCGCGGGCGTGCCCGACCGGTGCTCGGTTGTCGGGCCAGACGGTGGCCCGCTCCGTGGACCCGCAGCGAAGCGGGAAGAAATCTCGGCGGCCGAAGCCGACCACCCAGCCCGAAGATCATCGCGACGACGCGGCTAGTGACCCTTGAAGACGGGCGACCGCTTCTCCATGAAGGCGGTCATGGCTTCCACCAGGTCGTCGGACTCGAGGGCCCCGGCGTTCCAGACGGCCACGAAGTCGAGACCCTCGGCCACCGTCCGGCCGTCGTTGGCGGCGAGCACCGCCTTGGTGCCCTGGACGGCGACCGGAGAGTTGTGGGCGATCTCATCGGCCAGCTCGTACGCGGCCGTCATGAGGGCGGCGTGGTCGTCGTAGACGTCGTTCACCAAGCCGATCTCTCGCGCTCTCGCCGCTCCGATGTCCTTGCCGGTGAACGCCAGCTCGGCAAGATGACCCGAGGAGATGATGCGGGGCAGGCGTTGCAGGCTGCCCAGGTCGGCCACGATGGCGATCTTTGCCTCACGGACGGAGAACACGGCGTCTGCCGACGCCAATCGGATGTCGCACGCCGCGATCAGATCGACGCCGCCACCGATGCAGTATCCGTGGACCGCCGCAATGACCGGAAACGGTAGGCGTTCCACCGCGGTGATCGAGTCCTGGAGGCGCTTGACCTCATCGCGGGTGCGGCGAGCCTTGGACGCCTGGGAGCGCGGCCGGCCCTCGCCACCCCCGGTGAGCGCGCCCCCCATCGACTTGAGGTCGAGTCCCACCGAGAAATGCGGGCCCCGAGCGGCGATGACCAAGGCCCGAAGGTCGGGCTCTTCACCGAGCACGTGAGCGGCCCGCGGAAGATCGGCCCACATGTCCGGGCCCATGGCATTGCGGGCCTCGGGGCGGTCGAGCCACAGGGTGGCCACCTGGCCGTCGACGTCGATGGTCAGCACTGGCGAGGTGAAGCTATCCATAGCGGTCATGAGCCCTCCTCGGTCCGGTCCCCGATCGGCGTGGTCGCCATATCGGTCCGGGCTGTTCCCCCGACTCTAGGAGCGGAGAAATGAGCCGGTCCGCTCCCCGAATCGACGCCTTGTTTTGGCTGATCGAAGCTACGTTGGGAACTCTCGGCGCAAGACACCCGATGGGTTGACGACCGACCATGGGTGGTCGCTGGTGGCCCAGGGAGTGGGAGGTCACGCCGTGCCAGATCGGATCGACCATCCCGGCCCGGCCGAATGGTGGCGAGGCGCCGTCGTCTACCAGATCTACATCCGGAGCTTTGCCGACGCCGACTCCGACGGCATCGGCGACATCGCCGGCATCCGCTCACGACTGGCCTATCTGTCCGATCTCGGGGTCGACGCGATCTGGATCACGCCCTGGTACCCGTCCCCGTTCGCCGACGGGGGCTACGACGTCGCCGACTACTGCAACGTGGCGCCGGTCTTCGGCGATCTCGATCAGGCGGAAGCTCTGATCGCCGATGTCCATGGCCATGGCATGCGGATCATCTTGGATCTGGTCCCCAATCACACCTCAGACCAACATCCGTGGTTCCTGCGGGCCGTCGCGGCCGGTGCGGGATCCCCCGAGCGCGAGTGGTACTGGTTTCGTCGCGGCCGCGGCCCGGGCGGCTTCTCCCCGCCCAATGACTGGCGGTCGGTCTTCGGGGGGCCGGCCTGGGCGCGGTTGGCCGCCCGCGCCGAAGGAGAGGAGCCGGAGTGGTTCCTACACCTCTTCGCGCCGGAGCAGCCCGATCTCAACTGGAGTTGTCCGGCGGTCGCCGACGCGTTCGACGACGTGCTCCGGTTCTGGTTCGACCGCGGGGTGGACGGGTTCCGCATCGACGTCGCCAACGCGCTGGCCAAGGACCCCAATCTTCCCGACCTCTACGGCCCGAACGGAGCCGAACCGGAGTCCGAGCCACCCACCGGTGGCCGGGCGACGGTCGACCATCCGTTTTGGGATCGAGACGAGATTCACCAGATCTTCCGGCGGTGGCGCCGCGTCGGCGATGCCTATCGAACCAGTGCGCAGGGCCCGCGGATGTTCGTGGCCGAGGCGTGGCGGGTCCGACCTGACGGCCTGGCCCGTTACGTGCGTCCCGACGAGCTGCACAACGCGTTCAGCTTCGAGTTCCTGATGGCCCCCTGGAAGCCCGAGGCGCTGCGGGCGGTCATCGACCACCACATCGGGATGCTCGAACAGGTGGGCGCGAGCCCCACGTGGGTGCTGTCCAACCACGACACCGTGCGGGTGGTCACACGGTATGGACGGGTCGCCGGAGGCGGCGAGGGGAGCCACGTCGACCTCGAGATGGGGCGACGCCGCGCCCGAGCGGCGGCCCTGCTCATGCTGGCGCTCCCCGGTGCCGCCTACGTCTACCAGGGGGACGAGCTCGGGCTACCAGAGGTCGATGACCTCCCCGACGACGCTCGACAGGACCCTATCTGGCGTCGCTCGGGCGGCACGATCGTCGGTCGTGACGGCTGCCGGGTCCCGCTCCCGTGGAGCGAGGCCGGCCCGGGGTTGGGGTTCGGCTCGGTCGAGGCGTGGCTCCCACAGCCCACTGACTGGGCGGCCCTCGCCGTGACCAGCCAGTTGCGCGACCCGAGCTCGATGCTCAGCCTGTATCGAACCGCGATCGACCTTCGCCGCCGGCACCTGACCCCTTCGGTGTCCCGCCTGCACTGGCGCGATGCTGGTCCAGGCGTCTTGGCATTCGACCGTGGGGACGCGTTCAGCTGTGTCGTCAACCTGACCGGTGACGATGTGCAAATCGAACCGGGCCCCGAGGTCCTCGTCGCCAGTGGTCCGGTCGAAGGACAGAGGCTGCCGAGCGACACCGCGGTGTGGTTGTTCAGGAACCCTTGATGCTCCAGGGACGAGACCCCGCGGCACGGCCGCCATCGGCCCTCGAGGGTTACGCTCGGCCGACGCGACGGGAGGGCGGTTGATGGCGGTGCGGAACGCGACGCTCCACCGACTGCGGCGTCACCGGGTCCCGACGTGGTGGCAGGACGCCAAGCTGGGGATCTTCGTCCACTGGACGATCGCCTCGGTGCCGGCGTTCGCACCGGTGGGGACCGACTTCAGCTCGTTGCTCAAGTCCGAGCGCCGGGATGCCTACTCCCTCTCGCCCTATGTCGAGTGGTACCAGAACTCACTTCGGTTTCCGGACAGCCCGGTCGCCCGGCACCATCGCGAGACCTACGGCGAGCGCTCCTATGAATCGTTCCGACCCGAATGGGAGGCCGGCCTCGAGCAATGGGATCCGGCCGGGTGGGCGGAACAGTTCCAGGCGTCGGGGGCCCGCTACGTCGTCTTCGTGGCCAAGCACGCCGACGGCTACTGCCTGTGGCCGACCGAGGTTGACAACCCCAGGCGGCCCGGCTGGCACTGCCGCCGAGACGTGGTCGGGGAACTCGCCAAGGCGGTTCGGGCGGCCGGGATGCGCTTCGGCCTCTACTACAGCGGGGGCATGGATTGGACCTTCGACCAGCGCCCGGTGGGGTCGATGTCCGACGTCTTGGCCTCGATCCCCCGCGGCGACTTCCCGGCCTACGCCGACGCGCAGGTCCGCGAGTTGATCGACCGCTACCGCCCGAGCGTGCTGTGGAACGACATCGCCTGGCCCGCCCCGGGCAGGCACCTGTGGCCGCTCTTCGACTACTACTACCGCCAGGTGCCCGACGGGGTCGTCAACGACCGGTGGTTGCCATGGAGCCCCCTGATGTCCGTGAGCCACGTCGAGGTGGGCCGCCGGGCCATCGATGCCGTCGTGCAGCGACAGATGAACCGTGACGGCGGACTGGTGCCGCCGGCGCCGCCCCACTTCGACGTGCGGACCCCCGAGTACGTGGTGTTCCCCGACGTCCAGCGGACGCCGTGGGAGTGCGTGCGCGGGATGGACGAGAGCTTCGGCTACAACGCCTTCTCCCGACCGGAGGACTTCATCGCGCACGACGACCTCCTGTGGCTGTTGACCGACATCGTGGCCAAGGGCGGGAACCTGCTGCTCAACGTGGGCCCACGGGGCGTCGACGCCCAGATCCCCGATGAGCAGGCGGCCCGGCTCGAGTGGCTGGGCCAGTGGGTGGTCCCGAACCGCCACGCGCTGGCCGGGACCCGCCCGTGGGTCAGGCCCGGCACCACCATCGCCGGCGACCATCCGATTCGCTACACCGCTGCGGGTGACTCGGTCTTTGCCTTCGTGCGCGATCCGGATGCCACGATCACGCTCCCCGACGTTCGAGCCACCCCGACGACCGCCGTCGAGACCATCAACGGGGTTGCGCTGCGGTGGCGGGGCACGCCGGGGGGCATCGAGGTCGAGCTACCGGCCGCCTCCCCGGGTCCCGAGCCGGTCGTGATCGCCCTGCGCCAGGTCGAAGCCCGGCCGACCGTCGAGGACGGGCCCTGAGCCGCTCAGGTGGGCGCCGGGTCGCGGGGAAGGCCGAGCACCTGTTCGGCCACGATGTTTCGCTGCACCTCGGCGGTCCCGCCGCCGATGGTGAGGGCGGGCGAATAGAGGAACCCCTGAGACCACTCGGGGTCCGACTCGCCGGTCGGCCCGATCCCGGCCAGCATCGCTTCCGGTCCGGCCAGGTCCCGACCCAGGTTCATCAGGTGCTGGCCGTGTGCGTCGGCCAGGGCCTTGCGGACCGACGACTCGGGGCCGCGCGCCCGCCCGGACGCCGCCGCGACGGTCTGGCGCTGTCGGAGCGTGCGCAGGATCTCTCCCTCGGACCACACGGTGGCCAGGCGTTGGCGCAACACGGCGTCGCCCGATCCGCCCGATCGCCCGACCAGGCCCACCAGGTCCTGGGCGGTCGGACCCCGACCCCACAGCGCCCCCTCGGCCGACAGCGAGACGCGCTCGTTGGCCAGCGTCACCTTGGCCAGTTCCCATCCATGGTTGACGTCGCCGACCAGATGGTCGGTCGGGATGCGCACGTCGTCGAAGAAGACCTCGTTGAACGCGTGCGCCCCGGTCATGTCGACGAGCGGCCGCACCTCGATACCGGGCAAGTCCATCGGGCATACGAAATACGAGATCCCGCGATGCCGGGGGGCGAGGCGATCGGTTCGGGCCAGCAGGATGCCGAACCGGGCGATATGGGCGAGGCTCGTCCACACCTTCTGGCCCGACACCACCCATTCGTCCCCGTCGAGCACCGCCGCCGTGGTGAGCGAAGCGAGGTCAGACCCGGCGCCCGGCTCGCTGAACAGTTGGCACCACATCGCCTCACCGGAGATGAGCGGCCACAGCCAACGGTCCTTCTGGGCGTCGGTGCCGGCCCGGAGCAGGGTCGGACCCGCCCACCCGATGCCGATCGGGTTGACCGGGCGACGGACACCGGCCGCCTTGAGCTCCTCGTCGATGACCAGCTGCATGATCGGGTCGGCGTCGAGCCCCCACGGCTGCGGCCAGTGCGGGACGACGTAGCCGGCCTCGGCCAACTGGCGTCCCGTGGGGGCGGGATTGGCGGCCAACCACGCCCGGACCCCCTGTCGTCGGGGATCGTCGTCGCTCGCAAGATCGAGGTCCACCGTCCGAGCCTAAGCCGTCCTACCCGCGACGAAGCGCCCTCGCCCGTCGCGGCCTCAGCGCGACGAGGAGGTGATCAGGACCTGCTTCAAGGCTTCAAACTCTTCGAGACACTGGCCGCTGCCGATGGCCACACAGTGCAGCGGGTCCCGGGCGACCTGGACCGGTATGCCGGTCTCATGGGCCAGGCGCGCGTCGAGACCGTGCAGCAGCGATCCCCCACCGGCGAGCACGATGCCGTGCTCCATGAGGTCGGCGGCCAGTTCGGGCGGGGTCTTGTCCAAGGTGGTCTTGACCGCGTCGACGATGGCGGTCACCGGCTCGTCGAGGGCGCGGCGAATTTGCTCGGACGAGATCACGACGGTCTTGGGGAGCCCGCTCAACAGGTCGCGCCCACGGACCTCGGCCAAGGGCTCCTCTTCGAGCGGGTAGGCGGAGCCGAGCGCGATCTTGATCTCCTCGGCCGTTCGCTCACCGAGCGCCAGGCTGAACTCCTTCTTCACGAAGGAGATGATGGCGTCGTCCATCTCGTCGCCCCCGATGCGCACCGACTGGCTGGTCACGATCCCGCCGAGGGAGATGACGGCCACCTCGGTGGTGCCACCTCCGATGTCGACCACCATGTTCCCGGTCGGCTCCCCGATCGGCAGACCGGCCCCGATGGCCGCCGCCATG
>Ga0181521_10003350_pt1 | contig 18897 bp, 14 predicted proteins | sample PEATcosm2014_Bin_32_FD_119764 | JGI IMG/M metagenome (GOLD analysis project Ga0181521, IMG submission 119764) | Peatland microbial communities from MTU Mesocosm Facility, Houghton, MI, USA - PEATcosm2014_Bin02_60_metaG | ecosystem: Environmental > Terrestrial > Soil > Wetlands > Peat | place... | reverse complement strand
TTCACCGGCGTCCGCCACTTCCGCCATTGAGCTGGGGGCAGCCCCCCAGGTGCGGTGAAGGAGTTGGCCGGACCCTGGCCTAGCCCCAAGGCCTCGAGGGTTTACTTCGTGGGCACGGGCGATGTCCGCCCCATATAACACTGGCAGCGCGCGCCTGGTCACGGGCTATTCGGCGCCCGGGATCGAGATGCTGCTTTCCCCCCAACCGGTGGGAGCATTCACGCGCACTCTGATGGCCGAGGCGCCGGGAACGACCGGCTGGTAGGTGATGTCCCAGCGCGCCAGCAGATTCAGATAGGCCCGCGTCACCAGTTCGGCGAGTGCCGCATCGGTTTCGCCGGTCTGGAAGGCTCCGCCCGTCATGCGGCAGAAATCCTGCAGCGCGGAATTGGGCCCGGTGGAGATGACCTGCACGGAAGTGCGCGAGGATATCACCGATGCGACCAGACCGTGTCCGGCGACTCTTGCAGTGTCGCCCGGGGCGAACACGATCAGGTGCCGCTTGCCGCGCACCGGACCGGATTCACCCCGCACGGTACGCCACAGCGCGGTCCAGAATTCGGTACAGTCCGTGCGCTTATGGAGGTTGGTGAGGGCAGCGGCCGCGAGCTGGGGTTGGGCGGAGAAGGGAGGCAGCTCCAGCTCCAATCCCGGATCGGGAGCGGAGTCGTCATCCGCCAAATAGGGAACGGTGCACCAAAGATCTGTCGGGCGCTTCCAATCGAGACACCTGAGGGCGCCCTGGTTCCAGGGCGCGACATCCGGTGTAGTGGTCCGGGGAAAGACAAAAATCACGGTCATGGCTTCGCGCGCCGGCCTCTCGAGAACTTGGTAGGACATGACGGTCTGGTTGTCTTCGCTGACGATGAAATGCGTGGGCAGGATCTTGAGGTTCTCGCCGCCAGTATCGGGGACCACTGCGACCCGTATTCGGCGCGATGTTTTGTGCGAATCCTTTCCCACCAGGAAAGCCGACACCAGCCACTCCCGGTTTTGGGCTAGCTGCGCAGCCGCCAGCTTGACTTGGGATACCGCCGCAAAGGCCCGTTTTCGTACTCCGGCATTCGCATCGGCCAACATTTTTCCCAAGACTTCGCTAAAGCGCGGGTCGCCGGTCTCACCCATGGCCCAGGCGGCTGACAGGCGGAACAAGTTCGAAGCATGGCCGGCCATTTTCACGAGTTCGGCAATCACCGCGCTATCGCCCAGCCAGTACAGGCCGAGGAGCGCATTGCCGGCGACGCGGTTGTTGCCGTCGGACGCAGCAAACCGGAGCAACTCGCGCGCTTCCGCCGAATCGACGCCCCACAGGGCTTCCACCGCGTTGGCTCTGACGCGCGCGTCGGCCTCCCCCAGACGGTGCCGCACCCACTTTACGCTACGGCTGCCGCGCCCGATCAGCAGCACGGCTTTGGAGCGCAGATAGGGATTGGCGTTGCGCAGCAGGCGCATCAGGGACGGCAGGATGCGCGTTCCGTCGGAGATTTCCGCCAGAATCTGCAGGATTCGGCCGGCATCACCCAGGCTGGATGCTTCGGCGTCGGAGACCGCGGCCTCCGCCAGACGCCGCGCCACCCCCACATCGACCATGGGATCCACCCGGGCGGCCAGACGGGCTACAGCCAGCGCCTGCTCCAGGTTCAGCGCGGGATCGCAAAGCGCGTCGTACAAGAGGTTCTCGGAGACCAGGAGGGCCAGCAGGTATTGGGCGGCGCGCGAATCGGTGTCGGATTTTAGAACGCGGACGACATTGGTAAGAAATGCATTGCGATCGTCGTCCAGGAGCTCCCGGATCGAGTGCCGGTAACGCACGGAGTCGGAACTGAAGTTCCGCACCATGGCCTCGAGCGCGGAGCGGTTTCGCGGTTCCCGGATCTGGGGCAGGGACGACACATTGATTAGATCGGCCAATCGTGCCGGAACTTTAGCCGGTCCCAGGAAACGTCTCGCGTAATCCATCGATTATGGGTTCAACGCGGAGAAGAACGAGAGAGGAACGAGAGAGAAGCGAGATTCTCGACGAGGACTTGTTCTTGGAAAAGCTACCTGATTTCTTGGTTTTCTCCGCTTCTCCGCGCCTCCGCGTTTAAGGGTATCTCACCGAAGGATTACGTCTCCGGGGCGCGCCACTATAATAAAGTTAATGTCGAAAAACAGTTTTGGTGCTTCGGCGAAGCTGCGCGCCGGATCGAGCGAATACGAATATTTCCGGTTGGCCCGTCTCGAAGAGAAGGGCGTGGGTAATGTAGGGCGTTTGCCCTTTTCCATCAAGATTCTGCTGGAGAATCTGCTGCGGAACGAAGACGGCCGCCGGGTTTCCGCCCGTGACGTGGAAGCCGTGGCGCGGGGAGAAGGCGCCAACACCAAGGAAATCAGTTTCATGCCGGCGCGCGTGCTGCTGCAGGATTTCACCGGCGTGCCCTGCGTGGTGGACCTGGCGGCCATGCGCGACGCTCTGGCGGCCATGGGCGCCGACCCCGGCCGCGCCAATCCCCTGATGCCCGCCGACCTGGTGATCGACCACTCCGTCCAGGTGGATCAGTTCGGCACGTCGGGCGCATTCGATTTCAACGCAAAGCTCGAGTTCCAGCGAAATCGCGAGCGCTATTTGCTGTTGCGATGGGGACAAACCGCCTTCCGCAATTTCCGCGTGGTCCCGCCCGACACCGGAATCGTGCACCAGGTGAACCTGGAGTACCTGGCGCCGGTGGTCTTCCGTTGCGGCGTGCTGGCCTATCCGGATTCGGTGGTGGGAACCGATTCCCACACCACCATGATCAATGGCCTGGGAGTGCTGGGCTGGGGTGTCGGCGGAATCGAAGCCGAGGCCTGCATGCTGGGCCAGCCGGTTTCGATGTTGCTGCCGCCGGTGATCGGTTTCAAACTGCACGGCAGGTTGAGCGAGGGCTGCACCGCGACCGACCTGGTTCTGACCATCACGCAGATTCTGCGCAAGAAAGGCGTGGTGGGCAAGTTCGTGGAGTTCTATGGCACGGGATTGAGCGCGCTGAGCCTGGCGGACCGCGCCACGGTGGCCAATATGGCGCCGGAATATGGCGCCACCATGGGATTCTTCCCGGTGGATGGGGAAACGCTGGCATACCTGAAGTTCACCAACCGCGATGCCGGTTTGATCGAGTTGGTGGAAGCCTACACCAAGGAGCAGGGCCTCTTCCGCACCGATGCGACGCCCGACCCGGTATATGCCGACACCCTGGAACTGGACCTGGCGACGGTGAGGCCATCGATGGCCGGGCCCAAACGGCCGCAGGACCGCGTGGAATTGCCGGACGTGCAAAAGAACTTCCACGCCGCGTTCCCGGGACCGGCGAAACGGGCCGCGGCGGAGATCGCCGGCCAGGCGGTTGAGATCGGGAACGGCGCGGTAGTGATCGCAGCCATCACCAGTTGCACCAATACTTCGAATCCGTCGGTGATGCTGGCCGCGGGCCTCGTGGCCAAGAAGGCGGTGGAGCGCGGTTTGCAGGTGAAGCCATGGGTGAAGACCAGCCTGGCGCCCGGATCGAAAGTGGTGATGGACTATTATCGGGAAGCGGGTCTGCTGCCGTACCTCGAAAAGCTGAATTTTCACCTGGTGGGATTCGGCTGTACCACGTGCATCGGCAACAGCGGGCCGCTGCCGGAGCCGGTCGCCCAGGCGGTTCAGAAAGAGAGCCTGGTGGTGGCGGGCGTGCTCAGCGGCAACCGCAATTTTGAAGGCCGCATCAATCCGCTGGTGAAAGCCAACTATCTGGCGTCGCCGCCGCTGGTGGTGGCCTACGCGCTGGCGGGAACCATCGATATCGACCTCTCCACCGAGCCGCTCGGGCAGGGCTCCGACGGCCGGCCGGTCTACCTGCGCGACATCTGGCCCTCGAACGAAGAAGTGGCGAGCACCTTGCGGACGGCCATCAACCAGGGGATGTTCGAGCACGAATACGCCCGGGCCTTCGATGGCGACGCGAACTGGCAGGGCCTGGCGGTTCCCACCGGCAACATCTACCATTGGCATGAAGGGTCCACTTACATCAAGAAGCCGCCTTACTTCGACCAGATGGTGGATCCCGAGACTTCGGTCAACGATTTCCACGGCATGCGGGTGCTGGCGCTGCTGGGCGATTCAGTGACCACCGACCACATCTCGCCGGCGGGATCGATCGCCAAAGACAGCCCGGCGGGAAAGTACCTGATCGCGCAGGGCGTGCAGCCGGGCGACTTCAATTCTTATGGCGCGCGGCGCGGCAACCACGAAGTGATGGTGCGGGGCACGCTGGCCAACATCCGGCTGCGCAACCAGCTCGCGCCCGGCACGGAAGGCAGTTGGACCATCCACATGCCGGATGGCAAGCAGATGTTTATTTATGACGCCTCGATGGAGTATCAGAAAGAAGGCGTGCCGCTGGTGATCCTGGCCGGCAAGGAATACGGCTCCGGTTCGTCGCGCGACTGGGCGGCGAAAGGCGTGGCGCTGCTGGGAGTGCGCGCGGTGATTGCGGAGAGCTTCGAGCGCATCCATCGCAGCAACCTGGTGGGCATGGGCGTGCTGCCGCTGCAATTCCAGGCGGGCGACACGGCGGCGTCGCTGGGCCTGACGGGCAAGGAGACGTTCCACATTGAAGGCGTGAAGGCATCGTTGAATGGCGGCGGCCGGAAGGCCGTGGTGCGGGCGGTGGCGGATGACGGCGCCGAGAAGAAGTTCACCGTGGTGGTGCGGGTAGACACGCCGCAGGAAGTGGAGTATTACCGGAATGGCGGCATTCTGCCGTACGTGCTGAGGCAACTGGCGGGGTAGAAGAGGCCCAACGTTCGGCCCGGGTGCTGCGTCAAGCAAGTGAGGTAGTATGCACGGATTGAGGTTCGCGAGCGTCCTGTTTCTCGCAGCGTTGCCCGTTCTCGCGCAGCCTTGCGAAGCTCCTGCTAATGTAAAGGCCGCGATCGATGCGGCCACGCTCCCGCCCGCGAGACCGCTCGATGAGCGCGCGGCCGCTGCGAGGCAAGTCCGCGATCAGTTCCCGGCGGATTACTACGCGCACCGGTTCTATCAGGAACAGTACGTGACGAACGGGCTGTTCGCGAAGCCCATTCAAGAGGAATACAAGGCCCTTCTGGACTCGCATCCGGACGACCTGATGTTCCAGATGCTGTACGCGCGGACGTTGAAGGGCACGAATACCCGCGAAGCGATTGCGCTGCTGGACAAGATTCTCGACAAGCAGCCGGATTACGTGCTGGCGCACCAGAAGCTGACCGAGATTTATTCGGCTCCGGCGTTTCTGGACCTCCAAAAGCTGCGGACGCATCTGGAAGCATATTGGCAGGATTGCCCGGCGTCGCTGACGGGCTACAATCTGGCTGGACGCATCGACGACGCCGATTTTCAGAAACGCGCCGCTGCCCATTTGCGGAAGCTGCTGGCGGATCGTACGGACAACGAGGCGTTAGGGCTCTACGCCACTTTGTGGTGGCTCGAGTTCAAGAGCGCGCCGCTCGCCGGACAGGATCCGGTGCGCGAGCGAATCCGCGCCGACGTGACGCGATTGCGCTCGCTGGATTTCGAGGGGCGGCCCTTATTGCTGAACGCGCTCAGCCAGGCGTATCAGGACCTGGGCGACAAGGAAGGCTCGAAGTGGGTGGAAGAGCGTATGCCGAAGAGGCCGGGGGGGACGACCGCCGGCGTCAGTCCCGCGAACGAGGCGATCATCCAGTGGCGCCGGGATCATCCTCCCAAGCCCCATGACCGCGAGGCCTACCAGGATGCACTGGTGACGCAGACCGCGGAATGGGTCAAGCAATGGCCCGACGACCCGCAAGTGCGGTATGAACGATTTACCGCATTGCGCAATTCTCAGGATGCGCCGCTCGAAGAGAGGGCGCAGGCAGCCGAGGATTGGCTGCGCGTCTACGCGGCGCACCCGGCATGGGTGTCCCCGTACTTGCAGGTGGCGGGTTTCTACGCGCAGTACAACATGCGCTACAAGGAACTGCCCGATCTTCTGGAGAAAGCGCTGGCGGATATTCCGCCCCTGCGGCCAGCCGCGCCGCTGCCCGCGCAGCCGGTATCGGATCTGTTCCTGCCCAGGCCGGCGCCGGCCGCGCCGCAACTGAATTTGAGCGGGCTAATGGAAATGAACCAGGCGGCGGGGATCTATCTCAAACTCAGGAATTACGACAAGGCGCACGAATGGCTGTCCAAGCTGGAGCCGCTCTTGCAGGAGGCCAGCAAGGGGACGATGGATCACGAGAAGCGGAACTACGCAAGCCTGGAATACCAATACTGGAACAACATGGCCAAATTGGCGCGCCTGGAGGGGCGCAAAGCGGATGCGCTGGAGGCCGACCGGAACGCGTATTTTGCCTATTCCACGTTCAACCCCGGGAATCTTGAGTACATGAGAACGTCACTGCGCGAGCAGTGGAAGGCCGTCAAGGGCACCGAGGAAGGATTTGACGCGTGGGCCACCAAGCCCGGTGAGACTGCGACGCCTCCCGCGCCGAAACCAGCGCTGCCGGCCGGCGCGACGACCGTGGTATCGACGGCGATGGGCTGGACCACGCTGGACAAGCCGCTGCCGGATTTCAAAATGGAGGATGCGGGGGGCAAGACTTGGCAACTGGCGGATCTGAAGGGGAAAGTCACGCTGATCAATCTGTGGGCCACGTGGTGCGGGCCGTGCCGGGCGGAGCTTCCTCATCTGCAGAAGCTGTTTAACAAGGTGCGGGAGCGAAAAGACCTGACGGTGCTTACGCTGAACACGGACGACAACCTGGGCCTCATACTGCCATTCCTGGAGGAGAACAAATACACGTTTCCGGTGCTCGCAGCGGACGCCTACGTGCACAAGCTGGTTCCGGAGCTGAGCATTCCGCGGAACTGGATCGTGGACGCCAACGGCATCCTGAAGACCGAACGCATCGGCTTCGGGAGCGGCGACGACAAGTGGGTGGATGACATGATCGCGGCCATGGAGAAGGCTCGCGGCCCGGCCGCGGACCGCTGAATGTGGGGCAGCCAATCCTGGCTGCCGCCGGCTTTTCAGCCGGCGCTTGGCCAGCGCGAGGCTGCGCACCCAAAAGGAGCCGCCTGAAGGCGGCTGCGGGCACGATTGCCCAATGCCACATAGTTTTCCCAGTACCGGGAATGCTGCAGAGTTTGTGGGGCAGACCCCCTGGTTTGCGCGGGACGCCCTCGTCCCGCGGCCGGAGCAACGATATCAGCATCCTATAAAGCGCGGGCAGGCCGGCGGGGGCGTCGGCCGCAGTCCAAGGGGGACTGCCCCACGATCAATGCAGGTGCGTGATGGTGCGAAAACTATGTGGCATCAGGCACGACTGCCCGCCCCACCCTTACCTTCTCAACAGCCGGATGCCACCGTTGGACGTATTGAGGTCGATCAGCGGACCGCCGGCGCCGATGACGCCATCCAGATGGTTCTTGCTGATCTCGCCGTGGGCCGTGATCTCAAAATCCGTGTTGACGGAAGAGTTGGACGTGCGGGCACTGACGCGTGCGTTGGTGTTTTCCGGCAAATGCAGCGTGATGCCGCCATTGTTGGTGCTGACGCGGACAGCGCTGGAGAAGTGCGCCGGAAAAGTCAGTTCCACGCTGCTGTTGTTGGTCTCCGCGCGAACCGGGCGGTCGGCGCGCGCCAGATCGGCCTGGATGCCGCCGTTCGAAGTGGAGGCCTCGAGCGAGCCGGCCAGCCGGTCGGCATGAATGTGGCCGTTCGAGGAATGGGCGGTGACGTCGCCTTCCACGTTCAGCAGCTCGATGGCGCTGTTGGAGGTTTCGGCGTCGAGGTTTCCGCGGAAATCCACCACGTGAATCGACCCGTTGCTGCTCTTCAGGCGCGCTGGGCCGACCCCGTCCTGTGTGCGGATGGAACCGTTGGAAGTGGTGATCCGGTCCAAGGTGGCGTTGCGGGGAATCTTGATGACGAACCGCGCTCCTTCGTTGCGGCCGAGCGACGGGCGTGGCACGCGGATGCTGACCGAATCGGCTGTGGCATCGATGTCAACCCTGAGATTATCGGCATCGCTTTGTGTGGGTCCGTACTTGGTGCCGCTGATATCGACAGTGTCCTGGTCCCAGCCGGAGATTTCCACCGAACCGTTAAAGGTCTCGACGGTAATCCGCCCACCGGGTTTGAGCGGGTAGCTGGAGTGGAAATCCTTATTGAAACGCTCGCCCCAGCCGCCTCCATCGATATAGCAGGACGACAGGCAGAGCGAAGAGGCGACCACCGGAATTACCAACAGCGCGCGCATATTTGTCCTCGAAAGGCCGACCTCGAAAGGTCGTCCTTGAAAGTCAGCATACGCAGGCGAGGCGGGATTTGTTCCGGGGAATCAACGCACCCATTCGCCCGCCGACATGCGCAGCGCCACGCGGGTCAGGTTGCGGATGTCGTCTCCGGGGTTGGCGGAGAGCAGCAGCAGGTCGGCGCGCTTGCCGGCCTGGATGGTTCCGGCCTCGTTGAGCCGGCGGAGCGCCGCGGCCCCGTGGCGGGTGGCCGCCACGATGACGTCGAGCGGCGGGATGCCGGCGTCCACCAACAGTTCGGCCTCGCGCTGGATGCCGCCACCGCCGCCGGCCGAAGCCACGGCGATGGGGATGCCCGCCGAGAACAGGCGGCGGGTGTTGCGTTTGGCGATGTCTAGCTGGGGGCCGGGACCGATCGAGACCAGTTGGGGCGCCACGAAGATCTGCAGCGTGCTCAGCAGGGCGACGAAACCGCGGTCGAGGTCTTCGGTATCGGTGACGATGCCGATGAAACCGTTTGCGCCGAGATCCACCAAGCGGCGCGCGTCGGCTTCGGTCGAGACATGGCCGGCGGCCTGAATACCGGCGCCGCGGGCCGCTTGCAGGGCGGCCGCGGCGATATCCGGCTCGATTTTCCAAATGTGAAGGAGCGCGGCGTGCCGCGCGGCCAGTTGGGCCACCTGGGCGCGGGCGGCGTCCGGCGTGGCGGGGTGGCCGGGGGTGAACGCGTCGTCGCCGGCGGCGGCCTGGGGATAAATGTCGATGAGGCCGGGGACCAGGAACTTGCCGGAGCCATCCACCTTGTCGGCTTCCGCGGGGATCTGCACGGCGGAGAACCGGCCGGCTTCGCGGATACGGCCGCCGGCCACCACCACCACGGAATTGCTGAGCGGCGGGCCGCCCAAACCATCGATCAGGACCGCCCCGATAATGGCCTTCATGTGGCTCTCTTCGGTGGGTTTGCAGGCGCTGGAGAAAATGACCAGCAGAACCAGGGCGGCGCGCGGCAGCATGAACCATCCATCATAGCCGAGCGCCGCGCCGTGCGATGCAGTACAATCTTGCTGATATGACACCTGAAAATGCAGCGGCAGTGGAACCCCCGCCCGCGGGAATGAGCGAACTCGCGCGGCTCACGGGCGTCTTCTTCGAGCCCGGCAGGACATTTGCGGACGTGGCCCAGCGGCCGAGCTGGTTCGTCCCCATGTTGCTGACGGTTCTATTTGGACTGATCTTCTGCGTGGTGGTCGGGCAGCGCATCGGCTGGGACAATGTAGCCCAGCAGCAGATGGAGAAGCGCATGGCCACGATGCAGCCGGAGCAGCGCGAGCAGGCCATGAAACAGGCTGACCTGACGAAGAAGATCACGCAGGTTAGCGCGTATGTCATTGCGGTCATCGGGCCGGCGATCGGATATCTGATCGCCGCGGCGGTGCTGATGGGGATTGTCGCCGGGATCCTTTCGGCCCCGGTGAAGTTCAAACAGATCTTTGCCATCATGTGCTACTCCGGAATGGTCGGAGTAGTGGCCGCGGTGTTGATGGTGGTGGTGATCTTCCTCAAGAAAAATCCGGCTGATTTCGATATTCAGCATCCGCTGGCGTTTAACTTGGGCGCGCTGATGGATCCGAATGGGCCCAACAAGTTCCTGTTCGCGCTGGCGAGCTCCATCGACGTGTTTTCGATCTGGCGGATTCTACTCGTCGCGGTGGGGCTGAAGGCGGCGGCCGGCAAAAAGCTGTCTTTCGGCGGTGCGCTGTTTGCGGTGCTGCTGCCGTGGGCCGTGTTGGTGCTGATCGGCGCCACCTTCGCCGGAATGTTCGGATAGCACCCCGGCCGCAAGATCTGCTGCTGTCGGGTAAGCGCCCGCTGACGCCCGGGCTCCGATCGGGGCCGCGATCGTCAGCGAGCGCTTTCCGCAATGGAATTACATCGCGCGGCCGTGGACCCGGGAAGCTCCAGCCCACCGGTTCCGGTAGAATGAAAGTGAATACGTTTGAGGGATACGGTGTCGGCGCCACAGGAATTCACGCACCTGCTCGTGAGCTGGCGCAACGGGGACAAGTCCGCGTTGGACGCGATGACTCCGGTTCTGTACGCCGAACTGCGAAAACTGGCCCGTCATCTGCTGTCCGCCGAGCGTCCCGATCATACTTTGCAGCCCACCGCGCTGGTGCATGAAGCCTATCTCCGACTGGTGGATCAAAAGTCCGTGGACTGGAAAAACCGCGCCCATTTCATGGGAATGGCCGCGACCATGATGCGGCGCATCCTCATCAACCACGCCAAAGCGCGTAAGGCCGCCAAGCGGGAAGGGTACGCCGAAGCGGTTACTTTGGACGACGCCTTGGGAGTCTTTACCGATCCCCAGGTTGACCTGCTGGACCTGGACCACTCGCTCGACCGCTTGACCAAACTGGATCCCCAGCAGGGCAAGGTGGTGGAGTTGCGTTACTTCGGGGGGCTGTCGATTGAAGAGACGGCGGAAGTGATGGGCATCTCTCCCGCCACCGTGAAACGGGAATGGGGGACGGCCCGTCTGTGGCTGATCCAGCAACTGGAGGGGCCCCCGGTACAATGACCCCGGAGCGCTGGGGCGAGATCAAAGCGGTCCTGGCGGGCGTGCTGGAAACCGACGCCGGCGAGCGAAGCGCGACGCTGGACCGCCTCTGCCATGACGACGCGCAATTGCGCCGCGAAGTGGAAGCGTTGTTGTCGTTCGAAACCAAAGCCGGCGCGATGTTGAACTCGGTCGCCGTGCCGGGAGCGGCACTGCGATTGGAGACGCCGGCGCCCTCGGCCATCGGGCCGTATCGCGTGCTGCGCGAAATTGGCCACGGCGGCATGGGAGTGGTCTATCTCGGCGAACGCGCCGACGGCCAGTACCGCAAGCAGGTGGCCATCAAGCTGATCACCAGCGGCCGCCACGACGCGGGGTTGGAGCGCCGGTTCCGGCGCGAGCGGCAGATCCTGGCGCAGCTCGAACACTCCGGCATCGCGCGGCTGCTGGATGGCGGCTCGACCGAAGAAGGCCAGCCGTACTTCATCATGGAGTACATCGAGGGCCAGGGGCTGCTCGAATACTGCGATAGCCACAAGCTGGGCGTCACGGAGCGCATCCGGCTGTTTCTCGAAGTGTGCGACGCGGTGGCCTACGCCCACCGGCAGCTCATCGTGCATCGCGATCTGAAACCGGGCAACATCCTGGTGACCGCGCAGGGCGTGCCCAAGCTGCTGGATTTCGGATTAGGCCAGGTGCTGGAAGCGGGCGAAGGCGCGGAGGAAATCACGCAAGCCGGTTTTCCCGTGATGACCCCCGCCTATGCCAGCCCCGAGCAGGCGCGCGGAGAGCCCTACACGGTATCGAGCGACGTCTACTCGCTGGGAGTGATTCTCTACGAACTGCTGTCCGGGCTCCGGCCCTACAAAGTCCCGACGGGATCTTACATCGAACTGGCGCGGGTGATATCGGAGCAGGAGCCGGCGGCGCTGGGACAAGCGGCGGGCAGCGGCACGGCCGCAGGGGCGGAGTTGCGATCGAGCACGCCCGAGCGCCTGCGCCGGCGCCTCTCGGGCGACTTGGAACGGATCGTCGCTAAGGCGCTGGCCAAGGACCCGCGGCTGCGCTACGGCGGCGTGCCGGAGCTGGCCGGCGATTTGCGGCGGCACCTGGACGGACGGCCCGTCAAAGCGCGCCCGGCTACGCTGTGGTACCGCGCCCGAAAGCTGCTGCTCCGCCATCGCCTGATGCTGCCCGCGGCGGCGGCGGCGCTCGTGCTGATCTTGAGTTTCGCGGCGGCCACGTGGTGGGAAGCGCGGCGCGCCGAGCGGCGCTTCCAGCAGGTGCGAAGCCTGGCGCACTCGGTGATGTTCGAACTCGACGACGCCATTGCCAAGCTGCCCGGCTCAACCGCGGCGCAGGAACTGCTGGTGGCGCGCGCCCTCGAATACCTCCAGAGCCTGGCGCGCGATGCCGGCAACGACGCGGGCCTCCAGCGCGAAGTGGCCTTGGGCTACGAGCGCGTCGCCCTGGTGCAGGGCTACGCAGCCGAATCCAACCTGGGCCGCGTGCCGGCGGCGATGGCCAGCTTTCAGAAAGCCGAGGCGATCCTGGCGCGTCTGACGGCGCACGCGCCCGCCGACAGTTCCTTGCGCCACGACTACTTCCGGGTTACCAACGAGCTGGCCACCACCTACGGCCGCAGCGGACAGTTTCCGAAAGCTACGGAGATGGCCCGGAAGAATCTGGCGCAGGCGGAGGCCGCCTTTCGGGACAAACCTTCCGACATCGCCGCCATGCAGGATCTGATTGCGGTCAATTTCAGCGTAGCCGACACGCTCACCGATCAGCAGAAGTACGCCGAAGCCATCCCTTTGCGGCAGCGCGGCCTGGAAATGGCGCGCAAACTGGTAGAGTTGCAGCCGGGACAAGCGGAGGCCGACCGGTCGCTGGCGTTGGCGGAGAAGAAACTGGCGGCGTTGCTCGGAGTATCGCAGCGGTACCAGGAGAGCCGCGAAGCATATGAGCGGGCGCGCGTGATCGATGAGCGGCTGAGCGCGCGAAATCCCTCGAACCTGCGGGCTAAGCTGGACCTCTCGTTCGATTACAGCGATCTCGGCTGGGTAACGGCCCGCATGGGAGCTTACACCGAGGCGCTGGCATGGCACCGGCGCGCCCTGTCGCTGCGCGAGGAAGCGGCCCGGGCCGATCCGGACGACGTTCGGGCGGCAAGAGGCGTGGCCGCCAGCACCAAACGCATTGGCACCACGCTGGGTAAGATGGGCGATTTCGACGGCGCGCTGGCCGAATTGCAGCGGGCCGTGGCCCTCTATGAAGACTTGACGCGGCGATCGACGGCGGACTGGGCCACTGTGGAGGAACTGGCCGATGCGCACTCCGATGCCGCGGATGCATTGGTGGACCTGGCGGCGCGGCGCGGCACTCCGGCGGCGCGCCAGCGGGATGACCGGGCGCGGGCCATCGCCGAGTATCAGAAGGCGGTGGCTCTGTACGAGGGCTTGCGCGACAAGGGTGTGCTGCCCAAGGCCCATGAAAAGTATATTGCGGAGTATAAAGAGGACATCGAAAAGGTCAGGCGCGCCGGGCAATGATGCGGGCGGTGCGACGCGTGCGTCCGGGCTCGCCTCGCTCGCTGTAGAAAAGCACTTTCCAGCCGTCGAACAGGGCGCGGAGTTCGCCGGGATGCATCCGAAAATCGGGATTGCATGGGCGCGTGGCGGGCGCGTCGTCGAACAGGTGAATAGCGCCCGCGAAGACGCCGCCGGGGCCGACGCCCGCGCGAATTTGCGGAAAGAGGTTGCGTTGCAGATAGAAGAAATCGCAGATCAGGTGGTAGCCCTCCGGCGCGATGTAAAACCCGCCCCGCTCGAGGTCGGCGAGCGCGCAGTCTACCGCCAGCCCGCCGGCATGCCGGCGCAGCAGGCCGATGGCAACCGCGGAAGAATCCACGGCGGTGACTTGCCACCCCAGCCTGGCCAGGTGCAGGGCGTTGCGGCCCGGCCCGCACGCCAGATCGAGCGCCCGCCCGGGACGCAGTAGATCGGCGGCTTCCACCAGCAGAGGCTCGGGCGTGAGATCGACGTGATCGGGCTCGGAGTAGTGAGCGTCCCAGTCGCGGGGCACCGTTCTATTATCGCGAAGGGGTCGGGGCAGCGGTCAGTTTGCGGAAAGCCTGTTTATCATCCGAATGGAAGATCGCGCAGTCTGCTCTGATCGGGCGTGCCATGAGGGACAAAAGGAAAAAGCCGGAGCGGTTGGGCTCCGGCTTGTGAGGGCGCTCTTATTAGAGGAGGTTAACGATTTGACCTGCGGCGGTACGCACCCAGGATTCCGATTAATCCGCTTCCCAAAAGCAGCAGAGAGCCGGGTTCGGGTGTGGTTACCGGATCGAACTCGGTCAGAGCCATTTCATCCCCATCTCCGCCGGCGGTCTCCAGCGTGAAGAAAATGACACCAATCGGCCCATCATCATTGAAAAAGAGATTGAAGTCGCCGCTGCCGCCGTCTGGGGTGCCCCAGGTACTGTCGCCGGCCGGCTGCCCCACTAGTTCAGTGTACATGTTCAGGGTGGAGCCACTCGTGCCCCAGTAAGTGTACGTCCCTTCGTCGCTACTGGGCACTAGATTGGCAAGGGTCCAGGTGCCGTTTCCCGCGCCTGCGCCGGTAACGCTGACGGTCAAGCTCTGAATGTCGGCGTATATATCGGTAGCCAGATTCGCCTCGGGATTCGGCAGCGTGGTGAGGTCGAGCGTGATCAATCCAGTGGCGCTCGCGCCGTTTTGAAAGGGCGCTCCCGACCAAGCCAAGTTGTACGTCTGATAGATATCCCCCGCATGTGCAGCGGGCGCAAGGCCCAGCAACCCGACCAGGGTCAGTCCAGCGAGAAGGTGCCGGAAATGTCTCACGTTATTCCTCCGTATCCACATCTGAGCGAGAAACTCAGACTTCCCAGTGATTATGCCCCGGCCAGGAGTGCAATTCAAGCAACTTTTCTGGTTTTAAGGGCCGAAACGGTGCTAGTACTGTCGAGTATCCCCACAAGCAGAGGAGAATACGCCCCTGCCGGGAACGGGCCACTTCTCGCCCCTGGTACCTGGCCGCGCTCCCCGTTATGATGTGGGCTGATGCGGATCGTCGTGCTGGTAGGTTTGCCGGGCTCGGGTAAGTCCACTTATCTGGAGCGGCTGGGCGCGCCGGCGCTGTCGTCCGACCGGGTTCGCGGGCTCCTGGCGGACGACGAAACCGACCAGACCATCCATGATCGCGTCTTCCAGACGGTGCGGTATCTGCTGCGGCAACGGCTCGAGTTGGGCCGCCCGGTGACGTATATCGACGCTACCAATCTCACGATCGAAGACCGGCGCCCTTATATCGAGATGGGCCGGGCGCACGGGTGCGAGGTGGAAGCGGTCTTCTTCGATGTGCCGCTCGAGGTGTGCCGCGAAAGGAACGCGCGGCGCCGGCGCGTGGTGCCGGAGGATGCTCTGGCGAAGATGGCGGCGAAACTAACCCCGCCGGCCATGGAGGAAGGCTTCGCGCGCGTGACACTGATTCGTGAGTGAACGGTCAGCGGCTGAAGGAGAAGACCGGCTCGATGTCGACCGGAATGTCCTTGGCGGCGGCCAGCGCGGCGGTGAGCTCGGGCGGCATCGTGTCGTACCTGGCGAGCAGTGCTTCACCGCGCGCGCGGTCGCCGGTGGCTTCGATGGTCAGCAGCTCTTTGGCGAGCGCCGCGATCACTCCGGGGATGCGCGCGTAATCCATGATGTAACGGCCATTGGCGTGTGTCACCGCCCGGCCTTCCAGCAGGTAATTGAGTTCCATCATCTCGGCGCGGCCGTGGGCTTCGCCGGTGCCGAACCGCAGCGAGCGGAAAAGGTCGGCGACGTACGAGGCATAGTATTCTTCCAGGCGGTCTTTGGGCAGAACTTGGTGATCCGCCAGCCACGCCAGGCCGAACATCCCGACCACATCGGCCTTGGCTTCTTCCAGTCCCGCATAGGCGGGGCCGATGGCTTCGTTGATGCTCATCTGCTTGCCGGCGCGATGGGCGAATTCCGGACCGAGTTCGTGGGCGATCTCGTGCATCAGGGTGCCGGCCAGGTATCCTTCGCCCGAAGCCCTGGCGGCTTGCGCGGGCTGCATCAGTTTCTGCGCGAGGGGCAGGATGATGTAGTTGACGCGCGCGTCCATGAAATTCTTGAAAAAGATTTTCTTGCTGCCCTTCTTCTGGTGAATCAGCGGATCGTTGGGGAGATTGTCGGCCACCGCCTGGTAGCCGTGCAGCAGGTCGCCCGTGCGGTAGGGCGCGTCCATCACTTCCATGGGAGTGAGATGGCCGCGCTTGGAGGGCCGCGCGGAGGCCTCCACCGGCAGCGCGTCCTGGAGTTCGGACACGTATTTCTGGTAGACGGCCAGCTTGCGGCTCTCGGCTTCGTTGCGGATCAGCAGGGACGCGCCGTACGAGGTCTTCACGGCGAGCAGGTCGTCCAGGTAAGTTTCGTATGGGGCGAAGATCAAGTCGAACTTGGGATCTTTGAGATCGAGCCAGACCAGGTCGCTGCCGTAGTATTCGTCGCTGAGCAGGGCGGCAGCGCGCAAGCGCAGGAAGTTGGCAAAGGCCGGGTCGTCGCTGAGCGAGGCGGCGTCGCGCAGGTCTTTCGCCATGGGCTCGAGGAATTGCCTGTATTCCGTGTGGTACGGGACCGCGATCAGCCGGTCGCCCTGGCGCTTGATGACGGTGAATGGGTTGTAGATGGCGGCGCGGTCGGTGGGATGTTGCGCGACGTATTGCTCGATTTCGGCGCGCGTCAGGCCGCGCGGATAGAGCTCGTGCCCGGGAGGCATGGCGTCGGAACCGGCGAATGGGCGATTCTCATCCAGGAGATCCCAACGGCTGCCCATTATGGCTAGCAGGCGCTTCAACGCGGCATCGCCGGTCGATCGGTAGAGCGAGAGGCCGTCGGCATCGCTCTGGCGCCAAAAGATTTCGTCGAGCAGCCGGCAGGCATGCGCCAGCTTGTCGATCATCTGATGTTCCTGGGTGGAGAGCGCGGGCGTTAGCGGCATGTCCACCGGCTTCCATCGCGCCAGGCGCTCCGCTGGAGTAGTCTGCGCGGCGGCGGAACACGCCAGCAGCAGGATGGCAAACAGCAGGCGGGGTTTCCCGTTCATGAAGACATCATATCCCGCGTCAGCCCGCTGAGTGCACCGTTTCATGAGTACGCTCTCGTATTCCTCGAAGACCGCTCCCTCACGGTCGCGGCTCGCATGCGAGCCGCGCGCCCATGCGAGCCGCGCGCGTCAGCAAGCGGTCTTGGATACGTGAGCGACCTTCTGAACCCGCGTACTTAGCCAGAGATCAGGAAACGGGCGATTCTGGGGCCCATGTAGTCGAGCATGTTGAGCAACTGGTGATCGGAGTCGAGAACCTCCAGAGTTGCGTTGGGGTGGCCGGAGGAGAATTCGCGCGACGAGGAAACCGGAACGGCATCGTCGTGGATGCCGTGGAAAATCAACGCGGGCTGGGAGAAATCCGGGTAATCTTCGTAGCGGCCGGCATCCGCCAGGAGTTGATAGCCGAGCCGGCAATGGCGATTCTCTCCATAATGGAATACTTCCATCCAGCCGGTGCGGCGCCACTCTTCCACTTGTTCGGCGCCGGCCGGAGTGCTGCTCCAAAGCCGCGCGAAAGCGAAGGCCGGAGCCAGCAGAACCAGGCGGCGCACCTCGGGGTGGCGAGCGGCGTAGAGGGCCGCCAGGTATCCGCCCAGGCTCGAGCCGATCAGCGAGACGGCATCGCCGGCCGCCGCCTCTTCGATGATGGCAAGCTGGCCGGTGATGCTGAGATGTTCGAAATCGCCCGCGGCCAGGTCTGGAACGTCCACGCGGGCGCCGGCGTTTTCCAGATAGTCGCCGAAATAGCGTGCCTTGCTGGAGGCCGGCGAGGAGGCGAATCCGTGGAGGTAGAGGATGCGGGTCATTTCTGGCGGATCATTTCTTGATGGGAGCGGGCGGAGCCGTCGCGGGCGTGTCTGTGAATTTGATCTCGGAGCTGGCGGTGAAGAGCTTGAAGGGCTCGTAGCGGTAGAGGTTTTCGGTCATCATGCGGCCGTCCACCAGGTGGCGATGGACTACCGAAGCGGGTGTCAGGAATCCGTGCGCCGAAAGGACGTAATCCACGGTGGCATCGTCGCGGATCAGGTGCTTGGCGGGGTCGGTGTACTCGATCCACGCGTTGACGCGCAAAGGAAGGCCGTCGGAAGCGCGCACCCATAGCGTGCCCCTCAGGGCGCGACGCACCGATTCGCGGCCATGGAATTCCAGCGCGCCTCCGGAGGACGAGGTCTGCTGCCACGCAAGCGCGAGGGCCTCTTCGGTGCCCACCCATGCTGTGCCGAGCGGTGTGATCTTTATGTTGTTCATGGCGCGTGAGCCGAACATCAGCAGGATGAGGCCGTAGTCAGTGGCGATATCCACCAGGCCGTTCTTGGCGAACTCCTCCAGCATGCGCTTGCGGGCGCGGTCGTCGGCGGACTGGATGGCGGCCGAAAGCGCGCGGCGGGCGCTCTCCGGGGTTTGCACCGCGCGGCCGTCCACGGAGATCACTTGGCGGAATTCGAGCAGGTTGTGCGCCACCGTCCCGCTGAGCGCTCCGAAACTGTATTCCGATACGATTTCGCGGATGCGCAGCCTGGAATCGGCGCCGGCTGCCGCGGACTCATTGCGAGGCCGGAAGCGGGATGGAGGCATCACGGCGCGTTGTTCGAGAGTCTCCTGGGTTAGAATCCTGGGCGCATTCTGCTGCAAAACCTCTGCTTCTTCGGAAACGCGCGCCAGAATTTTGCTCAGCGGGGTTTGCGCGAAGGCCGGCGAAATCAGCAAAATCAACCCAAAGACCACCGGCGCGGAAGCCATACTCTTCATTCTACTGCGCCCGGGGAGGTTTTTGGTGTAAAGATAAACTGTTTATTTTCCTAAGGTTCTGGTGGTTTTTCCGTGTTTCGGACAGGCGCGCCCGATTTATTTTGGAGCACCGCTTGCATATCCGTCACGGTCCTGCTATCCTGGTTGAGTCGCCGATTTGGGGATCTTGTGAGGCATTGCATGCCTTTGC
>Ga0181521_10003349_pt1 | contig 18899 bp, 24 predicted proteins | sample PEATcosm2014_Bin_32_FD_119764 | JGI IMG/M metagenome (GOLD analysis project Ga0181521, IMG submission 119764) | Peatland microbial communities from MTU Mesocosm Facility, Houghton, MI, USA - PEATcosm2014_Bin02_60_metaG | ecosystem: Environmental > Terrestrial > Soil > Wetlands > Peat | place... | reverse complement strand
CGCCAGGCGGCTGTCCAGCTGTTTGAGTGCTTGCGGCGTCATGCCGCAAAGCCTGGCAGAAACGGCCTAAACCGTCAACACATACTTAACCTAGTATTATTAGTAGCAGGGCGGTAGCAGGGCATAGAGGTGGTGGCAGCCACGTGCTGACCAGCCGATATGCCTGTATCTTATTTCTAATAAATGACTTATGCAAGCAGCCGGGGTAAAATGGTGGCAAACATCGTGTAAACAGGGGGTCACCTGGCGAATGTGGGGTGGGCAAGCGACCCTTTTCCACGCCACTGTCCACAAACGGGACACTTGCACACTACCAGTTTCCATTATAGCCGCTAATACACTCAATCCCCCTTTTCGTGTGTGGAAAAGACCCTCTCAGCGCAGCGCCGGCAGCCGGCACCCCCGTCTGGCTCAAGCGCACCCGAGGACGCTTTGCTCGCGACCGTCCTGCAAATCTTCTTTGACCCGGTCAACGAGGATCACAGCATCAACTTTCCTCTGGCATTCACGCAAGTTGAGAGCGTCTGAATCGTATAGATCATTGACAGTTAACCGTTAACCAATATTGGAAAAGATCATTATGAAAATGCTATTAGCTCACGGTTGCGGGTTCCACCACTACCCCTGCTGGCGACCCTGCTGGTACAGAGAAGTGGTCTATCCGGGCTTCTTCGCTCGGATCGGATTCCACCACGGCGGCTCGGGCCTGCTCTGGATCTTCCTTATCTTCGTGGCCCTCCTGCTCCTGTGCGCGATCCTCCGCGACTCCGGCCGGAGCGAGAGCAAAGACAAGTAGCCCGGAGGATTCTCGCCGGCCGGCCGGCTCGCGCCCGGCCGGCTTTTTGTTTGGGCACAATCGCCCCCTACTCCTTTGCCGCGACCGGCCTCAACCGCACGCGGTAGTTGTAAAGCCGCGCCGATTTTGTCCGGAATGAGGGCAGTTCCAGTTCCAGGATTTCTGGACAGGGAAATTGCGCAGCGCGCGAAGCCGTGCGCGAAAAACCATATACTTTCAAGGCCGCTGCAACCGCCCTGAAAGCCCATTGAATCAATCCCCAGCCAATGCTTCTACAGGGCTACTAGAACGCACCAGGCGCCTAGGGCCAGCGTCCGGCAATAGCCGGGGGAAAATCTCTCGCTCTTGAGTCTCAGCAGCCTCCGGGGCGGCCGCTGGAACAATAGAAGGCGCATCGCGCGCTACCTTATGTTTGAGCTTTCGCTGTTGCAGCCGCTTTTCCATTTCGGCAAATGGCACGTCGCTCGGAATCAGCTCTTCATAAATAGCCCGCTTGACGTGCTCAAAGGCCACGCTGGAGGCCCCTTCCTTTTCGGCCACTAATTTCGCTTCTTGCACCACATCGCCCACCGCAGACAAATCGCGCTTGCTCAATGCTTCGTAGGCCACGATCTGCTTGATCGTGGCTTTGTCCGCGTCGGGAAGCAGATGGCGAGCAACGGCCTCAATGTCTGCGGGCGTGTTCTTCAGAGGCAGCCGCGCGTAGCGCTTGCACCGGCGTCTGAATTGGCGGTAATTCCATCCGACCTGGCCGGCTGCTCTCTCCATGCAAATGAGAAACTGCGGCGTAGTAATCAGGGCGACCGGCATCGGAGGGTTACAAAGCGCGGTGTCAATCCAGTCTAGCATCTCTGGCCGCGTCTTCATGCGCGGGGCCTGGTTAAAGAAGAAATGGGCCTCATCGATCATCGGCATCAATTGCGAAGTCCGCAGCACGTCTTGGACGCCGGCCTGCATTTGGGAGACTTTATGGGAGTTACCGTGGCCAACCCCCAGCGCCTTCGCAAACTCCGTGAAGTGGGATGTCTTGGTGTTGGTGCCAATTAAATTGACGAAACGCGCAACTCCAAGATGGCAGTTGCACCAAGCCCGCGCAGCTTCGGTTTTGCCGCGCCCTTCACGCCCCTCGACTACGATCATCGTCTTGGTTTCGAGCGCGTAATCGAGCTGCTTCCAGATTTGCCGGCTGATTGCCGTATGGCAAAATTCTGCCCTTGGCCTGGGCACCGCCCGTTGCGGGATTGGTTCCGAAATCGTTAGGCTGTTTTGTTTGGTGCATGGGAGCCTGCACTTGTGGGGCTTCAACCCTCAGGTTTGTGCGAGTTGGCCTTCAGCCTTCAAGCATGGCGGCCGAGAGGTCCGCCGGCTGTTCCATTTCATTGGGCGGCCGGGCGGGGCCAAGGGCGCTCTTAATTTCTTCCAACCGCCAACGGGTGCCCTTGATCTGGCCCGTAAGGATTTCGCACAAGAGTTGCATCGCATCGATGCGCTTCTCTGCTTCGGCGATTGTCTCGGCAATTTCAGCGGTTGACATTTTTGGTTGAGGTTGGTGGTCGTCATAAAACCCGGCGCTGGCGCAGAAACCGCACGAAGTCATTTCTGGGAACTAGGGCGCTGCCTCCCCGGCCGCGCCGGCCGCGCGCGCAGAATGACAGGGCCTTGGCTCGCACCAGGTTGTAGATATGCTCAGGTGTCACGTTCAGAATGTGAGCCAGCCAAGCGACGCAGAGTCTTGGTTCCGGGGGCACGAGCAGGGCAACCACGTCGGGCCATTGTAACTTGCAGTCACGGCCTTGCATAAAATCGGCAAGGGCAGCGGGCAGCACACGCAGCAACCGTTTTGGCCCGGCCGCGCGGCAATCGAAAGCCCATAGGATCCCGCCCGAGTCGATTTCCCGCAGCACTTGAAACTGGCTGCGATTCCCGAGCAGACTGAGGACGCCGGAGAGGGAGAGAAGCGGCTTCGACCGCCGGACAAGTGGTGCGGGCGAGGAAGCTGGAAGAGGTTCAGCGATGGCGTTCATCACTCGCCTTCCGATGAAGTCCCCGGCAAGGCGATCCGCCGGAGAGGTGGCCTCCCCGCCGGATGGTCGCGAGCGGACAGTGGCGCATTCCAATGCGCCGAACTTGTGTCGTGAAGCCGGCCGCGCAGAGAATCTCTTTGGCGAGGGTTCATAAGATCACTTCTGCGGCGGCTGGTCGAAGGCCAGAACGAATTTCCAGAACTGTTCAGGAAGGGACTCTTTCATTTTCTGCCAACGCTCGTCAAAGCCGAGCTCGGGATACTGCACAGCGAGAAGCTGCATGGCCTCATGGAAGTCGGGCCACAGAGCCTTGACCTGCGGGTTTGCCTCCGGGTCCGCCGTGTCGCCGCACTTGAGGTATGCGTCGTGGGCAATGGGCTCCATATCGGCCAGCGCATCGAATCCCGCTTGACGGTTGTTCATTCTCACCAGCCCCGGAAAGCGATTGCGGATGAAAACCAAATTCTGCGACAGCCCAGGCAGGTTCCTTCTCTGCGCGAGTTGCAGCAGCATCCGGCCTGCGAAAAGCGCCGGCCCCTCGCGTGATGCATTTTGTCGGAAAGGCAATTCTCCTGATAGCGCCTTCCCGGACGCGACCGCTGCTAAGCCTGGCTTGCGATTCATCACCCTCAAGTAGCACGAAGCCAAGCTGCCGCCGGCGACCCGCTGCTCCGCATTTGCGAGTGAGGCAATCAGTCGAACCGCCGCGCCCTGGGCAGCGCGGGGGTTCCCTGCTTGGGCAGAATGAGACTGACGACCGACGCGATTGGTGATCGGCCGTTGGCCAACGTTGTTGTTCATATTGGTCAGGGAAAGGCCATCGAGCCGCAGGGGTCTCAGTTCGCGCAACTTGCTATCGTTGAGGATTAGGCAGTCCTCCGGGTCATATTCGGTGGAAAAAAAGCGGTAATCCCCGCCGTCCACCGCCTTTTGTCCCGTCACAGTCCAACGAATTTGCCCGTAATAGCCGTCAGTGCGGTTGAGCAGCCGTTGCAGCCAACCGTAGGCGATGGTCTCTTTGTCGTCCCGGTCTTTGAAATGTTCATGGTCAATCAGCATTTCGTGCCCGTGCCTCAGCTTCCCCGCGTCCGCGTCCACATTGAAACGATCGACAATGGCCTCGCACGCCTCGTCATCAATCAGCTGGATGACGCCCGCCTGCCGGTTCGGATGCCGGCCCTTGGCCTCGATCTGATACCAGCCATCGGGCGGGTGTTGGAAATCCGGGCGATTGAAAATGGAAACGCTCATAGCCCCTGAGAAAGTTCAACTCAAATACTCTTTTTCAAAAGCCTCGGCGGCGTGCCACGCGTCAAGTAGCTCTTGCGCCAGGCGCATCGCATCTTCGGGGTCAGCGTCGCGGAGGAAGGTCTGCGCTTTCAACGGTTCGAGGGCAGACAACTCTTTTGTCCCGTAGGCCGCTTGCCGCAGTCCATGCTCTTCTCCAAAGAAGGGTTTCAGGTTCGCTTCAACCTTGGCCACAGCGCGGCCTTCCAGGTCTTTATAGCGCGGGCCAAACGCCGTCGCAATGAAGCTGCCGCACTCGGCGAGCAGCGTCTTTTTCGCGGCCGAGAATTCCTCCCGGCGCGCCGCCAATCGCTTTGGCGCGACCATTACAATGGTCTGCAGCTTCGACAACTGGCCCAGCGTCGAACCGTTGGAAAGATCGGCGCTAACCTCCAGGGCTGCGAGCTCCGTGGTCGAGTCCGCCAACAGCTTTTCATCTTTGGCAATCGCTGCTTTGATGCCCTGGCATTTCCCCAAACCGGATTGCAGCTGCTCCGTCGTAGATTTCTTCATTTCAGTTAATCCTTGCCTTTGTTGTTTGTTTGGCCGCCTTGGCCTGCTCAGCCTTCAACGCGGCATACCTAGCTGCGAGATTCTTGAGTTTCCAAATCCCGGCCAACACCTTGTAGAGCGAGTTCCGATGCACACCCAAAGCCCGCGCATCCGCGCAAATTCCCCGGAACCGCCATCGGCGTTTCGGCTGTATATTTGGTGCAGCATGGTGCATTTCAAATCCAATTTTACGCATTTCCGCGAATCCGTCAACCCCCTTTTTAACTTTTTTTCTGACCTCGTGCTGATAGGCTTGGCCAATGGTTTCAGAGCGTGAAAAGCTGGTCTGTGCGAGGCTCAGGGCTTTCAGGGACTTGCTGGAAATTCCCAGATCGAGATTTGCTGCCTCCATCGGTTATGGCACCGAGCGCATTGCGAGCGTCGAAGCTGGCCGGGCTCCGGTGAGGTATGAAGTGTTCAGGGCGGCCTCTAAGCGCTACGAGCTCAGCCCGCAATGGCTGGCAACCGGCGCCGGATCGCCGAAGTCGTGGGGGCCATTCGATGATAGCGCATTCGCTCAGAACATCTTGCCCCGCGCGCTGTTCACCGCAGTTTACGACCGTTTCATTGCCGAGCAATTGACGAAACAACAGGAGGAATTGGCGGAACTGGAGAACCTGCACGCTAAGCCTCCTCCGCATCTGCGGTCTGAGCTGCTGGAGTACTGTGGCAAACTCGAAGCCCTGGCCAAGGAAGCTTGCAACCTGGCGAAGGAGGGTCATAAATATGAACTGCTGGCCAAGGCAATAAGGAGACGTTTGAATCCTTCCGGTCAAAAAGAAAATACAGAGTACTGGACTGCCGTCCAAGCCCTAGCGAAGCAAATCCCGAGGCGTTTGAATGTGTCCGATCAGGAAGAAAATAATTTGTTGACGGGAATTACGCGAGAGCGTAAAATGGCGGGCGTGACTGAGATTCAACTCTTACTGATGCGGCTAAAACGGGCGCTCGAAGGGATGAAGAGGGGAGACCTGGCTCGGAGCTTAAAGGTTCCTTTGCCGCGCGTGTCAGAGTGGCTCAGCGGCCGGGTGATGCCATCCGGCGAAACCACGCTTCGGCTGCTCCGTTGGGTCGAACGGCAGGAGCGTCAACAAAACACCCTTGGCAGTGCAATGAACACCGCCAAGGGCAAGACCCAAGTCCGTAAATCAGTTTTATGAAAAACAGACTGAAGTCCGTAAAAAGGAATAGCAAAAGCGCCGCCGCTTCACAAGCCCAAAGCCAAGCAAGGGCAGACCACGCTTCCGAGCCGAAACCGGAATGCGAAAAGGCTGAGATGTTGACCTATGCCATATTGACGGTCCCTCTGTCGGAGCCGGGGAAGCTTCCTCCTAAAGCCGATGATGCCGTTGTCAAACTCGCTGCCGACTTGGGTTGCAATGTCGGGCTTGGTGAAGTGCGCCGGCAGATTGCCCGCCTCGCCAAGGCCCCCAATCCCCTGATCCGTCGCAATGGGGTCGGCTGGAGATTGACTGCGGCCGGTCGCAGGGAGCATGGGGAGCTTTTGGTGAAGGACCTTGTGCGCGGGCACGAGGCCCGCAAACATAACATGTTCGTTGCCTGGTGTGAAATGGAGAACGCGGTGCTTCAGGCAATTGGTTGCCTCTCCTTATTTCAGGAGACAATCGAGCACAAGCTGATCGAGAATGGTGAGGGGCCAAGCAATCGGACGGCTGCTGGTATCTATCATCTTTTTGACGCAACCTCGGAACGGCTGAGTGTTGCTTTTGATTCGATCCATCGGCTAGCGTCAGCAAACTGAGGCGAGTAGCCTCGCACTGAAGCAGCGCCGGCCCGGCTCGACCTGTCCGACGCTCTTTCTTTGGGCGGGGCATTCCGCTGCCCGCTTGGCACCCTCTCGATTCACCAGGCGCCCCTCAGGCTCTATCCGGGCAGATCGGCACGGGTAGCGGAGCGCCGCCAGAAATGGCACGCGGGGCGCCCATGCTGCCCGGTTTGTGGCCAGGCAATCTGGCAGCGCCGCGCAGGCGTTTTGCAAGAGGTTTGCAGGGGCCATTCCGCCAAGTAAATCAACCCGAAAAACGGCCCTATCGACTTCCACGCCCCTGCCCAAAAGGGCCAAAAAATGGGTTCCAGGTTCCACCCCTCCAAACCTGCGATGATTCTGTCCGGTTTCCCCGTTTTGCAGTTCAAGGCCCTGATAATGAAGCACTTCTGCGAGGGTGACTTTTGGAACTGCGAAGCCGGACCCTTGCCACGAAACCGGACATGGCCAGGTTCCCATTTCTGCGCCTAAGTGCTTGATATTCTGCTTCTTATGCCTTCTAACGCGTTATTTCTCCCATTCAAGCCAACATCACCGCAGACTCTCATAGTGGCTGAAAACTGGTGGAGCCGACAGGAATCGAACCTGCGACCTTCTCATTGCGAACGAGACGCTCTGCCAACTGAGCTACGACCCCAACCAATTCAACTGCAGATACTTAGACGATACATCCGAACGCACGATTTTTCGCTTTCACGACCCCCTTTCACGGGGTATTTTTCAGCGCATGAATAAATCGCATCCGCGTAGCGGCGAGTTTCGCCGCGTGGCCGAAAATCTGTTCCGATATTCATCAAGCAGCGTTTACTATGCCCGCTTCCAGAGCAATGGCAAGGATATTTCGCGGAGTTTGCGGACGACCGACCGCACTTTGGCCAAGCGGCGTCTTGCGGACGAACTGGAGAACGCCTCGAAGCTCGACGTCAAGGTTGGCAAAATGACGCTTGAGGAATTGCTGCGGCTCTATGAGGAAAGGCTCGGCCAGTATGCGCCCAAGACCATCGCTACACGCCTTTCGATTCGTAAGATCTTCAAGGAAACCTGGCCGCACGGCCTTAACGTTCCGGTTCATTCAGTCAACACCGGACAGCTTGAATTGTGGCTGGCCAGCCGGCGCGCAAATTTCAAGAAAGCCACCTACAATGAGTATGCGCGATTTCTGCGGCATCTTTTCGAGCTTGCCTTGAAGTTCCGCGTGATTGCCACGTCGCCAGCTGCGGGTCTCAAGGGCTTGAGGGTCGAGACACCCATTCGCACGACACCAACTTGGGAACAATTTCAGGCGCTGGTTGCCGATATTCGCGCTCAACGCTTGAGTGCCGACGCCGGGGATTCCGCCGACCTCGTTGAATTCATGGGGCTGGCCGGCGTCGGAACCGCCGAGTGCACCAATCTGATGGGTGAGCATATTGATTTTGCAGCGAAACGGATCACGCTTTATCGCCTAAAAACGGATACGGGTTACACCATTCCGATTTTTCCGCAACTCCTGCCCTTCCTCCAGAGGTTGCAGGCAAAGGGTCAGCTTCAACAGGGACAAAACATATTCAAAATAAGAGACCCAAAAAAGTCGCTCGCTGCCGCCTGCAAGCGTCTGAATTTCCCGCATTTCTCGCCTCGGTCCCTCCGTCGCTGCTTTGTCACCCGGTCGATTGAGGTGGGCATTGATTTCAAGACCATCGCCTCCTGGCAGGGACATCGCGACGGCGGAGTTCTCATCGCCAAAACATACAGTCATCTCAGGAGCGAGCACAGCGATGCGATGGCCCAACGCTTAGTGGTGCATTGATAAGTTTTGTTGCCTTAACCATGGTCCTAACCTAGACGAGTCGCACGTGGGCAAAAGTCTGTAGAACCAGCGGCTCCCTCCATTTGCAAGTGGATGCGTAGGGACTCAATCATCCCTCAAGTTTTTTAACGGGATACGAGGAGATTAGGAGGAAACGAAAGTCACACAGCGGCTCAGTCCGACAAAGGGTCGGTTCCCTTCGACGTCGAGATCACCGGCACTGCCAATCCCGTGATAATCGGCACTTTAACGCGCTGCGGGAGCGATCTTCGCACGCACGCTCTTCACTTCGTTTGTCGTCGGCGCGCGCTGCGTGTGCCCGACTTGGTTAAGCGACAGCCGGATGGTTACGTGCCCATTGACAAAGGCATCTGAGGGTACTGGCAAAGTATAGGTCCCCGCCTCTTGCCCCGTGGGTACACCGAAAGGTGAGATGACGCCGAGCTCGCGGCCCGAAGCCGTCGTCACTTCGATTTCTTTGCCACGCCCGAGCAAACCGAGCTGCACCTCGACGAATGCCATTTCACCTGCTTGCAACGCACGCGGAAGCTTCACGTCCACTTCGCGCCCCTCCGCCCCGTCCGCATGTTGCGCAAGGAGGGCGAGGCAAACAAGCGTGGTTGAGAGCGTGCGCATAGCACTAGAGTGCTTGCACCGACACCGACTTGAGTACCGGGCAGACTGCGGCTTTGATGGCGCCGAGCCGGACCCCATGTGTCGGTTTTGTTTTCATAATGTTTTATTTCGTGGATGTTTCGTCGAGAAGTCGTTCAATTTCCTTTTTGGCAATCAGCAAGTGGCGGAGCGCTCGGGATGCCCGGAGCAGCTTGCGGGCGACCAAGCGCCGCACCGTCTTTTCGGACACACCCAGTATCTGTGCAGTTTCTTTCACGCTAAATGCCAACCGTTGAGGGTTTGGACTGAGTCGGGTTCCCAGCGTGGGGGTGCTGTGCTGCTTCAAGTCCACGCATTCTGGCGCCGGCCGATCGGCCTGCAATGGCTGGAGGGCGTCGAGCACGGTCTGTTTATTCATGCCCCCTTGGGGTCTTATACCCCATTTTCTGGAGGTGGGTTTGAGCCTTTATCCATGCGGGTTTCTCACGGTCGCACCCAATAAAAAAGCGCGTGTGTGTAGGTTGTGGGTCGCGCGTATGGGAGCTTATTAGCGAGTCCGTCGGCCACGATTGTTTCTGCTGGCATCGTGCCAGCAGAGCGGGGCCGGAGTTTAGGACAAAGTATGCAAAATCAAAAAAACAAAGGTCAGTTGCAGTCTCCATCCGTTCACGTCTGGGCGGATGTCTCACCCTTGCCAGCGTTCAAAATCGAGACTGGGGCGGAGGCACGGGCGCGGGTCGGGGCGGTTCATGTTTCGGATGAGTGGTTGGACTGTGTGCGCGTCTCGGTTGCGTTGGCATCGCGTGCCATGCCAGCGGGTCCGCTGCTGTTGGAATGTCAAGGCCAGCAAGTCTTGGCAATGGCCCAGCGGCAAGCGGCCAAGCTGCAAGCCAGCACGGCCAAAGACGGGCGGGCCATGTCGGATACGTCGGTTGCTGAGGCGGTCGGGGCTGGGGCGGCGGCGGTGGTCGCCTGGCGCAATGGGCAGGAGTTGGACGGGGGCCAATACGGCGCGGCGGGGGTTTGCTGGCGGGCGGTCGTGGCGTCGGTCTCCAGGGATATGTTGGGCGAGTCCATCGAGGAGTGGCGGGGCGAGGAGGGCGGGGCCGAGTGCTGGGACAGTCTCACCGGGTCTATGCTGCCGTTGCCGCAACTGGTCGGGGATGGTTCAAGGCAAGATCGGGCCAGCCGCCTCTTATTCGAGCGGGCGCGAGCCAAGCGCGGCGATTTGCTGGCGCGTCGGGTTGAGACGCTCAAGCTGCGCGGGGGGCGGGGCAAGCGGGGTGAACTAATAGACAAGCTCCACCGGGCGGCAGTGCAACTGCTGCATGGCGTCAGCGTGGATAAGGCCGCGCAAGCGGCGGGGTTTAAGTCCAGTCGAGCCAGCGGGGCGGGGGGCGTAGTCAGGGCAGGGGATCGGCTGATGGAAGGTGCGCGGCGTCTGGGCTTGCGGGTGCAATTCAACTTGCGGCAAAGCGGACCAAGTTTCCATCGTCCAATAGTCTAGCCTGAGCATTCTTGCGCCTGGCGTCACGCCAGGCGCATTTTTTTGCCTTGGCATACCAACGGAAGGGCCGAAAACATTGGGCGAAGAGCGCCAACCCAAAATGTGCTAAGTTTCTGCGTAGCGGGGCGCTATATAGTGTCAGAGTGCGCAGGCGCAAAAGTGCGCGGCGCAAATCTGAGGAGCAAGCGTGCAGTTGCACGCCTCTCAGTCCCCTGATGTCCTGTTTTGGGACAGTCCTACCACGATCCCACCTCAACGCATGACGCCTGGCGTTCGCCGTCAGGCGTCCCTCTTACGGTCTCGTTACCGGCGAAAAATCGGTATCACCGGGAATCGGGCCATCGCAGAACGGCAGAAACGGGCCGTTGCGAAAGGCCGGTCGCACTCCGAATCGGAGTGCGGCCAGCGCAAGTTCAGTAAAGCCGATGGCGCGGCAGTTCAACGTGAAACGCGCGTTGAAACGCACCCTCCGCTTTGCTGATTTGTGAGTTTGTGGACGTGTTTCCCCACGCCAGTTTCGCCGGAAAGGGCCGCGCTGTTGCGGCCAGTCCCGGCTGAAACGCAACGGACGCGCGTTAGCGTCCAGCACCAAAGGAAACACTATGCCTGTAAAGGCTAATACACCCGCCCCTCAAAAGGCGGAGACCAAGAAACTCACGTTTGCGGAACTCGCCGCTTTGCCCCTCGGCGACCTGGCCACGCACTTGCAGAAAATCGTGCGCGTGGACCGGGCCATCGAAAAGGCCAAGGACGCGTTCACCGCCTCCCTCCAGTTCAACGCCAAATGCGTGGCCGCGCTCAAACGCGCCTACGTGGACCACTTGAACAAACGGGAGATTCCGCCGGACACCACGTTCAAGAAATACTTTGAACAGAACGCCGGCGGCTTGCTCCCCGGACGGGTGGAAGCGATAGCGTCGCTCTTCAACGCGCTCGTGCTGACGCTCGACGCCAGCGGAAAGCCCCTGCTGTCCGAAGAGTGCTTTGACGCGGCAGCGGTGGGGATTGGCTGGAAAAGGCCAACGCCATCGTTAAAGCGGCGATGAAAGAGCACGGGGACGCCTGGAAAACGTCCGACGAAGTCCTGGACCTCGTCAACGCGCTGTCCAAGCCCGGTGACGCCTTGAAGAAGATCAAGGAAATCCGCTCACGTCAGAAGAGCGAGCCGGAAACGGGCGACGGTGCTGTCTCGCTGACGGTAGGCCGCGCCATCGAGTTTCTGAAAGCGGCCATCAAGGACGCCGGGAAACTGCCGGAGCAGGACGCCTACGGGCTGTTCTGCGACACGATCCGCCTGGGCGACACCTGGGCCGAAAGCGGCTTTACCGACGACATCCTCAACGGCTGGATGGAGAAATACGAGAAAGCCGTCAAGCTGGGGGTCGCTCCACACCTTGAAGTGAAGACCGAACCGCCCGCCGCAACGCCCGCCACCCTCGCGGCCTAAACGCCGCGCCCGCCTGGCCGGACCCTGTACCCCACAGGGTCCGGCCTTTTTTTATTTTCGCGTCTAACCGATGGAACCCGTGTTTCCGGTGCGGGGCACGGCCAGCGCATTTTGTGCTGCCGTGCCCCGGAAACGCGGTTGGAAAGGTTGCGCCCGGAAACGGGCGCCACCTGGAAACGGCCCAAACCCGGCGCACTCCGATTCGGAGTGCGGTTTAATGAAAGGAGTCATTCCATGTTGGCAAAGCTCGTCCGCTATCATCGCAGCATTGATCCCCACCGAACGCAGGCCATGTGCCTGACCGGGCTTCGCTGCCGTTGCGCCGAATGCCTCTGCTGCCGCATGAACCGCTTCCTGCGCCGCCTCCAGCGTGCCAAAAGAGATTTCGACCGGAAAGGATTTTCCTTATGACCACTTGTCCCCATTGCCTCGGGTCCTCCTGCATCCATTGCCGCGAGCATCGGAGGGAATTAAACCGCCGGCCACGGCGCAGCCGCCTTACCGAGGAGGACCGCCGGGCATTGGGCCTCTTTCTGCGCCGTCCACTGCGGGCGGCCAGAATCGGGTCCCGGGCGACGGTCCAGGGCGCTCACCGCATGACGCCGGTGCTCCCTGCGGGCTTTTCCCTCCTTCTGCTTGCCGGGGCTGGCCAGGGGACTTAGCTTTGGCGCATGGAAAACCAGGAACCGCCTGAGCCTATCCCCGGCATCGACCGGCCGCTGACGCCGGCGGAATGCAAACGCCTGGCCGACAGCTTCGCCGACCTGCCGCCGCAATTTCAACTCAGTGCCGAGGACTTGGAACTCATGGAGGAAGAAGGTCATGGTAAAGCGATGCGCTACGGCACCCCCCAAGAGGCCATTGCCGCCATGCAGCGCCGGTTGGCCGGGCTGACCCGGCAAAAGGCCGAAATGCTCAACGCCCTCGACGATTGCACCGAGGAACTGCGCCAAAGCCTCTTGGCTGGCCTGGAGACTTTGAACCGCCAAATCGCCGCGACGCAGCAGCGCCTGGACGCCTACCAATTTCAACTACGCCAGGAAAATTGACTACTCCGCCACTGGGCCGGGCTGATTGGCGTGGCGCCTCCCATTCAGGCCATTGTCGGGCAGTCTAAAGCCAAAAAAGACCTGAAGGTTTCTATTTCGTCTGCCCGGTCCCTTTTTGGCTGGCGGTCTTGAAGACCACGGAGACCGGCTCAAGCGGCACGCCCTCCTCGCTGCGGAAGCCTTGGCAAGTTTCGGAGTTGAGCATGAATTCGTAAGAGCAATCCGGCTTGAGCCTGACCGGCGCGGTCCAGACCTTGCGTTGGGCGTCATAATGGACGCCTTTGCCGGTGGGTTCGGGACAATGAGGGCCACCATCGCCCACAAATGACCAGGACTTGTCGGCCATAGGCCGATCAAAGACCACCTGGATGGCGGTCAAGCCTGGATCAACGTCTTGCGCCCCGTTGGCGGGAATCATGGAAACGACTTTGGGCCGCTTGCCGGCCAAATCAGTCCGCGCCTTGGCAGTCTGCGTCTTGGGAAACTTCTTCGCCGTCTCGGCAAAGAAGGTGACCAGGCGCGGCGAGAACTCCTCCAGCGTTGGATACTGCTCGCGGTGCGCCTCATACTCACCCAGCAGGTCCGACATCTCCGGCATCCAGAGAAAGCCGTTCCGTTTCTCCGCCTGAATGGCGCGCCGGGCGGCCTCCTCCCCTTCATACTGGCGCTGATAACGGATGACACAGACACGGACGAGTGACTCTTTCAACAACGTCTGTCCGTTGCCATAGGCCCCCCGGGAGTAGGAGCGAATCTGCCCGGCAACGTGCTCGAAGAGGGCATCGCCTGACGCCTGAAGTTCGGCCAGGTGGCGCTCGATAATTGGATTGGCATAGGAATGGCAAAACTCATGGACGACAATGGGCAGCGTGTTGAGCGTAAATTCGGGCATGCCCTGCTTATCGGTTTGCCACACGCCGAGAACGCAATAGAGTTCTTCGTGGCCGTCCGCCGCCCGGAAATGCGGGCCATAGGACCCCCCGCCGCCACCGAGTAATCCCGGCACGACGGTGAAGCTGGCGTGCGGCCGCTTGCCAAAATAGCCGTCGAACCACTTGAGGTGGGCTTCTTTCTCAATGAGTGTCTGCATTCGCGCCGCCGTAGTTTGGTAGAGCGGACGGTGCTGCTCGATGAACTGCTGGAACGAACTGTCTTTGACAAAATGCTGCGCCGCCGCCAAGAAATTGCTCACCTCGGGAGCAGTCCAGCGTTGGTCCAGGCCCTCAGGCCAGGGTTCGAGCGGGAGCTTGAGCTTGACGTGCTCGGCATCGGTCAAATGGATCGCCATGCTCATGACGGCATCATAGGAAACGCCGCGGGTGTCACGCAGCTTATGTGCCAGCTTGATTACCGCATGGCTGCGATATTTCCCAAACTGCTTCTCCGCGTCCTCGGCGTAGGATTTCACCCTCCCCTCGCTGTACTCCGGGTTGCCCGCCAGGCGAAAGATGAGGCTCAAGAGTTCCACGCGCGGATTGACTTCCACTCGCAGCGAGTGCGCGGAGCCTGGGGCCGCCGGGCCAGTGGCGCGGTTGGTGGATTCGGCAGCCATCACCGGCGATTGAGCCAACCCGGCTGCCGCTGCAATGACGATGGCAAGGTGAGGCATTGATTTCATAGGTTCGGTTTCGGTCTTTCTTCACGGGCCGCAGCGTGCGGAAACACTCCAGCACGCGCTCGACAGGTTACTAACGGAACACCAGGCAAAGGTTACGGTTGCGGATTCCGATGAGGTCAAAGCCCCCCAGAGCCGTTCGCTCCGCAATGCCTTCAGTGAAATCAACACTCTACCAAAGGAAAGGATTATCGTGTATCCTCATCAACTCCCCTTGCTGGACGTGCCGCGCAAGCGGCGCAAACCCAACCTCGAGTTCAACCCCAAGGAATTCAAGGTCCAGTCCATGCGCGAGTGTCCGACTCCCGCCGACATGCAGCTTTGCGACACGCCGGACAAAGCCGCTGCCTATTGGCGGGCGCACGTGCCCACCCATCCCTATTTCAATCCCGACGTGGAATGCTTTGTCACCCTGCTGGTGAACACACGCCGGAAGATTCAAGGTCATGTGCTCATTTCCACCGGCACGCTGGACACCATCCTGGTCCATCCCCGTGAAGTGTTTCGGCCCGCTATCATCGCCGCCTCCGCGGCAATCATCCTGGCGCATTGCCACCATTCCGGGGACCCAACGCCGAGCGAAGCGGACATCAAAGTCACCCAGGACCTCATCCGGGCTGGGCAGTTGCTCAAGATTGAAGTGCTCGACCACATCATCCTGGGGCAGCCCAGCCCAGACCGGCAGGAGGATTTTGTCTCGCTCCGGACCCTGGGCTACTTCTATGGCTAACCCCTTCCGACTCCATCCAATTTCCCGCCGCGCGTGCGGCGGGGCAGCAGCAGACCAAAACCAAAACATGCATACCTATGCCTGAAAAATCCAAAACCGTCCTCTTCGCTCGTGAAAAGGACACCAAAAACACCGTGAAATTCGCCGAGGTCCAAACCCAGGGCCAGGCCCCCATCGTGGGCACGCTCTACGTCCAGAAGTGTTATACCGCATCTGGTTTTATGCCGCATGGGTTGCGGCTTGCCCCGGTTTTGCAGGGGTGAACCGCTCCCCGATGCGGCATAAAACGGCGGGGGGTTGACTGGTGGTTGCCGGTGGTCTTGAGATGGATGGATGCGAAATCCATCCATTACATCGGGCGGCTCGCTCGGGCCGCTGTTTCCATACATCAACGCCTACAGTGCCAAACTAAAAGAAGAGCGGTATGCTACCGACTCAACCCGCCGACACCTTCGGGCTTTCAAGCGGTTTAGCCGCTGGCTTGGACGAACCAATCGCGGGGTGCGAGACTTGAATGAGGCAGTAACCAGCAACTTCCTGCGATTCGTGAAGGGGCGATCCTGTAAAGAGGACGCAAGGGCAATGGTGTGGCGGCTATTGCCGATGCTTCGCCGAATGGAAGCCATCCCGCCACCCAAAGTACAGCTAACTCCGGCTGAGCAATTGGCGCAAGATTATCGGCACTTTCTTTCTGAAGAACGCGGTCTTGCACCAGGTTCGGTTGGCCTCCTTGGTAGCTTCGCCAACAGATTCCTGTCCGCAAAGTTCGGGGGTGGTCGGCTGAGCTTATCGAAGCTGACGGCATTGGATGTAACCTCATTTGTAAAACACCGCGCACATCAGCATGGTCCGTGCTATGCGAGGAATTTGGTCAAAGGAATGCGTTCGTTGCTCCGCTACTTGTACTACAAGCACTTGGTCGATACTGACCTCTCAAATGCCGTCCCGAAAGTTGCATGTTGGTCCTTCGCGACCTTGCCCAAATTTCTTTCGACCGAACAGGTGCGGCAAATGCTGCGCCACTGCGACCGAACCACGTCGCTGGGGCGACGCGACTACGCCATACTGTTACTGCTGGCACGGCTCGGGTTGCGAGCGAGTGAAGTTCTCCGACTCAACCTTGAAGATATTGATTGGGAAAACGCACGCATCACGGTAATGGGGAAGGGCGAAAGACCGGCGCAGTTGCCGCTGCCAGCGGATGCCGGAAAAGCGGTGGCATTTTATCTGCGCCACGACCGGCCCCGCTGTGCCTGCCGTCGGCTGTTCATCCGTGCGCGCCCACCTATTCGCGGCTTCGGCGGTGCCAGTACGGTTTCGGGTGTCGTAAGAGGTGCCCTGGCAAAAGCGGGAGTAGTTGTCCCGGGTAGAAAGGGCGCGCACCTGCTGCGCCATGGTTTGGCGACAGGCATGCTGCGCAAGGGTGCATCGCTGGATGAGATTGGAGAAGTACTCCGCCACAAAAGCCGCGACGCTACTGCGATCTATGCCAAAGTTGATCTCGAATCACTGCGAGTGTTGGCCCTGCCTTGGCCGGGAGGTGCCCAATGAAGCCGCTCCACCGGGCTGTCGATGATTATCTTGCTCTCCGACGCGCTCTCGGGTTCAAACTTCCCTATCACGGTCCCTATCTGCACAGGTTCGTGTCCTTCTTGAAGAAGAACGGATCGTCGCATATCACCAGTAAGCTTGCGCTGGAGTATGCTACTCAACGTGATGACGTGCACCCTAACTCGTGGGCAGTCCGGTTGATTGTAGTCCGAGGCTTTGCGCGTTATCGGATAGGCGCTGATCCAAGAACCGAAGTCCCTCCGATTGGGCTGTTGAGCTTCCGAGCCCAACGGGCAAAGCCGTATCTCTACTCCGAGGACGAAATCTGCCGGCTGTTGAATGCAGCGCTCAAGCGAAGGGCTTTCGATGCATTGAAATCACACGCCTGTTCCTGCCTATTTGGTCTGCTGGCGGTCAGCGGTCTGCGTGTGGGTGAAGCAGCCAAACTCCGGCCGCAAGATGTGGATCTGTCGCAGGGAATCCTGACGATCCGTGGCGCGAAGTTTGGAAAGACCCGTCTGGTTCCGCTGCACCAGTCCACATGTGCGGTGTTGGGCGAGTATGCTAAACGTCGCGACGCGATGTTCGGCCCCCGCTCTGTGCCCTATTTCTTTATAACGGGCAACGGCGCCAGGCTGTGGACCCCCGATCTCAGAAAGATCTTCTACCAACTCTCCCGTCAGATTGGCATCCGCAAACCGGGCGCTCGGCACGGCCCGCGGTTGCACGACTTTCGGCACCGCTTTGCCATCGAGACGCTTCTGTGCTGGTATCGAACGGGAGAGGAAATAGACCGCCGCATGCCGGTGTTATCAACGTATCTCGGTCACGGAAGTCCCGCTCACACGTATTGGTATCTCGGCAACACACCAGAGTTGATCGCAGCCGCCAGTAAACTCATGGAGGCCCGGTGGAAAGGAGTCGCCTGATGAAATCCAATCCTGACTTCTCTCCGCTGTGTCAGTCGTTCTTTTCAAAGCGGCTGATGGAGCAATGCAAAGCGAGCCCTCACACGATCTCGGCCTACGCCCAGACGTTCCGATTATTGATAGCGTATGCTCAAAAGCGGCTGGGCACCTCTCCATCGAAACTGTCGCTGGCACAGATCGACGCGCCCTTCATCGCGGAGTTTTTGGCCGACCTGGAATCGAGCCGGTCTATTAGCGCACGCAGCCGCAATGCGCGGCTTGCGGCACTTCGTTCCTTTTATCACTACGCCGCACTGGAAGTGCCACAACACGCGGGGCTAATCCAGCGAGTTTTGGCGGTCCCGTATAAGCGGTACAGCCGGCGGCTGGTAAGCTATCTCTCCCGAGCGGAAGTCGAAGCCGTGCTGGCCAGTGTGGATAAATCCACCTGGGTGGGACGGCGCAACCACGCCATGATTTTGGTGGCTGCGCAAACAGGGCTGCGACTCTCCGAACTCACGGGCTTGCGGCAGAGGGATGCGGTGCTTGGTGGCGGTGCGTACGTCCGTTGTGAAGGCAAAGGACGAAAAGAACGCTGTACACCGCTGGTCAAATCAACGGTGGCAGTGCTGAAAGCCTGGATTAAAGAACAGGGTGATGACGAATCGCGCTTTCTCTTCCCGAGTAGCAGAGGTGGGAGGCTCAGCGCGGATGCCGTACAACACGCGCTGGCCAAACACGTCACCGCAGCTCAACGTGCGTGCCCGTCGCTTGCCCAAAAGCGGGTGACTCCCCACGTGCTGCGCCACACCGCAGCGATGGAGTTGCTGCAGGCCGGCGTGGATCGAGCGCTGATCGCTATCATGCTCGGTCACGAGGGGCTCGACTCAACCCAGGTCTATTTGGACGCTGATCTCCCATTAAAGGAGGCCATCCTCGCCAAAATGAATCCGCCGCAGAGCAAGCCAGGCGGATATCGGCCCGACGACCAATTGCTGAATTATCTCAAAGGGCTGTAACAAAGATGCCGTTTTATGCCGCATCGGGGAGCGGTTCACCCCTGCAAAACCGGGGCAAGCCGCAACCCATGCGGCATAAAACCAGATGCGGTATAACACTTCTTATGCCGCATACGGCATAAGAAGTGGTTCGCCGGCGCGACCCAAAACCTCAAAGTCACGGTCGAAGTGCAGTAATCCACCTCGGAACCAACCCAAGGCGGGCTTTATCGCCCGCCTTTTCT
>Ga0181521_10003347_pt1 | contig 18901 bp, 19 predicted proteins | sample PEATcosm2014_Bin_32_FD_119764 | JGI IMG/M metagenome (GOLD analysis project Ga0181521, IMG submission 119764) | Peatland microbial communities from MTU Mesocosm Facility, Houghton, MI, USA - PEATcosm2014_Bin02_60_metaG | ecosystem: Environmental > Terrestrial > Soil > Wetlands > Peat | place... | reverse complement strand
GATTCCAGGTCCACCAGGAAATCCACATCGCTATCCGGCCGGTTCTCGCCCGTCGCTACCGACCCGAACACACGCACATTGCGACAGCCGGACATCTCTGCCAATCGGATAATCTCGGTCTTCTTTTCCCGCCGCAACGTGTCCAGAGTCACCATGATCTTCCCCTCCTCATTTTCCTCCAACGGCTCTTGCTATTCCAGTGGGCCAGTTGGGATGAGGCACTGTTCGAATCCGTGGTCAGTCTGCGCTTTGCGCCGGCTTTGCGAAAAAAGTGCAATGCTATGCCATTTCCCTTTCCCGCTCCAAGAGGAGCGCGACCTGGGACTCCAAGCGGCGGATGCGTTCATCCAGCTCTGACAGTTTTGCGCCGAAACCGTCTTGTGCGCCGGGCGAATCGGTAGCAATGCGCTGCAGGGCCAGGCGGGCGAGCTCGGAGACGTTGCGGGTGCCATAGGCGCGATAGCGCGTTTTGAGGCTTTCGTATTCCACCTCGGAAAGGCGGAGACTGATCATCTTGTTTCTGTGATCGGAATCGGGCATGGAGGGGACCCCAGCGTGAAGAAAGAACTATGGCCACGGATGAACACGGATCAACACGGATAAGAGAAAAACCAGGAGAGTTTTAAGATCTTGGCTATCCGTGTTCATCCGTGTTCATCCGTGGCTAAATTGATTGTTTTTAGCCAGCTTGCGCCATGGAACGGGTACGTTCTGAGAGGGGCACGGCGCGAGGGCCTATGCCGCTGGCGATGGGGCGGGCCCACTCGCGGTCGATCTCGACGGCGACGGAACGTTGCAGCAGGTTGACGGAAACGATGAGGCGATAAACCTTGTCCGTGTTGGTGATGATGCCTTCCAGTCCTGCCAGGGGGCCGCGCTCAATGTACACCCTGGAGCCGACTTGGAGAAACGGCCAAGGCTGCGCTACAAGCCCGGAACGAAGGATGGCCCGAATGGCCCCAATCTCTTCCTCATCAACTGGGACGGGGGTCTTGCCGGCGCCCACGACGCTTATCACGCCGGGGGTAGTCAGAATGGGCAAGCGGTCGCACACATCAAATCGACAGAACAGATAACCCGGGAAAAGAGGGAGATCGAGCTGTTTCACCCGGTCGGACCAACGACGCCCACAGCGATACAACGGCAGGTACGCTTCGTATCCCTTGCCGCACAACGTCGCAGAGGCGAGGCTCCCAAGTTTGGATCGGATCTGGAGTGCGTACCAAGACAGATTATCGGGTCGCCACAGGGTCGCACATCCGACTGCTTTGAATCCAGAATTGCTGCCGGAGTTAATCGACGACATTGTCTCCTCGGAGTTCTTCAATCTCTGGCTGCACAAGCTACCGCCATAAAAGTCCCAATGGCGGGGACCTACGCTAAGGATCAAATGCGGCCCGACTCCGACTCTATGGCAGGTGCCATACTCGGGCCAAAGAGTGAATATTAGGAGTTACAGGCCTCAATGTAAAGAGAATAAATCTGAGAAAAAGTACTGGGGAGGGGGAGGAAAGGACGCGAAATCGCTGCATGACAGTGTGATACACGAGAAGCGATCATACGTGTTTTGCGGGTAGCCAATCTAAGGGTGTAGGAGCCGTCCGACACAAAACGGTACCCCTAGGACCCCCTTTTGCGGCTCTGGTTTACCGCCGATGCAACCTTGTCGAAGCGCTAATGGGGACGATGATGCATCACTGAGGGTGTGAAAATATCAATTTGAATACAGTGGCCCTAATCCCATCCGGTCCCCCCCGCTTCGGCAGCCCGACCATTCGATCCTCCCTCCTTGCAAACCGTTGCGTCCCCGCATACCAAGGAGGAGGAGACCGCTGGAAGCCGGAGCATCCAATCGGTAACTCTCTCTAAAACTTGATCTCTTACGCTTTTGGGATACGCGTCGGCCGGCCGAAAGACCCGACGACTCCTCCTGGTCCCCTGTTGCTACCAGGTGTCCGGCTTCAAGGCCGAATACCTTTAGCTTGGAACGGCCGTTTCAAGAGCTTCGCATTTCGTCGTTCACAGGGCGCGAAGAGACCAGTGCGGCGTGAGCGGGCCCTCTACTCGCTTCAGGTCGTCAAGAGGGATGCGTAGACCCACCGTGCGGCCCATCGCATCGAAACCTATAGCAACTCGACACAGGGATCCCCGTTCGACGAGCACACCCCGAATAGGAATGTCGCCTGGTATTTCAACGATCTCGCCTGTCTGGGGAAGCGCACAACACTCAACCGGGTAGTGCGAGGCCGTAACGCGCCGCAGACGCTCTATCTCTAAGTCCGGGATGGGCAGTGGCTTTCCGCCACCCGGATAAATCAGGATTACGCCTGGCGTCTTGAGGACCCCTAGTTCTTTGTTCGCCAGGATTAAGGAAAAGCGGCAGAACAAGTGGCCAGGGAAGAGAGGAGCCTCATATGTCTTCACCCGATCACTCCATTGCCGCCGCACGGTGTGCAGAGGGAGAAAAACTTCATAGCCCTTGGCCTGGAGCCCTTCGGCGATCTTCGGTTCCTGCTTCGCACGCACGACCAGCAGAAACCATTGGAGCCTACCCGCTGTCGTGTCGCAGGTTTCACTTCCGCTTGTCGTGCTGCCGCAGCAGCTATCGGGCACCTCACATACTCCCATCGGAAACTTCACCTTTCACCGATCCATAGAATACCAGCAACTGGGGCTACTTGCTTTGACTCCTGTTGGCCATAATTCCATCATGCGAGCTTGTGGGCGATCACGTAGCGGACAAGGTCGGGTGTCGATGTAAGGCCCAACTTATTGAGGACGCGATGCTTGTAGGTGCTGACGGTCTTGGCACTGAGGTTCGATTCGGCGGCGATCTGGCCGGTGCGCCTGCCGGCCGCAATGCCTAGTAAGATCTTGAATACCTGAACCGAGAGATTGGCGTGGTGGGCAACGGACCTGGCGTTGTCAACTCCCCGGCGAGCCGATTCACTGAAATACGTTTTGCCCTCGAGGACACTCTTGATTGCCTTCAGCAGAGTGGAGCGCTCGGAACTTTTTGAGACATAACCCACAGCGCCGAGTCGCAGAGAACGGGCGGTGTACAGTGAATCCGGGTTGCATTGCTCAACATGAGCACCGCGGCCTCGGGACGGAGGGTGCGGATCTCCTGCAGAACGAAGAAGCCGTCCTTGTCGGGAAGACCGATGTCGAAAATCACGAGGCGCCAGGGTTGGGCCTTGACCTGAGCCAGGGCTTCCTCGGCAGTCTTCGCCTCGCCAAAAGCGAGGTCGCGGAACTCGTGGCTCAGCACCTGCTTGAGGCCCTGACGAAGGAGCAGGTGATCATCGACAATCAGGATCGATACTTTCTGTGGCGCTGGCATGAATTCAAAGCGGACCGCAGCCCCAGTGGATCTACGATATTGGGAGTTTCAGGTTTTGAAGTCAACAATAAGAAATGGGCAAGAGTACTGGGGGATGAACGGTAAAGTACGCTATTTAACGCCACAGCAATGGTTTACACCCGCACTTGGGGGTGCCTGTCATAGCTGGACTAGACCAACAGATGTAGGCGTTTTCTGACATAGAATGGTACTGGCAAGCCCCCCTTTGCGCCTGCTGGATGCCTGGTGTATTGCGTTGGGCGGACGGTCAAGCGAGCTTGTGGTCGATGACGTAGTGAACGAGGCTGGCTGTGGATGTGAGACCCAGCTTATTGAGTACCCGGCGCTTGTAGGTGTTGACGGTCTTAGCGCTGAGGTTCAATTCGGCTGCGATCTGGCCGCTACGCCTGCCTGCCGCAATGGCCAGCAAGACTTTGGATTCCTGGGCCGAGAGATTGGTGTGGGAGGCAATGGACCGCGGATTGTCAACTCCCCGGCGGATCGATTCACCGAAATGCTGCTTGCCTTGGAGGACATTCCTAACAGCGTTGAGGAGAGTGGAACGGCCGGAGTTCTTGGAGACATAACCCACGGCGCCAAGTTGCAGGGAGCGGGTGGCGTAGAGCGAATCGGCGTGCATGCCCAGCATGAGCACGGCGGCCTCGGGACGGCGAGCGCGGATTTCGCGCAGGACGAAGAAGCCGTCCTGGCCGGGAAGGCCGATATCGAGAATCACGAGACGCCAGGGCTGGGACTCGATTCGAGCGAGGGCTTCTTCGGCAGTCTGAGCTTCGCCAAAGGCGAGGTCACGGAACTCGCGGCTCAGCACCTGCTTGAGGCCCTGGCGAAGGAGCAGATGATCATCGACAATCAGGATCGATAGTTTGGGTGGCGCTGGCATGATCCATCATGTTCCTGGCGGCGGGCAGTCGACCGCCAGAGGCAGATGGACCGTTACCGTGGTTCCGCCATTCCGGCGACCCGACCACTCAACGGTTCCGCCATGCAAACCGGCGCGTTCCCGCATACTGAGGAGGCTGAGAGAGAGCGAGGGAGACAGAAGTTTGGGATCGAAACCCTTGCCATTATCACTGACGCGCAAGGTGAACCAGTCGGGATCGGTCTCGACGGCTACTGCCAGAGTTGTGGCATTGGCGTGGCGAATGACGTTGGTGAGGATTTCCTGTAAAGATGCGGAAGACGGCGAGGGAGGGCTCGGCGGCCAGACCAGCGCTGTGGGAGAGACCCCGACGGCGGCAACGAATTCCGGTGCGCGATTCGAATTCCTGGAGCTGCCAGGTGAGGGCCGCGGCCAGCCCGAGATCCTCGAAAACATTGGGGCGCAGCTCAGCGGCGATCCTGCGGACCGTGTTCATGGACAGGTCGATGCCGCGGACAAGAGCGGCGACGCGGCGGTCGAATTCACGCCGGGCTTTGGCCGCGCGGGGGCGATGCAGAGAGGCCAGGGTTTCGAAATCGAGCTTCAGCAAAGAGAGCATCTGGCCGAACTCATCGTGGACTTCGCGTGAGATGCGGGCGCGCTCCTCCTCGCGGGCAGATTCGATGCGCGCGGAAAGCTGGCGCAGCCTGATCGTGCGAGATGCGCAACTGCTCCTCGTAGTGTTGGCGCTCGGTGATGTCGCGGAGATTGGCCACGATTCCGCGGAGTCCCTCCACCTGAAGGCAGTTGGCCGCCGCACTCTCGACGGTGCGCCATTCTCCATCGCGGTTACGCAAGCGGATTTGGAGAGCGGCAGCGACACTGGGCGGTGAATGCAGGATGCTTTGGAGGGATTCCTGAACGGCCTGTTGGTCGTCGGGGTGCAAGTGCTCGGCGGCATTGGTTCCGATTAGCAGATCCGGCGGGTAGCCGAAGACCCTTTCCACCGAAGGGCTTACGTATAGGATGGTGGCAGCGGTATCAATGACGGCAATGACCTCCATGCCATGTTCGATCAGAAGGCGGCTGCGTTCTTCAGCAACACGGAGACGCGCCGCGGCCTCGACTTGGGGCGTGAGATCGTGGCAGATCACCTGAACTTCGTACGGTTTGGGCTCACCCGCCCGGAACCGGGGGATGGCATCGGTCGAAATCCAATGCGGCTCCCCTGTCTGAGGATTCCATACTCTGTGTACGACGCCGTGGACTTCGGAGCCGCTGCGCAGCGCAACAATGGCGGGAAACTCGCGCGGAGAGACCGGAGTGCCGTCTTCGCTCATTACCCTCAATTGGAGGTCGGCGTTGTGCCGGCCGCGCGTTTCCTCAATGGAGAGGCCGAATAGTCTGTCGGCCGCTGGATTGGCCGCGAGCACGCTGCCCTTAGCGTCCAGATAGCTCACGGACTGATTCATGGTGCGGAAGAGATCGGAATATCGCTGTTCCGATTCGCGGCGGGCCTGCTCAGCTTCCCGGAGGTGTGTTACATCGAGATTGACACCGATCACCCGAGCGGCCTCGCCGGCGGCGTTGAGGTACGTCCGGGCCTTGCTGACGACCCAGTGGACACTACCGTCCGGCCAGATGGCGCGGAATTCGGCCGCGCCCTGCCGCGTACCCCGCAGAAGGTTCCCATGGTATGCCTGCACGCGATCTCGATCTTCGGGATGAACGATCGAGAGCCACTGAGCATAGGACGATGTCGTCTGAGTCACAGGCAATCCGAAGATACGACAACACTGTTCCGAGCGGGTGATGGTGCTGTTAGGCACAGACCAATCCCAGATACCCAGGCCGGCTGCTTCTTGGGCCAGGTTGAGGTGATCTTGGGCTTTCAGCCGCGCCGCTTCGGCAAGTTTCAGAGGGGTGATATCGTGAGCGATACCCCCGGTGCCGATGAGCCGGCCATCCGGGTCTTTGATGGCGCCGATGCTCAGCGACACAAACCGTCTAGTTCCGTCCTTGTGAAGCCTGACGGTTTCGCGCCGGAAAGTGGGTTGCCCTTGATGGGCCTTTCTAATTACGTCGTGCGCTTCTTCTAACAGGTCCGGAGGGATGATCAGATCGATCGGGCGCCCACGTGCTTCCGCGGCGGAGTATCCATATAACCGCTCGGCAGCAGGATTCCAGGTCAAAATGGCGCCGTTCAGGTCTACGCTGACGACGGCATCTTCCGCGCTCTGAGCAACAGCGGAGAGGATTGCCGAGTCCCCGGCGTCTTGCCGAGCGCCGGCGGATGACGAGGCATTCAGTTCCCGGCTGATGAGCGCGCTGAAATCGTGCAGTGCACATATCTCCGATTCCGAAAGCGGGCCGCGAGGGCGGGTGTCCATGACGGCAAGGGCGCCAACTGCGAATCCGTCAGCAGTGAACACGGGTACCCCGGCGTAGAAGCGAACTCGCGGGTTACCGGCAACGAGAGCGAGACCCGCGAATCTCGCGTCCGTGGTGGCATCGGGTATCACGAGGGCTTCGGGGCAGCCGATCGTGTGTGAGCAGAAGGACGCCGAGCGAGCGAGTTGGAGTTGTGGGAGGCCGTAGGTAGATTTGAACCAGCTCCGATCGTGCGTCACGAAGCTGATTGCGGCCATGGGTGCGTCGAAGAATTGCGCTGCCAGGCGCGCGATACGGTCGAAATGAGAATCGGGAGGCGTATCGAGGATGCCGCAGCGATCGAGAGCGGCAAGGCGCAGCCTTTCGGACAGAGCAATCGACATACTTGAAGAGCTGGCCGCGAAGACAAGCGGGGATCTGGAACCGGTCCACGGAGCCGGCGGTCCATCCAGTGGGATCATAACATAGACCGATCGAGATATCGGAGTCGCCTATCCGTATTTGGAAAACCGCAGAGGTGAAGCTCCCGAGGCGCAAGAGAGGCAAGATGAGGGCGCGGCACGTTCCCTTCCTGTTTTCGAAATCCGAGCCGGCACTCGGGCTGAAAAGTGCCCCTAATTTCCGTGTCTCAATTTTGGGGTTCACTCCAATTTCTCCAGCGAAATTCCGGGAATCTTTGCCCGCTCGCCGATCGGGAGACCGGACGCCTCGCCACCAGGTCCGTTCCCAGGCTCCGTTAGCAACATTTCGGCGGTACGAGCGCGACGCGACCATGTTAGCCCGCCGGTTGTCCGCTGGTAACCAGGCGAGGCAATTATTCCCGGAATTTCCCGCGTGCTCCAACCTGACTTCCAGCGACGGTCGCGGGTGAACGCGGGGAATTCCAATTTCGCACAGTAGAATTGCAAGAGTACATCCCAGCAGGAATTCCGCACGATTTGGCTTCACGTCCGACACAGTTGGAATGGGGAGGCTGAGCGTGCGTGAAGTAGGCGTGAACTAAATGTATCGTTTTGGGGCGTTTTGTGGCCATGCCTGTCGGACCATGACACTCTCAACCCACCAAAAGCACGGGTAAATCATTGATATAACAGGCCCAGACCCCAAACCTGTCACGTCGGAGGTCGCGGGTTCGAGCCCCGTCGTCCCCGCCATTCCTTTTCAACGTTTTCCCAACATTTCCAATCACTTGCCGTGGTACGCAGCGATGCGGCTCGCGACGCCATGCGACATCAACCGACACGAAAGGTCCCCAATACTCGGATCAAACTGTAGCAGCTACTGTAGCACTTGAGGGGTGGGGTCGAAGGGAATCGTTTGGGGCCGCTAGCAAAGACTCGCCGAGTCTCCGGCATGCTCAGTTTAACTGGAATGGGGGCAACGATTCTCGGAATTTCCCGTCGTGTCGCGGGGCCTAAACCGTGCCCCAACGCGAGTGCCCTTCCCGACTGGAACGGACCGACAGGGGGGCCAGAACTCGTGAAAAATAATCCCTTGCGACCGAAGGATTGCCGGCAGCGCCTACCCCTTGCGGTAAGGCCCATGGCATGCCCGAAGAACTCTAGTGAGCGGAGGCAAAGATTCCCAGAATTGTCCGCCCGGCGAAATGGGGAATTTTCAACCGGCGTTGACACGCTGCCGGTTTGGAGTGAACCCCAAAATTGAGACACGGAAATTAGGACACTTTTCGCACGGGGGGCCAACATTCTCGGAGTTTTCTGGCACCCCCCAGGATCGCCGACGGAGGTGAGTGCCCGGCAAGGCTGTGGCGCCCTACTGGACAAGTGCAGAGGCTCCTGAATTCTCGGCCCTTATTCCGGAGCGCATGACGAGGGTCCACGATTCTCGGAATTCCTGGAGACCGCTTCGATCCGCCCATTGCCGGACTCGAAACCCTTCGTATGTTGAACTCGGCAATTGAGTCGGCACAGTCGGGCACTGAGGAACACCCACACTGGTGCGTAGGGGCTTTCAAAGAAGACCAGTGGCAAGGGATCTACATTTCCTTCTCTCTGCTGTCTTCCCACGCCACGGGTCAGCCTCGCCGATCAGCAACCGCACACCCTGGTTGTCAAACGGATTCAACCTAAGCATCCGATCGAAGATGCGCCCGGCCCCATCGATTCGGCCAAGGCGTCAAAGGCACAGCCCGCAACCGTGCAACGCAGCGTAGGGAACGGCCGGTTGTCGCACCAACCCCACGACAGCACACCGTCGATGCCTTTGCCGAAAATCACCCCGCCTCGTAACCGAAGCTCAGTCGTGGAAAACCGAGAGAAACCAGTGAGATGAACTGGGAGCGACTCTTACTCCAGCGTCGTATCAGACTTGTCAGCGCCAGCCTGGGAAGCTGGCATTCTACCACAGAATTACTCCCGCTTGCCTGTGTCTTCCGCTATTTAACTGTCCTGCAAGGATTTAGCCGGTCTGCCGGCCAGTCCATACAGTCTCGCAAATCCATTCCAGCCATGGGGTCTGATCGCAAAATGGACAGTAAAACGGACAGTAAACCCAGCGGCGAAACCAGTGTTCACGAACCGCTCTCGACTGGGCTTCCGCTCTGTTGTTTGCCATCTCACGACAAGAACAACATATCACAATGACGAGCGTTCGGCACAGCCCGGGCGAGGGTGTTGGGAGGTCGTGGGCTGATGCGGTGCGGGGCAAATCTGTGGATCGGAGCAAGAATGCGAAGTCGAAGCGGGCTTATTCGTCGTTTATTCGCCCTTGCATGGTCCGACTTCCTCAGGTGTGTGCCAGCTCTACTGCCTTACCTCCGAGCTGTTCTAGCCTCCGTAGTGGAACTCAATCATTCAATCCCTCATAACCGGCCGCCGCCACGAGTTTGCGAGGCTCGGAAGCTGGTGGATCCACTCAGGGGGCGTCTTTATCCCGCGCTTGGATCATCAGAGCCGTGCAGGCGTTATCAGCCGAACGCCCGTATCGCCGGCGCAACGAATTATGGCATGAAGACCGGGCACAGGTGTATCGTGATGAATGTGGTTGCCGGCGACCGTCAATGCGGGCCAACGACGATCAAGCTGCCTGACTGGGCGGAGCGCATTCCTCTGATTTGCGCTGCATTGGGCCAAATAAGGACTGAGTTCATCGACCGACGGCAAATCGCAGAACTGTTCGCCGTGAGCTCGAGTCGAGCCGGTCAGCTGATCCACAGCATGAGTCCAATGCTGCACGGCAATTCCCTGGTCGTAGAACCTGACGATGTTCGCAAGATTTTGTCCGCCGTGGAGAAGGACAAAGAGATCCATGATCTCCGACGTCGGTTGGCTGAGAAGAGCTAATAGGATCGCGGGAGATGAGGAGTACGTCCAGGTTGTTCGCCGCCGATCCGGGACTACGAAACGTTCATGGCGCTCTTCACTCTTCACCAAGTATCACGCGATGGGACCGCGGTGTGCCCGACGATCTGGCCAACGCCGATTCTCAACGCCTCAACGAGGGCCACGGCCTCGCGTTTCGACATCCTCGGGACCGCCAGCCCGGACACCTGCAACGACCTCACCGTTGTGATCCAGACGTGGCGCCGCTCTCTGTCGCGGACGGGCCTAGAGTACAGTTAATTCTAGTCCGGAACTAGTATTGAATATCCGATGGCTGCAACCGGCTCTGATGAGCCTTTATGGCGGGTCTGCCAACCATGCTGTACCATCGATCACCTGCTGCTTTGTCCAGTGGTATGTCAACCCCATCCGACCCAATAAGAAGATTCAGCAGTTTCTGATTAACTTGCCGCATTCGTGGAGGCATCGTCAATCGCTTGTTCAGCAACAGGCGATCACGTGCGTCAATGATCGCGAAATCGATGTTCTCCTGAAGGCAGAGGTACTGATACTTTCGACGATCTGAGTGGCCACGCTGACACAACGGGAAATCCAATGCTTCTAGCGGATATGGGGTGCTCGGATCATCCCATATTCTGGCGTTGACCGCTACAACCTGGGGACTCGTGATTTCGCTGATGATAGTCGTGATATCGATTCTCGCTGAACTCAACAACTGCAGGTTACGGAAGTCACCAGCGGCATCGCGCAAAAACAGCGCGGCGCGAGGTGTGTACCCATCGCGGACGGGCAACAGTACAGCGGTTTGTACTTTTCTGGCCAGGATTGGCAAAGCACTTGGGTTGCTTGGGCTCCACTCGGGATGCCTGAACGGCGATTCCCATTGGTCCCAGGCCTCCAGCGCGAATCGAGCTGGTAGAAAATCAGGGTGGCATTCAGCGAGGCTTTCCATCTCCGTTTTCGCCGTCCTGAACTGCGCCGCAAGATCGAGCGCAGAGGCCCAAGCATAGTGGAGCATTGGGAGCGCCGGATAGCTTCGGTGCGCCGACTCGAATGCGCGAGCCGCATCCATGAGCTTCCCTTCCGCTCCGGCGCTGGCTACGTAAACGCCTTTGCCAGAAAATGCGACGTGGAGCTTGATCAACTCCAATGATTCCGAGATCGATCTCTTCACTTCTTGAGAGAGATCTTCGTTAGCTGGATCTGCCCTTTGTGTGCGTCCCTTGAGTCTGTCCCACAAGCTCATATCCGACTCCTCCGTTAAGCGTGGACGGCCGACCACACCGATTCTGCGTAGCCAAGCATCAGTGATTCAGTATATGCATCTCGAAAGCCCGATGGGTGAACGCTCTAACGCCCTCGGAATCGCCCTCCGTTGTTTGATCCCCGTCTCAACTTCCAGTCTTCCAGTCGCAGGGTTTCACTGGCGCGACGCGACGGCCACACTCGGCGATGCGCCTGCGACCGGCGCGTCCATCTCAGATATCTTTCAGCCGGCCGAGGACTTCGCGGTGCTCGGCCAATACAACGCCCGGGCGGCCTTGAGGGCAGATCAAAGGCCATCCTCGTAGAGTCCTTCTCGCCGGAGGTTTGCATACTTGGCAACGCCAAGCGCTGCAATCAGGATCCGCTCGACGTCTGCTTGCTCTGCGGGAGGCAACAGGCAGTAGGTGAATGTTAACGACGAACCGGCGCCGATTCTCCTGGCAGCAGCCAGGTTGCGATTACCTGTCCCATCGAAATGACTTTGCAGGCGACGATGAATGTCTACGCGGCTTCGTCCGGCGTAAATAGGTCCGGCCAGGTCGTAGATAATGTAGACGCCGGAGCTCCTCGGAACTGCGTCAACGTTTGTCTTGTCAAACGGCAGTCGATGTGATGAATCTAGCCTAAACACTGCGGTCCTCCTTTCGCTTGCAACGTGATCCCATTGACTTCCAACCGCCATCGGCAGGCATTACCCACGCCACTCCCCAATTCCACCCCAAACACCTTCCAAATATCGGCCATGCGTTGAGCGAGCGGCGACCTGCTGACCAACCCGGAGCATTTCCGGCTTCCCCCCAAACTTGTTCAGAGCTTCGCCGACTCGCTTTATACGCGCTTCATAGTACGGCTGGATATGCTTGGCGACTGCGTAGTGCGATTTATGGACGGAATCCAGGTCGTCGCAAACATCGATGAGGTATGAGGCGGCATTCGAACGTACGGATGCCAATGCAACGCGTTGTAACTGACCTGCGCGGGCGTCACCACAGGTCTGAAGCATATCGGCCGCCGCCAGAGCCACAGCAAGGTCTGAGTCCGATGCAGCATTGTGAAGAGCATTGCTAGTTCCCTGTCCGCCTGCGAGCGAAAGGATCGCCTCGTAGCGAACATTTCCCTCACGATCACGCAGCAACTTGAGTAGAACATCGACGAAGTTGTTACCCTGTGCGCGTAGCGCAGTGGCAAGTATGCAGCGGACCAGTGCCGTGCTGGAACTGGCCGCCTGGTTGAAGAGAGCGCGGCACTCTGGGTCGCCGATCTGGGCGAGGGCCGTCGCTGCGAATTTACAGGGAGCCGCGTCATAGCCGACATCGGGACGCAGAAGTATCTTGCCGAGTTCCGGTACCATATTCCTGTTTTTAAGTTCTCCTGCCGCTTGGGCAGAGCACGCGCGCACTAGATCCTTTTCGGCCTTCAGACCGTCTAGGAGCCTCGAAGGGCTTGCCGCGCCAATTAACGCGAATGCTTTCGAAAACTCTCCCATGCGACCACTAGCGCCCTCCTTGACGAGTGCCTCACACAAAGGCACCCAAGCGGATTCGCCCTCGCGAGCAGCTTCCTCGTATTTCCTGCCTGAAATAGCCAAGGCGATCCGGGCGATTGGGGTCTCTGGCTTCCATCCAAGCTTCTCAAGAGCAGTCTGAGCACGGGACTTTTTGTTGCTGCCGGTGGTCTCATTGGTGAGGACGTCCACAAGCAGCGGCATGGCCCGTCGGTCACCAAGTTCTCCAAGAGCGTCCATCACGGAGTCGCCGAAGTGTCCCTCCGCTTCCTTGGCCACGGACAGAAGAGGGTCGAGCGAAGGTGATCCAAGCTTGACCAACGCAGATTTCGTGGCTTTTACAGCGCTTTGAACCCAACCTGGTTCCTTCCATCTCATGGCGTCGATGAGCGCAGGAATGGCGCGCTCGTCGCCAAGTGTCCCCAGGGAATCCGCGATACTTACACGAACCGTTATCTCAAGTTCCTTTTGCAGGGCTGTGATGAGGTGATTAACAACTTCTGACTCTTTAAAATAGGCTAGCGCGGCAGCAGCTTCGTACCTGATCGCTTTATCTTTGTCCCTCAAAGCCTCGATCAATAGGTCGGCCACACGTTGCTGCGGGGGCTGAATGTGACTTAACGCCCTTACGGCCCAGGTCTTAGCATCTGAGTTTTGGCCTCCATGAAATACTGCGGTTATCAACTCAAAAGCATCTGCTCCGAGTGCCGCTGTTTCGTCCAAGTTTCGCGTACCGACTGCGTACTTTGTACGTTCTTCACCGGAGGATGGTCTCCAACCAAGTTTCTGGAGAGCCATAGCTGCTCTGTGGACAACCTCGCAGTCGGAATCCGCGACGAGCAGAGAAACCAGCGGTTGTGTGGCTTCATGCGCGCTAAATTCGCCGAGAGCCCAAGCCGCCTGTACCCGAGTTCGCGAGTCGCTGCTGGTAAGCGCGGCCAGGAAGGGCGGAACGGCCGCTTGATGTCCGATCTTCAGAATAGCGTCCAGGGCAAAGCGTCCACTGCCACTGAGAATCGACCGAACGAGAGGCTGGACAGCTCTTTGATCACGAAGTTCACCGAGCGCCTCCTCGATGTCGTAGCCACCCTTTACCTTGGGGTCCTCCAAGGCGTCTAAAAGGATGTCCACAGCGGTAGGTCCTCCCTTTGATTGAAGTTCCTTGACCGCTTTGCTTCGCTGAACGACGTCGCGAAGTTGCGCAGCTAACTTTCTATTGTGGGGCCAGAGTCTCCAGAACATTCGCACCATCTTTTTGTTTCGAAAGAATCCGTTCTGAACAGTTGGGCAGTGCCCCGGAACATTTTGGGGGATAAACGCTGCTTTTTTGCGCATCGACTGGCTCATACCACCCGCCATCTCTCTCTCTCTTGCGCGCTGTTGTGGCAAATCCAGCAAGTTGCCGGATGCAGCCTAAACTAAACACCTCACTCCTCCTCTCGGCTGGAGTCAGCGGAGGCGTTCCGTCCGACATCGGGGAGATCCACTGCTGTCTGACTGTGCTCATACAAGATTACGGTGATGTTGTCTTCGCCGCCCGCCGCATTTGCTCTGTCAACCAACACGGACGCCAGTTGACGCATCGAGCCGTCAGAGCCAACAACCGCCGCGATCTCGTCATCCCCCAGGGCTTCCCACAAACCATCTGAACAAAGCATCACGCGATCCCCAGGCTTGAGGGTTACGCTGATCAAATCCGGCTCGACACCAGATTGCTTTGCAAGACCAATACCGCGCGTGACCTTACCTCTTTCGGGATGGGATCGGGCCTGCTCTGGCGTCAGCAAGCCCGTCATCACCAGCTTCTCCCACACCCAGGAGTGATCGTTCGTAAGCCGTTTGAACTCGCATTCCGACAAGTGGTAGCAGCGAACGTCGCCGACATGACAGATGTGGAGGGCGTCGCCGTCCACCACTCCTGCAATTGCAGTGCAGCCCATGCCCTTGCAGCCATCGTTCTTAAGAACATGAGCGGAGACGCGGTCTTGGGCGGTGGCAAACGCGGCCACTAGACGATCTCTAAGACACAGCCCAGTGACAGCTCCAGTATCCGGGCCGGCCGCATGCATCGACTCAGAAATCGCCTGGATCGTCAGGGCGCTGGCCACCTCTCCTGCCGCCTGGCCTCCCATGCCATCCGACACGATCCACAATCTGCCCTCGGCCGAGAGGAAATATCGATCCTCGTTGTTGCTCCGGCACTTTCCAACATCGGTGACCGCGCAGAGCTGAAGCGTAGGAGCTGAGAGCCTACGTCGGGGCGACTCCTCGGAAACGGGTTCCCACTCGTCCGGGTGCGCAGTAATCGCATCGCGCCGCATCTGCAACCTACTCCGCACTGATTCGACCAGCATCTTCATCACTGTCCCCCTTGACACTTCTACCTCTTTGCTCACAAAGCTTCACTCAACGCCTGTTGAAATTCCGCAGCAGATGCGTGTCGGCGGGCAGCGTCGCGCTGACATGCTTGATCCACGACAGTCGCAAGGCGAGCTGGCACATCCGGGGCGCGCCGTCCAATTGGAATTCTGTCTGCGTGCAGCACACGTTGGAGCTGCTCCGTCGGCTTGTCATCGCCCGGAAGATCGATAGGCAGGCTTCCACATAACAGGGTGTAGAGAGTGGCGCCAATCGAGTAGATATCGGCCCGAGCATCAACTCCACGCATGTTCACCACTTGCTCAGGCGCGACATATCCGATCGTGCCGGATGCCTCATTCGGTTTTGTGATCGGTACACCATGCAAAATCTTCACGAGGCCGAAGTCCGCGATTTTGGGCACGTATTGCAGCGAATTCGGATCGTCCCCAGTCATTCTCAAGAGGATGTTCTGCGGTTTGATGTCACGGTGAATTAATGGCTTGCGACCCGATGCAAGGTCGCCGCTATGAACGAACCTCAGCCCATCGAGGACCGCAACCAAAAGGTCCCTTGCGAGCCGAGGAGGAAGTCGGAAATTCCATTTGGAGGCAAGCTCCCCCAGGTTTCCCCCCGGTGCATATTCGGTTACAAGGAACGGGAATCCCTCGACGTCAGTACCCCAATCAACGAAACGGATCACGTTGGTATGACGCAATTCCTTCAACGCCAACATCTCAGCATCGAATCTCCGTACGCGTTCGACGCTTTTCAGGTCCGTCAAGCGCTTCAGAGCGAGCATCCGCGCAGTGGTGCGATCATAGACCCGAAAAACCATCCCCGCGCCGCCCTGGCCCAACAACGAGCACAGTTCGTATTTACCGATTGACTTGCCGGCCAGATCAGCGCTCTTGGTCACATGGTCTTGACAGGTGTACACAGCAGCATCGGCCAATTCCAATGCTCTGCCGTCGCTGTTGGCGACGGAGGAAACATCGACCCCACAGGCAATGCACCGAAACAATCGACCAGTGCGGGTGACAAGGCTAACCCGCATGCTCGTTTCCCCAAGCTGCACAACATCCCCATCGGTGAGCACACAGCAGTGCTGCCGAACGCCATTGACTAACGGCGTGTTCTTCGGCGGCGGGATCTCCGCGAGTTCCCATCCCGGCGCGGTACGGCGAAGGTAGGCATGCTTCCGCCTGACGAGTTGGTCGCGTGCGGACAACTTAATGTGCGCATCTTCTCCTCTTCCCACGACCACAGGAGAGTCCGGCCCGGCTATGACAATGCGTCCCTTCTCGTCCCCGTTCAGGATAGTCAGCAGAATGTTTTGGCTCACGGACATTGTCATTCCACGCGATCATCCGATCAGAGCTTCTCAACGGTCTGTAACCTTCTCAGCCGCTTGTTTTCCAGGTTTTTCACGTAGGTATCCACCTGTCCGGATGGAAGACTGAGCGCGTTGGTTTCGCACTCTCCACATATTTTGTAGCTGTGCCAGATCCGCATCTGTCCCGAAGAGACTCCCTTGTCGCACCCGAGGCACATTTCGTTCAATTCCGAAGATCCAGACGCCGCGGGCGCAGGTTCTTCGCCAGACAATACGCCCAAAGCACCAACTTCGTAGCCCGGCGGAGGAACCGTCGCAACCCTGGGTTTCGCGACAACGGGCGTCTGGGGGGCCGGTTGAGGGGTCGGAAGGACTGCGCGCCGAGGCGGCTGTTGATCTTCTGGATCGGGGGCGGGCTCGGTGACCACGGAGGCACCGCCCGCTGCCACCCCAACTACTGCCCCGAAGAGAAACTCGTGGCGATCAAAGCGGAGGACGTCCTCATTCTTGAGCCGTTCGACCTGGCCAGGCTTTAGTTTGACGCCATTAACGAATGTCCCTTGGACACTGCCGTCATCCTTGATATAGAAGTCGCCGTTACGAAAGCGAATCTCCGCGTGGGTGCGGCTGACATGCTTCCCTGGAACGACGAGGTCATTCCTTCGGAGGCCCTTATGCCGGACCCTCCCGACCCTGAACGTGCGCTTGTCGACCGCGTAGATCTTGGCTCTTTCGCTACAATCCTGGAGTGTCGCAGGCACCGGCGGCGCCGTCGACCGGGCCCACCACAGCCACAACCCACAGGCAATAGCCAAGGCCGCCAAGCCAACCGCCAGCCATTTGACTGGGATGGAACTGCCACGATCAGTGTAGCCACTGGCCGGCATCGGCCGACCGGGCGACGGAATAGGCTGCACTGGAGCCGCTTGTTCTGCACGCAGTTGCCGGATGCGGTCAGTGACGCTCCCAAACACTGCAGCCATCTCCGAGGCGGAGAGAATTCGGAAATGGGCACCGCCCGTCTGTTGAGATACCGACTGGATGAGCTCGAAGTCCGCCCCCTCCGTGAATGCGATACCAAAGATCATCACCGATTCCCGTTTCGCCTCGGAAATCAAATCGGAGCGAAGCCAGTCGCCACGGGAGCGATTCCGTGCCGGGTCGCCAAGGTCCACGAAACCGTCAGTGAAAAGCACGAGGACACGCCGCGAGGCCGGTCGCCCATGCTGTCGCAGTTCGTAGAGCGATCGCTCGACCGCCCCGGGGATGTCCGTCCACTGGCCACGATAGTCTACTCGTTCAAGCGCATGCTGAGTCTTTTCGGTGAACCCTGCCTCGGAGACCGGCGAGAGGTCCAGTGCGAGTCTGGAGATCGTGTCGAAGACTACGATTCCAAGTCGTGTGTCTTGCGGAAGCCGGGCCGCAAACGTCAAGACCGCGGGTCGCATCAGATTCTCGGGATCGTTCTTCTTCATGCTGCCCGAATTGTCGAGGGCCAGGACAACGTCGAACGGCAGATCCGACCGCGCCTGAGCGCTGGCGCAGGTTGGGACTAGCAACGAGGCGACTGCGAAGAAGAGGGCGGCCCAAAATGCGGGGAAATGGACGCACACGCCAAAGCAGGCACGCTCCTCCCACACGGCGCACGTCAGAGGCGTCTCTTCGGTGGTCCCGACTTCGCCACGCGAACTATTCCTGGAGCGCGTTGGCCAGTACGAATTCGCACTCAACTTGGGCCTCCTTCTGCGACTCGCAGTCGCGGCTTACCTCAGCGACGAGGAGCGAACGAAACTCTTCTCGCGCGGCCAACAGAATCTTGTTGGCGGCATTTTCTGACGCCAAATTGAGGTCACGCGCCAATTCGGAATAGGTCGGAACCGGGGTGCCATCCATCCGGGGCTTGATTTCGTGGAGGAAGAAGAGCTGATATTTCTTCTCCTGGCCGGCCCCGAGACAGCCGCTCTCAAAGGTAGACAGCAGACGCTTGAACACGGAACGCCGGAGAACACGCGCAAAAGCCTCCTCTGGAGTCTCGTTGGTCCGAGGTTCCAACGCGGGACCGTGGTCATCTGTGAGCGATTGCAGCGAAACAAATCCACCGCGGGGAGATCCTTTTGCGGTGTGGGCCGCGCGATCCACATTCAGCATGTAGTTCTTGAACGACCGCGCCAGGAAATTGCGGAATCTGCCCCTCGCCTGGTCTGCCCGTTGCAGTACCTCGCCTTCCAGGCACTTCAAGAAGAACCCGTTCACGAGGTCCTCACAGTCCTCCGGAACCAGCGTGCCATGGGACTGGCGGCGAGCAAAGGCGAAGAGCGGCGCCCCGTAAATCGAAATGACTTCGCCCAGGGCCGCCCGCCGCCCTTTCTCATCACCTGCCTTGAGCGCGTCAAGGATGTTCCATTGTGTCGTCGGAAACCGCATGGATTCACCTACCCCCGCCCTTCCGCCATCCGGCGCAAACGGGCTCCAGAATCTACTACCCCGATTCGACGGCAATCCTGCCGCAGAATCCGAACTT
>Ga0181521_10003343_pt1 | contig 18907 bp, 17 predicted proteins | sample PEATcosm2014_Bin_32_FD_119764 | JGI IMG/M metagenome (GOLD analysis project Ga0181521, IMG submission 119764) | Peatland microbial communities from MTU Mesocosm Facility, Houghton, MI, USA - PEATcosm2014_Bin02_60_metaG | ecosystem: Environmental > Terrestrial > Soil > Wetlands > Peat | place... | reverse complement strand
TCATCCAGCGCTTCGCTCTCCAGCAGGAGTACGGCGAAGCAAAAGTGTCGAAAGCGCGGGAAACGCTGGAACGGCGAACCACGATCGACAGTGGGTTGAAAGATGGGCTGATTCGCATCTCGGTGGAAGATCGTGATGCTTCCCGTGCCGCTGAACTCGCCAATGGCTACATCGAGGAATACAAGAAGCTTTCAGCCACTTTGGCCATTACGGAAGCTGCCCAGCGCCGACTGTTCTTTGAGCGGCAACTGGAGGACGCTAAGAACGCCTTGAGCAATGCGGAAGAAAATCTAAAGCGCACCCAACAGTCTACCGGCGTGATCGAGGTGGATGCGCAAGCCAAGGCGCTGATCGAATCGGCTGCCGTCCTGAAGGCCCAAGTTGCTGCCAAAGAGGTGGAAGTTCAGGCCATGGGTGCTTTTGCCACACCGGATAACCCGGACGTTATGCTGGCTCGGCAGGAACTGGGCGCTCTGCGCGCCCAACTCGGCAGGCTCGCCGGATCGGAGGGAAACCCTGCAACTGAGCTCGTGGTTCCCAAAGGCCAGATCCCGGAGGCTGCTTTGGTTTACCTTCGCGCCGTGCGCGAGGTTAAGTACCGCGAAACCTTGTTTGAGTTGATTGCCAGGCAGTTTGAGATGGCAAAACTCGACGAAGCTCGCCAGGGAACAGTGATTCAGGTCGTAGACCCCGCCGTGCCGCCGGATCGGCGGTCATTTCCCAAACGTACCCTGATCATTCTGCTCACCGGAGCCACGGCTCTGGTAATTGCGATTATTTTCATCTTGCTGAGGAATGGACTCCAGCGCGCTCATTCCCGTCCCGAGCACTGGCAGCACTGGCAGGAATTCGTCGCGGCAGTGAAACACTGCTGACCTTTTGCGCCCGGAATTTTTCCCCTGATAACCATCGAACGTGTTCTCCAACAACGTATCTACACCTCTTTCGAGGCAATCGAAATGCTTAGTTTCCGCTTCCTTCTGTTCTTAACCGTCGTGCTGTCGGCCGCCACGTACTCACTCGGGCAATCGAACTCGCCTGGACAATCAGTCGCGCCCGGGCAATCCGGGTCGCCCGGGCAATCCGTCGGAAATACTTCCCAGATACCGGCTGCTGCGCGGGAAGCCGTTATCTATTGTCAGAGCCACCTCAGCGACGCCGCCTGTCAGCCATTTCTGCACCAGGGAGACATGGGAAGCGCTCCCGGCTTACATGACGAGGCAGAAGCTCAACCACCTGCCGCAACTGCCGTCCGTGCCAACAAGAAGCCTCAAGAGGCGACAGAGTTTCAGCTGTTTGTTGCCGACGCGCTGGGAAAGCAGCTCTCCATATTCGGAGCGGACTTGTTCGACGACGTGCCATCGACGTTCGCCCCGGTCGATCACGCTCCCGTGCCATCAAACTATGTCCTCGGACCGGGCGACCAGCTTGATATCCGCCTGTGGGGAATGGTTTCGCTGAACGAACATGTGACCATTGATCGCAATGGTCAGGTGTATTTGCCGAAAGTCGGCGAAATCAGTGTGGCCGGAGTTCGCTATTGCGATTTGGAGGCGCATCTCCGCCACCAGCTAGAGCACGTCTTCCGCGATTTTCAAATCTCAGTCGCTCTCGGCAGGTTGCGCACCATCGATGTTTTCGTGGTCGGGCAAGCGCGGCAGCCAGGGAAATACACCATCAGTTCCCTCAGCACGCTGGTGAACGCGCTATTTGCCACTGGCGGACCCGCACCGCAGGGCTCCCTCCGCCACATTCAGGTGATGCGGGAAGGAAAAGAGATCAGTGATTTCGATTTGTACGAACTTCTGCTGCGCGGCGATAAGTCAAAGGACGTTCCGCTGTTGCCGGGCGACGTAATCTACATCCCACCGGTCGGTCCGGAGATCGCAGTGTCGGGCAGCGTAAATTTCCCGGCCATCTTTGAGCTGGTTTCGCCGGAGGCTGGCTTGGGCGATGTACTGCAACTGGCCGGCGGGCTCGATCAAATCGCCGACGGCAGCCGGGTTACCCTGGAGCGCATTGACGACCGGCGGGTACGGTCGGTAACAGAATTGTCGGTAGTGTCCTAATTTCAAAAAACGCTGCCGAGCAAGGCTGATTCGCTCTTTCGTTCCGCTTGCGGTTGTCAGGTACGACTCCAAAACATTGGTGGTTGGAAAGTGAGAAACCACCACGAATACCGAAGCCGAAGAAACCCAAGACTCCAAGACTGCCCGACCGTCGTATTGCTTGCCTGCGTGCTGGCAGCCCGCAACTCACCTCAGTTCACTTGAGGGTCGGTCGTTAGAATCCCTATCAATTCCACCGAGTTTGAAAGCTCTAGGATTAACCCGTCTTGTTGCATCCACAGAAACACCTCCCCGCGTCCAGTTTTGCACAACTGATATTCGCGGGGAAACTCTATTGGCCCCACAAGTGGGATCAATATTTCGACATCGAATCCATCCTGACGCGTTGCTCGTGTTGGGCAAAGACGTATCACTAACTCATCGACCTGGAGTCGGCACAGAGTGGTGCGGAACAAAACGCACGGGCGGCACCATATTTGCGCGAAGATTTCTCTTTCGTCAGCTTGCCGAGCTAATTCTGCAAATTCTCTCGCCCAGTCGGGTTCCTCGATTGTCCTCAGTTCCGGTATATCGTCTGCCATTTGCACCGCCTCCTAAATGCTTTTATGCGTTTGAAATTGGCCCGGTGCCAAAACCAGCCCACATTGACCTCACCACGGAGATCATTCCCGCCGAAGGTGATCTTCCCGCTGTTTGCTTCGCTGGTCCTAATCCAGGAGCAACATATCGTCCGCTCGACATTGCGTTGTTTTCCTGCATAACCGGGCAGGATCGCTCGGCGGATAATCGGCAGGGCGGTGAGTGTGAATCCGTTCCTCTATCCAGCCTTGTTCGCGCAGGGTACGTCGCAGCTCTTCGTTTTGAGCGGTTTCTTCTAATTCGATTGCCCCGATTAGAAGCGGTCGCTGGCAGCCTGAGCAGACGATTCCGTATTTTCTTAGAACGAGCATTCGCGGTTTCCTTTCACTACGCCACGAGCAAACACCGATGATCCGCAACGGTCGGCCTTACGCAATTTGGCCCAAACCGCTGCCCGATAATTGGCCAGCGAGAAAATATGTCAAGCACGCAACCTTTTTACTTGACACGGTGGCCTCGGTGTGCTTAAATGGCTTCATGCCGATGTACGCAGACGCTTACGCGAGCCTCAGTCAGCGCTTAGTACACGCTTGCAGCAGCATCCGTCGAATCCGTAGCCGCATGAATGAACTCGCATCGGCTTACAACGAATTTGTGGACCTGAAAGAGCAGTTAGCTGCATACACGGAACAGTTAAACAATCTCAAGGGCGTTCTCGGCCCTGAGCACTTTCGCAAGATTCAAGCCGAGGACGCAACAGACATCATTGGCAATACGTCGGAAATCAGCCCGTCGCCCGCCACGATGCGCGAACAAATGCCGCTTTGGTTGGCCTTGAAGGAATATCTCTCGGCCAGCGGTGAGTGCAAGGTGGGCGAAGCCGAGGACTTCCTGTGCTGGCTAGGCTTCCCGAATGTTCGGCGGCAGTCCATTGAATCGGCGCTCCGGCGCCATCCCGAAACATTCCGTGTCCGCAAGGTGGGACGGGAAAAGTTTATCTCACTGAAAGGAGCGTAAATGCCGCCTCCACCAATAACAGCCGCAAACGATGAGAGCCGCTAGGTGCTTGAACACCCAACGGCCCTAAACCAACAACCCCGGCAAGCCGAGATCGCTAGTCGTCAAACACGATTATCGGCTTGCCTCACCAGAAAGGCAAGCCAAAATGTACACCCTCGCATCTGAAAAGAAACTCGCCGTAATTGCATCCCTGCTCGAAGGAAATAGCGTTAGATCAACCGAGCGCATGACTGGCGTTCACCGTGACACAATTTGCCGTTTGCTGGTAGAAACTGGCGAGAATTGCGCCGTCCTCCTCGACTCGCACGTTCGCAACATTCACGCCAAGTATATTCAAGCCGACGAAATCTGGACGTATGTCGGCAAGAAAGACAAACATGTCCGCGTTGACGATCCCGAAGAGTTCGGCAATCAATGGGTGTTCGTGGCGATGGACGAAGAAACGAAGTTGATTCCGTCATTCGTAGTCGGCAAGCGGACGCGGGACACCACGTATGCGTTTCTGCTCGACTTGCAGAAGCGGCTTGTGGACGCCCGATTCCAGCTTACAACGGACGGCTTCGTTTTCTACACGCGCGGAGTCGAGGACGTGTTCGCCGGGACCTGCGACTTCGCGCAATTGGTGAAGTTGTTTGGCGATTACGGCCAGCACGACGAAGCGAGGTACTCCCCACCAAGGATCATGGAGGTCATATCCAAAATCAGAGATGGTAGGCCCGACCTCGATCACATCTGCACGTCGCACGTGGAGAGGCAGAATCTCACCATGCGGATGTGCATGAGGAGATTTACGAGGCTGACGAACGCTTTCTCGAAGAAACTGGAGAACCTGAAAGCGGCTTGCGCTCTCCACTTCGCGCATTACAACTTCTGCCGCGTTCATTCGAGTTTGCGCGTGACACCCGCAATGGAAGCGGGGATTGCGGCTGAGGTTTGGCCGCTGTCTCGCTTGCTTCTGCCGACAACTTAAACACTGGAATCCGGGGCACAACCTGCCCCGGCTTCAATGCCAGGTATCGTGGATTTAGGTATTCACCCTCTGCGTCCGAGTGCCACAATGATTCATGACTTTGCATCGCACATTCCCTCGAAAGGAGAAAATGCCAAATGACGCCACAAGGCTTACCTACTTGCTTGGCTCCCGGCTGTGGCAGTACCAACATACGCGAGGCAGAAGTTAACATGCCAGTCCCCGGCGATGCCGTAATGCCGCTGTGGGCTACGATTTGTAACGTGTGTCACCACGTCAGTCTCTCCACCAAACCAAGACAGAAGCCCAAAAGTTAGCAGATGATTCTTTGCAAATAGACAATCTTGTGCTAACGTCCTTGGCAGGTGGCACAAGAACTAGAAGCTCCGGCTGCAACCGGGGCTTTTTCTTATTGCGCATGGCACATCGCGGAGCTATGCTTGCCGCATGACGCGCCAGATCATCGCTATTGTACTTCTGCTCTCGTTCTCCTGTATCGCTTTCGCCGAGAAAATCCCCGCTGACGCTTGGCAAACAGGAACCCTGAAAGGCTCCGAGGAAAGCTGGCATTCAAGAAGCGTCGGGATGCTAAACACTCACAGCAACTCTACGTTACACGGCATAAGCGCCAGCGGCGAGTACCCGATTGTCGAATACACCATCGAAACCTCGCAGTACATCTACGAAGCGCATTTGGTTCTGGGACGCGCCAGTGATTCCCAGCCGCTCATTACTGTTAACGGCCCGATCAAGTTCGCAATCGTAAAATCTGACTTTTTCATTCAGGACGAACAGGGCAAGCAGTGGAAGCTCGTACTGACGAAAAAGACACTCAAAACAACAGAGCAGCAACAGCAGCACTAACGACACAGCCGCTCAGGTTCATCTTCCTTGACAATCGGCCATTTCCAGCGCCGCGCCTCTTGCACCGCGTCCGTGTATTTAGCCTCCGCCATCTTGAATTCACGCACCGCAACGGTAAACTCAGTCGGGGTAGGAATCGCGGACGCGTCCATCTCTGCCACTTCTATCAGATTGCAGAGCATCTTTTGTGCGAGGGCGCTTAGTCCGTCGCGCCAACTCGTCAACCGCGACTTGCACGCGAGCAGTTCTGTTCGTGTTGTCTGATATTTATCCCACGCTGCCAGCCGCGCAAGGTTCTTTTCCTGTTCCGTCATAACCGAATTACTCTCCGCTGACAATCTCCACCTCTAACCGAAAAGGCAGTTTCGCGGCCCGCAGTTGCGCCAGCCGATCTAGAAAAACGCTGACAGTTTTCAGCCGCTCATCATGGTAGCCCTCAAACCAATGACGGTGACAATGTGGGCAAGTGTAGCCGTCCGGGTAGCTGAGGAATTTTGAATTAGCCGCCAGACGAACGGAGATATCCTCGCCACACTCGCAGACGAAGCGCAAAGCAATAAAATCGTTGAGATTTACGAAAGTCCGTTTTTCGGTGGTCATCTTAAAACGATGATTACCACAAAAAGGGGAGAAGCGCACTTAAACGCTACACGGAATCTTGTGTGCTATTTTAGGGACGCAAGGGCAACTTGATTGCCAAAACCGGAAGCGAGCGAAGGCAAATTAGGACAGTACCGAATTGTCCCTCGACGCAGCTGGGTTGGAGCAGCCGGTGAAGGGGGGCGACCTGATCCGCGTTCTCTCTATCGTTCCCCGCTTTTCCAATGCTGTGACCCTGCGCGGCAATGTTGCCAACCCAGGACACTATTCCTGGCGGGCCGGCATGCGCATCTGCGACCTGATTCCCGATCCCAATATTCTGCTCACCCGAAAATATTGGCAAACCTCCAACGCCATAGTTAGGGATACCACGGACTACGTCCGCTCAGCCAAAGATGCCACCAACGTCGATGCCGGCGAGATCCGCAACGAGGTCAAAATCAGCGCTCCCGCCATCAACTGGGAGTATGCCGTCGTACAGCGGCTTGATCCGGTCGACTTGTCCAGCCGGCTCATACCGTTCTCCTTGCGCGGCGCCATTATCGAAAAGCACGAAACCGACAATGTCGAACTGCAGGCGGGTGACATCGTCACTATCTTCTCCCAGCGCGATGTCGCTGTCCCTCAGTCGCAACAGACAAAACTGGTCCGCGTAGAGGGGGAAGTGCGCGCGCCGGGAATTTACCGTGCCGAGGAGAACGAAACTCTGGCTGCATTGATCCAACGGGCGGGAGGATTGACGAAAGACGCCTATCTGTATGGAACTCAGTTCACGCGGGAGTCGGCACGCATCGAGCAGCAAGATTCCCTTGATCAACTGACCAAACTATTGGAAAGCCAGATTCAGCAGAAGGCGGTTAACGACAGCAATGCAAATCCCTCCGACTCTCAAGCCATCACGGCTCGCGTCGCAGAGCAGAAAATGCTGGTTGCTCAACTGAAAGCGACCCAAGCCACGGGACGGGTGGTGCTGCCGATCCATCCGCGCGATGGCTCACTCGCCTCGCTACCTGCTGTCATTCTGGAAGACAAGGACACGATCATCATACCTCCCAGAAATGCGACGGTGAGTGTAATTGGAGCCGTCTACACGCAAAGCTCCTTCCTGTACCGCATGGGGTCCAAAGTGTCGGACTATGTTCGGGCCGCCGGCAACGGCACCCAGAGTGCGGACATGCATCACGTTATGCTGATCCGCGCCAACGGCTCTATGATCGGCAAAAAACAGGGGTTCAGCGTTTTTGATAGTGACTTCCAGAGCCTCGGCGTTCTGCCGGGTGACATGATCATTATTCCGACCAAACTGCAAAGCGGCGCCTTTGGCAAGGCGCTGCGAGACTGGACGCAGATAACCGCGCAACTGGCAATCTCGGCCGCTTCGCTTGCAGTTATTTCCCGGTAATGTGAGTCCATTGCATCGCCGAGGCCAGCCTGCACAGGTGCTCTCTCAATCCTCGCATCGGCAAACTTACGCAACATGGATAGCGCTATCAGACTCGAAGGTGTGCACGATTGCTCTGATCGCATTCCAGCTTACTCAACCACCCGCGCTACAACCAACTACCATCCGGAGACAATAACGAGCCATGACTCGCCAAGTGCGCATTTTCGAAAAGCCATTACTAGTAACCCTTGATATAGCGATTGTTAGCCTGGGATTTTTCTTATCGTTTCTAATATTGCGCTCGCATTTGGCACCGGCTTGGAGCAATATTAGGGCCTATAGGAACCTGGCGTTTTTGTTCTTCCTGCTTGTTCCCGTGACCTTTCACCTTCTCGATCTTTACAATCGATGGCTGCACTATTCGCGCACGCAGCTTTTGTATGGCATCGTCGTAGCCGTGGTGACGACTCTACTGTGCACCCTGGCATGTGGCTTGTGTTTTGACCGGTTGGCGTTTCCCCGAAGCGTGCTACTCCTGGCGGCGCTTCTCCAGATTCTGCTGATTGGTGTCTATCGGGATCTTGGCCGTAGAGTGAATCGCTACTGGGTAGCGCAACGCCCCGCCGTCATCGTCGGAGACAGCGAAGAAAGCGCACAGTCGGCGGCGCAGGAATTCGAAAACACGAGAAATTCATCCTATGTCATTACCCGCTGCATCGCCCGCCGCAACCTGGTCTTTCCCTACCGCGAACTGGATGGCGCCTCAAGTATCGTGCTGACCGAGGGCGTAAAGGAAAAGAACGATCTTATCCTGTACTGTTTCCGCAACCGCAAAGAGCTTCTTCTCATTCCGGATATTGCAGAACTAACCGCCTTCAGCGCCCGTGCCCGCGCTTTGCGGGACCAGCTTATGTTTGGAATTGAGCCGCATCGCCTCCACCTCGGGCACAGTCTGGGCAAGAGAGTGATTGACCTTGCCGGGGCCGCGGCCTTGCTTTGTGTCGCCTGCCCTCTCTTTCTGCTGATGTCAGTTCTGATTCCTATCACTTCACGGGGCCCCATCTTTTTCCGCCAGGAGCGAATTGGAAAGGGCCGTCGCCGATTTCAAATACTGAAGTTTCGCACCATGGTGAATCAGGCGGAGCAGCGCAGCGGACCGGTGCTAGCGACATCAACTGACCCGCGCATCACGCCCCTGGGACGCATTCTTCGGGACTTTCACATCGACGAATTTCCGCAACTGTGGAATGTGCTAAGGGGCGACATGAGCCTGGTCGGCCCCCGGCCGGAACGCGAGGTCTTTGTTGAACAATTTGAGAAAACCTTGCCTGCCTATGACCTGCGACACTTCGTGAAACCTGGTCTAACCGGTCTGGCGCAGGTCATGGGCGACTACAGCACAAGCGTGGAGCGAAAACTCCGCTTTGACCTCTTGTACATCTATAACTATTCACTGCTGCTCGACCTCCGGCTGTTGTTCCAGACCATTACGCTGGTGCTGTGCGGTCAGCGCTTCCATGGTGGCAGCTCCATGTACCCGCAACCCCAGCCATCGTTGTGTACGGGGGCCGAGATGCTCCCGCCCGCAGATGCGAGGTCTGCCGGACCCCCTGCAACTTTTTTCCCCTGGTCGCGGGCACCGGTCCGGGAGTCACCGCACACTTACCGCGACGATAATCGAAGCGTTCTCCAGCCAGTTGCCGAACCCGCTATCGACCCTACAGAAGTTACCGTCTGATGCGATTTGACACGGGCTTCTCTTACAGTGTGGCGAGCCGGTGAACCCTTGCTTTAGTGCGTCATCCCGATTGGAGCGCAGCGGAGCGGAGGGATTTGCGGTTTCATACTTGGTCGTTACCATGCTGCTAATGCTGTCCAGCATTTCCGCCGGGGCATGGCAGCTGCCGGATTCCCCTTCTGCCACGACAGCGCAAGCCGCAACACAAGCAGTAGAGGCGCCGGCAGCTGAACCAACAGCGCCTGCGAACGAGAGTCATTTCTTCCTTCATCTGGCTGCGGACCAAAAGGAAATTTTCACCAGTCCATTGCGGCTGCAACCCGCGGACGCAAAGTGGATACTTCCCTTCGGTGGCATCACGGCTGGATTGCTGGCGACCGATGCTGACAGTTCCTGGGCAATGTTGAGCCACTCTCCCGCTACCTACAGGTCAATTGCAGACTACGGATTGCTGGCGGCTATCGGCGGAGCCGGCGGATCTTATGTATGGGGCCACCTGACCCACAACGAGCACGCTCGCGAGACAGGTCTGTTGGCGGCCGAGGCAATGATCGATGTCTTGCCCATGCAGTACCTAACTCAGTACACGACGGGACGGTTGCGCCCGACTCAGTCGGATTTCCAGAACGTATTTTTTCATGGCGGCGACTCCTTTCCCTCCAATCACGCCGCCGTCACCTGGGCATTCGCTTCCGTCGTTGCGCATGAATATCCGAATCCACTCATTCAAGTTGCCGCGTACGGATTGGCGACCGGCGTCAGCCTGGCAAGGGTTCGTTCCGGCGATCACTTCCTCTCCGACGTATGGGTAGGTGGACTGCTCGGCTACCAGGCTGGCCGCCAGGTCTACCGCCAACGGCACAATCCGGAATTTGACCCCTACGACCTGGTCAGCACGAAGACCGGACCGGACCCTGATGCTCTCGCCAGCACCTATGTCTCTCTCGACAGCTGGATCTATCCCGCGATGGCGCAACTGATCGCCCGCGGTCTGCTGCCCACCGCCTACCTGGACCTGCGTCCCTGGACACGGCTTACCTGCGCCCGCCTGCTGACGGAGATCAACACCCAGCCCGAGACAACGGAAGCTGTGCCGCCGGATCTGGAGGAAATAAAACACGCGCTGGATTCGGAGTTCGCCGATGAAGTTTCTGCGCTGAAAGGGCAGCCCTACGAAGCAATCCGCCTCGAGAGCGTCTATAGCCGGGTGACAGGCATTGCCGGGCCACCTTTGAATCAGAATAATTTCGGCCAGACCGTCATCAACAATTACGGAAGACCGTACCAGGAGGGAGTCAACGCATTCAATGGCTTCTCCGCCCGGGCTGAGGACGGCCGCTTCGCCTTCTATGTGAGCGGCGAGTATCAGCACGCGCCCGCAGCTCCGCCTTTGCCCTTGCTTGCCCGCCAGACTTTGGCGCTCGTCAACCTTACGCCCGTGCCGCCGGACACCCCCACTGCAGCTACCAACCGCTTCTGCTTGCTTGACACTTATGCAATGACGAAATTCCTGGGAAGCGACATCTCGGTGGGGAAGGAGAGCCTGTATTGGGGTCCGACGCAAAGTGGCGCCATGCTGATCAGCAACAACGCCGAACCCTTCTGGATGCTGCGCATGGCTCGCGCCAAACCAGTTCGGGTTCCCTTGCTTTCCACTCTGTTTGGTCCGGCTGAATTCGACAATTTTTTCGGGATGCTGTCCGGACATAATCTGTATCCGCAGGGCCCGTTTATGTACGGCAACAAGATCAGCCTAAAGCCTACCCAGAATATCGAATTGAGCATTGCCCGTACTACTATATTCGCCGGTCAAGGACATGTGCCGCTCACCTTTGGCTCCTTCTGGAATAGCTTTATCAGCTTCGCCAATGTGCCTTACAAGCAAAAAATATCGCGCAATGATCCGGGCGCTCGGCACTCTTCCTTCGATATCACCTATCGCGTACCTAAGCTGCGCGATTGGCTGACCATTTATTTTGACTCCGTCGTGCACGATAACCAGACTCCGCTGGAGTCTCCCCAGCGTGCGGGTTGGAATCCGGGAATTTATCTGAACCATTTCCCGAAGTTATCAAAACTCGATCTCCGCCTTGAGGCTGTTTCTACCGATCCGCCGGTCAGCGGCAGTCACGGCGGCCAGTTTCTGTACTGGGAGTACGTCTATCAGAACTTGTACTTAAATAACGATAATTTAATGGGAAGCTGGATTGGCAGGGAGGGAAAGGGCTACCAGGCCTGGGCTACCTACCATTTCAGTCCGAGAACCAGTCTCCAGTTGGGTTATCGCAACGCAAAGATAGCGAAGGACTACATACCCCAGGGCACTACACAGCAGGATGTCAACATTACGGCCATCGTACACGCGCGCCCCAACCTGTCCATCAGTGCGTTCGCGCAATTCGAGTCCTGGCTGGTGCCGGTGATTAACCCCAACCGGCAACAAGATTTCCTTACCTCAGTGCAGCTTACCTATTGGCCGAAGATGGCCTGGAAGCGCCCTACCGAATAGTCCCCGCCCGAGCCACCTGCTCATCGCTGCTCATTCCTGCTTGTCCCTGCTGATCCCTACCTCTCCGCTTTTCTCTCTATTGCACCCCAGCTAGATTCAGAGCACACGTCAAAGTGGTCGTCTTTACGCTCGCTGGTTCGAGGTCGCCCCTCTTAGCGCTCTCTGCTCCCAGGACTCCCACGGGTGCTCGTTTCGCGGTCAATACACGGTCAACGCTTTGCTCACTTGTGACGGCTCAGCTATGCCGGACGGCCCTTGGCACCACTCACCATAAGAACCTCAGCCGGGAAACTCAATCCCCGGTCTGCGGAGTACTCGCGAAACCCTTCGAGCGCTTGGCGCTTCACTTCACTTACCTGCTCCCGGGAAAGCATGGCGATCTTTTCCCGAAGCTTGTCAGAGATCTCGCATCGCAGTGTCCAATAGTCTTCCACTGAGATCGACGCTCGTATGGTGAATTGCAACAAGCGCTCGGTTGCGGCCGTCGCTCCGGCCTCGGTGAGGACCTCCGCTAACTTGCCCGGACGGGCAAAGCGGAATGCGTCCGGAGCATCCGGCGCAGGCGGTGGCGAATCGACGTAGCGTTCGATGATTCGCGACAGCGTGTAGTGGAAAGGATTTCTTTCGGCGAAATGCCAGACCGCCAAGGCCAGTTTCCGCCCCGGCTTGAGCACCCTCAACATCTCGCGGACCGCGTCAACAGGAGAGGGAAAGAACATGACGCCGAAGCGGCTGATCACGGCATCGAAGGTATCGGCTGGAAACGGCAGATGGTCGGCAAAGGCGACGTCAAATTGTGCATTCCTTAACCCAAGGCGGTCTGCCGCTCGACGAGCGGCAGCCACCATCTCCGGAATCGGGTCGATCCCAAAAATCTTGCCTTGAGGTCCGACTACGGCAGCCACGCTCAATGCCGGCTCTCCGGGGCCCATAGCAATATCCAGGACGATCTGCTGGCTGCCAATCTGAGCATCTTCGACAAGAGCTTGCGTGATCGGCGCAAACATCTGCCGGATGATTTCGCCGTGCTTTTCCCAGTACGGAGCGGAACTGCTCCATCGGTTTATAACCTCTTGGTCAGCTTGCATGAGCAGAAGTATAGATACTTCGCGTCATTTCGCGCAGGTTTCGTTTCAGTTGAAGCCGGGTTGTGGCAGACGGGGCCTCCTCGGCCAGCCGCAGAAGAATAGTGAGCCCGATTCCCTCCACGGGTATATAGTGCTGGCCGGTGGGAGATAAAACGGAAGTCAGCTAGGAAGGTTCAGCTCCCACCTGGAAAACACATGTCAGCCACCGAGAAATTTATTGCTGCGCGCGAGTTTCTGCTTGACCATTGGTCCGAGTATGAAAAGGTCTACAGAGAATTCCGAGCGCACTATTCGCTGGCAAAGCCACATCCTCACGGGTGTTCCTGGCCACCGACGCCATTGGGCACTGCTTGAGTTTGAACTGACGCGCCGACGCCCGAGGTGACGCTTCCGGCGTTGGAAGAGGGTTGCTCTGTAGAGGACGCTGGTATTGAGACTGCCGATATTGCGGACGTCGGTATAGAGAACGCCGGTATGGAGTTCGCCGGTATTGCGGATGTGGGTATAGAGAACGAGGGTATTGCGGATGTCGGTATGGAGACTGCCGGTATTGCGGACGTTGGCATAGAGAACGAGGGTATCGCGGATGTCGGTATGGAGAATGCCGGTATTGCGGATGCTGGCATTGAAGATGTCGTCAGAGGTGATGGCGTCATCGAGGACGCGGTCATTGAGGATGTCGTCATCGAGGATGTCATCATCGAGGATGCGGCCATCGGCGATGTCGTCATGGAGGATGCCGCCGCAGAGGATGTCGTCATGGAAGACGTTTCTCCGAGGTCCTGGGCGCGGACCGCTTGTCCGAGCGTAAGAGTGGCTGCGAATACGGTAACTAGAATTGCCCTCATCGTCTCGGTCCTCCGTTAGTTGAAGCCGCTGGATAACAACAAACCGTCGGTCAATTGTAATCTAAGTGCGCGCGCTCAAAACTTCTTTCTGCGTGCACGACGGCAGGCGCCAGACCGTACTCTATACCACCCTCCCGGCAAGGCTGTACTTACCCAGTTTGGTACGGTGGTGGTTTTGAAGAAGGAACCGACACTGTGATCCGACGTGAGCTTCTTGGTGAGCGGTCGGCAAACCAGAGATCGAAACCTCCGGCCTCGAAATTGCCCTCTGTCTCGCCATCAGCGCCGCCTCCTATTGACCCAGACTAAGTGACCTCAGATAAGCCACAACCGCCTCCGCGTCCGCGCGCGTCATGTGGAATTTCGGCATGGGGTCGTCAAGGGGCTTGCCATCGGTCCAGATCGCGGTGGTCAGCAGGGTAATCATTCCGTCATTGGTGGCCGGCGGTGAGCCCGCAAGGCGAGGCGCATTGATGGGCCAATGGGTACGGGGTTGAGCCGGCAGGTACGGAACCGGCGCGCCAGCCAGCCAGCGGCTGCGATCCAGCTCACCGTCCGGCTTACGCGGTGTATGGCAAGTACCACACATGGCAACGTCCTCCACAATATACTTGCCACGAGCGACCAGAGCGGCACTGCTTGCCGGCTGGGGAGGTATCGCCTTCTTCGCCTCCTGTGCGGCAGTAAGGTGCGAAACGCACGGTATGAGGAATGCAAACATAGCGACCGACACGCCCGCAATCAAGTATTTGAGAAGGTTAGCGCTACGCAAAGTCCTAAGCGACATGGAAGCATCTCTCCGGGTTCTTCCGTAGATTTTCGAACTCAATGCTTTAACAGTTCGGCACGGTTTCGAAGAAAACCCATAATACTACTCCGCGAGAAGACGCCTTGCAGTTGACCGCCGGAAACAACCGGTAATTGATTAAGGTCTTCGCGGCTCATAAGCTCCAAGGCCTGGATCACCGGCGTCTCTGGTGTGACAGTACGAAGCTCGGCCACGGGCCGCATCACACTCTGAACGCTGGTCTGTGGCCAACGCTCGGGATCGATATGCTTGACCTCATTGGGAGTGACTATCCCAACCAGGCGATTGTCCTGAACGACCACGAAACATCGGCGTCCGCTGCGCAACAGATATTCATGAACAAAATCCTGCAGGCTCAAATGCGACTCGACAGTAGGACAATCGCGATCCATAATGTCGGCGACTTTTCGACCTCGGAGCCCTTCCATGAGCTCAACCTGAGTTGAGCTGCTGCGTGAAGCGTCCAACAGGAACCAGCCGATAAATGCCAGCCACAGCCCGCCAAGATTCTTGCCCACAAAGAATCGATAGAGACCGAGAAAAATAAAGATGAAAGCAATAATCTGTCCTACCCGGGCCGCCAACTCGGTTGCCCGTACCGCGTTGTGATTGATCCACCAGATGACGGCGCGCAACACACGGCCACCGTCCAGGGGATACCCTGGGATCATATTGAAGACAGCCAACATGAAATTGATATAGCCAAGCCAGAGCAGCACCGCAGCCACCGGGGTCTCGGCTTCCGCACCTGTTCTCCAGCCCGATAAGCGCGCCAGCAAGAGGCAAATAGTCCCGATTGCGAGGCTGGACAAGGGGCCGGCAATCGCAATCCAAAATTCGGTCTTGGCATCGGGAGCTTCCTGCTCAATTTGCGAGACGCCGCCCAACGCGAAGAGAGTGATGGATCGCACCCGCAGGCCCTTGGCTTTCGCCAGCAGCGAGTGCGCCAGCTCGTGCAAGAGGAGGGCCACAAAGAACAGTACGGCGGTGACAATGGCCGCCGACCATACGACAGCGTTGCTCCACTGCGGCATGATCGCGTGAAAGTGTCCGATGAGAGACAACGTGATTAGGAAGGCGATGATGAACCAACTGTAGTGCAGCCCGATTGAGATGCCAGCGATTCGGCCAAGCTTGATTTGTGCGTGCATGGTTTTGCTGTCCCTCAGGACATTTCCGGACCAAGCCCCATCGACTCAATAGCGGCCCTCACCCCGCCAATCGCACCCGACTAACGCAAAAAACCCGCGTGTTAGTCGAGCTGGCAAATCCAAATAATCTTCCGATCCAGTTTGGGGTTTCGAGATTAAACCTCAGGGGCGTCCTCGTCTTTTGGCAAGGGACAAATCGTTGCCAGCCATTCGTTGTCCCACCAATAGGGTCCAAAGTTGTCGCCGTTCGACATGTGGATTCCCTTCCCTTAAGCTTAAGATACTCTAATCAAGGCGAGGGACTTCATGCACAGGAGACTGTTCTCAGTCGTAATCTGCTTTTTGCTGTTGTCCATCCCCAGCAGTGCCGCCAAACGCGCCTTCACCATCGAGGACTTTTACCGCATTCGCGGAGTCGAAGACTTGCACGTATCTCCCGACGGCAAAACCGTCGTGTTCACCCTGCGCACGGACGACCTGGCGACGGCCAAGCGCATCAGGCACATCTGGCTGATGGACGCCGACGGCAAGAACGCGCATCAGTTTACGTTCGGCGAAAAGGGTGAGTCGTCACCCATCTTCTCACCCGACGGCAAGTGGATCGCCTTCATCAGCGCGCGCGATGGCGACGACAACTTCTACGTCATCTCCACCAGCGGTGGCGAAGCGCGGCAACTCACCAAAATTTCCACCGGGGTTTCCGACCCGCTCTGGTCTCCGGACGGCAAATGGATCGCGTTTTCGAGCGACGTGTATCCGGAATGCGGCGCCGACGATGCTTGCAACAAGAAGATCGAGGAGCGCTGGAGCAAGGGTCCGCTGCAAGCCCATATGGCCGATGCGCTGCTCTATCGCCACTGGACGCAATGGAAAGACGGCACGCGCACACACATCCTGCTGGCCGACGTTTCCAGCGGCGGGGTGCGCGACCTGACGCCCGGTGACTTCGATTCCCCTCCCTTCCAACTGGGAGGAGCCTTGCGGTACGATTTCTCCCCTGACAGCACGGAACTAGCCTTCGACTCCAATCACGACCGCGACCTCGCTTCGTCCACCAACAGCGACGTGTGGACCGTCCCGCTGTCGGGCCATCAGCCGCCGCGCAACATCACCGCTTCGAATCCTGCTTTCGACGGCCATCCGAAATACTCGCCGGATGGAAAATACATTGCCTATCAACTGCAAAAGCAGCCCGGCTATGAGTCCGACCTGTTTCGTTTGGCCATCTACGACCGCTCCACTGGCGCATCCCGCGTGCTCACCGAGTCCTTTCGCAACTGGGTAGACGCCTTCCAATGGGCCGCAGACTCGAAGTCTCTCTACTTCAGCGCTCCCATCGAAGGCGACAATCCCATCTTCCGCGTGACCCTCGACTCCGGCTCCATTCAGCAAGTGCTGGTGGACAGGACCATCGACTCCTTCGAACTCTCCCCTGACAACAGCCGCATCATCTACACCCGGCGTTCCGTCCAAGACCCGGTTGAAATTTTTGCAGTGGACCTGGCCGACGGCAAATCCTCGACGCCGCAACGCCTCTCTCACTTCAACGACGCAGTCGCCGATGAGGTGGACCTGCGTCCGGCCGAGCGCATCTGGGTGAAGGGAGCCGCGGGAGCGAAGATCGAAGTCTTCATTGTCAAGCCCCACAACTTCGATCCGTCCAGGAAATATCCGCTCATCCTCAACGTGCATGGCGGGCCGCAGTCTCAGTGGCAGGATGCTTTTCGCGGTGACTGGCAGGTTTATCCCGGTTCCGGCTACGTCGTCGCTTTCGCCAATCCGCATGGGTCCACCGGCTATGGCCAGGACTTCACGGCTGAAATTTCTGGAGACTACGGTGGCAAGTTCTTTGAAGACCTGATGAAGGTCACCGACGCACTGATCAAGCTTCCTTACGTCGATCCCGACCGCATCGGGGCCATGGGCTGGTCCGCCGGCGGCTACATGATGGACTGGTTCGAAGGCCACACCGACCGCTTCAAGGCGATCGCCTCCATGATGGGTCTTTTCGACCTGCGTTCCTTTTACGGCGCTACCGAAGAGTTGTGGTATCCCGAGTGGGACTTCAAGGGCCAGCCCTGGAATTCCGGCCAATACGAAAAGTTCTCCCCCTCCTACTTCGTGAAAAATTTCAAGACGCCCTGCCTGGTCATCTCCGGCGAGCGCGACTATCGCATCCCCTACACCCAGTCACTTCAGATGTTCACCGCGCTGCAAAAAATGAATGTCCCTTCCAAGCTAATCATCTATTCCAAGGCCGGCCACTGGCCCAGTTGGTATGAAATGGCCCTGTACTACACTGCGCACCTCGAGTGGTTCCATCAGTATCTCGGAGGAGACGCGCCCCCTTGGTCCACGGAACAATTCCTGCGCAACGCCGTCTTCGACCCTGCGACGGGTCAACGCGTCAAGTGAAGCCGCCGATCACTACCAAATCGGTCTCACTTGGCGCTGAGCAGCGCATTGACCTTCGACATCACTTCGAAGGCGTCGGCGACATAGAGCACGTCGGCTTTGCCGCGCGCCCATCCGCAGTTGGGATCGAGATTGATGGCACGCCGTTCGCCAATGAAGCGCCAGCCGACCGTGTGGGGCTCCTCGCCATGGCAGCAGGCGGCCAGGCCCTTGGGATGGCGCGGCGATGAGCCGGTCTGCCCGACTTGGTTGAGGTGGGTCATGAAGTGCAGCGTCGATTGGTTCTCGCCGCTGATATCGACGAGCGACTTGCTTCCACCCAGCGAAGCCTTGGAGTTCCGCAGAAAATCGACAATGATGGCCTCGGCTTCGGGAACGTGCGTCTGGCCATCTTTTTGCTTCTTCGTCCATCCCGCGCCCGCGACGAACAGCAAATCGGCATCAGGACGAATAGTCTGCTGGTCCGCCGGCGGCGTGACTAAGCCTTTGACGCAGGTGCGAAGCAGACTATCGGGCACCGGAACATCAATCAACTGCGGAGTGATGGAACCAGGCTCTCCCTTCCACGCGGGACGCGAGCCGGGATCGAGCAGGAGAATCCACGGACGCTGGGTCCGAGTCCGAGTGAGCGAGCCTTCGATACGCTGGCGATAGAACCAGCGGGTCACGGCTGGAGCGCCAGACACGGCAGTGACGTCGGTAACGTGGGTGTCCACACATCCGCCCACTCTATGGGCGACGGCTGCCATCACGCGCGCGCTACGAGAGGTCGCAGCGGCAAGTACGATGGTCGCGCCTGACGCGCGGACCAGAGCTTCGCACGTAGCGGCATCGGTGGCAAAGCGGGCGTCGGCAAAAGACTCT
>Ga0181521_10003338_pt1 | contig 18923 bp, 13 predicted proteins | sample PEATcosm2014_Bin_32_FD_119764 | JGI IMG/M metagenome (GOLD analysis project Ga0181521, IMG submission 119764) | Peatland microbial communities from MTU Mesocosm Facility, Houghton, MI, USA - PEATcosm2014_Bin02_60_metaG | ecosystem: Environmental > Terrestrial > Soil > Wetlands > Peat | place... | reverse complement strand
CTGAATAGCACCACGTTCGGAACGACCACCCGCCGCCTGGACGAACCAGCGCTCTACGCCGCCAAGGCAGCCGCCGCGGTGATGGACGCGGTCACTGCGTAACGCCGCCGGCCTTCTTCAAATCCCGGTCGATCTTGCCGACGTAGTCGATGGTCTCGCGGTAGGGTGGCACGCCCTGGTACTTGTCCACCGCGCCCGGGCCGGCGTTGTATGCCGCCAGCGCGTGCCACAGGCCGCCATCGTACTTCTCCAGGAGGTCCCGCAGGTAGCGCGTGCCGGCATCCACATTCTGCGCCGGATCGCGCGGGTCGGCGCCCAGCGCTTCGGCCGTGGCGGGCATCAGTTGCATCAGTCCGATGGCTCCCTTGGGAGACACCGCCCCCGGCTGGAAATCCGACTCCCTCGACATCACGCTGCGCACCAGCCGCCGCGGCAGGCCGTACTTGTCCGCTGCCGCATCCGCCAGTTTCGTGGGGCAGGCTTCAGCCTGCCATCCCGCCGCCACTGGGGCGGGAGTGGCTGGCATGGGCGCCGGCGGCACATATTCCTCCGCCTCGAAGCCCCGCACGGCCGCCCGATCCATCTCGATATAGCCGCCCGCGTTGTACAGCCGAACCTTGCCGCCGGAGGTCTCGTGCCGGTCCACGTGCAGCCGGGAACCGCTGGCGAACACGGCATATTCGCCCGCGAACGCTACGCCGGTCACGGAACACAAAAATATTCTCAGAAGACGCCGCATCTTGCCTGTACCATTATAGATGACGCATGTATGCCCCCCCGCGTTGAGGGGTATGATGAGGCCGGTCGGTTTGGCCGATCTGCTATGTTGGAGGTAGCTCCTCCTGTATGCCTTTTCATATTGAGCCAATCCGGGAGTTTCTGGTGCGCCCCACCTTGCCCGCATCCCTGTCGCGCCTGACCGAACTGGCATATAACCTGCTCTGGAGTTGGGAACCGGTCATGCGCGCGCTCTTCCGCCGCCTCGATCCCGCTCTCTGGCGGGAGTGCGGCTACAACCCGGTCCTGATGCTCGGCCGTGTTCCCCAAGCCACGCTGGCAAAGATGGGCGCCGATCCGCGCTACCTGGTGCTCTACCGCACGGCGTGCGAAACCTACGATGCGCGCGTGCGCAAAGGCCCGCCGCCAGACGACGGCAAGCTGATCGCCCACTTCTCCGCCGAGTACGGTCTCACGGAGTGCATGCCCATCTACTCGGGTGGTCTGGGAGTGCTGTCGGGCGATCATCTGAAGTCCTCAAGCGATCAGGATTATCCGCTCATCGGGCTGGGCCTGCTGTACCAGCAGGGCTACTTCCGGCAATTCCTCAACCCCGACGGCTGGCAGCAGGAACGCTATCCGGTGAACGACTTCTATACTCTGCCGCTGGCGACCGTCAAGGACGCCAATGGCGGGGATCTGAAGGTCACCGTCAAGCTGCCGGCCGGCGACGTGTACATCCAGGTATGGAGACTGGATGTGGGCCGCATCACACTGTATCTGCTGGATACCAACATCCCCGAGAACGTCTTGCCGCAGGATCGCGGCATCGCGGATTCGCTCTACGGCGGCGATATCGATACCCGCATCCGCCAGGAAATCGTGCTGGGCATCGGCGGCATGCGGGCGCTCGAGGCCATGGGCCTGAAGCCCACCGTCTACCACATGAACGAAGGCCACTCCGCGTTTCTCGCGCTGGAGCAGGTGCGCCTGTTGATGCGCGACCGGAAACTGACTTTCGAAGAAGCCCTGGATGCCGCGCGCGCCAGCAATGTTTTCACCATCCACACGCCGGTTCCCGCCGCAATCGATCTGTTCGACCCCGGCCTCATGTACCACTACTTCTCGGCGTATTGCGCCGAAGTCGGCATCGACTTTCAGCAGTTGATGGCGCTCGGCCGGCGCAATGTGTTCGACCGCGACGAGCGGTTTTCGATGGCCGTTCTGGCGCTGAACACTTCGGCGTACCGCAACGCCGTGAGCCGCCTGCACCGGCATGTTTCGCAGGAGATGTTCCACGACCTTTGGCCGCGGCTGCCGCTGTGGGAAGTGCCCATCACTTCCATCACCAACGGCGTGCACCTGCCGAGCTGGCTGAACGGCGACCTGGCGTCGCTGTACGATCGGTACCTGCAACCCGACTGGCGCGACCGCTTCAACGATCCCAGCATCTGGGAACAGGTGGCTGAGATCCCGGACGAGGAACTGCTCGACACCCATCGCCGGCGCAAACGCCGCCTGGTCAGTTTCGTTCGGGAGCGCCAGGGCGCTTCGGCGGTGCGGCGGCAGGCCTCCGCCGCGGAAGTGCGGCGCGCGGCTGAGGTGCTCGATCCCAACTCGCTCACCATCGGGTTCGCCCGCCGCTTCGCCACCTACAAGCGCGCCACCCTGCTGTTCCGCGACGTAGAGCGGCTCAAGCGCATTTTGTTGAACAAGGACATGCCGGTGCAGATCGTCATCGCCGGCAAGGCCCATCCCAAGGACCAGCCGGGCAAGAGCTATATCCGCGAGATCGTGCAGCTCTCCCGCGATCCCGACCTCTGGAAACACGTGGTCTTCCTCGAAGACTACGACATGAAGGTGGCGCGCGAGATGGTGCAGGGCGTGGACTTGTGGCTCAACAATCCACGGCGCGCCGAAGAGGCCTGCGGCACCAGCGGCATGAAGGCGGCCATCAACGGCGTTCTCAATTTGAGCATCCTGGACGGCTGGTTCGACGAAGCCTATGAGCATTCGGGCGGCTGGGCGATCGGCGAGCGGGAGCCGTATGCGGAGGACCAGGACGCGCTGCACGCCAGCGCCATCTACTACCTGCTCGAAAGCGAGATCGCCCCCATGTTCTACGATCGCCGCGAGCAGACGCCGCGCGAGTGGGTGCGCCGCATGAAGCAGTCCATCGCCTACATCAGCCCCCATTTCGATTGCCGCCGCATGGTGCGCGAGTACATGGCGGAATTGTACCAGCCGGCCCACTCGTCGCACCTGCGCATCCTCCAAGCGGATTACCGCGGGGTCCGCGAAAGAGCCCGTTGGAACGCGCGTATCCGCGAGGTCTGGGATCGCGTGAAATTCGTGGAAGCGGGGCCCGGGCCGGCGGGTTCGGTGACCAGCGGCCAACCCGTTCCGGTGCGCGCGGCCATCGACCTGGCGGGTTTGACACCCGACGACGTCCGCGTGGAGGCCGTCGTCGGCCGCGTGGATAGCAATGGCCACCTGGAAGAGACCGAGGTGCTGGTGCTGCCCGCCGTGGAGCAGCAGGGCTCGGTGGCCGTGTTTGCCAGGGACATCGTTCCCGAACGCACCGGCCGCCTGGGCTACGCGCTGCGCGTCAGCCCCAACCATTTTGACGATCCCATTACCCGGCCCTGCACCGGCCTCCTGAAGTGGAGTTCCGTTGGGTAAGCGCCCCGGCCCTATCCAAAGGTAGTGAGATAGGGTGTGCATTTGACTTCGATCCGTGGTACATATGTATTTGAAGCATGCGCGGGCCGCGAACCTGTTTGTGTCAGGCGCCTGGCGTTCCCGCAGAACCCCTCCGGTAAATCCACGCTAACCGCCGTCGTCGGGAGTGTCGCGCGGCCGCGTGGGGATAGATCGGTATTTTAAGCGCCGATTGTTCGAAGAAACGTTCTTTTGTCCCGCTAGTTACGGAGTAACTTTTCCCCATGAACAGCGATCGCAAGTACAGACAACCTGGGTACATGGATACGGACCGGGATTCCAGAGGCTTCGGCGCAGACCGGCCCAAGCCCAACGGGCCGCGTCCTCCCATCGACATCACCGGCCCCCGCCTGCCGCGCCTCGTCCAGCACGTCGCCGCGGCCCGGTGTTACAACTGCGCGACAACCCTTCCGCCCGATGTCGACTTCCGGGGCAACTGCCCCAAGTGCAATGCCGAGCTGCACTGCTGCAAGCAGTGTTCCCACTTCGAGCCATCCATGCGTTTCCAGTGCCTCAAGCCCATCCCGGTGCGCATCGCCACCAAGGACAAAGCCAACGAGTGCAATTCGTTTATGCCGCGCGTGACCGTGGCCCGCGAAGGCACCGACAACGTGCCGGCGGCGGTGCCGATCGAGGTGGGCCCCCCCGCGCCGCGCAATCCCGAAGACGCCCGCAACGCCTTCGACAAGCTCTTCAAGAAACTGTAGGGGCCGCGGGGTGCCCTCTGGGCCGCCCGGCCCCTACGACGTCCCCTCGCATCATATGCGGATACGGCTGGCGTGGTGTTTTCTGGCACTCTGCGCCGCCTGGTACACCTACGACACCATCCTGACGCAGCTTCCCGCGAATACCGATAGCGACTTCCGGGGCTATTACTCTGCGGCGCGGCACGTCCTTCACGGCGGTTCTCCGTTTCTGGAGGACAGCTACCTTTACCCGCCGCTGTTGGCCCTGTTGATGGCGCCGTTAGGCGCGATCGGCTATCTCGCGGCCCGCTGGGTGTGGTTCGTGTTTTCGCAGGCGTGCCTGCTGTGGGCGGACTGGCGCCAGGGCGCCAGCCTCGGCCTGGGCATCGCTTTGAAATTTCTGCCCGGGCCGTCCGCCATCGGCCTGGCCATGGCGCGCTGCTGGCGGGCCCTGTGGGTAGCGATCTTGTGTTCCTTGCTCGGGGCGCTATCCTGGGTCTTCGCGTCCTTCGCCCTGGTTGGCCCGCCGGCGCCGCTGCGTCCGACGGCCTTTCTGGCTGGATCGCCGGTGGTGCTGAGTTGGTCGCTGCTGTCGGCCGCGTTCATTTATCCCGTGCCGGTAACGGTCTTGCGCGCGATGGCTGCCGCCAATGGAGACGTCTGGCCCAACACGCCGATGGCCAATTACTTCTGGATCTCCACCGCGCCGGTGGCGGGTCTGGTGCTGTATGGTCTGATGGTCGCCGAGATCGCGCGCAGCCGCGCGTCTGCCCCCTACCCCCGCCTCTTCTGATAGCTCCGCGCCAGCTCCATATACACACCCAGGTCCCTGTCGAGGTCCGATTGCGTTCCGTCGAAATAGAAGTTGCGAATCGGTATCCCGCCCAGGTCCCGGCTGACGCGCGGATAGATGGCCTCGCACACGATGCCGTTCATGCAGGTGAAGGGGCTGATGTCGATGATCCCCGCCGCGCCCTTCTTCGCCAGGTACACCGTCTTTCCGACGTTCAGCACCATCTCGCCAAAAGCGCCCTCGCGCGGCAGGTACGGGCGCGCGCATTCCAGAATCTCGTAGATGTCGGGTTCCTCGCGGCCCGCGAAATCTTCCTCGAACGGCGCTATCAGGATGTGTTCGTCCTGCTGCTGCACGCGCTTCCGCACCCACGCACCCAGCGCTTCCAGCGTCCAGATGCGTCCCTCCAGCTTCAGCTTCCGGAAGTGCTCGGAATTGGTGTACCAGATCCACTCGACCAGATCAGAGATCCACGCCTCCGCGCCGTATTCTTCCAGACACTCCACCAGGTTCTCGTTCGAGAACGTGTTCAAGCGGCAGAAAATCTCGCCCACGATTCCAATCAGCGGGTGGCGCCGGGCGCCCCGCTGCCCCGCCAGCTTGCGGAAACGGTCGCGGCTTCGCACCATGGAATCGCGCAGCGCCTGTAGCTGCACGCCCGGCTCGACCGGAGTCTGCTCCAGTGTACGGCACAGGTCAGCCAGAGATTCCGTATAGACCGCTTCGGTGTCGCCGCGCCGCTCCTCATACGGGCGGTACATGAGCAGCAGCTTTTGCAGTAGGTCGGCGCACAGCAGCGCGCGCCAGCCCGTGCGCACGAACGGTTTGGCGAGCGAGCCGAGTCCCCCATACGCGTTCTGGCTGCTGGGCGAAAGGATCTCCACCGATTGGTACCCGTTGCCGTCCAGTATGTGGCGCAGGTAGGGCGCGTACTGCCCGAAGCGGCAGGGGCCCTGGGCCGTCGGCATGAAGAGCGCCACGCGCGTGGGGTCGGTCGCGGGCCGCTCCAGCACTTTCATGAAATCGCCTACCGTCACCTTGGCGGGATAGCATTCGTCGCCCGAAGTGTAGCGCGCGCCCAGCTCTCGCGTGCGGCTGTCGGAGGGCGGAGTAGGCTCGGCCTCCAGGCCGATGGCGCGAAAGGCCGAGGCGAACGCTTGCGCGCTGCCGTAAGCCATGGGCGGAATGTAAATGCGCTTGCCGCTTAGTGGATGCTCGCCTGTAGGGGCGGCTGGGTGCCCTCTGGGCACGTCGACGGTTGGTAGCATCGCAGAATCCCTTTGCTGTCGAGATACGCTTCGCAGCGCGTCATGTAGCCGGCGTCGTTGCCGTGCCCGTCGAATTGCAGGACCAGCAGCGGCGCGCCGGCGGCTTCGCGGGCGAAATGCTTGATATAGGAATCGGGCCCGCACTTGAAATTCGTGATGTAGACGACGTGCAGGTTAGGCCGGGAAGCCACCAGCCGGGCCGCGTCCAGGATCTTCCGCCCCGAGGCCCAGAACATGTTGGCGTGCGTGTCGGCGACCGGCTCGCGGCCGGTCACCAGGAAGTCCAGCGGAATGACGTTGGCGCCGTAGCGGTGGCGCAGCTTGCGCGGAATGTCGCAGTTCACGCCCCGGTCGTAAATGTTGTAGCTGCGTCCCACCACGATCAGCCCCGGCTCCCCGGTGGATTCCAGCACCGCCAGTGCCCGCCGGCCGGCCGCCAGCAGCTTCTCCTGGAACTCGCGCTGCGCCGCGTAGGCCGCCTCCACCGCGCGGTCGCTGGCGCGCCGGGTAACCCCAATGCGCCGCATGGCCTCCGCCAGCGCCTTCTTCACTTGCACAGGGCCAAGCTGGAAGTGCAGGGTCGGGATGAGGAACTTGTGCTGGTGCGGCGCCAGGGCCGGCGCGGACCGCAGCACCCACGGCAGCGTCTGGTTCCACGGGCAATAGTGCGAGGGGCCGGATTCGTCGACCGCTTCGGCATCCGCGATGTTGGGAATCAGGATATAGTCGACGCCCGCCTCCGCCAGCGCCTGCACGTGGCCGTGAGCCACTTGCACCGGATAGCACGGCTGCGCCACCGCCATATCGATGCCCGCCGCCGAAATGCGCGGATCGGTCACCGGCGATAGAACTGTCTCGATGCCCAGCTCCGCGAAATACCGCCTCCAGAACGGCAACTGATCCAGCAGCGACATAGCCCTTGGCAGCCCGACACGTAGCGCCGGCGATCTTGTCGCCGGTGTCTTTTGGCCGCCCTCCAGCAACCCCTCCCGATACGCGAACAAATCCTCGATCACCGGTTTCCGCCCCGTCAACGACGGCTTGCGAAACTTGTCCGAGCACTTATCTCCCCAGTAACTCTTCTGCCCCTCGATATCGAACTGCTTCATGTCGCAAAGATTCGAACATGCCTTGCACACAAAATCGCGCGTGGCCAATCGCAGCTTATGCAGATCGTATCCGCGGAAACGGCTGGCGGCTCCCGTGGCCTGGTGCCACTGCCGCGCGATGAGCGCCATTCCAATGGCCCCCATCACGCCGTTGTACGGCGGCACCGTGATTTTCTTTCCCAGCAGGCTCGCAAACGCCGCCGTGACCGCGTCGTTATACGCCGTGCCGCCCTGGAAGTAAATCACCTTGCCGATCTTCCGCCCTCGCACCACGCGGTTCAGATAGTTCAACGCAATCGAATACGACAGCCCCGCCACCAGGTTGGGCACGGTTTCGCCCTTGTGCAGCCAGCCGGTGACGTCGCGCTCCATGAAAACCGTGCAGCGCTCGCCCAGGCGCGTGGGGCTGGCCGCCGCGAGCGCCAGTTTCGCAAACTCGCCCTTGATGCTGATGCCGAGCTTCTCCGCCTGCTCCTCCAGGAACGACCCGGTACCCGCGGCGCAGGCTTCGTTCATGGCGAAATCCACCACCACGCCGTTTTCAATCGAGATGAACTTGGAATCCTGCCCGCCGATTTCGAAGATGGTGTCCACCGGCTCGCCGCCCAGCGTGTTGCTCACGTGGATGGCGCCGGTCTTGTGCGCCGTGATTTCGTCGTTCACCGCGTCCGCGCCCACGAACTCCGCGATCAGCTCGCGCCCCGAGCCGGTGGTGCCCACGCCGCACACCTTCAGCCGCTTGCCCCAGATGCTCTCCACTTCCGCCAGCCCTTGCTGCACGGCCTCGATGGGACGCCCCGCCGTTCGCAGGTAAACATCGTGAATGACCGTGCCGGATTCATCGATCACCGCCACGTTGGTCGAAACCGACCCGATGTCGAGCCCCAGGTACGCCGGGATGGGATCACCGTTGGCCGGCGCCTCGTACACGCCCACGCGGTCGCGCAACTGCACCGCGTTCTCGGAGGAAAGCGGCTGCGTGTCCTGCACCTTCTCTTCGGAATCGTGCTGGCGCAACCGATGGATCTCCAGAATGGACCGCTTGCGCTGCTCCTCGGCCTCCAGAATGGCCGTGCCGATGGCCCCGCACCAGGCGTATTCCTCGGGCGTCAGCAGGTCGCCGTCGGCCAGTGAGAAGGCCTCGCGCAGCGCCCCGACGACGCCCGCATTTTGCGACACCGCGCCGATCAACGCTACCGGCGCCTCCACCGGCCGCCCTTTCACGATGGAGCTTTTGAAGTTGCGGGCCACGGCGTCGCACAGCCCGCGCAGGATCTCCGCCGGCGAGTAGCCTTTCTGCTGCGCGTGGATCATGTCGCTCTTGGCGAACACCGAGCAGCGCCCGGCGATCCGCGCCGCGCTCTTGGCCGTGCCGACGATCCCGCCGACTTCCTCCACCGAGTACTGCATGCGTAGCGCCTGCTGATCCAGGAACGACCCGGTACCGGCAGCGCACTCGCCCGACCGGTCGTAGTCCACGATGCTGCCGCCATCGAGGCGAATGTACTTCGAGCTTTCCCCGCCGATTTCGAACACCGTGCGCACCTGCGGGTAGACCGTCCCCATCATCCGCGCGATGGCTTTGAACTCATTTTCGAAGAACAGCCCCAGCACTTTGGCGATGGTGCGGCTGCCCGACCCGGTGACGCGTATGCCTTCCACCTGGGTCTCGGGGACGATTTCGTAGAACTCCTGCAACAGGTCGTAGGTGGATTGAATCGGGCTGCCGGCGATGCGCCGGTACTCGGAAAGGACCAGCGGACGCCCCCCCATCTCCGTCATGCGGAACTGCGTGTGCGTGGCGCAAAGGGCATCGAGGATCGCCCGGTCCCCCGGACGGCCCAACGCGGCCAGTTTGAGACTGATGGCCCCGATGTCCAGACCGATATTAATGCCCATTTCCATCCAGTTTGTAGCAGCGGCCGGCCAAATTCAAGCCAAGCAGACCTGAATGGTCTCTAAATGCAGCGACAGGCGATCTGCGAGGTGCCAACGGAACCACGCGGCGGCCAAGCCTCAGCCGGCCTTATGCGCCCTGAGCCATCGCCGGAGGGACGCCTGAGTTTCGCCAGAGCTCCGGCCCGCCAACAGGCTTTCCACGCTGATATCCTCGTCCAAGTCTGGCCAGTGGATCCCCACGCCGCCGCCAATGAGACGCCAATTGGCTCGCTCCGCCGGTGTGCCGTGCGCGAGACGTGGGAACCAGGCTAGCGGAACGGTAATTGTCCTGCCATCGACGAGATCGACGATCAGCGCCGCGTCGCTCGCAGTTACGCCCTGAGCAACTGCCTCCCTGAGTTCAATTCCCGAAGTACTCATGCCATATCCTCACCAAGAACGCCTCCAAGTAGAAAAAGAATCGGTATGGTCCGGATCGAAAAACCGTCGGCAGCACCTCCAGTGTACCTGGTCTACGGTCGCCTCAGCACGCCGCGGCAGGCCCATCAGTGACACCCCGTTGCCACGCGTGGGATAATGGGTGAAAGCTGAAGAGGCCCTTATGACTGTCAGGCTGGAAATCAAACCGGAAATCGAAGCATCCCTGAATGTCCAGGCCGCGGCGAAGGGTATCCCCCTCGACGTCTACCTCCAGGACGCGATCGAAGATCTCGCCCGAGCCCAGGCGGCCCCTGCCGCCAACCTGGAGGAGTTTCGAGCTACGCTCGACACGTTAGCGGAGATGGGGAAGAGTCTGCCCCATGTGCCCTCGGCCGCCTTTAGCCGTGAGAGCATTTACCAGGACCACAACTGAGGGTACGTGTGCCCTTCCTCGCCGACACAAATATCCTCTTGCGCCTCGCGGAGCCGTCCGGTCCCGATTACGCGATCGTTCGCACTGCCGTGGAAACACTACTGGCCCGTGGCGAGCACTTATGCTACGCGCCGCAGAATCTGGTCGAGTTCTGGAACGTATGTACCCGGCCAATCGAGAGGAACGGCTTTGGTTTGTCGATTGCCGAGACCGATGCGCGAGCCAAGCTAATCGAAGCCAGATTCAGGTTTCTGCCCGACAGCGAGCGCGTCCATGTTGGTGCACGGCGTTCCCAGCCTCCTCACGCTGAATGTGCGAGATTTCGCACGCTACGCCGGGATAAGGGCGGTACATCCAGGGATGGTTTCGGAGGCTGAATAGGCGGAATTATCGCCAGTCCCGGCCAGAAAAGAGCTCCCGGATTGAAGCATGTCTTGGCCGGCCATTTCACCACCTCCGAGGTTTACCCCTACAAATCGACTCGGCCTTGCCGCCGGCCAGGCACTCGACAACCTAATCCGGGAACTCGGTCTGGAGGTGGCCGCCTGAATTCTCAAGCGGGCCATCTCTTCACGGCTCCTCAGAGAGCGGTCCGCGCTACCGGACGGGGAACTCGTAGATGCTGATACTGATCGGTGGAATCGCCAGTCTGCCCGGCGCCTCGTTCAAAGCACTCTCCACGATGTCCACCACCAGCGGCTTTCCGGGCGTATTCGCGGCGGTCAGGTCCGCAGGCGCGATGCGCCATAACCGGCCCTGGTTCTGAACGGCCACGCCTTTGAGCGCGACGTCTATCTGCTCGGCGAACTCGGTCGGGTTGACAATCGCCAGGGTCAACGATTTCCGGTCGGCGGTCAGTGCCACCGCGGCATCCAGCGGGTACGTGTCGCTGCCCGAGGAGACCTTGCCCTTGTCCACTCCAACCGTGCCCTTCACATCGTGCTGCGGCGAATTTCCGGAAACGGCCAGCGGAATCGTCCCGAAATGTTGCCGGTACAATTTGAACATCAGCCCGATCGGCCGCACCGTCACATCGGTCTTGCTAATTGCGAGCAGCTCGGGTGCGCCCGTGTAGGCCGAAATGCCGAAGCGGATGGAATGCCGGAACATCTCCTGCATCGCCTGGGCGCAGGCCAGTGGCGAAAACATGGAATCCCGGGCGTCGCCGATCCTGCCGGAAACCCATTCATCGAGCGCCATGGGGATTCGATCCATCTTGAGAGCGGGGAATCGCCGCTGGTATTCGTCCCAAGCCTCGATCGAGGCGCGTACTGCGTTGGCCAGTTTCCGGGCTTGATTCACCAGGGGCTCGTCCACTTTCACGTAGTCCTGCTTTTCGGCGTCGAATGCCCGGTCCACCGTGCTGGGATAGATATGCTCGGCGATGGCATCCAGGTAATCCGCGGAGTGCGCCAGCAGCCCGCCGCTGAAGTCCGCCGGCCCGCCGAATCCAGTCACGTGCTTTCCGGTGATCATGAGCGCCGCGCGGCTCTGGCTGGCCTCCACGGGCGTCGCTCCCGAGGCCACAATCTTGATGCTCGGGTCCACCCGCCGCATGGCCTGAACCACCATGTTGTGCTTGATCGCGTATTGATCGAGAGCCATAAAACCCAGTTGCCAGGGACCGAACATCTCATTGCCGACGTTCCACCAGACCGCCTTGTAGGATTCCGGATGGCCGTTGGCGGCCCGCAGCTTGCCCATGGGAGTGCTCGCCCGACCGTTGACGTACTCCACCTCTTCCGCCGCCGAATGCGCGTCGCCGAAACCGGTATTCACGCAAATGTACGGGTCCATGCCGAGCAGCTTGTTGAGGTTCATGTAGTCGTCGATGCCCACGTCGTTCGGCTCCAGCGCGTGCCACGCGTACTCGTAGCGCGGAGGCCGTTTGTCAGGGTCGCCGATGCCATCCCGCCAGTCGTAGTCCGAGGTCATATTCCCGCCCGGCCAGCGAAACATGGTCGGCCCGATCTTCTTGAACTCCGCGATGATATCCGCGCGAAAGCCGTTCAGGTTGTCCGCCGGCATCAGCGACACGGCGCCGATGTGGAACGACCCCTTGCCGGTCCCCACGATCTCCAGCCGCGCATCGTCGCTGTCCGCCCCGGCCGTGAAGCTCAAGGGAAACTTCGCGTACTCTTTTCGAAGCGCTTGGATGGGGATGGTCTGCCGGTCGCCGGGGCCGGCCCCCCAGACCAGGGCGACCTTCACCTCGGCTCCGGGTTCCGCCGCCAGCACGGCGCGGCCGGTGTACTTCCTCCCTTTTCGAACCGCCATGCCCGCCTGCTGAATGCCGTGCGGCGTGGCGGCCTCCAGCTTGACCATGGGGCTGTGCTCGCCCACGTAGGCGCGCTCGCGGTCCATCTTGACGAACTCGTCCGGACCCACGGGCCTCCACCGGGCCACGAACCTCCTGCTATTGGGGGGCGTTTGTTCCTTGCTGGAATCCACCGGATAGAAAAACTTCCGGTCGCCGAGCATCTCCGACCACATGCCGCCCTCGTAACAGTTGCTCAACAGTTCCGTGAAAAACCCGTACATGTACTTGGTGATGGGCGCACCCGGCTTGCCCGCGTCCACCGTCATGGTCACTGACACTGGTTGTGCGCTCGCACTCAGCGCCAGGCCGCCGGCGATCGTCGCCGCCAGCACGCCTTTGATGAATCCCCGTACCCTCATCGGCTGCCTCATGTTGGTTCCTGTGCCAGTGTACACCCGCTGGTCTTCAGTGGTCGATTGCGCCCGCCGGGCCGGGCAACTACGCCGGAGGCGCACGCTACAGGTTCACACTGACCGCTTCTTCGAATATGTTGTGAGGCACCTGAATGCCGCTCACGCGCAGGCGCTCCAGAATCCTGGGCGAAACGCCGGTGGCCCGGAAACGTCCCTGCACCTTGCCCGCGTCAGTCACGCCCACGCGGTCGAAGGTGAAAATCTCCTGCATCTGCAATCTCTCGTCGCGCACGCCCAGCACCTCGGAAATGCTGACCATCTTGCGCGTGCCGTCTTGCAGGCGCGAAAGCTGCACCACCATCTTGATGGCGCTGGCGAGCTGTTGCAGAATCACCCGCGTGGGGATTTCCAGGTCGGCCATCATCACCATGGTCTCCAGGCGCGAAAAGGCGTCCCGCGGGCTGTTGGCGTGCACCGTGCTCATCGATCCCTCCACGCCCGTATTCATCGCTTGCAGCATGTCCAGCGCTTCGGCGCCGCGGCATTCACCCACAATGATGCGGTCCGGCCGCATGCGCAGCGCCGTCCGCAGCAACTGGCGCTGGTTGATGCCGCCTTCTTTGTTGAGGTTCGGCGGGCGCGTTTCGAACTTCACCACGTGCCGCTGCTGAAGCTGCAATTCCGCCGTGTCTTCGATGGTGATGATGCGTTCTTCCTCGGGAATGAAGCGGGAGAGGGCGTTCAGCATGGTGGTCTTGCCCGAGCCCGTGCCTCCCGAGATCAAAATGGTGGTCTTGGATTGCACGCAGGCCGCCAGGAATCGCAGCATGCCGGGCGTCAGCGTCTTGAACTGCAGCATCTCCTCCTGCGTGATCACGTGGCGGCCGAACCGGCGAATGCTCAGGCACGGCCCGTCCAGCGCCAGCGGAGGAATGATGGCGTTGACGCGCGAGCCGTCTTGCAGGCGCGCGTCGACAATCGGCTGCGCCTCGTCGATGCGCCGCCCCACCTGCGACACGATCTTCTCGATGATGTGCAGCAGGTGCGCATCGTCCTTGAACCGCACCGTGGTCTCCGACAGCTTTCCGTTGCGCTCGATGTAGACCTTGTTGTAGCGGTTCACCAGAATATCGGAAATGCTCGGCTCCTTGAGCAGCGTTTCGAGCGGCCCCAGCCCCAGCACCTCGTCCAGCACCTCCTCCACGATCTTGGTCTGCTCGGCCGTCGTCATGGGCACGCGCTCTTCGTCGAGCAGCCGCTCCACGACGCGGCCGATCTCCGCGCGCACGCGGTCTTTGGGGATGGAAGAAACGCGGTCCAGGTTGAGCACGCCGATCAGCTTGCGGTGAATCTGCGACTTCAGCTCGAAATAGCGGTCGGCGCTTCGCGCGGCCATGGCCGGAGCCGTTCCGCGCGTGGGCAAGGGGCGATTCGGTCCCACCTGGTCTCCCTGGATTTGCTCTTGGTGCGGTTGATGCGACTACAATTATATCCCGTGAACCTGGTCCTCGCCGATCTGGGCCGTGCTCCGTGGAATTCCCGCCCCTCTGTTATAATCGGTTCCGGGGAGGAGATTGTCTGTGTCTAATTCAACTACCCGCAGGTTTTTTCTCGGCGCGGTGACGGCCGCCGCCGCGACGCGCGTTTGGGGCGCCAACGATAAAATCAACGTGGCCATCATAGGACTTGGTGGCCGCGGCACCAGTCACTTGAACACCTACCCGCGCCTGCCGGACGCGCGTGTCGCCGGTCTCTGCGACATCGATCAGGCGGCCCGCGAGAGGGCCCAGGCAACCCTCCAGAAAATCACCAGCGGTGAGAAGGTCAAGGCAGTCGAGGACATGCGCGATCTGTTCGCCGACCCCGGCATCGACGCCGTTTCCATCGCCGCGCCCAACCACTGGCACGCCCTGGCCACCATCTGGGCGTGTCAGGCGGGCAAGGACGTCTACAGCGAAAAGCCGGCCTGCTACAACATCCATGAAGGCCTGCGCATGGCCCAGGTGGCCAATGAAACCAAGCGCATCGTGCAGATCGGTTCGCAGCACCGCAGCATGCCGTTCAAGATCCGGGCGATCGCGGCCATGCAGGGCGGACTCATTGGCAAGGTCTACATGGCCAAGGGGCTGTGCTTCAAGCGCCGCCGGTCGATCGGACACAAGCCGGACAGCGCGGTGCCGCCGGGCGTGAACTGGGACCTGTTCCTGGGGCCGGCGCCGCAGCGTCCCTTCAACGAATTGCGATTCAAGTACAACTGGCACTGGTTCTGGGACACCGGCAACGGCGATATCGGCAACCAGGGCGTGCATGAGATCGGCATCTGCCGGTGGGCGCTGGGCGACCCCGAGTGGCCCAAGAGCGCGTTCGCCAGTGGCGGCAAGTACGTCTATGACGACGATCAGGAGACGCCCAACACCCAGCTCGCCAGCTACGATTACGGCGGGCGAGAGATCCTGTTCGAGGTGCGCGGCATCCTGACCGGCGGCGAAGGCACACCTCTGCGCCCACGCGGTCGCGGTGGTCGCGCGGACACCCCCGCCAGCACCCCGATCAACGTCACCGTCGGCAATCTGTTTTACGGAAGCGAGGGCTGGGCGTCCATGGACGACGCGGGGTTCCAGGCCTACAAGGGCGAGAGCGGCGAGCTGGTCATGGAAGAGCACCCCGAGCGCGGTCCGGGAAGCGACGGCACCAGCCTGCACATGGAAAACTTCCTGGCGGCCTGCCGCTCGCGCAACGTCAAGGATCTGCGCGACCCCATTTCCAACGCGCAGTACAGCGCCGATCTGTGCCACCTGGCCAACATCAGCTACCGCACCGGCCACAAGCTCACTCTGGGGCCCGGCCCGCGCTTCACCGGCGACGCCGAAGCCGGCAAGCAGCTCACGCGGCCCTACCGCAAACCGTTTGTGGTGTGAGGCGGCGGCCTCCACTCACTGGCGGTCGTATACCGCTTTGTACTTCTCCGTGGTGCCCACCGCGCTGCCGGTCTCGGTCAGCATCTTGCCATCGGCCGAGCCGGTATAAGTGCTTTGGTAGGCGAGCCTTCCGCCGATGGTGATATCGGCGCTGAAGGAGTTGACTCCCGCCTTCTTGAAGACCACGCTGGTGTTCGGCGGCAGGTTCGGTCCGCTGCACGGATACGACTTCCCGTCGAGCTTGGCGTCGCACACCAGCTTCTGGTCGGGCATGTTGAATGACAATCCATCGCTGCCCGATGCGCTCAACTCAATCGTGCCCGGCGAACTCATCGTCAGCTTCTTGGTCTTCCATTTTCCGGCCAGGCCGGACGTGCCGGACACCCGCTGGTAGACCACCGAATCCTCAAACGGCGCACCCGCCGGCGAGGTCCCCTTGGACACCAGGCTCAGGCTCTTGCCATCCGCGGATACCTTGTAAGTATCCGTGCTGAGCACTTTGCCGCCCATCTTGTTAGTCACTTCCCACGCGCCGGCCTCGGTCGCCTTCCAGGACATCTTGCTGCCGAACACGCCGTCGTACTCCTTGCCGTCGGTCTTGAAGCTGTAGGTCTGCCCGTCCACGGTCATCTGCATTCCGCCGGACGGCGCTTGCGCGAAGGTTATGGTTGCGTCGCCGAAATCGCTCTTGGCGACGTTCATCTTCCACTTGCCAACATAGGAGCCATCGGCCGCCGCCAGCACGGCCGCCGCGGCCAGTCCGCACAATATCTTCGTAGTCATCGAATTCCCCCTCTCGGATAAGATTACAGCATTTCGGGCCGCTTGTCAGCCACTCCGAAGCGAATCGCACGTTTCTTTAGCCCGTCAGGGCGAAAGATTGTAGCCCATGGCGCAAGCCGTGGGACTGGTGAGCAACCGGACCGCGGTAGCCCCCGTAGGGGGCGGAAGATCGCTCTTTCGCCGGGGCTTGGTCGATTTCGCAATTCTCCCACGGCTTTTGTGTCGCACCCGAAACAGCCGTCCCACCCTGCTTGAAGCCCGTCTTAGCCGTAAGCCCCGCTCTACAGCATCCCCAGCGGCGCGTCGCGCTTGGGCGCGGGGAACGCCCGGTCGAGGGCGCCAATATCTTCGGCCGAAAGTGCCCAGCCCGCCCCGCCCGCATTCTCGCGCGTGTGCTCGGCCCGGCTGGCTTTCGGAATCGTAAAGACATCCGGCGAACGCGTCAGGAAGTTGAGGATGACCTGCCGCACCGTGCGCCGGTTGCGTTCCGCGACTTCCGCCAGCACCCGCCCGCCCGCGGAATCCGGTCGCGGGAGCGCTTCGTGTCCGAAGGGCGAGTAGCCCACCACCGCGATCTGCTGCTCCCGGCAGTAGGGGATCAGCCTGCGCTCGATGCCCCGTCCGCGCAAATGGTAGAGCACCTGGTTGGCAGCCAGCTTATGGTGGCGCAGCGCGGCTTGCGCGGCTTCGACTTGCGGGACGTCGAAGTTGCTGACTCCGGCGAATCGGATCTGGCCCTCATCGGCCAGGCGCTCCATGGCGCGCATGGTATCGCCCAGCGGACATCTGCCCGCCCAGTGCAGAAGGTAGAGGTCCAGGTGGTCCGTGCCAAGCCGCGCGAGGCTCCGCTCGCAAGCGCGCAGCGTCCCCTCGTAGCTGGCGTTGGAGGGCAGCACTTTGCTGACCAGAAACACCTCGTCGCGCCGCCCGGCGATAGCTTCGCCGGTAAGTTCCTCGGCGCGCCCGTTGCCATACATTTCGGCGGTGTCGATGTGCGTGAGCCCGAGGTCGATGCCCGCGCGCAGCGCCTCCACGCCGCGCCGCTCGCTCGCCCCGGAGCCTTCGATCATCCAGGTGCCTTGTCCGATGACCGGGACCTTCACGCCGGTCCAGCCGAATGCGCGTTCCGTCACGACGCCATTATCGCGCAGTGGTGCCTGACCATTCTGGGGAAGCCGGTCCCCGGCCCGGGTGCCCACGGCGCGGGCCATGTGGCGCAGGCACTCCTGCCTGCCGCGCCACGCCGGCGGCTGAGAAGTTATTCTTGCGCGGTCCCTAAGTCGAATCTGACCAGATTGTCTGGCCAGACTAGCGCCAGTCCTGGCTCGCCAATCGTGGGTTGCGGCGGAGCGGCAAAATCAGCAGCGCATCATGCAGATCCTGCCTCTCAGGTGCAGTGTGCGATCCGGTGCGCAGCCCTCCAGCCAGGCCCTCGGGGTGCGGCCCTCATCGCGCCGATGCCTGACGTCGCAGTGGTTACCTGTTTACCGGCACATCAAGTCCTGCATTGGCAATCCGCAAGTTGACTCCATACAGCCGATCGAGAATCAGCAGGCTTTCGTCCACCTTGACGTCCAGCTTGGGAATATAAGCGGAGTGAAAATTGAGTGTAGGATACCCCGAGCGCTGCGGTGCGGTCCTGCCTGCGGGCTGCAAGAGTAGCGGTCCGCCAGCATGGCAGCCGCACCCCCCCTGCTGCTCCGCAAAACGCCGGTCGCCGGGCTGCTGAAGGCGTCGCGCATCGCGCTTAGTACCTCCACGACAAATGGCAGTCGAGATTCCCGGTACGGTCCGTACCGCGAGGGCTGAGTTTCGGTGGCAGGATGCTGAAAACGGCCGAAAACATCCTGCCTTCGGCGGCCCAGCTAAGTCGATTTGACTAATACCAATTAGCAGTTGACAGGGCTGGTGTCTGAGCATACGATATCTTTGGCTATTAGTGTCTGATTCAATGTGACGTCGGCATGCTAGTGCCAACCGGCACGCGAGGCGTCCGGAAAGCGGTCAAGGAGGAGTCATGCAACTGCGCACTCGTTATCTGGCGCTGGTCGCTGTCCCTCTAGTTCTGGCCGTGCTGCCGGCCCAGGCGCAGACCAGCGGCTTCGTTCTCGCCGAAGGTCCCGGCAACCTGGTCGACGCTCTGATCGCCGCGGGCTACGGGAACCTCAACCTCTACCAAGCCCTAGTGGAGATCGACAATAACGCCAATCCCAGCGTCGCCGGCGTGCTCACGCCCTTCATGATCACGCTGACGGCTTGCCCCGTGAACAGCACGATCTTCACGGTCCCGCTTAGCAGCTACGCCGGGAGCGGAGTGGTGGTCTACGCGGACTGCACGGCGCAAGCCACCAGTCTCAACGCCAGCGGATTCAACGGGCTCGCCGGGACCACTACGGTGTCCGAGGCCATCGCAGGCGTCAATAAGCCCGCCGCAATCATCTCTTTGAGCCCGGCCTACGCGTTGGATCCGACACACAGCGTGTTCGGCATCCTCTACGCGCCG
>Ga0181521_10003337_pt1 | contig 18925 bp, 15 predicted proteins | sample PEATcosm2014_Bin_32_FD_119764 | JGI IMG/M metagenome (GOLD analysis project Ga0181521, IMG submission 119764) | Peatland microbial communities from MTU Mesocosm Facility, Houghton, MI, USA - PEATcosm2014_Bin02_60_metaG | ecosystem: Environmental > Terrestrial > Soil > Wetlands > Peat | place... | reverse complement strand
TTCGTCCGGAGCGCCCCACGCGCCCGCGGTCTGACCCGCGCGATTGAACCAGATCAGTTGCCTTTTGCCCCCGCCGCCGGTCCGCCAGGCGATCGTCCCGGAAGCCGCTACCGAGAAGGAGCCAGCCAGGCTGTTTTGATCGAGACCTACGCCCGGCGCCAGCGTGACCGGATCGCCGGTGAGCTGGCCGCGGCTCGCATCGAAACGCTGCGCCACGAGAACATTGCCCCGCACCCGCACCAGCCAGCCCGGCGCCAGATATTCACCCACCGATTCGTTTCCCGCCGCAATCGCGCTAATGCGGCGCGGCTCGCCGGCATTCAGCGAACCCAGCCAGAGGCCCGCGTCCGCGCCGTTGTTGGATGTAAACAGAAACTGCTTGCCGCCCGGGAGAAAGCGCGGCGTTCGATGGCCGGTTTGCCCCTTGCCAAGCCTGGTCACCGCGACCACCTGGCCGCCTGACGCCGGCACGCGGGACAGTGCGGCGGCGGCGCCCCGATTGAACAGGATCACGCCCTGCTCGCTCCACGCGCCCTGTGCGCTAAGAGTAGTTGCGACATCCGCCAGGCTCTGCGGTTGCCCGCCGCCGAGATCGATGCGCTTCAGCTTCAGGTCCGCGAAGAAGCCCAGCGAGCGGCTGTCGGGCGACCAGAAGGGACTCAATGCGCCTTCGGTTCCCGGCAGGGACTGCGCCGAGGTCGAGTCCAGCGACCGCACCCACAGCCGCGACACGCCTTCGCCCGTCGCGACGTACGCGATCTTCCGGCCGTCCGGTGAGAGCGCAAACGACGTGGGATTGTTGGTCGCCGGCGTGACGATGTCCACGCGGGTTTCGGGCGCGGTTACGGTTCCGGCGCGGAAGTAAAGGACGGAAACCGTCGCCGCGAGCAGCCCCAGCGCCGCGGCAGCGATCCACGGCAGACCAACGCGGCTGGTAGCCGCATGTCCAAGAGGCTCCATCGCCAGACCAAGGTTGTATTTCAGATCGCGCGCCGTCTGGAAACGCTCATCCGGATCCTTCATCAGGCATTTTCTGATTACGCGATCCAGCGGAGGTGCCGTCGCCAGCGGTTCCGGCTCGCGCTCCATGATCGCCGCGATCACGCTCGCCGTGGTCGATCCGGAGAACGCCTTCTTGCCGCTCAGCATTTCGTAAAGCACGCAGCCAAACGCAAAAATATCGCTCCGCGCATCCGCTTCTTTGCCATTCAACTGCTCCGGCGACATGTACTGCAGCGTCCCGGTGATATTGCCTTCCTTCGTCAGCGCCGCACCGGTCACGTCGTCCGGGCCGAGTTCGCGAGTGTTCCGCTTCGCCAGACCGAAGTCCAGCAGTTTGACGACGCTCTTCGCCGTCACCATCACATTCGCCGGCTTCAGGTCGCGATGCGTGAAGCCTTTCCGGTGCGCTGCGTCGAGCGCATCCAGAATCTGACCCGCGTACCCAACCGCTTTCTCAACCGCCAACGGACCGGAAAGCTGCACACCGTCAATGAACTCCATTACGATGTAGTTCGGACCGACATCGTAAATCTGACAGATATTGTTGTGACTGAACGCCGCCATCGCCCGCGCTTCCTGCTTAAAGCGCGCCGTGAACTCGGCTTTCGAAACCTTCAGGGCAACGTCGCGGTCGAGTTCGGTGTCCCGCGCTTTCCACACCTCTCCCATCCCGCCGGAGCCCAGCTTCGAGATGAGCTGATATCGGTCGCCGAGTTTGTCGCCGGGCGTGAAGTCCATGTTGGCCGCCGGGGGCTTCAATTAATGTATCTGAAAGAGGTCGCCGGTGGGGTGAGACGGTGCGCTCAGCGGATGAGGGAACGGGTAACCGGCTACTCGTCAATTATCCAGGCCCGCGAGGTCAGGAAGCCGCAAACCGAGGAGAGTCCCCACGCTAAACTGAAAAGACCCCATGATCCAGACCGAGATCCCCGAGGGTCTTACCTTCGACGACGTGCTGCTGGTACCGGCGCGCAGTGAAGTACTGCCCGCCGAAGCGGATACCCGGACCCGGCTCACGCGCGCTATTCCGCTGAACATCCCCATCGTCAGCTCCGCCATGGACACGGTCACCGAATCGCATCTCGCCATTGCGCTGGCGCAGCAGGGCGGTATCGGATTCATCCATCGCAACATGTCCATCGACCGCCAGGTTGAAGAAGTCGATCGCGTCAAACGCAGCGAAAGCGGCATGATCGTCGACCCCATCACCATCGGACCCGAAGAAAAAATCTCGGACGCGCTGGCGCTTATGGAACGCTATCGCATCTCGGGCGTTCCCGTCACGCGCGATGGCAAGCTCGTCGGCATCCTGACCAACCGCGATCTGCGCTTCGAATCGCGCTTCTATCTGCCCGTCGGGGACGTGATGACGAAGGACAACCTCATTACGGTTTCCGTCGGCACCACGCTTGAGGAAGCCGAACAGATCCTCCACCGCCATCGCGTCGAAAAACTTCTCGTGGTCGACGACCAGTACAACCTCAAGGGCCTGATCACGGTCAAGGACATCCAGAAGAAACTCAAATATCCCAACGCAGCCAAGGACGATCAGGGACGCCTGCGCGTCGGCGCAGCTATTGGCGCGACGGGAGATTTTCTCGAGCGCGCCCAGGAACTCGTCGAGCGCAAGGTCGACGTGATCGCCATCGACACCGCCCATGCCCACAGCATTCGCGTCATCGAAGCCGCCAAAACCATCAAGAGAAAACTGCCCGGCGTGCAGCTGATCGTCGGCAATGTCGGCACGCATGAAGCCGCCTGCGAACTGATCGCGCTCGGCGTGGACGGCATCAAAGTGGGCATCGGACCCGGCTCGATCTGCACCACGCGCATCGTCTCCGGCGCCGGCGTTCCGCAGCTTACGGCGGTCTCCTCGTGCAGCCAGGCCGCGCGCGATGCGGGCATTCCGCTCATCGCCGACGGCGGTGTGAAGTATTCCGGCGATATCACCAAAGCGCTGGCGGCGGGGGCGGACTGCGTCATGATCGGCAGCCTGCTTGCCGGAACCGACGAGAGTCCCGGCGAAACGATCCTCTATCAGGGCCGGACGTTCAAGACTTATCGGGGCATGGGCTCGCTGGGCGCCATGTCGAGCGGAAGCACCGACCGTTACGCGCTCGATCCCAACCAGAAACTCGTGCCCGAAGGCATCGAAGGCCGCGTCGCTTCCAAAGGTCCGCTGGCCGATCTGGTGTATCAACTGGTGGGCGGCGTTAAGGCCGGCATGGGCTATTGCGGCTGCCGCACCATCCCGCAGATGCAGCGCGAAGCCCGCTTCATTCGCGTCTCGCCCGCAGGCCTGCGCGAGAGCCACGTGCACGACGTCATCATCACCAAAGAAGCGCCGAATTACCGCATCGAGTAGCGGAGTCGTATACTGCGGCATCGTCCGCTCCGTCACGGTCGCGTTTCGGTAAGAGGCAACGGTGTACGGAAACGCGGCGCGTTATAATTGACATTCCCCATGGATGAAAAAGAACGCGCCCGCGCCCTCGAACAGACGCTTGGCCAGATCGAGAAACAGTTCGGCAAAGGCTCGATTCTGCGCCTCGGAAACAAGGACACCATCGTCCCGGTCTCGGTCATCTCGACCGGCTCCATTGCGCTCGACGCCGCGCTCGGCACGGGCGGATTTCCCCGCGGACGCGTCTGCGAAATCTATGGCCCTGAATCCTCCGGCAAGACGACCATCGCACTGCAGGTCATCGCCGAAGCGCAAAAGAAAGGCGGCATGGCCGCATTCATCGACGTGGAACACGCGCTCGATCCGGCCTACGCGCGCAAGCTCGGCGTCGATGTGGACAATCTGCTGGTCTCGCAGCCCGATTACGGCGAGCAGGCCCTCGAAATCACCGGCGCGCTGATCGCTTCCGGATCCATCGACGTGCTGGTGGTCGACTCCGTTGCGGCCTTGGTGCCGAAAGCCGAGCTCGACGGCGAAATGGGCGATTCGCACATGGGCCTGCAGGCGCGTTTGATGTCGCAGGCGCTGCGCAAGCTGACCGGCGTGGTCTCGAAATCCAAAACCTGTCTCATCTTCATCAACCAGATCCGTGAAAAAATCGGCGTGATGTTCGGCAATCCGGAAACCACGACCGGCGGCCGCGCGCTGAAGTTCTACGCCTCGGTGCGCGTCGACATTCGCCGCATCGCCGCGATCAAGGATGGCGAAAGCGTGGTGGGCAACCGCACCAAGGTCAAAGTAGTGAAGAACAAACTCGCCGCGCCTTTCCGCGAGGCAGAATTCGACATCGTTTACGGCGAAGGCATTTCACGCGAAGGCGAGATGATCGATCTCGGCGTCCTGCACAACGTCATCGAGAAGAGCGGCTCCTGGTTCAGTTACAAAGGAGAGCGCATCGGCCAGGGCCGCGAAAACGCCCGGCAGTTCCTCAAGGACAACGCCGACATCCGCCAGAATATCGACACGGAATTGCGCAAGGCGCTCGGGTTGATCCGGACGGAACCGGTCAACGGGCCGGTGGCCGCACCCGTGCCGGGCCCGAAGTCTGTGCCTGCTGCCGCTGCGCCGCGAGGCCGTTAATCACCGATTCCACCTGCGGCTCGGGCAACGTCAGCGCCAGGTTCAGGGTCGCGTTCGTCACGCTCACCTGCAGGCTCTGCAGCAACTGGTTCACTGCGGCGTTGTTTGCACTGGCCGCGACCAGCAACTGCATCACGCTGGCCAGCGCCGCCGCGTTCTGAGGACTGTTGGCAACGGCCTGCCCTGTCACCTGCACGTTCGCGCCGAACGCTAAGCCGCCCTCGAACGACTGGACAGCCTGGAGCGCCTGTACCTTCTTACCTGGCACGCCCGCTGAACTCGCGATCCAAGCATCGTTGTTCGTGCTGAGCGTATTGACTTCGGCGGCGAGCGCGGGGTCGATGGAGTTCGCGCCGCTGTTTCGATCCAGCGCCGCTTTGACGTCCGCCAAATCTCCCGCCACCGCGATGGAGCTGCCGATGAAGGCAACCGAGTGCGCGACCTTCGCCTTTGGGTTCGTGTCTGCGATCAGCCTGTCCCCGTCGTAAGTCAGGACTGCGAGGTTTTGATGGTTGGCCGCGGCCGCAACGATCTGGTCGACGTTGAAGGTTCCGCGCGCCAGCGCAAGCCCTCCGGGATTGGATGGATCGGCAGCGCTGGCAAACAGCAGTTCCGTTAGATCGGTTCGCGGATCGAAGCCAGTCGCCGTGATAAAGGCCGGTATGGGCTGAGCCGCAATACGCGCCAGAACGAACTGTCCGAACAGGCTGTTCTTTGCGCTGGTGACATTGACGCCCGCGAGCACTTTGGCGTTGGGCATCACGAGGATCATCAGCTGAGGGTCCGCCGCGAACGCCGTCGCGCCCCACAAACAAAGGCCCTGCCAGAATTGCAGTTTGCCGCATAAAGTAACCTCCCTTGATGCTAACAGGCTCCCGTAACAACCGCTCCCTCACGGTCACGGCTCAGTAACAGGAACGCAGGGAGTGCGCGCCGGGTTCAGTCTTTTCTGTCGATTCTGAAATCGTCGAAGTAGGCGATTGTGCCGGCCCGGGTCCAGAGACCGGTTTTGCCCGGGACGGAAATCGATTCGTCCATGGCATCGAACAACCGGCGATTGCCGAATTCGACGCGGATATTCGGGCCGCGATACGTCACCTTCGCGATGTACCACTGGCCCGCGTGAAGATCGTGCCCCATCATCTGGATCGGGTGCGCCTTGCCGTTCTGTATGTGGATCAGGGCAATGTTCTTCTCGTTCACACTGAAGTGCAGCAGGTAGTAATCGTTGGGATCCTGATAGCGAAACACAATGCCGGCCGTCTGGATCCTCCCAGGGCGGGGGTCGATTTTAAATTTCACGCTGAGATCGCCGTCGCGGCAAATCACCCGATCGAAAATAGCCAGCGGAAACGCGTCTTCGCCGGGCGCAGACGAGAGCTGAGCGAATACATTGCGATGGCTGGGAGCGGTCCGGTCGTTCATGATGACCCAGCGAGGGGGCTCGCCCGGATGGGTTTCCGTCGCGGTCCAGTAAGGAGGCAGGGCCCCCGGCTTCGCTCCGTCGAAATCGATGTTGTTGCTGCCGAGGCCGCCGAAGAAACCCAGTACGCTCAAAAGTGTGGCAGCGAGGTACATTCCACCTTCAGTATAGACAGTATAGAAAACGCATTGTGCCGGATCATACGGTTATTTGAGAGGACGAAGGCTTTCGGCGGGAATCTCGATCCACCAGCCGCCGCGTTTTCCGTCGTCTTCGAGCGAGCGCCAGACGTCGCGCGGCACATCCGCGATGAGGCGTTCGTCGAATTCAGCGCGTACCCATTGCGGCCGCTCGACGGTTCGACGGAGAGTGACTTTGATGCGATTGTCGCCGGGACGCGTTGCAATCCGCAGATCCTCGGCGCGCGCGCAGACCGTGACTTTGTCGCCCTTGAAACACCCGGGCAGGTAAGGGCCGGCAATCTCGTCGCCGAGCAGAAGCAACCGGCTGGTCTGGCGGCCGGGATCGAGCGAAAGCACTTCGGCTTCGCAGATATTGAAGCCGCCGAGAAGACGCGCAACGGCGGCCGTGCCGGGATTGCGCAGCAAATCGAGGGGCGCACCGCGATGAACGATGCGTCCGGCATCGTAGATCAGCACGCGCTCGGCGAGGGCGAAGCATTCCTCCAGATCGTGCGTGACGAGAATAATGGGGACGGAAAGACTGCCGCGCAGACTCTGAATCAGCTCGTGGAGATCGGCGCGCAGCGCGGCGTCGAGGCCGCGGGCAGGCTCGTCGAGAAGCACGACGCGCGGTTCGGCGATGAGAGCGCGGGCGATCGAGCCGCGCTGCTTCTGGCCGCCGGAAAGCTCGTGCGGATACCGGCCCGCCATAGCGGCGAGCTTGAAACGTTCGAGCTGCTCGGCGATGCGCCGGTGGCGTTCGAGGCGCGGCAGGGCATGCGCGGCGAAGGCGAGGTTTTCGCGCAGCGTCATGTGGGGAAAGAGCGCATAGTTCTGGAAGACATAGCCGCAGCCGCGGCGCTGTGGACGCAGATTCACGCCCGATTCGGCGTCAAACAGGATGCGGTCGTCGAGCAGGATGCGTCCGGAATCGGGCGTCACGAAGCCAGCGATCGCGTCGAGCGTGAGCGTCTTGCCCGATCCGCTGGGTCCGTAGAGCACGGTCACGCCTGGGCGCGCCTCGAATTCGATATCGAGCTGAAAGCCCGCCGATTCGGGTCCGGGAGCGAAGCGCTTGACGATGGCGGCGCGAATCATGCAGGCGCGCCGGAGCGGCGCCGCTCCAGGCGATTGGCGAGAAAAACGATGGCGGCGGTGAGGATGGAGATGACGATCACCAGCGTGCGCGCCAGCAGCGTGTTCCCGGATTCAACGGCGTCATAGATCGCGATCGCGGCGGTTTGCGTGCGGCCCGGGATGTCGCCGGCAATCATCAGGGTGGCGCCGAAATCGCCCAGCGAACGCGCGAACGCGAGAGCGGTGGCGGCGGCCACGGGACGGCGCGCGAGCGGGATACTGACGCGCCAAAAGAGCCGCCATTCCGATGCCCCGAGACTGCGGGCGGCGCGCTCGTAGGCGCGGTCGACATTTTCGAGCGCGGCGCGCGACGACTTTACGAGGAGCGGGATCGCATGCAGCGTGGAGGCAATCACCGCGGCCTTCCAGGTAAAGACCAGCGGTGAACCGGTGACTGCTTCCCAAGCGCGTCCGAACCACGTGGGGCGGCCGATCACCACCAGCAAGTAATAGCCGAGCACCGTGGGAGGCAGCGCGAGGGGGAGAGTGGTGAGCGCATCGAGGAGGTCTTTGCCCGCGAACTGTTTGTTGGCGAGCAGCCAGGCGAGCCAGATACCGAGCAGCAGAGAGAGCGCCGTGGCGGCGGTGGCCACTTCGAGACTCAGCCAGAGCGGGAACCAGTCGATCGCCATTGGAAGCGGTTTTCCATTGTGGCATAAAGGGAGATGTGACCGAATGGAGATCGGGCATCGGTAAAGCGATGCGGCTCGAAGAGGGCGATATCACGCTGGTGGAAGCGGACGCGATCGTGAACGCGGCGAATTCGCGCCTGGCGGGTGGCGGCGGCGTGGACGGGGCCATTCATCGCGCCGCCGGGCCAAGCGTGATGGCTGAACTGAACGAGATTCGCGCGAAGATCGGGCACTGTCCCGCAGGCCAGGCGGTCGCGACCAAAGCCGGGCGGCTGCGCGCATTGTACATCTTTCACGCCGTGGGTCCCGTATACCGGGGAGGCGGCGAAGGAGAGGCCGAGCAACTCGCTTCGTGCTATCGGGAATGCCTGCGCATGGCCGCGGAGCGCGATCTGAAGTCCATCGCGTTTCCCGCGATCAGCACGGGCATCTACGGCTATCCGCTGGACGAAGCGGCGCCAATCGCTGTGCGGGAGATCCGGGAGTTTCTGGAACAGCCGGGTCCGGTGAATGACGTACGCGTGGTCCTTTTCGGCAAAGAAGCGCTGCGGGCTTTTGAGCGCTGTTAACATCTGAGGGGCATCATCCGCTCTCTCACGGTCGCGGTTCGGTAACGGGCTGTTAAGATTGCCTTTTCGCATGATCCGGTTCACAACACCCGACCTGACCGCACTCGACAGCAGCATCATCGGAGTTATTGCGGAAGGTGGAGGCGCGCTGGATGCGCCGGGCGTAACGAAGCTGCGGCCGGGCGATGCGCTTCCGGAGCGGCCGGGAAACGTCATCCTCGACCATGCACTGGCGCAATGCGATGCGATCGTAAAGGCACGGGCCTTAGCGCGTCTGGTGCAGCTTCGCCGCGCGGGAGCGACGATCATTATGATCTCGCATGACGAGGCGCTGCTCGAGAGCTGCGCGGACGAGATCTGGTGGATTCGCGGGACGCAGCTCATCGCGCGCGGCGACGCCGCCGATGTGCTGCCGCGTTACCGGCGTCATGTGGCTGAGGCGCTGCGGGCCGCGGGTGAGAACGAATCAGCGCGACTCGCTCCCACGATGCGGAAGGGCGACGGCCGCGCGGAGCTGGAGACGGTCGAGCTGCTCGGCGAGCAGGGCGCGCCCGCGACGGTGTGGCGGAGTGGTGAAGCGGTTTCGATTCGCGTGACCGTACGTTTTGCGAACGCGGTGGACGATCCGGTGGTTGGCATTATGATCCGGAATCGCATCGGGTTAAATGTTTACGGCACGAACACGGAACTCGAACACTTGCGGCTGGGGCCGGTGAATGCGGGCGATAAGCTGCGCATCACTTACCGCTTCCGCTGCGATCTTTGTCCGGGCGAGTATACGGTGACGGCCGCATCGCACGATCCCGACGGGGTGTGGCACGACTGGATGGAAGACGCCGTCGCTGTGTCCGTGACGGACACCCGTTATACGGCCGGCGTGGCGAACCTGAAAGCGCTGGTGGAGAGCGACGTGCTGCGGTATGGTCCTAGTCCTTCTGGATCATGACCTCGGTTGACTTGACCACCACACGGACAGAATCGCCTTTTTTCAAGCCCAGTTCCTCCGCGCTGGTGCGCGTGATGACGCTCTCGATGATGTTGTCACCTACTTTTACGGTGACGTGAGCCATGATGCTGCCGAGCCGGATATCTTCCACGATGCCGGGGAGCTGATTCCTCGCCGAAAGTGCCATAATTTCAAATCCTTTCGCATAGAAATCATAGCAGTGGCCTGCCGGCACGCGGAGGTTTTGCGCCGCATAAAAGACAATGTCGTGATAATATTACACAGATCATGAAATCATTCGTTTGTGCCTTCGCCCTGTTTGCCCTGGCCAGCGCCGGCACCCTTATGGCGCAGCAGGATTCGACCGTGCAGTGGAAGACCTCTCTTCAGGATCTGGAGCAGCGCCTGGCCAGTTTGCCCTCGGAAGGCGCGCCAGTGGAGGCGTGGCGCACGGATGCGGAAGCGCTGCGTTCCTCCCTCGCCTCATTCGCCGACTCCAGTCCGGCCTTAAAGATTCAGGTGCCGGACGCTTTACCGACGTCACCGGATCATCAGGCCCTGACTAAGCAACTGGACGCCCTGAACGCCGCTGTGAACCAGGTAATTCAGCAGACTCCGGGCACGCCATTCAATCTTGGCCAGGTGGCAGTCACGGTAACAGCTACGGCCGCGGAATCGTCGCCGGTGACCGTCGGGATCGATCAGAGCCAGATCGCCAACCTTAATCTGACGAACGCCGCGCAGGCGCTTGATTATCTGCCCGGCGTCTCGATTCAGCACCTTTCAGCCAACCGGAACGAGGCGGGAATCATGGTCCGCGGCTTCAGTTCGCGCGGGCAGGTTCCTCTGTATATCGACGGCATTCCGATCTCGGTACCCTACGACGGCTATGTCGATTTCAATATGTACCTGACCAGCGGCATCGGCGAAATCCAGGTCGCCAGAGGCTACTCCTCACCGCTTCTGGGGCCGAACGCCCTGGGTGGGTCGATCAACATGGTTACCCAGGAGCCGGTAAAGAAGTTCGATGCGGATGCCCTCATTGGCACCGGCTCCGGAGATATGCTGCTTTCATCGCTTCGTCTCGGCTCGCGCTGGAGTAATTTCTTTTATCAGGGATCCATCGACTGGCGCCAACTCAGCTACATTCCGCTCTCCGGCAACTTCCCTGTTTACCAGTACACCGGTTTGCCGAACATCGTGATGACCGATCACCTGAACGATTCCTGGTCGCGGCAGGAGAGATTCTCGGGCCGCGTCGGCTGGACGCCCAAAGAAGGGGACGAATACGTGCTGAGTTACAGCAACCTGAAAGGGCAGAAGGGATCTCCGCTCTATCAGGGTCCGGACACCGCGGCAACCTTTAGAAACTTCTGGGACTGGCCGTACTGGAATACCGATAACTATTACTTCAATTCCAATACTCAGCTCGGCGACCGCAGCTCGATCAAGTTCCGCGGATTCTACACACAGTTTCAGAACGATATCGACATGTACTCGAATGACACATACAGCGTTATGAACACCAAGAGCGCCGAGCACAGTATGTACAACGAGCACAACGATGGATTCTCCACTGAATTCACAACCCGCAAGCTTCCCCGCAACGTATTCAGTGCTTCGTTTTTCCTCAAAGACGACACGCATACTGAACACGGCATCTATCCGGGGATCGCGCCATTTCCGCTGATTGAGCCGACCTTGCGCGACGCCGACATTCAGACGTCGATCGGGCTCCAGGACGTGATCAGGATCTCCTCCCGCCTCACCGCCGCCGTTGGTTTCAGCGCGGATCACTTCGACGGTCTGCAGGGACAGGCATACAATACTGCCATGACGGGACTGGTGCCGTTCACCTGCGTCGCGTCACCGACGAATACGTCATTTCCCGGATGTACCGCTCACGTCTGGAACTTCAATCCACAGACGGCGGTATCGTATAAGGTCATCGAGTCAGGCACCCTGTTCATGACATTCGCCGACCGGGGCCGCTTCCCGATGCTCAAGGATATTTATTCCGCCAGTCTCGGAGCGGGTTTGCCGAATCCCAATCTTCTGCCCGAGCACAGCCTGAACTGGAATCTTGGCTACAGGCAGGTCATTGGGAGCAAAACGGTGGCGCAGATCGTGCTCTTCCGCAGCGACCTTCACAATGCGATTGAATCGGTTTACGTGACAGACCCAGGCGGCACGAATCCCGCCACAGAGTACTGCCCGAACAGCAAAATTATCGGCTTCTGCAGCGAGATGGCCAACATTGGCAAGGAGGTCCACGAAGGACTCGAATTTGAGGTGCGCAGCACGCCCTTGCCGCGCCTGACGCTGAATGCCAGCTACAGTTTTCTCAATCGCGACATTACTTACGATTTTGGCTCTCTTGCCACCGTGAGTGCGGTAAATACCAGCATCACCATTCTGCCAACACTGCCAAGGAACAAATTCACTGGAACCGGCTCCTTCCGCTTTCCTCACCAGATCCTGGCGATTCTCAACGAGAGCTACGAGAGCGGCCTGACCCTGCAGGACACCACCTATGCTTCCACGTCGCCACTCTTCCTGCCTTACTCGGAGTCTTATGCGACCACGGACCTTTTCGCGGTGGTCCCGGTCCGTGCAGGGTTAACCGTCGAGGCAGGCATCAAAAACCTGCTTGACCGGAATTATTACTTCACAGCCGGTTATCCTGAAGAAGGCCGCAACTGGTTCATGAATGTGCGGTATAAATTTTAGGAGCAGCGATTTCTATGTCTCGACGCCTCTCGTTTCTCCGGTTTTCGATTCTGGCCGCAATCGGGGTCGGCCTTGTATTCGCTCAGGCACCGCAGCCGCAAGGCGGTTCGACAACGCTGGTGGTAAGCGGCGACATCGCCACGCCCCTCATGCTCAAGGCGGAAGATCTCGCGACGATGCCGCGGGAGAAGGTTTCTATCCCGGATCAGGACGGGACTGTTGTCGAATACGATGGCGTTCCATTGATCGAGATTCTGAAGCGCGCCGGCGCTCCTGTAGGAAACCAACTGCGCGGGAAGGCTCTCGCCACTTACATCCTCGCCAGGGCGCATGACGGATACGAAGTCGTGTTTACACTTGGCGAACTGGACGCGTCATTCGGCAATGAAAAGATCCTGGTGGCCGACAAGCGCGACGGAAAACCGCTGTTTGGATATCAAGGCCCCTTCCGGCTGGTCTGTCCTGGCGACAAGGCGGGCGCGCGCTCCGTGCGCATGCTGGAAACCCTCGAAATCGTACGGCTACAAAAATAAGTCGATGCGAACAGGGCTGATTTCCGCACTTCTGCTGATCGCAGTCGCCAGCCAGTGGGCGGATTCTGCTGAACCGGATAAGAACGGCGATTATCAGTGGAACTTACCAAAAGGATTTCCCAAGCCGTATGTGCCCGCCGATAATCCAATGACGGCCGCTAAGGTCGAACTGGGCAAATATCTCTTCTATGACACTCGAATGTCGGTCAACGGAAAGGCCTCCTGCGCGACCTGCCACAAGCAGGAACTCGCCTTCACCGATGGCCGCGCGGTTGGTCTGGGCGCTACGGGTGAATCGCACTCGCGCGGCGCGATGAGCCTGGTGAATGTAGCCTGGAACGCCGCACTCACCTGGAGCAATCCGGAGATGAAGAATCTGGAGAAACAGGCGCTGGTGCCGATGTTCGGTGACCATCCCGTTGAACTCGGCTTGCGTGAGGGCGATGGCTTTCTGCCGATGCTGCGGGCCGACACGAAATACCGAGCCTTGTTTGAACGCGCCTTCCCGGAAGACGCCGACCGATTTACGATCGTCAATGTCACGCGGGCGATTGCCAGCTTCGAAAGGAGCATCGTCTCCGCTCGTTCGCCCTACGATCGTTATCACTACGACAGGGACGACAGCGCGATTTCCAATTCCGCGAAGCGCGGGGAGATTCTGTTTTTTGACCAGCGCCTCTCTTGTTTTCGCTGTCACGGCGGATTCAATTTCACCGATTCGACGGTCTCCGAACGGAACTCGGAGCGCCAAATCGAGTTTCACAATACGGGTCTTTACAACCTTCCGGGTTTGCTTTCCTACCCGGCACCGAACGTCGGAATTTACGAATTCACAAAGACGCCCGCGGACATAGGAAAGTTTAAGGCCCCCACCCTGCGAAACATCGCGCTCACAGCGCCGTACATGCACGACGGGAGTATTACAACGCTCGAAGGAGTGCTCGATCATTACGCAGCCGGCGGCAGGGGCCACGACAATCCGAACAAGGATCCGCTGATTGGCGGTTTCGTGCTTTCTCAGCAGGATCGCGACGACCTGATCGCGTTTCTGAAGTCGCTGACCGACCAGATGGTCATCCGCGATCCCCGGTTCGCTAACCCGTGGCCGCAGACTAACTGACGCGTCGCCGGGCTTGGTATCATCGCAATTCCATCGACAAATTGCGCCTCCTTTACTCCTTCACCATCTGCTGCAGTTCGGTTCTGCTGTTTTCGGTACAGCCCATCATGGCCAAAGCGCTGCTGCCGAGGTTCGGTGGCTCCGCAGGCGTCTGGGTCACCTGCATGCTGTTTTTCCAGGTCATGCTTCTGATGGGGTATCTGTACTCGTACGGAATCACCAGCTACCTCGGGCGCAGGATACAAAGCGCAGTCCACGCGGCACTGTTGATCTTCAGCCTCCTGTCGCTTTCATTGAGGCCACGTATACAATTGCCGGGAACCGGGAATCCCGTGCTGTCGATTCTCGGGGTTTTGCTGGTCTCGGTCGGATTGCCATACTTTCTCTTGTCCGCGACCACTCCTTTGCTGCAATCATGGTTTGCCAAATCGACTGAAGCTGCGTTCCCCTACCGGCTGTTTGCACTGTCGAACGCCGCGTCACTGCTCGTGCTGCTGGCTTACCCGGTGGCGATCGAACCTCTGCTGACGCAAAGCACGCAATTGCGTTGTTGGTCTGTGGGGTACGCCGTGCTGGTGGCGCTGGCCTGCGCGACGGCCGTCAGCCATGGGTATGGAAATCCGGTTAAGACAAGGGCGGAGACCGCCGCAGCGGCGAATCATCCGCTGCTTTGGATTGGTCTGGCGGCCTGCGCTTCGACGTTGTGGCTGGCGGTGGCCAACCACCTGAGTCAGGAGGTCGCGCCAGTTCCTTTTCTCTGGGTGCTGCCGCTGAGCATCTATCTGCTCAGTTTCATCCTGTGCTTCGAAGGAGATGGTTGGTACCGTCCGGCGCTGTTTCGCTGGCTGCTTCCCGCGGCCTGGATCGGGGCGGCTTTCCGGATCGCGGGCAGGGGTCCGGCAGGCCTGCAATGGGAGGTTGGGATCTTTTCGCTGGCGCTGTTCATCTGGTGCATGTTCTGTCACGGCGAGATCGCGCGCACGAAACCAGACAATCCTGGAGGAGTTACTTTTTTCTACCTGATGATTGCTCTGGGCGGCGCAATAGGCGCAGTGTTTGTGGGAGTCGCGGCACCCAACTTACTCAGCACTTACCTGGAACTGCCGATCGGGATCACGGCGTCCGCCCTGCTGGCGCTGCGCTTGCTCTACGGGATGACGTCGCCGTGGCGGCTTGCACGTCTGGGCGCCGTCGCTCTGGCGGCTTTCGTTATAGCGACGCGATTTCAGGCTGGATACGGAGACGTGGTTCATCTGCGTAATTTTTATGGAGCACTGCAGGTGAGCGATGCAGGCGTGGGTGAGAGTGCCGTGCGGACCTTGTATAACGGAAGGACACTGCATGGCGTCGAGTTCCTGACGCCCGACCGGAATCGCCTTCCGACCGCATACTACGGCCCGGAATCGGGCGCTGGCCGAGTGTTGCTTGCGCCCGGAAAAAGCGATCGCCGGGTGGGGATGGTTGGGCTCGGCGCAGGTACATTGGCAGCATATGGACGGCGCGGAGACGTATTCCGGTTTTACGAAATCAATCCCGCAGTGATTACTGTTGCGTCGCGCTATTTTCACTTTCTGAGTACGTCGGAGGCGCGGACAGAGGTTGTGGCGGGCGATGGCCGGCTGGCGCTCGAACGGGAACCGCCAAACAGTTTCGACATCCTCGTGCTGGATGCGTTTGCGGACGATTCTATTCCCGTACACTTGCTGACGAGAGAGGCGTTTGTCACTTACTTTGGCTTACTAAGGAGCGACGGCGTACTGGCGATTCATCTGACGAATCGGTATCTGGAGCTGGGGCCGGCCGTGGAAGCTGCCGCCGGAGCTCTCGGGAAAGGCGTAGTGGAGGCGCACAATCCGGCCGATCCGGAACGGCAAGTCCTCGCGGCCGACTGGGCGCTTGTGTCGGGTCAGGTTGATGCACTGAAGGAGTTCGGAGAGCTGAAAAGCGAATTGAAGAAGACCCGGCTGTGGACCGACGATTACAGCAATCTATTTCAGGCGCTGAAGTAAGTGTAGAATCCATTCATGGCCAATCGTCTTCTCTTTATTGTTTGCGCGGCGGCGATTTGTGCGTTACCGGTATCTTCCCAGACGCCGGACACACGGATCAATCCGGCGGTGAAACAGATCGTCGATGGGATCTCAGAGCAGCGCATGGCGGCGACGCTCAGAAAACTGGAAAGCTTTGGAACGCGATATGTGCTCTCGGCGCAGGACGATCCCGCACAGGGCATCGGCGCGGCGAAGCGATGGATTCACGAAGAATTGAAAAGCTACAGCCCGCGTCTTGAAGTCTCCTATGAGGACTTTACGATCAAGAAAGGCGCGCGCCAGGGCCAGATCATCCGCGACGTCGAGCTTTCGAATATTGTCGCCGTGCTTCCGGGCACAATCCACCGCGATCGCTACATACTGGTGACGGGCCATTATGACTCCGTTGCGCTGATTCGTAAGCCATATACGGGCGAAGAACAAACCGTCGCCGAGGCGGTCAGACGAGGGGTGGATGAGGCCGAAGAACGGAAATACCTCAAAACACTTCCGCCGGCAGAAGACTTCGGCCCGCTCGATTTCGAGGCTACCGCGACGCAAAAGGTCGCTCCGGGCGTTACAGACGACGGCAGCGGTACCGCGGCCGTGATGGAACTGGCGCGTGTTATGAGCCAGTATCAGTTCGACAAGACAATCGTGTTCATCGCCTTCGCCGCCGAAGAGGTCGGCCTGAGCGGAAGCCAGACCTATGCCGCGATGGCAAAGCAGGCGGGTATGCAGATTGAAGCTGTCCTGAATAACGACATCATCGGGAGCGATGTGTCGGGCAATGGTCAATCGGCGACGAACGTATTGCGGCTGTTCGCCGCGGGTACCGACGACTCGCCCGCGCGGGAACTGGGCAGGTACGTGAAGCAGGTTGGGGAGCGGCTGGTGCCGTCGATGCACGTAAACATGGTGTTCCGTGGCGATCGTTTTCTGCGCGGCGGAGATCAAACGCCATTTGCAAATCAGGGCTATGCGGCGGTGCGACTGACTACCGCCTCCGAAATTTATGCGAACCAGCATTCGACGACGGACACTTTCGCGAATACGTCGGTTCCTTACGCGGCGCGGGTTGCCCGAGTCAACGGCGCCGCGCTGGCCAGTCTGGCGCTTGCCCCCGTTCCGCCTGTACTGAACTGGACGTGGGAGTCTGGTCCAAACAAAGGCGGCCATGTGCCGCTGCTGACGCGAGGTAAGTCCGGCTACGATGCGGTGCTGCGCTGGCTGCCGAATACGGAGCCGGATCTGGCGGGATACAGCGTGTTAATGCGGTCGACTACGTCGCCGGTCTGGGAACGCGAAGTGTGGGTCGGCAATGTTACCAGTTATACGATGCCGGATGTGTCGATTGACGACGTGGTGATCGGAGTCAAGGCGGTCGATAAGGACGGCAATGCGAGCCTTGTGTCGCCTTATATGGAACCGGTTCTGCCGGCGATGCTCACTCCGGCGACGGCGAAGTAAATACAGGAGCCGCCTGAAAGGACGGCTGTAGCCAGGATTGGCTGCCCGACATAAGGCAGAGACTACGCGTCTTTGCCGCGGAACATTTTGAACAGGCTGCCTAACGGATCGAAAAACTCGTCCACTACCCGTTCCTTCAACGGAATGATCGCGTTGTCCGTGATCGTGATGCTCTCCGGACAAACCTTAGTGCAGCATTTCGTGATGTTACACAACCCGATGCCGTGCCTGTCGCGCAGATCGCTCAGCCGATCGTCCGCGTCGAGCGGATTCATTTCAAGCTGGGCCGTGTAAATCAGGAAACGCGGCCCGATGAACTCGCTGTGCATGTGGTGGTCGCGCAGGACGTGACAGACGTCCTGACAGAGGAAACACTCGATACACTTGCGGAACTCCTGGGGACGGTCCGCGTCGGCCTGGTTCATGCGCCATGTACCGTCGGGAGCGTCGGGCGGGCGGGGTTTGAACTTGCGGATGGTTTTCTTGACTTCGAAGTTCCAGGAAACATCCGTGACCAGGTCGCGAATCAGCGGGAAGGTCTTCATCGGCTCGATCGTGACGGGTTTGTCGATCGGAATGGCATTCAGCCGCGTCATGCACATGAGTTTGGGCATGCCGTTGATTTCCGCCGAGCACGATCCGCACTTACCCGCCTTGCAGTTCCAGCGCACGGCCAAGTCGCCCGCCTGTTCCGCCTGAATCTGGTGGACCGCGTCGAGCACCACCATGCCCTCCGAGATGGGAGTGGTGTAGTCTTTGAAGCCGCCGGATACCCGGTCGCCGCGCCAGATACGAAATGTCGCCGTCGAACTCATCTACTTCATCTCCTCGATAATCTGCTTCATTTCGTCCGTCATGGGAGGCAGGGGTTCGCGCGACAGCTGCATCGAACCGTCAGGCTGCAGTTTGATCACGTGGTTGAACTTCGCGGCCTCTTCCGACTTATTCGGATAATCGTCGCGGAAGTGAGCGCCGCGGCTTTCTTTGCGCGCGATGGCCGACAGCGCAACGGCTTCGGAGACCGTCAGCAGATTGCGCAGGTCGAGCGCCGTGTGCCAGCCGGGATTGTATTCGCGATTACCGTGAACCACGACCGTGGCGGCCATTTTCTTCAGTTCCGCCAGCGCTTCAAGAGCTTTTTGCATCTCTTCCTCGCGGCGGACGATGCCGACGAGATCCTGCATCATCTCCTGCAGTTTGTGCTGCACCTCGTAAGGCGCGGGGCCGGTCGAGCGATTGAAGGGGGCCAGCGCCTCATTGGCAATCGCGTCCGCCTGCGCGGAGTTCACGGAAACAGACGGGGATTGCTTCGCGTATTTCGCGGCGTATTCGCCCGCGCGCTTACCGAAGACGAGTAAGTCGGAGAGGGAATTACCGCCGAGGCGATTGGCGCCATGCAGTCCGGCGGCAACTTCGCCCGCCGCGAAGAGTCCGGGCACGCTGGTCATCTGACTGTCGCCTTCGACGCGCACGCCGCCCATCACGTAATGGGTAGTCGGCCCGATTTCCATAGGGACTTGCGTAATATCGATATCGGCGAGCTGCTTGAACTGGTGGTACATGCTCGGCAGCTTGCGTTTGATGTGTTCGGGCGCGTTGGAAATTTT
>Ga0181521_10003333_pt1 | contig 18938 bp, 15 predicted proteins | sample PEATcosm2014_Bin_32_FD_119764 | JGI IMG/M metagenome (GOLD analysis project Ga0181521, IMG submission 119764) | Peatland microbial communities from MTU Mesocosm Facility, Houghton, MI, USA - PEATcosm2014_Bin02_60_metaG | ecosystem: Environmental > Terrestrial > Soil > Wetlands > Peat | place... | reverse complement strand
CAGGTCGGCGTCCACGAGACCTCCAGGGTCGAGTCGGGTATTGGCAACGCCGATCTTGGACGCCTTCTTCGTGTGGGTGGTGGATCCGCGCTTAGGCACGATCCCTTGGAATCACTCGTCTAGTTGTCCGCAACGGGCTCGGCGCCCTCCGCGTATTCCAACGCCCAGCTTGCCGCCGTTTCGGAAACGCGTTCCTCGGCCTCGCGCAGCTTTTGGACGAAGGGACCCCGCGGGTCCTCAATCACGCGCTCGACCAGCGCCTGATACGCGGCCGACGCTTCGCGAAGCGCTTGCTGAGCAGCTTGAGCTTTATCGGAAAGGTTCACCATGGTGCGGCCATGCTACGGGGAATGCTCTACTGACCCCGGCGCTTCCCGCCGAAGGGGCTGCGCCTCTCACCGGGAGCGACACCGCCGAAGGGCCAGGTGCCTTTGGCGAGTCTCTCCGCGATGTACTCGGCGAGGTTTCCGACGCTCGTGTCGGTCGGCAATGTGCCGGCGTGGCGCCAGATGGTGGACTCGCTGTCCCCCGAGTCCGAGTCCGGCCACCCGTTGTACCAGCACTCCGGGTCCAGCCAGAACCCGACGACCGTCTTTGGCGAGTAGACCCGCAGCAGCTCCTCGTTATCGGGGTCCCACTCGACAGCCGTCGACTCGACCCGCAGGCCGACCAGGTCGCCCAGCAGCCGGACGAGAGTCGCCTGAAAGGCCTTCAGGTGTTTCTCGCCGTCGTCGCCCTTGTCGAAGGGGACGAGTCGCGAGCGGTCCTCGTCGATGAGGAGCTCGGCGCTTAAGTACCAGGCGATCTGCCGCCCCCGGCCGGTCAATGGATCTGTCATCGCGGCCAGCTCCGCATCGAGCTCGGCCGCAAGCTGGTCGTGCTCGCCGGTCCGGAGGTGAGAGCACCAGTCCCGCCACAGGAGGGGCCGCAGGTTCCCGATCGGAACGCGGTCGGTGAAACCGGCCGAGTCGGCCTCAGGGGGCGCCGGTTCCTGGCCCGCGGCCGGGACAAGCGCTTCGATCCGTGCCGCGAGGTAGTCACCCATTGGCGAATCGCCGAGGACCACACTTGTCGGCAGCCTTGGCAACGACGCGAGCCGAGCGGCCCGGGCGGTGCCTTTCGGTGGCTGGGCGGCCGCTCTGGGCTCTGTCGGCTCCGGCTCGACACGTTCCTCTGTGAAGATGCCCTGGTTCTGGAGCTGGACCCACCGGTGCCACCGGTAGCGGGAAGCGGCGTTGAACACGCTCCTCGCGACGGTGGCGAGCTTGAGCTCTTCGAAGGTGGCGACGGGATGATTTGCCCGTTCGGGGAGGTCGGGCCACGAGGCGGTCAGCTGGTGCCCGTCCCGGTCACTTGTCACCTGGTATGTCGTCATCGTCGGTCCACCTGGCACTAACGCGGCGGCACTGTCAGTCGGCGACGCCGACCCGGTCCCGTCCGCTGGCTTTCGCGAAGTACATCGCCTCGTCGGCGCGTTCCACCAATCGTTCGAAGCTCTCCCCCTCCGTCCGCAGAGCCACGCCCACGCTGGCGGTTATGTTCGGGCGATTAGCGTTGGGTTCGGCCACCGATGCCCGGACGCGCTCCGCCAGCGAGCGGGCGGAAGCAACGTCGACGCCGGACAGGAGAACGACGAATTCCTCGCCGCCGTAGCGCACGACGATGTCGCCGGCGCGCGCTCCTTCGACTATCGACCTGGCGACGTGTCGCAGCACCTGGTCGCCGACGGCGTGACCGAACGTGTCGTTTACTCCTTTGAAGTGGTCGAGATCGATCATAAGTGCGGCGATCGCCGGCTTCGGGTTCCGGTCGTCGAGCGCGCAAAGCCGCCGCGCGGCGTCGACCAGGTACTGCCGGTTGTACAGACCCGTTAGCGGATCGTGGATGGCTTGCTCGTAGAACGCGGCCCGATCGGCGTCGGCGAGGTGGCGGAACAGCTCCCGCTCCAGGCCGACTTCCACGAGATCGCACATCTGGTTAACGAGGGCCCTCGTTCTCGCGCCCAGCGCGGGCGCGTCGCGGAACTCCAACACGGCCACGCCGCTCACCAGGCCCGAAGACGGTGACCGCAGGGCGAGCAGCAGGCGGGGCCCGGACGCATCGATGGCACCGGAGAGGGCACCGAGAACGTCGTCCGGGGGATCGGCCACCTGCCCGGAGAACCCGTCGGCGTAGTTGAATCGCAGCACCGTGGCGCCGGTACGGGCCCACAGCTCCAATCGCTCGGCGCCGAGGAGTTGACGGACCGTCTCGGCAAGGTGCCGGACCACAACGGAGAAGTCCCCTTCGCGGACGAGCAGCTCGACAAGGTCGCGCACTGTGCGGCTGGCAGTCAGCAGGAACTCCAAGCCGGGATCGTCACGGGCGAGCAAGTAGATGCCGCACTCGAGTCCGGCGAGCCGCTCCAACAACGGCAGGGCGAGGTGCTCGGGGATCACCAGACCGTGTTGAGGCGCGATCCGCTGCAAGGCAAGAGGGCGGATTTCCTCGAGTGCGTGGGCGAGGATCTCGCCGCTCGGCATGTAGTGCTCGTGGAAAGCACGCATTTGCTCGAAGTACTCCATCGACGTGGCGAACAGTGACTTGTCGTCAGCGAAGCCGCCGAAGAGATCGGCCGAGAACAGCGTGCCCGAGGTCTCGTCAAAGGTGCAGAACGCCCCAGCGAAGTGGGCATAGGGCGTGAACAGGAACCTGAGAGCCCTGTCTTCGAGCTGAAGCTTCCAGTCATGGTCCTCGACCAGCCAGTACGACAGGTCGACCCCGAAGTGGCGGATGAGCGCCTTGTCGCGCCAGTGCGTCACGATCGCAGCTTCGGGATGCAACCCGCGAGCCACGAGCTTTGGGATCGCCGAGATGATGTCCGGGTCCGAGTGCGAGCAGACGAGCCATCGCAGGTTCTCGACCCCCACTACCTCATCGACCTTGCGGACCATGATGTCGGCGATAAGCGCGGAGCCTGGATCGATCAGGACGGACTGGTCTCCCTGTTCAACCAGGTAAACATGGCATTGGAACTGGTCTCCGGGGAGCAGCGCACCAACCCACCAGATCCGCGGGGCCAACTCGATCGCGCGCGAGGTATCCAAAGCCACGACGCCCATCATCCCATCTTTCTGTTTCGCCTCCGATCCGGTCGGGCGCGTGGGCGAGCAGACCGGAGCCTCCGGCGTGACGCCGGCCGGGTGGCGGGGCTGGCTCGCGAGCGAGGATGTGCCTTTCGCCTCTGGAGTTGATGCCGGGGCTGGCGGTTCAATGATGGCGGGTGTTCGACAAGGAGGTTCCGTGCAAGTTCTTATCGCTTACGGGTCCAAGCGCGGCGGCACGGCCGGGCTGGCGGAGATGATCGGCGACGAGTTGACAGCTGCCGGTCTCGAGACCGTCGTCAAGCCGGCCCGGGACGTGCGCAGCCTCGACGGCTTCCACGCCGTCGTGATCGCCGGCGCACTGTATGCGACACGCTGGCACCGCGACGCCCGCCACTTTGTGCGCCGGCACGCCGGCGAGCTGCGCGGACGTGCCGTGTGGCTCGTTAGCAGCGGCCCGCTGGACGACTCCGCGGTTACCGGCGCCATCCCACCCGTCCGACACGTCGCGAAGGTGATGACGAAGATAGGCGCCCGGGGCCAGGTCACTTTCGGGGGCCGTCTCGAATCGACTGCGAAGGGCTTCCCTGCCAGCGCCATGGCTAAGAAGAGCGCCGGCGATTGGCGCGACCGTGCGCAGGTGCACACCTGGGCGGCCGAGGTAGCCAGTCAGCTCGGTCGCCCATGACGGAGAGACGGACGTGACGGCCACCGTGCCAACTCTCAGATTGGAGCTCCGATGGCCCCGCTCCGGTATGTGACGATCGACTGCAGCGACTCCGCGAGGCTTGCCCAATTCTGGGCCGCTGCGCTCGGCTGGCTGGTCGTGTACGGCCAAAGCGATGGCGCCCTGGTCGCCGATGCGAACGCCGGCTATCCCCAGCTCTATCTGCAGCCGGTTCCCGAACCGAAGACCGGGAAGAACCGCGCACATCTGGATCTGGAGGCCGACGATCTCGAGAGTGAGCTCGACCGCCTCTGCGCCCTGGGAGCTGTGGTGATCTCGCGGAGGTCCTCGCCGGACGGGGCGAAGTCTGCGGTCATGGGGGACCCGGAGGGCAATGAGTTCTGCATCAGCGAACCCAGCACCCAATAGCTAGTAGACCGGCGATTCGGGGACAGCGTCAGGCGAATGTCAACCGTCCCGCTGGAGCATCTCCAGGCGAACGTCGCGGCTTGGGAAGCCCGGGGTGACGAGCAGGCGAGACTGGCCCGTCGTCAGTGGGCACGCCCGATCCCGCCTGGGGGTCTTCGCGATTCCGGAGAGCGTCGCCAATGTCCTGCCGCCGCGCCTTGAGGGCAGGAGGACAGCCGAGCCCGGTTGCGGCACCGGCTACGTCGCAGCCCGGCTGGCGCGGACGCGCACTGCCGGTGGGTGTCGATCCCGCCGGGGGTCAGCTCCGCATTGCGCGACAGTGCGCGGCGGTCTGTTGGCAGTCTACTGCCATTGCCCTCGTCGGTATCGCGCTCGGCGTGCCCATCGGCTTGGCGGCCGGCCGGGCGATCTGGCGGGCCTTCGCCTCGAACCTGGGCGTGGTGCCGGTCGACATAGCGCCGTTGCGCCTTGTCCTGCTGTTCGCGGTCGCGGTCCTCGCCGCCGGCGGTCTGTTCGCGTTTGTTCCTGCGATGTTGGCCGCGCGAACTCCGCCTGCGGAGGCACTGCGCGAGGTGTGAGGATCTCGGTCCGGAACGGTCAGGACCTCGCCAGTTTGCGAGGTGTGTCCTGGTTTTGGGCCTGGAGCGGAGGACCCGCCGCGGGCGCACGGGGGCGGTCGCCGAAGACAGGTTGTCGAGCGACCACGAGCCACGGCAGGTGGGCGAGCGAGTCGACCAGGAAGACGGCACCGCAACCCACCCAGATGCCACCCAGCACATCGGTGGGGTAGTGCCATCGGAGCACGAGCACGGCCCAGCTGACTCCCGCGACCACCAGCACTCCGGCCACGGCGCTGAGTGGGCGCAGCAGGCGTGGGCTCACGAGGAACGCTGCGACGGCGAGCGCCGCGACCGCGGTGACGGTCCCGGACGGGTAGGTGAAACTGCCCGCGCCCATCTCCCGGCCGACCATGGGCTTAGCGATGTGCTCCACGATCTCGACGGCGGAGATCGGGGACACAGCGCATGCAAGTGAGCGAACCCAGTCACGAAAGATCGTGACAGCAAAAATCAGGCCGATTCCAGCCAGCAGCACCGGCAGCGAGCCGATCTTCACCAGCTCGTTCGCGAGGCGGGAGCTCGGGTCGGACGGCACGAAGAAGAAGCCCGCTGCGTCCACACGATTTGGACCCGGCCTTCTTGCCAGGAGCAAACCCGCCAGGGCCGCTGCACCGAGCAGGCAGGCGCCCAGCAAGAACTCCATGGCGGTCCACGAACGGGAGACCACAGCCGGCCCTCTACGCGGCCGACAGGTGCTAATCATCCAGCCCAAACTAATCGGCGGCGTGGCCTTGCGGGGGTCGCGGCCACCGAGATGCGGCCCCGATGTCACGCCGATCGACCACTTGCGAGGAGGGCAGCCGGCTTAGCTGTTCCGGGCCTGTGCGTCCTGCCCATGCCGACCGGTCGTGATGCTCAGGCTGGGCGCGGCGACAAACGCAGATCTTCAGCCGGTAACAGACGGGGTGGCCCGTACGAGGGTGGCAAGGAGGACGTCGAGCTGTTCGCGGTCAAGTGGCCGGCCCAGGAGGAACCCCTGAGCACCGTTGCATCCGGCTTCGCGAACTGCCTCCAGCTGACTTACGAGCTCCACGCCTTCGGCGACAACCTCGAGACCGAGGGTCCGTCCCAAAGAGACGAGGGTTTGCACCACCGAGGCGTCCTCCGGTGACTTCGAGATGGACTCGACGAAGGAGCGGTCGATCTTCAGCACGTCCACCGGGAAGCGCCGGAGGGAGGCGAGCGAGGAGTAGCCGGTGCCGAAGTCGTCCACCGAGAGGCGCACACGGAGACTCTTCAGCTTGGTCATACGCGCGACCACGGCGTCCGGGTCGTGCATCATCGCCGTTTCGGTGACTTCAAGCACGAGCCGAGACGGCTCGAGTCCGCTCGCAGCGAGCGCGTTCGCCACGTCGTTAACGATCGCGGCCGACTCGAGCTGGCGGGCAGAGATGTTGACCGCCACGTCGAGACGAGCTTCCATTTGTTGCCAGTCGGCCGCGGCGTGGCAGGCTTCTGACAGAACGTGTCGGCCCACGTCCACGATGAGGCGTCCGGACGCCTCGGCCAAGGGGATGAATTCACTGGGAGGGAGCAGGCCCCGTTCCGGGTGTTGCCAACGTACGAGCGCTTCCAGGCCGCAGATGTCGTTGTGCTCCAGGTTGAAGATGGGCTGGTAGTGCACACACAGTTCGCCCCCGTGGATCGCTGCAGCGAGATCCATCTCGAGCTGGAGGCGCGCATGGGCGGCGTGGCGCATCCGGGGCCGGAAACTGACACAGCAGTTCTTGCCCGAGCTCTTGGCCTTGTACATGGCGACGTCGGCCTCCTGCAGCAGGTTCTCTGCAGTTCCGTCTGTCGCCGTCGCGATCCCGATGCTCGCACTGACCAGGTAATCGTGGCCGCCGAGGCTGAACGGCGGGCGCAGCACGTCCTGAACGCGCTCGGCCAAGAGCCCGGAGGCATCCGCCATGGTCCCGTTCTCGACGAGGACGACGAACTCGTCCCCGCCGAGGCGGGCCACGGTGTCGGTGTCGCGAGTCACGCGACGCAGTCGTGCTGCCACCGCGGCCAGCAGCTCGTCGCCGGTGGCGTGCCCGAAGCCGTCGTTGATCTCTTTGAAGTTGTCCAGGTCGATGAAGAGCAACGAAGCCGAACCGTGGGTGCGGCGCGCTGCAGCCAACATCCGCTCTGCCCGGTCGAGCACCAGGGCGCGGTTGGGAAGCCCGGTGAGGGAGTCGTGCAGTGCCTGGTGACGCAGCTGCTCCTCGAGGTCACGGCGGTCCGTGATATCTGTGACCGAGCCGACGAGGCGCGTGGCCGGGTGCGGCGAACCGGGGATCGCCAATGCACGGCAGTGCACCCAACGGTACGTAGCGTCGCTGCTCCGCAGGCGGTGCTCGGACTCGAGTGCGCTGGACTGACCGTTCCTGCAGGCGTGCAGTCCTGTGTCGAGTGCTGCCCGATCCTCGGGATGTACCCGCCTGAGCCACTCATCGGGGTTTGTCCCGATGTCGTCGGGCTTGCAACCGACGACGGCCTTCCACCGATCGGAGAAGACGACCCGATCCTTGAGGAGATCCCAGTCCCACAGACCGTCGTTGGCCGCACGGGCAGCGAGGGCGTAGCGCTCTTCGCTGGAGCGCAGCGAACGGACTGTGCCCTCCTGCTCGAGCGCCATGGAGAGCAGGGCTGCGCACTGGAAGTAGAAGTCATGGCCCGTGGTCACGGTTGTCTCGAGTGGGCCCACAAGGGCCAACAGGCCCCAGTCTTTGGTGGCCGTCCTGACCGGGAGAATTGTCGTGATCTCCGCCGCAGCCGGCTTGGCGAGCGAGACTAGCGCGGAAGGTGGGAAGGATTCGATCTTGATGTGGTGGCTGATCGGGAGAGAATCGCCGGAGTTGGCGACGAACGAACCGGCGAGCTCGATGGTCAGGTCCTCGCCGGCGCCCTCGGCGGTTGCCTTTTGCCAGAGCCCAAGGTAGGCTGCTCGCACCCGAGTTTGGCTCAGGAACGGCAACCCTCCTTGGGCGTTCGCCGGGTTCCGCAAGAGGTCCAGGCTGATGTTGTATTCGTCGCGGAGAGAGTGGTGGAGCCGCCGCTGTTCGTGCTCCTGTTCGCACGCGTATGCCCGTGACAGGGCGAGTGAGATCTCGCCGATTCGACGTTCGAGCTTGCCACCCGCTCGTTTCTGCGGCGCGGGTTGCAGGCCGAAAGCGCGGGCGCACACAACCGACGCGGGGACAACTTCAAAACGTCCTGTGGAAGAGCAGATCTCGTCGGCCACAAGGGCGAGCCGCGCGGTCAGCTCCTCGGTCAGGTTCTCGCCCGGCGCCTCGAGGACGTCGGCGATCACCTCTGCCGCGTGCGCCGCCACGTCTCCGGCCTCGTCTTGGTCGGCTCCCTGTTCGGTCAGCAGATCCAGGAACACCTGGCGCAGGCCGCCGCGGATCGGCTCGCTTGCCACGGCTCCCGCTACGTTGTCTGGCGCGCAACCGCAGGAGGACCGGACGATGTCGCGCGTGGGGACGCGGTAGTGGAGTGCCGGCACCTCCTGGTGGCCGGCAAGCTCAAGTACCACTTGTGCTGCCTTGGCACCGATCGCGTTGAAGTCCTGGCGAACGCTCGAGAGGGCAGGTGTCGTCAGGGCTCCCGCCTCGGTGTCGTCGAAGCCGACGATCGCCTGGTCACGGGGAAGTACAAGACCCGCAGCTTTCAGGACCCCCATGACTCCGATGGCGTTGTAGTCGGTCGCGGCGAGAACGGCGGTTGAGGGGAGCCCCGCCGCGAGCATGGCCTCACCAGCCTCGGCACCACCGCGCTCGACGTTGTCCGTTGTCTCGAACAGCAGACGGTCGTCTGATTGCAGGCAATGGCTCGCGAGGGTTTGGCAGTAAGCCTCGTAGCGTTCACGTATGTCGCTTTGCCGCATGTTGCCAACAAAGGCGATACGGCGATGCCCGTGGTCCACGAGATGATCGACGGCTGATACGACACCTGTCCGGTTGTCCGAAGAAACGACAGGGCAACTGAGTCCCTCGACCTCATTACTGACCAAGACGACAGGGATCCCGGCGGCTTGGAGCTCGAACAAGTAGACCGAGTCCACGGCATCAACAAGCGATATCACGCCGGCGAAGTGGTCCCAGCCCGCTCTGCGCCGAAAACGCGACACGGCGCGGTCGACATCGGCATCGCCCGGATCGAAGGTCTGGATTCCGATCACCGCAGCGCCCCTTTGCGCGGCGGTCTTGCTTATGCCCACGAGCACCCCTCCGAAGAACGAAGCCGCGAGCTGCGGCGAGAGGACGCCGATGATCGGCCTTTCCTCGCCCGTGCGGTATAGCTCTCGGGAGGAGCGAGACTGCATCCTGTTATTATCGACCTCGCATGCAATGCACTTGAGCTGGACATTTGCTGTTCGGACGTCACATCAACGGCAGTCGACGAGCAGTCTGTCTCATCAAGTTGGTGCACCGCCTGTTGATGCGCACGGACGCGAAGGTTCTTAGTAGAAGGCCACACAGGACCCGAGGCGCTGGAGACCAGACGGCCGAGATCCTCGCCTGAGGGACGGTTACACCCAAACGCGAAGATAAACGAAGGCTGCCAAACGCGAAGATCTCTCGGGCGCCGCGCTCCTGGCGCCTGCCCCCTGGCGCCCCCTCGGATAAGAGAGAGGGAGAGCAGGACGTACACAAACTGGGAGAACAGCTCGCACTCGACCGAGACAGCCCGGCTGGGCCCCGGCAAGGCCCCTGGAGAGAGGGTCCGCGAGACGCCCGGAGGCGACACTGGTAGCAGGATCAGGTGTTGAGCCTTCAGCCGCGAGGGAGGGGACGCAGGACTCTCCACGCGACGACCACAAGCGAGGTCCTTGCTGCTCTGAACGACCCTTCACGGAAGGTAGCCGACGTCCTTCGGCTCAGTCAGCCTGCGTGCAGCTCTCGCCGGGGGTGGTGCGCCAGAGTTCCTGCCTGCACTCGGCGCGACCCGAGCTGGCGGGATATGACGAGCCCGACGACCTTACCCGCCTACCATGCGGCGGACCTGGACAGTCGAGGGCTTCCAACGGCGTGTACCGTCATGCGGACATTGACGGCAGCGGCCTGCCTCTACCCGAACACCTCCGGAAGTGGGCCGATGCTCCCCTTCGAATTCTCGCGGGCGTTAGCGCCGTCGTTTTGTCATCCCATACGCGGGTAGCTACACGCAAACCTGCTGGAATGGGGTGAGGCTGCCGTACCCGGCAAGAATGGGCAAAAGCCCACCTTCGGTGACCGGCCGTAGGTCAGCGAATCAATAATCTGAACATCTCGTCACAGGAATCTTGCAAATAAGGCTTCGATGGGCCCTAGATCGGCGCATCGGGATAGCTCGGGAAAAGTCCCGCTACTCATAAACAATCAGCACTTCCTCGCGGAGGAACCGACTGACCTCAAGAACTTCATTATAGTCCGCGGAGACCCCGAAGACCGAGTAGATAAAGGGCCACTCATCTTCGCGTCGGCTGATCGGGTCACCTGGTGCTCGGTTTACGAAGATGGCGTTGACCCCGGAATGCTCAGCTAGCCGGTCGAGACCTTCGATGCTGGCAACGCGCCGGGCGCACATCGGAGGCTGAGCCAAGAAGCGCCAGCCGACTCTGGAACAGGGGACGGGACCATCCACGACTACCGGCTCGCCGAGGGCAACGCGCATCGAGAGCTCGAAAAGCGACAGACCGCTTGCCTCGGACAGCATTTCAGGAATGCCTCCACCTAGTCTGCCGTTCACCTCGATCACTCGAGGGCCGTCCGGGGTCAACTTGATTTCGGTATGGAAGCCACCTGTCTTCACCACGAGGGCGCGCAGGGAGGCCGTAGTGACTTCGAGGACAGCCGTCAGCTGAGCTCGTGGCAGATCAGCAGGGATGAAGAACCCCGTCTCTCGGAACGGCTCGGCGAGTGGAAACCGCCCGGTCACCGCCACATGGCTGATCTTGCCGACAGCGACCAGGCTTTCCACCGATACGTAGTCGGCGAACCGCTCGCTCGGTCTGGTCGCGAGGCTCGGAAGATACTGCTCGATGAACATCCCTGAGTTGCCGCCGGCCTGCGGCGGGAGCAGGGCGACCTGGCGAGCGAGATCGCCGGCGTCAGCGACGAACGTTGTGTACTGACCGCGACTGCCTGTACGTGGCTTGAGCACCGCCGGGAACTCGACCGTCGCTGCAAGACCTTCAATTTCCATAGGATCACGGTCGGCCGGGACTTTCCAGCAACGCGGCGTCGGGACACCGCCTTTGCGAAGCGCCTCGCGTTGCACGAGCTTGTCCACAAGGCGCCAGGCCACTTCTGGCGTGTGATAGTCGAGCCCAAGCTCTGCAGCTATCAACGAGAAAAGGACTATGTCCTCGTCGCGGTAGGCCACAATCCCGTCAGGAGAATGCGTTCGCAACACCGACATGATTTCTTTCAGCGATAACCCGGCGAGGTCCACCACGGTTCCTGTTTTCCGTAAGAGCCGGCAAGTGAAGGCGTTCTCGGGAGCGCTTTCGTCTGTGAGCCACAGGATCTCGCACAGGCCTGAAGCCGCTTCCACAATCTGCAACTCAGGCACTGAGCGAACACCGTGCCCAACGATGAGCAGAGGTCGCCGATGTTCAGCAGTCACCGATGTCACGGCAAGGCTCTACCAGATAGGTCCCCGGAGCGCAAGGTCCCCGGACGCCAAGTCACCGCCTCAAATGACTCGGTGGGCGTCCGGACGGCCTGACAGTTGCTGACGAATCCTGCTGCAAGGGCCGGCGGGTACCGAAGCCGATGAAACGGCCATCGTTGTAAGGGTGTACTGACAACCGCGGGCTCTCCACGTTCCCGGTTCGGGGTTCGAGTCCTTAAGCGGCTACAAGCTGGTTCTGGGAGAGAGGGGACAAGGGCGAGGGAAGGACACCGAAACGGGGGACACGGCACGAGAGGATGACCGGGACAGGCCCGGGACCGGGGCACGGAGCGCCCGGGCAACGCAACCGCACCCACCCAAGCCAGAGGCCCGGCGGGACGACGGGAGGGACCGGGAGTTAGGGCGGCACGGCCGAGGGCCGGCCGGGAGCGGAGCTGTCCTCGGTCAAGCTCATGCGGGCGTGACGGGATTGTTACAGGGCACGGACGCGCCCACATCACCGCCACTGCACCAGATCCGTCGATCAGCGTGCTCCAGTCGCTGGTCTAGGCGGCAGATTCGGTGTGTCGTTCTGCGTGCGACCACCGAGGGGCTCTCGGATCGTTGTCCCATCGCCGGCCCAGGGCTCTCGCCAGGTGGGAACATGAAGATATGGACAGTTCCCCCGAGTCGCAAGCCAAGAAGCGGCCACTTACGCGATCGGAGCGCAATCGGAACCAATATCTCACGAGGACTGCACCGATCCTCAAGCACCGGTACCAGAAGTTCGCCGATTTCATCGCCGCCTACAAATTGGAGCGTGGCTGTATCGACTGTGGTTACCGTGAGAACTCCGTTGCGCTTGAGTTCGACCACCGAGAACCTTCAATGAAGCACGAGGCGATCTCGAAGATGTTCAGCTACTCGCGGGAACATCTCTCGGAGGAACTCGCCAAGTGCGATGTTCGCTGCGCCAACTGTCACCGGATCAAGACTCACCGCCTGAAGCAGAGCGGCAAGCAGGATCCAACCGACTGGTAGCTCGCGTTCCCCGATCGCTCGGTCCGTGGCGCGCTCCAGAGCTGATCTGGATGGCCGCCGGTCCCGCCAAGACCGTTGGGCGACCACACAGATGAGACGTTCGGCGTCTAAGTACGACAAAGGAGCCTCCGCCTTGGCGCCATCGCTCCCTGAGCGTTCATAAGCGCTGCCACGGCACGCACCGACGATATCGGTACGTCGTAAGAGCCCGACGAAAGACTGATCACCTGATCCTGAAACCCATCGACGGTGCAGTCTCAGTCGCTCTGCCCGGTGTAGTAGCCATCGCCCGGTTCATAGCCCCAAGACCCCCCATTGTCGCGGCAACCTTGCGCGTCGGTTTCAATCGTCGCCGGAGGTTCGGCATACGACGCCTGGGGCGTTCCTCCTCCGTATACCTGATCACTCACGCCGTCAACCGTGCATGACGATGGAAACGCCGACCCTCCACCCTCCGGGACGACACTGCCATCCGCGGCAACACATGCGTTCGTAAGCGTGTCGCTTGTGGCAGCAATGGCCTGTTCCAGGCGAAGGCGGGCGGCTGCGGCAGCGGCCTGTTGAACGGCGGCCAGCCGATTCGCCTCGTTTTGAAGCGTTGCAAGGGCGTTGTTGTAGTCAGCAACACTGGCCGGACTGAACTGCACGGGCGCGAGCTGACCGTTCTGTGCGCTCCCGGGCTCTTTCTTGTTGTTGTCAAGGTGACACGAAGCGGCCCGCCAACCCGAAGGCCAGCGGGCCCGTCCCGTCGGTACGCACAGATTGCGGAACAAGATCGGCCCGTCGCACAGTTCGCGCAGCTGATCGGCGAGAGCAGCCGTCTCAGGGAGGTCCGAGTTGGCCATGGCGTCCTCGTAGGAGGGGAACTCCACGATCTGGACGTAAGTGTTCGGGCGTTCCCTGTCCTGAGTGAACGTGCCCCGCTGTGCCGTCCGCCGTCCCGATGTCCTTACGCGCCACTCGCTGACGAGCTCCTCGACCGTGTCTGGCCGCGTGGTCGTGAACTCCACGATCTGGACGAATGCCATTGCGATCTCACCGCCTCTGGGCCGTTCTCCCGCGACGACCCCGGCACAGGGACCCCTTGCACACGGTACTGGCGACTGTATGCCGTTTCAATTGGTTCTCGAAAACGTAATGCGCGTCGGACCTCCAAGGTCAGGGCGGCCCGGATCAAGGAATCGTGGGAACGATCGAAACGGTATCGTCGCCGTTGGACACATAAGCCGTCCCCTCCTTGGGGTCGATGGCAACGGCGAGCGGCGCGCGCCCGACCGGGAGCTTCGGCTGGAGGACGCTGCAGCTGGAGCTGACGACGGAGTTGCACGTGGCCGCGTCGATGACCGAGACGCTCGTGTCCTCGATGTTGGTGACCACCACCCTTCTGCTCGCATCGTCGAAGGCGATGCCGACCGGACCGAAACCGACGGTGATGCTTTGCGGAGCCTGACCGCAGCCTCTACTAACGGCGGCGTTGCAGGTTGCGCCCATGATCACAGAGACCGTGCCCGAGCCCTCGCCTTGTTGCAGGTCGGCGACGTAGACCGTGTCCGTCTCCTCGTCGAGAGCGACACTGTCAGGAGTCGTGCCCTTCGGGCCGACGGTGATGGTCCGCGCGGCCACGGCACAGCCGGTGGTGTTGTGAGCATTGCACGAGGCTCCGTCGATCACCGAGATCGTGTCACCCGTGTAGTCGTCGGGTTTGTTGCTCTGAGAAGAGTCGGTTACGTAGACGGTGTCGGTCAAATCATCGACGGCGAGCCCAACGGGCGGCTGACTCGTACCCCCTCCATATCCAACCGTCACCGAATGCGGTGCCTGGGTGCACCCAGAGCTGTCAGAAGCGTTGCACGTTGCCCCATTGAAAACCGAGACAGTGTTCGGCCCGCCGTGCGACACGGTAATGACGTAGATGGTGTCGGTCGCTACGTCGACTGCTAGTAGGTTTCCTGGTTGGTTTGACAACACGGCTTGTCCGTCGCCCCCCGGGACTCGGAGGGTATGGACGTCCCCGCACCCGGTCGTGACGGTGGCGTTACAGGTCGTCGCGTTGATGACCGAAACGCTGCCGGTCGGGCCGATGCCCTCGTTAACGACGTAGACCGTGTGGGTGTTCTGATCGACAGCGACTCCCTGCGGGAAGGCGCGCACGGAGACCGTCCGTGGTGTCGACACACACCCCTCCTGGCTGTGGGCATTGCAGCTCCGGGTGTCGATCATCGAAAGTGTGCCTCTTGTGAAGTTCGCGACGTAAAGGGTTGAGACGGCCGAGTCGGCGGCCAGCCCAAAGTCGCCGAGCGCCAGGACCGGCTCGTGCGGACCGGGCCCCGAGAGGGCAAGGGCCGGCGGCGCGTCCCGGCACCCGCTCGTGATCGTCGCGTTGCATGTCGAAGCGTCGATCACGGAAACGTCGTTGGTCACCTGGTTCGCGGTATAGAGGGTCTGGGTATCTGGGTTGAGTGCGATCGCCTCGGGATCCTCGCCGGTGTGGATCGTCGGCGGTCGCAGCGTCGCGCAGGCAGACAGGTGGCCGCCGTTGCAGACGTTCGTGTCGATGACCGAAACGGTGTCGTCCTTCTGGTTGACGACATAAACCGTGTGGAGCGGAGCATCGACGGCCATCCAAATACTGACCTCGAAGAACTCGGCTGGAGCGACCGCGACGACGCCAGGTCTTTCTTTGGCGCAGCCGGCGAGGTCACTTGCGTCACAGGTGCGTCCGTCGAACACCGTGACGGTCGAGTCGCCGTCGGCTTGAAAGATGGTGTTGTTGTCCGAGTCCACCTCCACGCCGAAGCCAGCGTTACAGGTGGGATCGACCTTGGTGCACAGCGCTTGGCCTACTCGGCCGCAGCCCGATCGCACGATGGCATTGCAGGTGTCCTCGGAGAAGGCTGATAGTCCGGCCAAAGTGGCCACGTACACGGTGTGGGTGACTTCGTTCACATCGACGTCGCCCGGTCCTTGGCCAACATGCACGGTTGGCGGCCTCTGGCTCGAGCAGCCCGCCAAGTCGGAGCTATTGCAGATCGAGCTGTTGATCATCGAGATGGTGTTCTTGTTGAAATTCGCGACGTAGACGGTGTGGTTGGCACTGTCGGCGAAGAGCCCTCCTGGCCCGCTGCCGACAGGCACCGTCGCCGGCCTCCGGTCGCAGCCGGAGGTCACCTCGGCGTTGCAGGTGGCGCCGTCGATCACCGAGACCGTGTTGTCGCCTACGTTTGTGACATAGACCGTGTCGGTCGCCTGGTCGATCGCGACATAGCCCGGAAGGTCCCCTACTTTCACAGTCGGCCACGGCCCCTTGCAGCTCGAAACTTCGAGCGCTTGGCAGTGCTGCCCGTTGATGACAGCGACCGTGTTCGGCGGGTTGGGAAGACTCGGGCCGTTGTTGTTGTCCCCGCTCGAGACGTAGATCGTGTCTGTTGCCACGTCGACCGCGACACCCGCCGGCACAGGGACCGGCGCAGAGCCGACGCGAGCAGTGCCGAAGGAGCCGGCTTGGCCCGAGCTGGACGCGTCAAGATCGGCCGACACGCTCAGCGCTCCGAGGCTTGGCCTCTGCACCTGGGTGATCGCTGCAAGGCGCGGCGACACCGCTCCGGACGCCGCCGCTCCTCCCGTCACCAGAACGCCAGCTGCACAAACGACCGATGCGAGAACGGCTGCGGTCCGGGGCCGCACAATCTTCCTAAGTACCCCGAACCGACGCGGCCGGTGCTTCCTGTCTTCACGGGAACCCTCATACCTGACGTCGTTCTCATTTGTCCCCGCCCAAGGTGGAATAAACCTTGTCATCTCCCCCCTCTTCTTGACTGCCGGTCACTTACTGGAGTACTGCGGTGAAGCGAGCTCCTGTAACGGCTCCCGCATCACTCGCGAAAATGCCGACGCAGACCAACCTCTTGGTCATGCCCTGAACAGGTAGGCCCGGCCGGGGCTCACAGGGAAGCTCACGCCCAGGGAGGCGTCTCCTGACGTCGGGACCGAACCCACGACGGCTGTGGTACCCGAGATCGCTACGGAGAAACCAAAGTAGCCTCCACCGACTTTGCCTTTCGGATCGGCGATTTGCCTCCAGCCGTTCGCCGTCCTCTTGAAGAAGTAGGCCCTGCCGGCATCGTCGGCGGACTCGGACGCGCCGACAATGGCCGTCGCGCCGGAAATCGCTAGCGTCGAACCAAAGCCGTCCCCGGTGACGATGTCCGAGCCCTTCAGGTCGGCTGCATTCCTCCATCCGATCGCCGTCTTGGTGAAGACGTACACCGGAGCAGTACCGTCGCTCCCAACCAGCGCCGTCGAGCCGGAGATGGCTGTCGAGAAGCCGAAGCTGAAGGCGTTGGCAGCGTCGGGGCTGTTCAGCAGGGCGGACTGCCTCCAGCCGGTCGCCGTCTTGTTGAAGACGTAGGCCCGACCGACGGGGTCGGCTGGCGGGGCCGAGATTTCGCCAACGAGGATCGTCGAGCCCGAGACCGCTACCGAGTAGCCGAAGGAAGTTGTATTCGAACCCCCCAGAACGGCGGTTCGGCGCCAACTGGTGGCCGTGTTGGTGTATACGCACGCAACGCCCGGCAGAAGCGGGCCAGACACCGGAGTGTTGGGGTAGTTCCAGCCAACGACAATTGTCGTGCCCGAGATCGCCACAGAGATGTGAGCTAGCGACGTTCCCGGGCTTGACAGCTCGGCAACCTGTTTCCAGCCGGACGCCGTCTTGGTGAACACATAAGCCCGTCCCGCAGAAGTTGAGTCGTGGCTGGACGCGCCCACGACGATCGTGGCGCCCGAGATGGCCACTGCGACGCCGAAGTTGTCACCCGCGACGGTGTCGGAGCCTTTCAACTCGGCGATCTGTTCCCAGCCGCCAGTCGTCTTGGAGAACACGTAGGCCCGGCCGGCGTCGTTGTCGTCATGGTCGAATGCACCCACGACCGCGGTGTTGCCGGCGACGGCCACCGCGGCGCCGAAATTGTCACCGGCCACCGTGTCGGACCCCCTCAACTCAGCCAGTCGCGTCCCAATCGGCAACGTCCTCGACCCACTCGTCGCTGGCGACGGGTTGGGAGAGGAAACAAGACGCTTGAACAGACTTAGGTGCGGAAGGGGAACGAAGAACACCACCAGGATGGCGGCCGCCACGAGAACGACCCCGAAGCGATGACCCCACCGTCGCCATTGGCGCAGCGACCCACCGTACCGTCTCCTCGATCCCGACCTGGTCGGGACGGCCTCGATGACGTCGCTGGCGCTGAACTGCCACTCGATTCGTGAGGCGTCTGTGTAAGCCGCACGCAGACGTTTGATCGCGCCTTGTTCTGCCGGCGAAAGCGGTTCCTCCATGGTCATCGAGGCTCACCTGCCTGTCTTGCGACGTGTCGGGCAACTCCGAGATCTGCCGCAAGAGCAGCCCGCCCTCTCGACAACCAGGAGCGCACCGTGCCCTCCGGGGCGCGCAGCTCGAGAGCGACCTCTGCGACGCCGAGACCGATCACGTCGTGGAGGACGAGCGCCCGCTGCTGGTCCAAGGGCAATCTCCGGAGCGCATCTACGACGTCGAGGTGTCCAACCGGCATCTCGGAGGAGGCAATCGGCCTCTCTTGCGTCGCAGTTGCATAACGAATGCGGGCCCGACGCGACTTGCCGATCGCGAGGTTGTGCATGACGCGACGTGTCCAGGCCTTGGGGTCCTCGTACGAACTGATGTTCGGCCAGTTCCGCCACGCGCGCAGCAATGTCTCTTGGACAAGATCCTGTGACTCTTGGACGTCGCCTGTGAGCAGGTAGGCCAAGCCCATCAGACTCGCCTTGGAGGCGGCAAAGAACTCCTCATAGCCCGCTACCAGGCTGCGCGCCGCGGAGTCCTGCACTGCCTCCCCCCTCATGTGAACCTTATCTAGCTACTTACACGCGCCAGAGAGTCGTCGCGCTGCAGCGAGTTCCCAGAACTCTGCCGCGCGCCCTGCTGGACGACCGGGACGGAAGCAAGTACAGCGCCCTTTCTTTGGACTTGGCCAAGCGATTCACGGTGCCCTCAGGAGACGAGCTGCGTTTCGAGCGGGCTGTAGGCGAAGCCGAACGGAGAGCGGCGCGACGTCTGAGCACGTCCCCGTCCGGGCGGACAAGGGCCACTCCGACCAGCTGAGGCCACAGCTCCGGGCCGAGGACGTCGCCTAGCTCGACCCGTTCGAGCAGATCGCGGACCTCGTCGGTGGTGTCCACAGCGCCGAGTGGATGCTGTCTTACCTGCTCGACGAGCACCCGACGACCCCGGCCTGGTTCCCGCTTGCCGCGACCACGGAGCTGCCTATGGGAACGCCGGCCAAGGTTCGCTCGCTCGGCGAGAACGGGTCGCCGTACGAGTTCGCCATGAGCGCTCGGCGGGCACGACGTGCGGCCGGCGTCTTCGGAGGCGAGCCGGTCCGGCTGATCGCCCCGGCTGGCGACGCTCCAGCCCTGGCTCGATGGGCGGAGGTCCCGTCCGGTGCGCCGATCACGATGTCGACACCAGGTCGGCGACAT
>Ga0181521_10003331_pt1 | contig 18946 bp, 18 predicted proteins | sample PEATcosm2014_Bin_32_FD_119764 | JGI IMG/M metagenome (GOLD analysis project Ga0181521, IMG submission 119764) | Peatland microbial communities from MTU Mesocosm Facility, Houghton, MI, USA - PEATcosm2014_Bin02_60_metaG | ecosystem: Environmental > Terrestrial > Soil > Wetlands > Peat | place... | reverse complement strand
CGCCAGATCGCGGCATGGGAGTCGCGCGGTCTGAATCCGGTCTCGGTTGCGGTGAATGTATCGCCCGTCCAGATCTGCCGCGCCGATTTTGCGAAGTCCGTTGAAGCTTGCCTGGCGCGTCACGGCGTCGCTGCTTCCAGCCTGGAGCTCGAGTTAACCGAAAGTCTTCTGATCAACGCCAAAGGCGAGGCACAGGAACAGTTGCGGGCGCTGCGGACTCTCGGCGTGAAGCTCTCTATCGACGATTTCGGTACGGGCTATTCTTCGCTCAGTTACCTGCACCGCCTGCCCGTCGACGCCATTAAGCTGGACAAGTCGTTCGTGCAGTCGGTCGATACCGATCGACTCGCTCGCCGGTTGGTTCAGGCCATGATCGACGTGGCACAAGGGCTTGGGTTGAGTGTGGTGGCCGAGGGGGTCGAGACGGAAGGCCAGCGAGACGCGCTTGTGGCCGCCGGGTGCACCCTGATGCAGGGCTTTCTGTTCGCACGTCCGCAGCCGGCCGCGGAACTGGAGGAGTTCCTTCGCACCTGCGAAAGAGCCGTTGTCCCCGGGGATTGTGTCGTGAGGTCTGGTCCTGTTGTGTCCAATGCCGTTGTGTCCAATCCCGTCGTGTCCGTTCCTGGCTCCGCTCCGCATACCGGCCCTAATGCCGATGACCTGTTGCAACTGGCAGCGGCACTGCGCCTCCGCGGCGCCCAGGTTACAGAGTCGATTCTCGACTTGAATCCCGTCGCCATAGTCGGGTGACTTCGGCAGGCTCGCCGGTCTGGCGGTAGAATACCACTTTGAACTCGTACCAGCAGGTGACCGCGTTGATCACTGGAGCAGGGCGCGGAATCGGCAAGCGCCTCGCGATTGGTTTTGCCCAGGCCGGGATGCGCATCGGACTCCTCGGCCGCAGCCAGGGCGAACTCGACGTTACCAAGCTCGAAATCGAACATGCGGGCGGCAGTGCCCACCGGTTTCGCGCCGACGTGAGGGACTTCGAACAGCTTTCGGCCGCCGTCGGCCGGATGACGGACATCTACGGGGATGTGCATGTGCTGGTGGCCAACGCGGCGGTTCTTGGCCCGATCGGACCGTTCGTGGAGCACCGGCCGCGCGATTGGAAAGAGATATTCGAGACCAATGTGATCGGCGTGATGAACGCCTGCCGGACCGTGCTGCCGCAAATGATTCAGAAGCGAAGCGGAAAGATTATAGTGATTGCCGACGGCTCCTCATCCAATCCCCGCCCCAACTTCGCGCCCTATAGCGCGAGCAAAGCGGCTGTGGTGCGGTTCGTGGAAAGCGTCGCCGAGGAAGTGCGGAACCACAACGTCCAGATCAACTGCTTTTCACCCGGAGGCGCCTATACAAGCATGACCGACGAGATTCTGGATGCGGACGAGCGCGCAGGCTCCAAAGAAATCGAGGACGCGGAACAGATTCGCCTGACGGGAGGAGTTCCGGCCGACAAACAAATCCAGATCGCTCTTTTTCTTGCGTCCGAACGGTCCAACCATCTCACCGGCAAGTTAATCGATGTCACCGACGATTGGAAAAAACTGGAGCGCGAGAACACCCGCCCCGATGCCTGGACGCTCAGGCGTCATTTGAAATAGCCCGGCATGCGACCCGTCCTGTCTGTGCTCGCTGTGTTGCCGATCGTTACCGCCTCCGCCCTCGGATGGGGCTGCGAGGGCCATCAGATGATCGCGCTGATTGCGCGTGCACACCTGACCCCCTCGGCGTCGAACGCAGTCGACCAGTTGCTTCGAGAGAACCCGATCGGCCCCGAGTTGAGTCGTTTCTGCAAAGACAGTCCAAACGATCTCATGGCGGACTCCGCGACGTGGGCGGACGACGCGAGGACGGTCGAGAAGACCGCGGACTGGCACTTCATCGATATTCCGCTGGGGGCCGGCGCCGATTCAAATGAAAAAGACGCGATGAGATGGTGTAAACCGGCTGAGAGCCGGCCCGGCTGCATTGTCACAGCTCTCGACTACGAATGGGGGCTTCTTCGCGACAAGGGCCAACCCGCCCGGGTGCGCGCCAAAGCCCTTCGGTACGTGATTCATTTTGTGGGCGATTTGTCGCAGCCGCTCCACGCCGCCGACAATCGCGATCGGGGCGGAAACTGCACGGCGGTCAGGTTCTTTTCGGAGGAGAAACCCGAGAACCTTCACGCCATCTGGGACTATAAGATCATCGCGCGCGACCTTGACGCCACTCAGGCGACGCAGGCGCAGTACGCGAAGAACCTCGATGAAAGTTTCGCGCGGGACTGGCCGTCATGGGGTGAGTCGAAATTGGGTGAGTCGAAAATTGACATCCTCGCCTGGACTTGGGAAAGCCATGCCCTGGCCTCTGCGGTTTCCTACGCCGAATTGAAACCGCCGATTCCGATTGCTCCGCCCACCGCGGGGCTCGCCGACCAGGCGGCCTGTACCGCGGGACGCGCGTCCACCGCTGCGCTGCACATTTCCATTGACGACGAGTACGTCGGACATGCGCTGCCGGTCATCCGCGAACAGCTGGCGAAAGCCGGCTATCGCCTCGCCGGTCTGCTCAACCAGACTTTCAAATAGTCATTGCCGCTCCGCCGGATTCACGGCAAACGGCGCAACAGCGCCTTCGCTTCTTTGAACTGTGGAAAAAGCTTTTCGTGCGCCTTGAATTCCGGCGTATGCACGCAACGCCGGGCGCCGGTGTGGTCCACCGGATAGTGGAGATGCAGCATCTCGTGATACATCACATACTCCAGCGCCAGCCGCGGCGCGCGCGCGTCGTCGAAAATCCGGCTGATCACGATCATGTTGTGGGAAGGGTCGAAGTGCCCCAGGCGAGTGCGTGACCGGAGACGGCTCCAGCCGAGCGCGGGACGCGCCATCATCCCGCCGAAATACGCCAGGTTGATCTCTTCGAAGATCTGTTCCAGATTATGCACCGATCCTGCCGGACCGGCATGCGCCTTCCTGCCGCGCGTCTGCCTGACCAGGCTGATCCTGCGGCGCATGTCTTTCCGGTTCAGGTACAGCCGGTAGCGATGCACGTATTGCCGGGATGCCGGTTTGCGGTACAGCTTGCCCAGCAGGATATGAGCCAGCGCTTCGGTAACCGGGGCCGGTGCGCTCTCGAGCAGGTCGCTGATGCGCACCCGTATCGCCCCGCCGGCCAGCCGGACATCGCTGTTTGCATTCGCGAAGCGTTTATATTCGACGTCGATATCGGGCACCGGCGTGCGTGGCCGGAGCTCGCGGTGAACCCGCCGGAAAAGTTCCGGGGCGGACTCGAAAAAAAGAGAGCTCTCGACATTCACGGGCTTTAGAAAATTTCCCTGCATCCCGTCCTGATCGACCATAATAGAGGATTACCTGTTTTCTCGCCGATGGCCGCTACCAAAGCTGAAATTACCGCAGTCGGGTGCTATGTTCCACCCGGAATCCTGACCAACGCCGATCTCGAAAAGATGGTCCGGACAAATAACGAATGGATCATAGACCGCACGGGTATCTCGGAACGCCACATTGCCGCGCCGGACGTCGCCACGTCGGACCTTGCGACTTGCGCCGCCCGCGCGGCACTGGCCCAGCGCGGCATCGACGCCAGTGAGCTCGACGCGATCCTGGTGTGTACCGTTACGCCGGACATGCTGTTTCCCTCGACGGCCTGCCTCGTGCAGCACAACCTCGGGGCAAGGAAAGCCTGGGGCTTCGACCTCGTCGCGGCGTGCAGCGGATTTGTCTATGGACTCGTGACCGGCGCGAGTTTCATCGCCGCCGGCACACATCGTAAGGTTCTGGTGATCGGCGCCGACACGATGAGCCGCATCATCAACTATGAGGACCGCGCCACATGCGTTCTGTTCGGCGATGGCGCCGGAGCCATGTTGCTCGAACCCTGCGCGAATGGCGACAGCCGCGAGGCGGACGCCGCGGGCTTCATCGATTTCATCGGCGAAATCGATGGCTCCGGCGGCTCCTTTCTCTATATGCCGGCGGGCGGAAGCCGCAGGCCGGCAACCGCCGAAACGGTCGAAAAGAAAATGCATTACGTGCATCAGGAGGGCGCCCAGGTCTTTAAATACGCCGTTTTGAAGATGTACGAGGTCTGTACCGCGCTGCTGGCGCGCAACGGCCTCACTCCCGCCGATCTCGATCTGCTGATTCCGCACCAGGCCAATCGCCGCATCATCCATGCGACCGCCGAGCGCCTCGGGCTTCCCATGGAAAAGGTGATGATGAACATCGGCCAGTATGGAAATACGACCGCCGGCACTATTCCGCTCGCCACCCGCGATGCGATCGGCCAGGGTCGGCTGCGCAAGGGCGACCTCGTTATGTTCGCCGCTGTTGGCGCGGGTTACACGGTTGGCGCTAGTCTGTGGCGTTGGGGGTATTGATCGGCGATCAGGACGTGAGCGGCGCCGGTCCCAGCCTGACGCCTCCGGGAGGCACTGACGGAAGGTAAATGATTCCCCCCGGATCGGCCGTCTCCTCGATCATCTCTTCACCGTCGATCTCGACGTGATACGAGCGCTTCGGATCGAGGCCGACGATAAAGACGGCGGCGTCGGCCTCCTTCGCGTCGCCGTCCTTTGGAGCGACAAGACCCGGGACCAGAAACTTTTTCGATTCGCGCGCGAAAAATACGAACGCGGCATCCAGATCCAGCGGCTCCCGCGCCGCTTTCGGATCCACCCGCGTTACCTCGCCGTCCTTGAACAACTGCAATTGTCCGTTGAAGAAACCAAGCCATGCCGCATCGTCTTCCCACGACGACCGGACAAACAGCTGCCCGCCAATTTCGTCGTGCAGGGCTAACGGCACATGGTAATAGCTCAACCCCGGCTGATAGGGATTCGCCCAAAGCAGCTCGTAGGGAATGCCGAAAGCTCCCCGCAGCAGGAACCTGTCGTTGGTCACCCACCCCTGCAGGAGCTGTGACGACGCGGCATTCGCATCGTACGCCACCATCGCAAGTTCGGCCGCGCGCGAAAGGGCCGCCTTGCGCACGTCCGGCCCCGCGTTCGCGATCGTTTCATCGGCCGGTATGCGGAATTCATTTTCGGAACCCGGCCACGGCGCCGGATAGTGCGCCATCAGGTGCAGCAGCGGATACTGCTTGAACCAGGCGGGAAAGGTATCGCGCAGATCGAAATTCAGGTTGTCGCGAACCGCGTGCATAATTTCGAGCATCGCGTACGCGTCGGCATTCGGTACAGCGGCCTTTGCGTCCCGCAGCGCCGCGATGAAATTTCCGTTCCAGAAACCATCCAAAACCGCTTCGAGCGCCTTCTGGCTGACAGCAGGCTGAGCCTCAGCCAGGGCCACAGCCGCAAAAATCCTGGCCCGCGCGTCCGCGAGAGTCTTCACCGGCTTTGGGTCGTTCGCCGCGCGCACGAGCCTGGCCGCGAGTTGGCGCTTGTCGTCGCCCGCGATCAGCGGTTCGCACCAGTCGGCGATGATTGCCATTTGGCGCACATCGTCCGGCCGCTGATCGTCGGCCGGCCCCACCGCCCATGCCACCGCGCGCGTGCCGGATTCCCGGTCGTCCGCGATCTGAAATCGAAGCGCCTGCACCCAGCCCAGCTCCGGAAACTGGGCGTTGCCGGTCCACAGGGTTTCGAACTGGTCCCAGCGAAGCGACCGCCGTTCGCGCTCGCGGCGCAGCAGCTTGAGCCGTTGCGGACGCAGCAGCAATCGCGGACTCTCACTGTAAACCTTGAAGGAATCGGGACGGGGTTTTCCCGAAGATGAAGCGGGACGATTCTGGCCCAGCAAACTCAGGGCAGGCAGAGATGCCAAATACTGCAGGGCCTCGCGGCGCGTCATCGCTCTACGATTCTGTCATATGTGTGTGGTGCAGCCGATTGCCAGTCGGCTGCAGGTTACCAACCTGCCCACTGGTATCATGCAGATTAACCTTGTGAAACTCCCGGCGGAACCCCGCAACCGGCATAACCTCTCGGGCGTCTCAGGAAACTAGACTGAATGAAGAGCCTCCAGATTGTTTTCGGCCTCCTGATGGCCGCCGGCGCCGCAACCGCGCAACAGTACAGCATCTCGACGATCGCGGGGACCCCAGGCGTACAGGGCTACTTTGGAGACACAGGCCCGGCCACCGGCGCTCAGCTCAACTATCCTCTCCGGGTTGCGGTGGATTCCAACGGCAACTACTATATCGCCGATTACTACACTTCCGAGATTCGTGAGGTCTCGGCCGGCACCATCAACTCCGTCGTGGGGAATTCAACTTTCGGCTTTCAGGGCGATGGCGGCCCGGCCACGCAGGCCGAGATCTCCGATGTGCACGGCCTTGCGGTCGATTCGAAGGGAAATATCTATATCGCCGACACGTTCAACGGCGTCGTCCGCAAAGTCACTCCGCCCGGGGCCATCGCCACTCCCGCGGGGACCATCGGCACTTTCGCGGGTGTCGGGCCTGCCACAGGTGTCGTGACGCGGGGATATTCCGGCGACGGCGGCCCTGCCACCAGCGCGGAGCTTTCCCAGCCGTCGGGGGTTGCGGTCGACTCGAGCGGGAACGTTTACATTGCCGATTACGGTAATTACACAGTTCGTAAAGTAGACACCACAGGTAAGATCTCGACTGTGGCCGGCACGGGCGTCTGGGGCTTCTCGGGCGACGGCGGACCGGCGAACAAGGCAATGCTGGCCTCGCCATACGCGATCACGATCGATCCCGCGGGAAACATCTATATCTCCGATCTGGGAAACACCAACATCCGGGAGATCACTACCGACGGCAACATCCACACCCTCGTTTCCAACATTTCGACTGACAGCATTGCGGTGGACGCGGCGGGCAGCATCTACTTCGCGGACGCTCTCACCGCCACAGTCCGGAAGATCCTGTCCAACGGTACGCAGTTTGTCATTGCGGGCACGCCTGGCGTTCCTGGTTTCGCCGGCGACGGCGGTCCGGGTACGGCCGCCCAACTCAATCAACCGCACGGCGTTGCGCTGGATTCTTCCGGGAACGTTTACGTGGCGGACAGCAAAAACCAGTTGATCCGCTTACTGACCCCTGTGGCTTCGTCGGTCAGCGTTGTTAACGCCGCAAGCGGTGTTGGCGGGGTGATCGCGCCCGGCGAAATCGTCGCGATCTACGGCACCGGTGGACTCGGCCCTTCCACGCCGGTTGGTGCCCAGCCCGGGAGCAACGGTTATTTTGGCGCGCAACTGGCGGGCACTACCGTTTCTTTTGCCGGAACGAACGCGCCCGTGCTCTATACTTCCGCGACACAAGTCTCGGCCATCGTGCCCTATTCCATGCCGATCGGCGGTGCCGCTGACGTCACCGTCACGTACCAGGGCCAGGCGTTTACGGAATCAGCCGTGCCCATAGCCGGTTCCGCGCCCGGTATTTTTACATCGAATTCGTCCGGCACGGGCCAAGCTCTGGCAGTCAATCAGAATGGTTCGATCAACAGCCCCACATCGCCCGCGCCGGTCGGCAGCATCATCACGCTCTATGTGACAGGCGAGGGACAAACGACTCCTTCGGGCGTCGACGGTAAGCCCGCCTCCGCGCCGCTGCCCAAGCCGATTCTGCCTGTTTCCGTCACATTGGCCGGACAAAATGCGCCTGTAATGTATGCCGGCGGTGCACCCGGTCAGGTTGCCGGCATTATGCAGGTCAACGCGCAGATACCGGCGAGCCTTCTCCAGAATTTCACCGGACCCGTTGCCGTTCCCGTGTTGGTCGAGGCCGGGTTCGTCCTCACCCAGGCGAATGTAACCATCACGGTTTCTCAGTAGCGCTGTTCCTCGGGCCCCACAAAACCGCTTCGAGGCCTTCACACGCCGCGGCCACTCCGTCTTCGCGTTCCATGGTACGGGCCGTTGCCCGCGCGGCGGCGGCGTACTCGTCCGCGAGGAGCATCTTTAACTCGCCGCCTGCCCGATCCGCCCGATACTTGCCCCGCGGAATTATCCGCGCCACGCCCAACCGTTTGACCCGCATCCCGTTATCCGGCTGATCGTGACTGTATGGCACCACGATCATCGGTCTTCCGGCTCGAAGTGCCTGCGCCATGGTTCCGACTCCGCCCTGATGGACCGTTGCGGCCGAGCGCGGAAATAACTCCGAGTAAGGCGCATACTCCGCCACGAAGACGGTGTCCGGAACCGGCGTTGAAGGCTTATTTCGCGGATCCCGCCCAATGAGCAGCACGGCGCGGCATCCTGTCCGCCGTACTGCAGCGAGGCTTTCGGCGTAGAATCCACCAGCATCGAACACGGCCGACGATCCCAGCGTAAACACCACGGACGCCGGACCGGCATCGAGGAATTGCGCCAGAGCCGCACTCAGGCCCTGCCCCGGTTCGAGTTTGTCGTAAAACGGGAATCCCGTGACGACGGTCCGCTCGGGCCAATCGCTCTGCGGCCGCGCCAGCACGCTCGAAAACCACGCCTGTGTTCCGTAGGGAGAGAACATGCCGAAGAGCAAAGGGTTGCGCAGCTGGTGCAATCCCAGCCTGGCCCGCATGGCATTCAACGGAGCCCCCCAGCGGCGTGTCACGCTCTTCACGAACTGGAAGAACAAACGGGTGAAACCGGGTCCGAGCGAAAAAAGCGGAGTGAGAACCGGCGCCCCGGAAATTACCGGGGGATCGTAAGCCGACATGAAAACCGAAGGCTGCAGGGCGATCGAAACCCAGGGTTTTTTCAGGGATTCGGCAACGGTTGGCGTTGCAAAGGCGATCGGATGTCCCACGATCAGGTCGGCGTCGCGCGCGGCCTCCAGCGTGTCTTCGAAGCTCTGTTCGAGCCACGGCAGGAACAGCTCCCGCATGACATACGCGGTGCCGGTGCGCGGATGAACCGCGCGCCGCATGAGATCCGGATCGTCGAGGGCACGGCTCATGTCGGGACGCACGGGAGCGAACCTTAGTCCCTCGCCTTCGACTTTTGCCCTATAGATCTCCGATGTCGCGATGGTGACGGCGTGCCCGCGCTCCCGCAGACCAAGACCCACCGCGATGTACGGATGCAGATCGCCGAGAGAACCGAGCGTCGTGAGGAGGATCTGCTTCTTACCCATTTACTACGATGAAAACGGCCCGCATGAGAAACATTATCGTCGGTACCGCCGGTCACATCGACCACGGCAAGACGGCTCTCGTCAAAGCGCTGACCGGCACCGACGCCGACCGGCTCGCCGAAGAGAAGCGCCGCGGCATCACGATCGATCTCGGCTTCGCGCATCTGCAGCTCGCGAAGGACATTCGCATCGGGTTCATCGACGTTCCCGGCCACGAGCGCTTCGTGCGCAACATGCTCGCGGGCGCGGCGGGAATCGATCTGGTGCTGTTCGTGATCTCCGCCATGGAGTCCATCAAGCCGCAGACGCGGGAACATTTCGAAATCTGCCGGATGCTCGGCGTGAAGGCCGGCGTGATCGCTCTCACCAAGGCCGACCTTGCCGATCCCGAATTGCTGGAACTGGCGCGCCTCGAAGTGGACGAATTCGTCGCCGGCTCGTTCCTTGAAGACGCCCCCAGAGTCGCGGTCAGTTCGATAACCGGTGAAGGGCTTGCGGAGCTGCGCAAAGAACTCGAATACGCCGCGCGCGCAATTGAGCAAAAGAAAACGTCGGGTTGGTTCCGATTGCCGCTCGACCGGGCCTTCACCATGAAGGGTTTTGGAACTGTGGCGACAGGCACGCTGATATCGGGCACATTGATGCCTGAACAGGAAGTGGAAGTTTACCCGATCGGCCGCCGCCTCCGTGTTCGCGGCATTCAGGTCTATGGGGAGCCGGCCGCGCGTGCCCGCGCCGGTGAACGCACAGCCGTCAATCTGGCGGGGATCGATCCGGAGGAACTCCATCGCGGGATGGTCCTGAGCGAAGCCGGGCGCTTCGCACCGGTGACGATTCTCGATTGCCGCCTCGACCTTCTCCGCTCGGCCAAGCCGCTGAAGAACCGCGCGCCCGTGCACTTCCACATTGGCGCGGCGGAGACGGAAGCGGAGATTCGCTGGCTGGACCCTCGTGCGTCGCTCAAACCCGGCGAGTCCACGTGGGCCCGCATCACGCTGAAAGAACCGGCGCTCATGTTTCCGGGCGACCGCTTCATCATCCGCATGTTTTCGCCGGTGATCACAATCGGCGGCGGGATCGTAACCGATATCAGCGCTCACAAGTACCGCAGAGGTGAGGATGCGGCTGCCCGGCTAAGTGCCCTAACCCCGGAACAGCTGGTGATCGAGAGCCCCTTTGGGGTCTCGGAGGACCGGCTGATCGCGTGGACAGGATTGCGCGAAATCGGCGATTTGCCTGGAATCGAGCGGGCGGGGAAGTGGCTCATTGCGCGTTCCCGGAATGCGGAGCTGAAGCAGCAGCTCACCGCGCACTGCCGCGCTTTCCATCGTGCGAACTCCCTTCTGCCTGGTATTCCGAAGCAGGATCTCAAGGCAGCGGTCATGGCCGATGCCCCGGTGGAAGTCTTCGACCACGCACTGGCCGGGGCGATTGATGTGATCCAGGATGGGGAAGTTGTGCGCTTGAAGAGCCACCGGGTCGTGCTGAAGCAGGATGAGGAGCAGGCGCGGACTGCGATAGAGAGTTCCTTCGAGCGAGCGGGCCTGGCGGCGCCGGCTGTCAACGATGTGTTGAAAGCGTCCGGCGTCGAGCCTGCCCGCGCGCGCTCGATCCTGCAAATTCTTCTGCGGGAAGGAAAGCTGACGCGGATTTCAGATGAGCTTGTCCTGGATGCGGCAACACTTGTGAAACTTCGAGGTCAACTGGCGGACAGGCGCGGCCAACGCTTCAGTGTTCCCACATTCAAAGACTGGACCGGGGTGTCGCGCAAGTACGCCATCCCTCTGCTGGAATTCCTGGACCGTGAACACGTTACCAGGCGCGAAGGCGATGAGAGGATTTTGCTTTAATTCCCTACGCCTTCTCCAACTCCAGGCCGGATGCCTCCAACGCCCTCCAGCCGCCGTCGAGCGATATCGGATTCGTATAGCCCATCTTCTGCAGGTTGTCCGCCGCCAGGGCAGACCGAAAACCGCCGCCGCAATACAATACCAGCTTCGTCGCTTTATCCGGATACTTGGTTTCCACATCGCGCTCGATCGTGCCCTTGCTCATATGCACCGCGCCTTTGACGTGGGATGCGTTGAATTCGCGATCCTCGCGCACATCGACGAGCACGTGCTTCTCGCCGCGCGCGAGCATCGCTTTGTAACCCTCGACATTGGTCTCCCGAACCCGCGTTTTGGCATCGTTGACAAGCTTCAGGAAGCCTTCGCTGTGCACCATATCCCTACTCCACTCGCCTGATTTTCGCGCCCGCGGCGGCCAATTTGGCTTCGATTTTCTCGTAGCCGCGGTCAATGTGATACACGCGGTCGATCACTGTTTCACCCCTGGCCACCAGAGCCGCCAGCACCAGCGAAGCGCTGGCCCGCAGATCCGACGCGATCACGCCCGCGCCCGTCAGCCGGCTGCGCCCCGCAATGATGGCCTGCCGCCCGTCCAGCCGGATATTCGCCCCCATGCGCATCAGCTCCTGCGCGTGCATGAACCGGTTCTCGAATATCGTCTCTGTAACGATCGAGATCCCGTCGGCCTGCGTCATGAGCGCCATGTATTGGGCCTGGAGATCGGTCGCAAATCCCGGATACTCTTCCGTCGTCATGTCCACCGGACGTAAAACACCATTGGTGCGCTCGACACGCAACGTCGTGTCGTCCACCTGCGTGACCGTCACGCCGGCCTCGGCCAGTTTCGCCGTCAACGCGCCCAAATGTTCCGGAACGCAGTTGGTCACGCACAAATCTCCGCCCGTAATAGCGGCCGCGATCACGAACGTCCCCGCCTCAATCCGATCGGCGATAATCTCATGCGTCGCGCCGTGCAGTTTCGAAACGCCCTGCACACGGATGATGCTCGTGCCCTCGCCTTCGATACGCGCGCCCATCTTGCGGAGCAGATGCGCCAGATCCACCACCTCCGGCTCGCGCGCGGCGTTCTCCAACACGGATTCGCCATTGGCCAGAACCGCGGCCATCAGAATATCTTCCGTGCCCGTGACGGTAATGCGGTCGAAGACCACATGCGCGCCCTTCAGACCATCCGGCGCGACGGCCTCGATATAGCCGTGTTCCTGCGCGATGCGGGCGCCCAGATGCTCCAGCCCCGCCAGATGGAAATTGATGGGCCGCGCGCCGATCGCGCACCCTCCGGGCAGAGACACGCGGGCTCGCCCCGCCCGTGCCACCAGCGGACCGAGGACAAGACTTGACGCCCTCATCGTCTTCACCAGTTCGTAGGGAGCCTCCGCCGATACGATCGTTTTCGTATTGAGCACGACTCGCTCAGCGTCCCCCTCGTCGAGCGCTATTTCCGCGCCGATGTCAACCAGCAGCCGCTCCATCGTGCGTATGTCGCGCACGCGCGGAATTCGTTTGAGCACCACCTCTTCATCGGTCAGAAGCGCCGCGGCAAGGGCCGGCAGAGCGGAGTTTTTCGATCCGCCGGTGGCAATCGAACCGTGGAGCGGCACGCCGCCCTCAATCACAAATTTATCCATGATCTCTTTTACCGCGCACAACGGACCCTTCGGCCTGTGCGCTCTGGGCCTTCTTCGTCGCTTCTTCCCAAACTTCTATCGCCGCGCGGACGTTGTTCCCCGCTTCCGCCAGCATACGTCCCGCATCGTTGTATGAGACGCCCGTGGCCGCCGCGATGATTCGTTTCGACCGGTCCAGCAGCTTGGAATTTTTCGGCTGCACGTTCACCATAAGGTTTCCCCGCACATACCCCAGCCGGATAAAGCTGCCCGTGGTGAGCATATTCAGCACCATCTTGGTGGCCGTGCCGGCCTTCAGCCGCGTCGATCCGGCAATGACTTCGGGCCCGGTCAGCGGCGTAATGGCGAGTCGTGCCCGTTGTGCCAGAACCGAATCCGGCGTGCAGCTGATCCCGATCGTCAGCGCGTTCAGCCGGTTTGCCTCGTCGATCGCGCCCAGTACGTAAGGCGTCCGGCCGCTGGCGGCGATTCCGCATAGCACGTCGCACGAGCGAAAGCCGCGGGCCTCCAGATCACGAGCGCCGACTGCGGGATCGTCCTCGGTGGTTTCGGTCGCGCCAGACAACGCAGCCTCGCCTCCCGCGATGATCCCCTGCACAAGATCCGCAGGCACATTGAAGGTGGGCGGACATTCGGCAGCGTCCAGAACGCCGAGCCTCCCGCTGGTTCCCGCGCCGATGTAATACAGCCTGCCGCCGCTCCGGAACGCTTCCGCGATGCCTTCGACTGCAAGCGCGATTCTTGGGATCTCGGCCGCGACCGCTTCCGCCACATTGCGATCTTCCGCACTGATCACGCGCAGCATGTCTTCGGTAGAGAGCTTGTCGATGTGGGCCGATGCCGGGTTCGCCCGTTCCGTGAGTAGCGCGGCGAGATCCATGCAGTTTATTGTAGGTTGGTGTATTCCTCGATCCCCAGGCTTTTTGACGGCGGGAAGGTCGGGATCCGGTACCGCGGCAATCTGCGCGACACGGCAGGCAATCCCGCTCACGCCGCGACATTCATCAGACGGCGTCTGATCGTTCTCGACACCGGCCTGAAAACACGCCCGCGGGAGCATAGCCGGATATTGCTTCACGAGTATTTTCACTTCGCCTGGGTGCGCTTGGGAAACCAGCGCCGGCGGGCATGGGAGGCGTACCTCGCCAACGAGTGGAATTCCGGCGGACGCGGCGAAGCGGGCTGGTCCGCTGAATGGCGCAAACAAAAACTGTCGTCCGGCGATGTCCTTCAGCGCTCGCGCCGCTGGCGGGAATACTGTTGCGAGAGCTTCTGCGACACGGCCGCGTGGATCGCGGATAAGGCCGATTCGGAAGTCACGCTGGCGCAAACCCGGCGCCGAGCCAGGATCGCCTGGTTCCGGGCGCATTTTCGCGGCTATGTATTCCCGATATAATAAGAACGAGTGAAAAACCTCGGATCCCAATTGCGTTTAGCGGCCATCGTGGGTGTCGCCGCGATTCTCGGTATAGTCGCGTGCTCGCCGGCCAGACCCACCCGGCCCCTCGTCAGGGATGACAGCAAGCGCAAGCACGCGCCCGATTTCGCCCTGAAAGATGCGAATGGCAAGCTGATTCATCTCGCCGACTATCGCGGCAAGGTGGTGTTGCTCGACTTTTGGGCGACTTGGTGCGGCCCGTGCAAGGTGGAGATTCCGTGGTTCATGGAATTTCAGCGCAAGTACAAGGACCGCGGCTTCGAAGTCCTGGGAGTCTCGATGGACGACGATGGCTGGAAGGCGATCACTCCGTTCGTCAAACAAAAACAAATCAACTATCGTATTGTGCTGGGCGATGACAAAACGGGCGATCAATACGGCGGTCTGGAAGCCCTGCCGACCACGTTTGTGATCGACCGATATGGACGCATCGCTTCCGTTCATGTAGGTCTCGCCGGCAAGAAGGATTTCGCAGATGCTATTGAAACGCTGTTGGACGATCCTGCCGTGCCTGCTGGCGGCAACTCTATTCGCTCAGATGGCGCCGACGCTGACCATCGCGCCGGTGCCCACAGTTAAGGCGCACAAGGGCGCCGTCGCGGTAGTTACGTTCAAGGCCGCTTTGCCGCCTGGCTATCACGCCAACAGCAACACGCCGAGCGACGCCTATCTGATCCCTCTGACGCTCAAGTGGACCGGCGGCCCCCTGCAGGCCGACGGTATCACGTACCCCAAGGCTGCGCAGGAGAAGTATTCGTTTTCCGAAAAGCCGCTCTCCGTGGTAACAGGCGAGTTCAGCATCTCGACGAAATTCAAGGTGCCGGCCGACGCTCCGACCGGAGCCGCGGCGCAAAACGGCACGCTCAGGTATCAGGCCTGCAACGATCGCATGTGCTTTGCGCCGAAAACGGTCCCAGTCACGCTGTCCCTCGACATCGAATAAGCCGCTTCGAACAACAGTGAATGAAAACGCCATCGCAAAGGAAATCGTCGATGCTGCTTTTCGAATCCATACTACCCTTGGCCCGGGGCTATTGGAATCGGTGTACGAAACGGTCCTTTCGTATGAACTTTCCAAGCGGGGACTCCGGATTGTCCGGCAGCAGGCGATCCCGGTAGTCTACGAGAATGTCCGCATGGACGAAGGGTTCCGAGCCGACTTGATCGTTGAGGAAAAAGTGATCGTGGAGATCAAATCAATCGAAACCCTGGCCCCGGTTCACAGAAAGCAACTCTTGACGTATCTGAAGCTGGCCGATAAACGCCTCGGCCTGCTGATCAACTTCAACACAGCGCTCATCAAAGACGGAATCACCCGCATCGCCAACGGAATAGAAGACGAATAGACTCTTGCATTTGAATTTCTTTGCGTCTTAGCGTCTTGGCGAGAAACTGTCTTTCTTTTATTCCCGCCGCAGAAATTGCCCGATGGATCTGGTCGCCTGTCTCGTCCGATGCTCGTTCTCAATCAAAGCGAAGCGTACGAACCCTTCGCCCATGGGTCCGAATCCCACGCCCGGTGAGACTGCAACCAGCGCCTTCTCCATCAGGAGCTTCGAGAACTCGAGCGATCCCAGTTCCTGATAGCGCTCGGGAACCGGCGCCCACAGGAACATGGACCCGCGCGGCGACTGCACCGGCCAGCCGGCGCGGCACAACCCTTCGACCAGAACATCCCGCCGCCGCCGGTACACTTCGCGGATCTTCACTGTCTCCTCGTCGCACTCGCGCAACGCCACGATGGCGGCGATCTGAATCGGTTGAAACACACCGTAATCCAGATAGCTTTTAATCCGCGCCAGCGCCGCGATCATTTTCGCGTTTCCCAGACAGAATCCGACTCTCCAGCCCGCCATGTTGTAGCTCTTCGACATGGAAAAGATCTCGACCGCGATGTCCTTCGCGCCCGGAACTTCGAGAATGCTCGGCGGCACATGGCCGTCGAACCCCAGATCCGCGTAGGCGAAATCATGCACGATCAGCGTGCCGTGGGCGCGCGCGAGATTCACGATCTCGGTCAGAAACGGCAGATCCACGCACGTGGTCGTCGGATTGTGCGGGAACGAGATCAGCAGCATCTTTGGGGGCTTCGGCGACTCCCGGTACAACTCCTGCAGCCGGCCGAGAAATGTCTCCGCGTTCGGCATCGGCAGCATGCACGCGTGGCCTTCGGACATAATCACGCCGTACTGGTGAATCGGGTACGCGGGATTCGGCGATACCACGATGTCACCGGGGCCGATGGTGGCGAACATCAGGTGCGCCAGCGCGTCCTTCGCGCCCATGGTGACGATCGCTTCCGTGTCCGGATCGAGCTCGACGCCATGCCGCCGCTTGTAGCGCTTGACGATCTCCTCGCGCAGATGCTGAATGCCGCGCGAAACCGAATACCGGTGATTGCGCGGATTGCGCGCCGCTTCGATCAGCTTGTCGACGACCACCTGCGGCGTGGCGCCGTCCGGGTTCCCCATTCCGAGATCGACGACATCCAGCTGCGCCGCGCGTGCTTTTGCCTTCATCTCGTTGATGACGGCGAACACGTAGGGCGGCAGCTTCTGAATGCGGTAGAAGTTCTCGTTGGTTTCGGACATGGAAATTCCAGTTTAGTCCCACGGGATGCCCGGATTGACGGCGACCGCGCCGGAACGGTAGATTGGAGTATTACCTCCCTTTAGTCCCCATCGTCTAGAGGCCCAGGACATCGCCCTTTCACGGCGGTAACGGGGGTTCGAATCCCCCTGGGGACGCCAGTCGCTATCCGCCAACCCGCATCACCTGGCCTGGTCGTATCGAACTCATAATCGATCTGCACGATGTAATCTGCGGCAACAGGTCCGCGAGCCGATTTGATCGGGCGCGGACGATGAGAACTGCAATGTCCCTGCCAGCCAGGTTCTGCTCGTACTGAAGGCCCTTATCCATCGTAAGAAATATCTCAAAGCCGGCAGCTGCGGCGAGCAACAGGAGAGTACCGTTCTTTTTCCCGCCAAACCGGCTTCGGGAACGGTCCGGCACTCATGATCGGAGAGTTCGTTCTTCAATTTGCGCGGGATACACTCGTCGAGCAGTATCCTCATGCCAATTGGCAGACAAGGAGCGAATTGGCGAGTTCCAGCGCGGCAACAGCGACATCCCTGGTGACGGTCGGGAAGTCATCCAGAAATTCATCGAGGGTCTGACCGCCCTCCAGGTAGTCCAGCAGAGCCTGAAGTGGAACGCGAGTACCGCGGAACACCGGAGTTCCCCCGAGGATGTCGCTGTCTTTGGCGATGATCTCGTTTGGCTGCACCCTTGTTCTCCCCGCTGGCGCCGAATCCGGCAGTCTTCATTGTATCTGCTCCAAAGCGCAAAGGACTCTTGTCCAATGCCGGATGAGCCTGAAGGGGATACCGGTTTCTAACGCCGGATGAGCCTGAAGGAGGACGGGTAATGTTGGGGATTGATCATCAGCATGAGCGACGGCGAGCGGCTGAGCCTGGAACAGATCCGGGCTTTTCTGAAAGGCAACGAAGAAGTTGGATTCAAAGCGTCAAATCGGGAGGAGGCGTATGAATGGACGCAGGGGACGCTGTGTGCGCAGGAATATTCGAACCTGCAGCGGCACGACAAGGGTCTGGTGAAAAAGTACATCGGCAAGGTGACGGGGCTGAGCCGCGCGCAGATTACGCGGCTGATCGCTCAGTACGTGGCCACAGGCGCGGTGCAAAGCCGGCAAGGCCGTGGACGGCGCTACACGGCACGTTATACGGCCGAGGACATGGCGCTGCTGGCGGAAGTGGATATGGCGCATGACACGCTGAGCGGTCCTGCCACCCGGCAGCTTCCGTACCGTGGCTGGTATGAATTCGCCGACGCGCGCTACGAGCGTCTGGCGGACATATCCCCGGCGCACATCTACAACCTGCGCCGGGGGCGTGGTTACCGCGAACATGCGCTGGTGTTCACCAGGACCCGGCCCACACCGACCGCGATCGGCGAGCGCCGCAAGCCGGCGCACGGGGGGCGGCCCGGCTATCTGCGTGTGTACACCGTTCACCAGGGCGATCGGGACGGAGTCAAGGGCGTGTATCACATCAACCTGGTGGATGAAGTCACGCAATGGCAGGTGGTGGGAGCCGTGGAGCGCATTTCGGAAAACCACCTCAAACCCCTGCTGGAGCGCCTGTTGAAGCAGTTTCCCTTCCGCATTCTGGGCTTTCATTCCGATAACGGCAGCGAGTTCATCAACCACACGATCGCGGCACTGCCGAACAAGCTGCTGATCGAACAAACCAAATCCCGGCCGCGGCATTCCGGCGACAACGGTCTGGTGGAAACCAAAAACGGCGCGGTGATTCGCAAACACATGGGCTACGATCACATTGCCTCCGAATACGCGGAAGCGATCGGCGCATTTTATGAAGAGCACTTCAATCCCTACCTGAACTTCCACCGGCCTTGCGCGGTACCGGAAGCCAAGAAAGACTCACGGGGCAAAACAGTACGCGTTTACCGCTGGTATGCCACGCCGTGGGAAATCCTGCGGCAGACTCCCGGTATCGGCGGACGCCTGAAGGACAGCCTCACCATCGGCGAACTGGAAAAGCGGGCGGGCGCAGAGAGCGATACCGCCGCCGCGACGAAGATGAACCAGGCCAGGCGAAAGCTGTTCGCCAGCTTCGAGCAAAGGCGAATTGCATGAGCGCAAGGGCTGCGGAAATGCCGGGCTGTGGACGGCGAGGAAAACCGACTGCAGGTATTCCATCGCCGTCGCACGAGCCCTTGGAAATCGCTGGCGCGATTCCCACATTCCCGCAGCCTCGGCCACTACCCGCATGGAAAAGTGGAAATCCAAAAGCAGGATTCCCACTTTCCCACGCTTGTTTTTCTCTCTCAAAAAATCAAAAACGAAAGGAGCCTCACGTTACCTGTTACTCTCGTCCTTCAGGCTCATCTCTGAATTAGAAAAGACT
>Ga0181521_10003329_pt1 | contig 18950 bp, 14 predicted proteins | sample PEATcosm2014_Bin_32_FD_119764 | JGI IMG/M metagenome (GOLD analysis project Ga0181521, IMG submission 119764) | Peatland microbial communities from MTU Mesocosm Facility, Houghton, MI, USA - PEATcosm2014_Bin02_60_metaG | ecosystem: Environmental > Terrestrial > Soil > Wetlands > Peat | place... | reverse complement strand
TCAGGCAAAACAATGGGTTTTCTGTAGAAAGGCGAATTCATGGGCCATAATCGCAAAAATTGGAACCGCTATTTTAGCCAATGAAATCAATGGGTGGTATTTTCTAATTCGTAACACCCTCCGCTGGGACATTCCGAAAATAACCCGGCGTTTGAACGCCGGGATCCAACACGATTTCCCCACCAGTCCTGCAGGGACGGCTGAGAACTGCGTAGCGTTTCAACCGTCCCTGCGGGACTTGGATTTTTTACGGATTTATCCCGGCATGAACCCCGACATTCGATGTCGGGGTGAAATGCCGGGCTATTTTCGACTGTTCCTTTGGAACAGAACGCCTGCTCAAAAATTGAAATGCCACATCCGCAAATAAATTCAAAAATCAATGTTGACACGACTTCCAAACTTATCATATCAGAGCAATAGCACGGCTATGAATCCGATTGTCCATCAGACCATTGGTTCAACAATGCACACGTTGCCTGCGGCGATGGTTTTTTCAAAACAATTGCTGCTGACTGAGAAATCCTCTGTTACGGTCAAACCCCGCTCACCCATCCCCATGTTGGATGAGCTTATGGTTCGCGCCACCAAGATTACCAAAATTCTCATTGAGATCGAGGGTTACCGTCACAGCGGACCAAATAATTGAATCCGCCACAGGCTTCCTGCCGTTGGTGAACACGGCCAACCCCGAACGCTTTCGGGGCAGGGAGATTGTCCGCGCAATTTTTAATAGGCGCCGGCGAATCGTAAATCTTGTTTGGCATCAGGTTTTAAGCTCTCACTTTCTGTTCAACGATCGCAACACACGCTGACAGACCCAGGAGCCGGCATATCGGAAGCGGAGCTGGCAAGCGATTCGCCGGGTCTGCTGCCGGAATTTCCGGGTTCACCGGCAGGATTGTATCCCCGTCTCCCAAGTTTATCGAAGGCGATTTTGTAGCCCAGGTTCCTGGGGATGTTCCACCAGAGACCGGTCCGGGATCTGGCCAAAAGACGCCGGCAGATGGAACTCAATGAATAAAACTGTTTCGTGGCCCACTCGACTCCCGCCTGCAGTTGATCCGGGGTCATTTGCCGCGGTCGAAAAACCACATCCGTCCGCGCGTTGTATTTCGACCAGTCGCGGGTGAGAATCCGGCCTTCCTCCTCCAGCTTGCGAAAGATCGGCGTTCCCGGAAACGGAGTGAGACTGCCAATCGAAGCAACATCCACCCCCGCCTTCTCGAGGAACGCCAGCGTGCGCTCGAAAACGGTGACGTCGTCGTGGTCAAAACCGAAGACCAGGCCGGTCTGCACGGCGATTCCGGCGTCATGGAGTTTTTTTATGCCTTCCAGGTAGCGCCGGGGTTTGTTGAAGGCCTTGCCCGTTTCCCGGAGGCTGTCCGCCGAGATGGACTCCAGGCCGATGAAGAGGGCCTCGCAACCGCTGGCCGCGGCGAGCCGGACGAGGTCGTCGTGATTCACGATGTTGAAGGTGGCCTGGCTGGTCCACCGCTTGCGCAACGGAATCAGGCGGCGAAAGAGCTCACGGGCGTAGTCCAGGTTCCCGATGATATTGTCGTCCCAGAAGATCAGCGCTTTCTCCTGGATCGAGGCGGCTTCCACAATCACCTCTTCGCTGGGGCGGCAGCGATGGCGATGATGATAAAAGTGAGGCAGCATGCAGTAACCACATGAATTCGGACAACTCCGCGTGGCGATGAGAACTCCGCGTCCATAAGCCCGGCGCTCGATAAGCTCCCGGCGCGCCCAAGGCAACCCTGCCAGCGACGGTGCAACCGCCGCCCGGTAGAACCGTTTGAGCCGGCCTTCTTGGAAATCGCGTATGAGCGTGGGCCAGACCCCCTCCGCTTCGCCAATCAAAACGCTGTCTGCATGCCGGGCAGCTTCGTGTGGCAGCAGCGTGGGATGCGGCCCGCCAAAAACGACCGCCACGCCGCGCCGACGAAACTCATCCGCAATTTCATAAGCGTGGGGCGCGGAACAGGTGGTCGTCGTAATGCCGACCAGGTCAACGGCGCGGCTGAAGTTTACTTCACTGACAATTTCATCCGTATGATGGATCTCAACGTCTCCGGGCGTGAGTGCCGCGAGGAGCGGCATCGTCAATTGCGGAAACCGTATCAGCCGCCCCTTGCGCATCCACAGCGTCGCTGGCCCTTCGGCGGTGATAAGCTCCAGCTTCATGTCAGGATGCACCGGCTAACGGAGCCACGCCGGAACAGTGATGTCAATCCCGAAGGCTTTCGGGGTGGGCTGCCACGCCAACCGGCCTGGGCGCCAGTGGTCTTCGCGAATGCCTTACGGACCCTACATCGCGCTGGCGGCGGTGATTTGGATTTTTGCCGGCAAGGAAATCGTCCGCGCAATTTTCAGATAAGCACCTTCAAGCTTCACAGCTTCGGTCGACTATCCCGTTTCTTGAAGTTGTCGCCGAAATGTTCAATCATGTTTCGTTGGTTGCTCAAGAGAAATTTCATTTGCCTTCACAAAACTTTCAAAGTCAGTTTGATCATCGAGGATTTTGCTGGCGGGCAGAAGCAGGATTTTCGTCCGGTGCGCGGCCGCGTCGTCCAGATAATTCTGCCAGAGCGGAAGAATCTTTTCGACGGGCATTTCCATGGCCGCTTCAAAATAAGTCGGGTATCCCGCTTTGTCGTGCGCGGCAATCAAATTCAGAAAACGCTTGAACCGCCCTTGCTGCCACAAAAAGACTGAAACCATGCGCCAACTGGATTCGCTGCGCTCAACCGCACTGGAAGCCCCGGTTTGTTTTGGGTCGGCAATGACCTCTTTCAAGTCCAGTTGCGCCAGATTGTTTCCAAGCTGCTGGATGCGCCACGGATTTTGATAACCCCAATACGCTACCAATTCGCCATCCTTCCAGTAACCGTAAAACTTTTCAAAGAAAGTCGGGATGCCTTCCATCGCCCACTGCGGACGGTCTTTCAGGTTGCTTTCCACCAGCGGATGCAAAATCTCATGCGCGAACGTCCCGAGTCCAGAATCTTCATACGTGGCAAAAAATTTGTAGCGAAAGACATAGACGCCGAAATTCGGCGGGTCCTGGATGTGCAATTGCTGGATGAGAAATTGTTTGAACTGCGCCCGGTCTTCAAACACCAGCACGCGGATGGGATAATCAAAATCCGCCTTGAAGAAATCGCGGTTCACGAGCCTCACGAACCCGTCGGCAAAGCGGGCAATTTCAGGAATCCTGGGCGACTCGCGCAGGTAATAAAAATCAAAATACTCCGTCTTTTTGTGGTAGGGAAACTGGCTGATGAAGTCCTGCGACCAGACGACTGTGGGCAGCAACAGCAAACCGTAAATCAGGATTTTCCCTATGTTGACCGGCAAACAGCGCAGAATCAGCGAAGCCAGCGCCAGCTTGCTGCCTTGATATTGGAATGGTTGGGGAAGGGTCATGGATTAAAAATCATTTTAGGCAGCGTGCAGCGTTGGTAGAATTCGGTTTTCGCGTGATTCGGTTTTCATAAGATTGTGATGTTCGGTCAACCGGTAATGAAGTGTGCGCTGATTGGAAGAGGAGTCTTATTTGATATTCAAGAGTGTTTCCAATCGAATTGAATAGGCTTGAGTCCACGAATCAGGAAAACTCAGTGTAGCAGCTACTGCTGATGTAACTCGCGAGGCAAAGCCCGCTTTGTCATACTCTTGTGTGCCCATGACCCGTTTAATATCCTCGTCTAACATTGCAGCATACCACTTTCCTTTGAAGACCCTGTCTTGCTCCCCTTTTGAATAAAAATCCTTCACCCGCCTCCTCACTGCCGCATGGTAAACTTTAAAAGCTTCTGCAGACATCCCCGATTTGGCTGCCATATGCGCCGTCATTTGAGCTGTCTTTGTGGAATCTGTTTTGCCTGAAATCGGGCATTGTATCTGTGATCGCACGCGGAAATTGCACTGATGATTAATATGCTTACACGCGGTAACTAGGCAAAGGACAACCCATTCGCGCCATCTCTCCGCCGCCTCCGAGCACCACAGCCGCGAATTCGACAACAAAGGATCCAAAACGGCCGGGTCGAGCGATGCTGCAGAAGCGCAACCGCGTGTCAAATCTCCATTTAGAAAGATGTCATTCTGCACATCGTAGTATCGCGTGTAAATGATATGCTGAGATCTTCTTTTTTGTCTTAGAATATCATCAATATCCTTGTCGAGAAAAAAAACTGCAACCGTTTCTTTCCCACTAAGAATTGATTTCAATGCTTTTCGTTTGCGCAGAAAATCGTGGTATCCCAATAGGGCATTTTTGCCCCCGGCGTAAGGAGGAATTTCATTTGCCCTACACAGACCATAATCCATCTTTCTTTTACCACAAACCAATGCGCATATTTGCCCATAGATGAAGCAATCGCATTCGATTCCTTCAACAAATGCGAACAGGGTTTTGCACGACATCTGCATGTAGCGCAAAAACCCTTTCGGCGAGTGCACAAGGCGGGCTGAAGGCATGGCGACAAAGGTTACATCCTGAGAATCAATGCATCGTCAACGTCTGCCATAATTTCTGGCGAGTGAGTTGCAATGACTATTTGTGCATGCGGATTCAAAACGCGCATCGTGTGCACGAGGCACTTCTGCCAATCGACATGCATGGATATCTCTGGCTCATCGATTATGATCGTGCTTTCGCCTGCTAGTAGGGTTTCCACGAGCATCATTAGAAGGTGTTTCTCACCTGAAGATAATGAAGCAATGCCTATGCTCGACCCGTTGGCGGACTTTATTTCGATCGTCTGGTCGGTGAAAGTGGCTGTCTTGCCGCCCGAGAACAAACCTTTAACTATTTCTTCCACTTGACGTCGGGGAGCGCCAGCTTCCTCTATGTCTTTCTCGACTTTGTTGATATCCAAAACGACGCTTCTCAATGTGAGATTTTCGTCGTATCGCGCCTTGAACCTCTTCTCGTTTGGCAAAAGCTGAGGTGAACCTTGCCGCACTACAAACTTTTTCATGCGCTCATATGCTTGGTGTGAATTCAACCCTGCTTTGTGCGTCTTGGAAGATGCAGCTTTGGGAGCCAAAACTGCCCTTAAAATACTTGCCAGCCCCGCCTCCTGCGCCTTGCCGATCCTTGCGAGCAATTCGGAGGTGTAATCTTTCCAAAGCCGCTCGACCGATCGGGCAAAAAAGAGATCTACTTGTTCTTCAGACACTGGCGGACGGTCACTAGGAATAAGATTTGCCCAATCAGCGGAGACAGCATCTGGGCGGCCAAGTATCAATCTTGACGTTGGTAAATACTGGTGGGCCCAACTTGTCGCGGTCGCACCCTTAATTCTAGGAGACGATTTCCACTTGAGTTTTTCGGTAACGTGCCTCGAGCGTAGCAACAAAGTGGCTTCGTCGAGTTTTCCACCCGATGACTCCTCAAAAATCGCTTCCCCTGATCGCAGCATTGTAATGGTCCTCTGGAAAATTCGCTTGTATGAAATCGAATAGATATCCACCGCAGCGGACGTAAATGGAACTCGCATAAGCAGGGAAGCGTCGCCGCGCATCGCCGAATCTAGTATTTTCAAAACAGAAGTTTTACCGCAGCCATTAAGGCCAAAGAAGACATTCGTGTGACGATTGAACTCCCACTCAAGCGGCTCCTTTCGGCCAGCGAGTCCGTTAATCCGAAATTTGATTAAATGCGACATAGATTTGATATTTTAACGTTTTGGATCTTGGATTTTCAATAATTGCTGAATACGCCTACCGTCAAATTTTGTCCAGAGTTTTTCAAACCAACTCCGCTTCCAGCCGCGCTAGCGCATTCCGCCTGAATTCCAAATCAGGAACCGGAGATTGCCGGCGTTCGGGAAATTCCTCGTAAGTCTTACAATCCAATTCCCGCCCGGTTTCTGATTTGCGGACGCCGCCCCATTGTTTGAAGAAGAAGGCGACTTTTGGGTTTGGACTGCGGCGGCTTGACGCCGTCCCGCCAAGTCGGGACGCGGACGTCCGCGCACTCCAAATGGAATTCCACGTCGCATCCGTCCATTCGATTTTTGATTTGTCGCTCATCGGAAACAGTTTCTCACAGACGATAGGACAAAAGCTGTCCAAGCAATACAGATTTTCCGATTGATTGGCTGAATACGCCCGTTGCCCTCTTTTGTCCAGCGTTTTCAATTGAATAGCGGCCTTCGTTTCAAGGCCGCTCGCATTTTTTGGTAGGGCGCGTCACTCCGTGCGCGCCGGTCTTTGCTAACGAGCGGCGGGCAGAGGACTGCCCGCCCTACCTGTTTTCCGTCAGATTGCGAAGCTGGTTTATTCCGATTTCACAGCTTCGGTTCGGCCAGGAACAATTGCAGATACACTGCGTCGAACCATTGATTGAACTTTTGACCGACTTGCCGCAAATGCGCAACTTTCTGAAATCCGAACTTCTCGTGCAGCCGGATGCTGGGTTCCTGATCTGCGGAGATGTTCGCAAGAATGGAACGAAGGCCCTTCTGCCGGGCGGCATCAATCAGTTCCATGAGAAGCCGGCTTCCAATCCCCTGACGGAGAAAATCATGATGCACATAGATGGAGTCTTCCAAGGTGCCGGCGATGGTATAAGCGGTTCGGAATGACGAGAGCGCGCCCCAGCCAACGACACTTCCGCCATACCGGGCAACCAGAATCGGCATGGATTCGCCGTGCTCCTGATACCAGGCTTTGCGTTCAACTTCAGAACATGGATTCGTTGTCCACACGCACGTCGAGTGAGCCACGTAATAGTTGAAGATCGCGTTGATGTCGGTGAGGTCGGCAAGACTGGCCGGGCGAATAATGATGTTGTCTGTCATTTACTCTTCGCGTTTAAGTCGTGGACATTTGTCGGTGGCAGCTAATTCCCAGAACACAGCCACGCCAGAGTGGTTATGTCAATCCTGACTTGTCGGGAATCTTACTGTAAAAAGTAGGTGACGACGTAAGGAGTCTCTGACTTTTTAGATTAGAGTCTCGTTACCTCGACTCCTACAAAGCTTACCTGAACTGCAAATAAACCCGGCTGCCGTCGCTGCGCAAGCCTGCTGTCTGGTCTTCCTTGAGAAACAGGCGCGCGGCTTCAACCTTGCCGGTCTGCAACAGATACGCGCGAACCGCTTTCGCGCGGCTGGCGGCCAGGGTTTCTAAATCGTTGTCACCGATGGCGTAGGTGGCGAGCAGGACGGCTTCCATCGGGTCGGGCGGCGGAACCAGTTTTGTCTGGTAAACCGTGCCGGCGGCGGGTTGCTCTTTCGCCGCTCGCCCGGGTTTCACCAGCTTCGTCGCGCCCTTTTCATATGCCAGCCGGCGTGGCAACACCGCGGCGGCATAGGCGGCAAGATTCGTGTGGGCGGCGATGAGTTGCGGCGTGATTTTGCCGTCGGCGACCGCTTCGCCGTAAAGTTTTTTCACCCAACGCGCGCGTTCGTCGGGTGCGAGGACGATTTGGTCAACGGAATTCGTGGCGCGCTCGGTTTTGCGGAGCGTCGTCCAAATCTTTGCGCGGATTTCCCGGTCCAGCGCGGCGCGTTGCAACCCTTCGCGGTCGCCGTCGGGATCAACGCTGCCAACAATTTCCAGTTGCAGGGCTGGGCGTGCGTAAAGTGCCTTTGCCAGCGTATCCAGTTTTTGTTTGTCAGGCACGGTCAAGTCGGCGCCGCCTGCGGTAAAATCCTGGTAACCGAGTTCCTCGCCGCCGCCGCCAAACGCCGCACCGAGCAGCGAGAACGGCGACGTGGCGGCCTTTACGAGAATGTTCAGGAGGGTGTGTACGACAACCCTCCCGACGCGGAATTTCGGGTCGTCCAGGCTGCCTTCGACCGGCACATCGAGCAGAATCTGGCCGTTACGGTCCTTGAGGATGGCAATGGCCAGGCGCACGGGCAGGTGCGTCGCGTCCGGGCTGTTCACCTTTTCCCCGAACGTAAACCGGTCGAGCGTGATGACATTCTTCGATTCCAGTTTCCGTCCGACCAGGTTATACGCCAGGTCCAGGTTCAATTTACCCTCGGCAATGCGATAGCCGGCGTACTTGCCTGAATACGGACTGGTGGCCGTCAAATCCACGTCTTTGAAGGTGATTTTCAGGTCGTTGGTAGCGGTCCCGGTAAAGGGATTAATATGGCCGACGATTTCAATCGGGCCGACGCCGTCCACTGCGGCGTGCAGGTTCACATCCGCGTGTCCCGGTTCCGTGGACGAAATACCGGTGATTTCGCCGCTGAACTGTTGGATTGCCATGTTGACGTTCGGCTTAAGCGAACGGTCGGTGAAGCTGGCGGCGGCATTGGATATGACGATGCTGCCGATGGTAATCTGCGGCAGCGGCGAACCGGGCGCCGCATTGGTCGCGGTGGCGGATGTTTTGGCAACGGCGGCGGCCTTGGTTTCGTTGGTGGCGGGCGCGTTGGTGTTCGTCAAACGCAGGGCGTTGAGCAGATTGATGGTGTGGTTGGTTTCGATAACAAGGGACGCCGTCACGTTGTTCAGCGCGATTTCCTTGATGGCAACGCCAAGTGGATTCAGGTTGGCATCAATGCCGGAGACGCGGACGGAATCCCACTTCAACAAATCGTCGCCCATGGCGCCATCCACGGCGTGAAATCCGTCGAGCCAGGTGTCACCTTGGAATGCAACCTCCGGCAGTTGACCCGCCGGGGTGTGAAGTTGAATCCGACCGCGGAGACCGAACTCGCTGCCAGGAATGAAGAGGTTCAATTTGGGTTCGAGATACGGATCCAGCGTGCCAAAATCGAGCTGGTCCAGATCGAGCTGGATGTCGGCGGTCGGTGGTGCGAAGGAAGCGATGACTTCAGTTTTAATGGTGCCGTTGGTGTTCCAGCGCAGGGACAATTCGACGGTGAGATTGGTGCCGGGGACGTTGGAAATGTTTTTGACACTCAGCGTGATGTCATCGAGGTCCAGCCGGGCCGGGCGTGAATTGGCCAGGTCTTCGAGGCTGAAGGCGCAATTCGTGAACTCCACGTCGTGGACGGCGCCGGTCCAGGGCTTGGTGCCGTTGAGGAGCAGGGCGGCGGCATTGGTGATGGAACCCAGCAACGCCGGAATGCCGCCCGGCGCGTTCGTGGCGACTTCCGCCGGTTGGGAAGGCCCGGCCACGGCCACATTCGTCGAATCATTCCGCTTGCGCAGCAAAAAGAATTTGCCGCCGTCAGCAGACACGAGACCGATTTCCGCCTGCCGGGCCACGGCATCAACGTTCACCCCGGTCACGGCGAAACGGGAAAGCTCGACCATGTTGGTTTCGCTGTCCGGTTCGGCGAGCTTGAAATCCCGCAGCGTGAAGCTGGTGTTGGTGATGGCGATGACGCGGTTGGTGGCGCTGAGTTCCAGCCGGTAATTCACGTCAACGCCCACGACGCCGGCGCGGATTTCAATGGGCACCCGGTCCTGATACAGCGGCGCATATTTGTTCAACGGGAAATTGTCCAGGGTGAACTCGCCCCACGAGCGCAACGGGTCGAGATAGAAAAATCCGTTCCAGGAAATTTTTTCGCCGGCGTCCGTCGTGCCGGTGAACACATGTGGATTTTTATTGTCCGGACTGGTTTCGAAATGTTCCAGCGTGAAATTCAACGGGCCGACGAGTCGTTTGAACGGCGCGCGATGCGTCAGGTCGGTCACCGAGGCGGTGGCGTTCGTGATCAGCAGATGGCCAATCCACAGGGCGACAGGCTTGGCCGGTTCCCTGGGCGGGGCGGCGGGCGCGTTGGTGGTGGAGAATTTCGTGATGAGATCAGAAAAATTAAACGTCCCATCCTTGTTCATTTGCACCCGGGCAAAGGGGCCGGTCACGCTGATTTCCTTGAAAACCCAGGGATGGCCAAGGAACGATGAAAGCTGGAAATTGACGTAAACCTCGTCCCAGGAAATGAACGGTTCGCCGTCCTTGTCCTTGATGAGCAGGCCGCGGACGGTGACCGAGAGCACGAACGGGTTCAGCTTCACCTTTTGAATGGAAACCTCGCGGTCGAGCTGTTTGGAGAGTTGTTTGACCGCCACGGCTCGGATGATGGGTGGCAGGATGAGAAAGCCGAGAATTGCGTAGGCGAACAACAACCAGAAAATCCAACGCGCCAGTTTGCGCCGTCGCGGCGAAAGGGAATCCCAAGCGCGAAATTTTATTTTGTCACCCAAGCAGACAGGAATTTGCGCCTGCAGTACCGCGCCGTCAACTCCTTCGTGCAGTCGGGCGCATCCGCGCGCACTGCCCCGAACGTGGCAAGAATGGAGCGCGGCTGTGTGCAAGGGCACCAGCCGCAGCACGATGAAAAGCAAGTGGCATCAGGCGTATTTCAGCAGGCCGGCTTTGCGAAGCGGCTGCGGCTGGTCCCGCTCAACGGGACACAGCCGCGCTCCGGAACAGTGCGCGGATGCGTCCATCAATCAGTCCGCGGCGAAAACGGATTCGACAACCGGGCCGTGAAACCTGAGATTAATGGCCGTGTTCTTCATCCTTGCGAACCTGGTTGTTCTGGCAACCGCCGCCTGCGTGTCCTGGTGGTTGAGTGGCTACGACCCAGGGGTGACTGGGCACAATGAAAAAGTGGATTCGCTTCGCCGGTCCATCCGGTGCGGCATCACGTTGTTTCTGGTGGAAGCGGCCTTTTACTGCCTGTGGCAATATCGACAATCCGATGACCCGGCGACTGGAATTGCGTATCTTGTGTTTGCGCTGCCGCTTACCCTGGTCTGGTCTGGCTGCGTCAGCGAATTGTTTGCGCATGGATTTCGCCGGATGATTGATCCCGAGGATGACCGGGAGTTTGATCCCCAAAAGGGACTGCGGGAAATGGACGTGATTGGCGACCTGATCCGGAGCGGCCGGAAGGACAAGGCCATCCAATTATGCCAGATGTTGAAGCAAACGGGAGGTGTCAACCCGTCCGTGCTGGAAATGACGTTGGAACATCTCGGTGTTCCACAGCGGAGCGTTCGGAAGCCCAGGCCCTTGATCGAAGCGGACCGCCTGCGTTCGCAGGGAAAATTCCCGGAGGCTGAAATGATTTTAAATTCGTTGTTGGCGCAAAACCCGCGCAATCTGGACGCGGCGATGATGCTGATGCGGCTTTACGCGCAGGATTTGCACCGTCCGGAAAAGGCCGGGGAAGTCCTGCGGGCGCTTGAACGACAGCCTCATATTCCCTCAGCCCATCTTGAATTTGCGCGCCGCTCCATCGGTGAATGGGACCAGGGGAAACCGCGGACAGAGGACGTTGCGGTTCAACCGGAATCCATTGATGAACTGCTGGCCCAGGGATATTTCGGGACGGCCATTGAGATATTGGAACAAAAAATTCAGGAGCAGCCGCAGGATTTTGATTTGCGGCTGACCTTGGCCGAAGTTTATGCCCGGCATTGCGGCGACGATCTCCGTGCCAAAAGAATCGTCCAACAGATTGAAGCCAGTGCCGACTTCAACCGGGAACAAAAGCTATCGGCCTGGCCCAAGCTCGAAGAATGGCGGAAAGCCCGAACGCACCAGAAATGAAGCCAAGCCGTCAACTCCTTCGTGCCTTCGGCTGATGTCCTGATTTGCGGGTTGAAGATGTAGCGTCGAGCCTGTGGCTCGAATGAATTGGCGCACAGCGCCGACACTACATCCGCTCTTTTCAAGTCAAATCGCGAAGTCGGTGTATTCCGGTTTTAGAGACTGCGGATGGAGACTTGGACGCGTGTCAGCCACCTGTTATACTGGCATTTGCGCGAGACGTCGGAATGTAAGACGGGAATACTACAATACCTCGGACTAACCAGTTTGAAGGAACTGTTTAGGAACTTGCTTGGTGAGGTGCCGCCCCGTCACCGTCACCGCCAGGGTGAGCACATTCTCCACAGAGAGCGCCGCTGAGGTCGGCGTTGCCTCGGGCCAGGTCCCGCAGCTCGGCCGGGCCATCCCGCCCGGTCTGGGGATGGGCTTTGCCGCACAGGGGACAGCAGGGCAGAACCCTGGCCGCTGCGCGCAAGGTCTGGCGTGCGGCTTCGAGTTTGGCCGACAGCTCATGGCGCTGTCTCAGTTCCAGCTTGATCTTCGCAATGGTTACAGCGTTGATCACAAATGCCGCAAAATGAACAGTGCTGTTCCACCAAAAAGAAAACCGTGACGAATATTTTGCCCCGGCCAGAGCATCTGCCAGCCACCAGGCTATCGTTGCCCCCAAGGCCACCCAAATGCCAGGCCAGCGCCCCAGATACCAGGCCGCCAGCCCAATCGGCACGGTGTAAAATACGAAAAATCCGAGTTCATAGCCCGTAATGTAATCCAACCAGCCCACCAACAGCAGCAGCAGCAAGCAGCCGGCGAAAATGAGAAGCACGCGGCTTCCTCTCTGTGAAGCCGCGTCACCGGCGGCACCATTCTCGAGATCGGGCAGTCGCATCATTTCAAAACAGTCCCCTCAGGACTATCGAGTGTGGTCGTCGCATTCAAAAGGTGTCACCCATTGGCGTAAGCGGTCAATAGCGAAAAGACACCTTCCGCAAACAGCCTTTTTGTTGAAAGCTGTTTTGTCTTTGGCCGGTGCGGACGACGTTTAAATCGCAAAGTCGGTGTATTCCGGCTTCACAGGCTCGGTGGGCGCGGACAACATGCCGGCGGCAACAGTGGCGTTCGTGCCTTGCTCAATCAAAATGAACGAACCGGTGAGGCGGTTCGTGCTGTAGCCGTCGAACACGAGCGGCTTGGAGGTTTTCAGGCGAATCAAGCCGATGTCGTTCGTCGCCAGTTCGCCCGGCTTCGGTTCGGATTCGAACGTGGCCATGTTGATGCGGCTTTCAAGGCCGGTGATGATGGCCTGGACGGTTTGCGCGGTGTGTTTGAGGAAAAACTTTTTACCTTCCTGCAACGGGCGCTGGTGCATCCAGCAGACACGCGCGTGCAAATCGGCGCTCATCCCCGGCAGGTTTTCCAGACCGACAATCATGTCGCCGCGGCTGACGTCAATGTCGTGTTCGAGGCAAAGCGTCACCGATTGCGGACAAAAAGCCTGTTCGAGCGGGCCGTCATAGCTCCAGATGTCCTTCACGGTGGATTTGATGCCAACGGGCAGCACGGCCACCGTCTGGCCTTTGCGCGCGATGCCGCTGGCAATTTGTCCGCTCAAGCCGCGGAAGTCGTGCAGCCTGGGGTCGCGCGGATTGTTCGGGCGGTTGACCCATTGCACGGGGAACCGCAAGGCGCTCAGATTCCAGTCGCTGGCGATATGGACGGTTTCCAGATGACCGAGCAACGTCGGTCCTGCATGCCACGGCATTTTGTTCGACGGGGTGACGACGTTGTCGCCGTTGAGCGCGCTGAGGGGGATGAATTTCACGTCGCGGAGCACATCGAGTTTGGGGATGAAGTCTTCCATCGCGTCGCGAATTTCCCAGAAGCGCTCCTCGCTCCAGTCCACCAAATCCATTTTGTTCACGGCGATGATGACGTGCGGAATGCCAAGCAACGCCGCGAGATAGGTGTGACGGCGGGTTTGTTCAATGACGCCCTGCCGCGCGTCCACGAGGACGACGGAAAGATTTGCGGTGGAAGCGCCGGTGACCATGTTGCGCGTGTATTGCACGTGGCCGGGTGTGTCCGCGACGATGAACCGCCGTCTGGGCGTGGCGAAGTAGCGGTAGGCGACGTCAATCGTGATACCCTGCTCGCGTTCAGCGCGCAGGCCGTCGGTGAGGTTGGCGAGATTGATCTGGCCGCCGCCGGTGATGTCGGCAGAACGTTTGAGCGCGTCAAGCTGGTCCTCCATCAGCGATTTCGAGTCGTAAAGCAGCCGCCCGATGAGGGTGGACTTGCCATCATCCACCGATCCGCAGGTGTTGAAGCGCAGGATTTCGATTGGGTGTTGCGTGTGGGGCATGAAATTATTCGGGTGGACAAATTAAAGGAATAGCCTCGCGTTTGTTCCGTCGGTAAACGCGAAAATCTTCGCGGTCAACCGTGACAACCGGATGTTTTGGGAAAAGCTCGCTCATGCGAATCAGGCATAAATCCGCCAAATCCGGGTTGCGATCAGCATAACGCTCCGCCAAAGCTTCAAGTTGCGGCAAGTGGTCGTTGCAGTCGAAAGCCAGAATCACAATGCCATCGTTCAGCAGATGAAAAACAGGTGAGCAGTTGCCAAGATGAAATGCTGTTTCGGCAAGAACCGCTTCGCAAGTCAGCAAGGGTGCGGTCAATTGTTCCGCGATCTGTTTTGCCCAATCATTGTGTTCGTCGTTGCTGCTGACAAATGCGACGAGAAAACCGGTGTCCGCGATGCCAATCATGACCGCGAAAATCCCTTTCGACTGGATAAATTTCGCGGCAAGCCATGAAGGCTTCCGGCAAGGCGCATAAATCGTTTGTTAACTTTCGTTGTCTTTGCCTTTTCCAACTGCTCGCGAACAATTTGGCTTTGCGACAGGCCGGTGCGCGAAGCCGTTTCTTCCAGCCACGAAGAAAGCTCTTCATTAAGACGAACTGTGATTGTCTGACTCATCTGCCAAAAGTGTAATCACTTTCTGAAAATTTGCCAAATTAAAAATAACCCGCCTTTTTTCGGTCTTCCATCGCTGCTTCACTGGCTTTGTCGTCGGCGCGGGAGCCGCGTTCGGTCACACGCGCGGCGGCGATTTCGGCGATGATGTCATCCACGGAATCCGCCGGCGATTCGACCATGCCGGTGCTGATGATGTCGCCGATGGTGCGGACGCGCACGACGAGTTCCTGCACTTTTTCCTTCGGCTTGGGCGGCAGCAAATCCGTGACCGGCAGCCACTGGCCGTAGCGGCGAACGCATTGGCGCGTGTGGCTGAAATAAATCCTCGGCACTTCGAGCTTTTCCTTGCGGATGTATTCCCACACGTCCATTTCCGTCCAGTTGGAGAGCGGAAAGACGCGCATGTGCTCGCCCGGATTGACGCGGGCATTGAAAAGATTCCAGATTTCCGGCCGCTGGTTTTTCGGGTCCCACTGTCCGAAGCTGTCGCGGAAGCTGAAAAACCGTTCCTTTGCGCGGGCCTTTTCCTCGTCGCGCCGCGCGCCGCCAATCAGGCAATCAAATTGAAATTCCTCAACGGCCGCAAGCAACGTGGGGATTTGCAACTGGTTGCGGCTGATTTCGCCGGGCCTGGGCACGGCGATGCCCTTGGCGATGGCGTCTTCGACTTTGCGGACGATGAGTTTTGCGCCGAGCTCCTTCGCGCGGCGGTCACGGAATTCATTCAATTCCGGGAAATGATGGCCGGTGTCCACGTTCAGCAGCGGCATCGGGATGTCGGACGGGCGGAACGCCTTTTCCGCCAGGCGCAAAAGGCAGATGGAATCCTTGCCACCGGAAAACAGCAGGGCAGGCCGGTCGAACTCCGCCGCGACTTCACGCATGATGTGAATCGCCTCGGTTTCGAGATACTGCAAATGATCCAGGTGGTAGCTGCTCATAGAAAGGGGATGGCGTCTGGGGTCTGGGATCTGGGGTTCATGGTCGGTCGTTCAATGAGCGAATCAGGCCGCTGATGAGTTTGCCGCTTTGAATGCATTGAGATTGGAGCTTTTCCTGTTCGGCGGCATTGATAAATCTGTGGTCGAGCAACGGATAGCTCATGGAGCGAACTTCGCCGCATGACCTGCGGGCTATGTTATATGCCTGACGCTTTTCCGCAACATGCAGACTTTCCCAACCTTCTGCGACATTATTCATCACCGAGACCGCCGCGCGCTGAAGCTGGTCGCGTAATCCAAAATCGCGACATAGCGGCTCGCGTCGGCAAAACTGATAAACTGTATTGGTCAGTTGACGCGCCGATTTCCAAGCCTCTGAGTTTTCAAAAGGTTCGCCCATACACGATTTGTCCCGGACCCAAGACGCCAGATCCGAGACCCTCATATTAAATGCCGGACCCCAAAGCCTGCGAACCCCAGCTCGCGTGCAGGCCGCACTCGCGGTTTTCGTCGGCCTTGGCGGGATCGAAATAATCCCACTCGTTCGGCAGATTGTGCTGCTTCAAATAATTTTCCATGTCCGCATCGCTCCAATAAAAGACCGGATTGACCTTCAATGCACCAAAATTTTTGTCCTCGGAAACAATGTCGAGCTCCGCCCGATTTGGATTCTGCACCTTGCGCAACGCCGTGAGCCAGACCGTCGGCGCGAGTTCCTGCATGCCGCGCTGGAACGGCTCCAGTTTCATCGACGCGCTGAATTGTTTCAAACCCGCCTCGTCGCCGATGGACGGAATCTCGCCGTAAATCGCATCGCGGTGCGCGGCGGAAATTTTCGGCAAATACGGCTTCAGATTCAGCTTGAGCAGTTTTTTCAATTCGTCGGCGTGTCGGTAGGTCGCCGGGCGGTTGTAACCGTGATCCACCCACAGCACCGGGATGTCCGGTTGCACTTGCACGCACAAATGCAAAATCACCGCTTCGTAAGGCCGGAAATTGGTCGAAACGACCGCTCGCCCATTCGCCTGCTTGACGGCCCAGCGGACGATTTCAAGCGGCGGCTTGTTTCGCAAGTCGGCATTGGCTCTGGCAATTTGGTCGGCAGTCATTGGATTGGAATTTGATTGCCGACTCAATTGACCGCGACCAAGGCCGGTTCTTCCTTCCACAAAACGCGGTCGCACCAGTCGCCAAAACGTTCGCCGGGGTTTCGTTCCTTGGCAAAACGCGCGAGGACCGGGCGCAATTCGTTTTCGATCTCCGGGTCCTTGACGGTTTCCTTCCACACGCGATTGAGGCGTGTGCCGGAAACATTCCCGCCGAGCCAGACTTGATAACGTCCCGGCGCTTTGCCGACGAACCCGATTTCCGCCGTGTAAGGCCGCGCGCAGCCGTTCGGACAGCCGGTCGAGCGGATGATGATTTCCTGCCCGGCCAACCCGACTTCGGCGCAAAGTTTTTCGATGCGGTCCACCAGGCCAGGCAACATGCGTTCGGATTCCGCGAGTGCCAGTCCGCAGGTGGGCAGGGCAGGGCAAGCCATCGCCGCCGCGTGCAGCGCGCTCGCCTGATTTTCGGTCTTCACGTCATGTTCCGCGAACAGCGCATTGATGCCGGCCCGGTCGGATTCCGCGACGTTTGCCAGAATGACGTTTTGATTCGTCGAGAGGCGAAATTCGATTTTTGGGAATTTTTCCGCGACCTGGCGCAACGCGGTTTTCAAGCGGCGACTCTCCACGTCCTTGACGCGTCCGGTTTCAACGAAAATGGTCAGGAACCATTTTCCGTCCACAGCCTTGTGCCAGCCGTAAAGGTCGCCGGTGCTCGTGAACTTGAACGGCCGGGCGGGTGCCAGCTTGAAACCGGCGCGTTGTTCAAGCTCGGCGCGTGTCCAATCCACCCCGCGTTCCTGCACGATATACTTCAGGCGGGCGTGCTTGCGGTCAGTGCGGTCGCCAAAATCGCGATGAATCGTCAGCACGGCCGTTGCCGCGTCCACGACATTTTCCGGTGGGATAAATCCCAGCAAGTCGGCGAGCCGCGGATAGGTCGCTTCGTTGCCGTGGCTGCGGCCCATGCCGCCGCCGACGGCGAGGTTGTAGCCAACGAGCCGGCTATTTTCGACAACGGCGATGAGGCCGACGTCATTCGTGAAAACGTCAGTGTCGTTGACCGGCGGGATGGCGAACGCCACTTTGAACTTTCGTGGCAGGTAGCTTTTGCCGTACAGCGGGTCCACAAAATCCTTGTTCGTCGGGTCGTCCAGGTTGAGTTGCACGCCTTCAATCCAGATCGAGTGATACGCCCTGGTTCGGGGTTTCACGGCATTGGCCACGCGCAGGCAATCCGCATAGACCTGTTCGCGCGTCGGCGTGTAAGCGGGCGTGGGCGGGGCAAGCGTGTTTCGACTCACGTCGCCGCACGCCGAAAGTGTGGAGAGCAGCGATTCATTGACGGCTTTCACCAGCGAGCGCAGGTTTGATTTCAACACGCCGTGGAACTGGATGGTCTGGCGCGTGGTGACGCGCAATGTGTTGTTGCCGTATCGGCCCGACAAATCATCGAACACGCGCCATTGGTTGGCCGTCATGACCCCGCCGGGGATGCGGGTGCGGACCATCATGATGTAATGCTTGCCGGTCTTGCGCAGGTCGCGGTCGTCCTGCTGATAAACGCCGTGAAATTTGAGAAATTCGTAGTCGTCCTGGGTGAAATGGTCCGCGCTCGCGTCGGCAATGGTCGCGGCAATGCTGCCCGCGACCGTCGGAATCGCGGTTTTGATGTCTTCGTTGTGCGTCAATTTAACTGGCGCTTCTATGCTCATATGCGAACAAACACAATAACCGAAGAGGATTGCTTGTTCAAGCGCGGCTTGTGGAGCTTTTTGAAAGGCTAAAGGCTGAAGGCTGAAGGCTAAAGTCCGGCATTTTAGCGTTTGACCTTCAGCCTTTGGACCTTTTGTCTATGGTTGTAAAAATAGCGATGAGTTGTCGCATTTCATCGAGCAGTGCAGTCATTCTGTCAGCAGGGACGCAACCGCTATCCACGATCAATTCGAGCCAATGTTTGTTCACTCATGATTCTTCAGCCTTCAGCATTTAGGCTTTAGCCTTTGTTACGTGGCCGGCACGAACCGTTGCAGCCACAGAGTCGAACCGAACAGGACCAAAAAAGTGTAGCCCAACCAATGCGGGCATGCCGGCGCCACCGCCAGCCAGTCCACCCAAACGATGCCCGCCAGCAGGCCTGACACGACTCGCGGCACGTTGACTTCAGCCGGCTGGAAAATGGTTCGTGTGCAATACGCCACCCACAGCACGAGCACGAGCGACAGCCAGACGCCCGGCATGCGGTATTCGCTGGCGTCCATCAATGCGGCCAGAACCAGGGGCGCGGCCAGCAACACCAGCGGCCAATAGGGAATTGGCTTGCGAAAACTTTCCTGTTGCGCCACGTAGCCCAAGCCCGACACATAGAACGCGAGGGCTACGCCGCCCCAAATCGGCCAGCCGTT
>Ga0181521_10003323_pt1 | contig 18968 bp, 17 predicted proteins | sample PEATcosm2014_Bin_32_FD_119764 | JGI IMG/M metagenome (GOLD analysis project Ga0181521, IMG submission 119764) | Peatland microbial communities from MTU Mesocosm Facility, Houghton, MI, USA - PEATcosm2014_Bin02_60_metaG | ecosystem: Environmental > Terrestrial > Soil > Wetlands > Peat | place... | reverse complement strand
TATGAAGAGATCGGCTCCAAACCACAATACCGGTTCAAGGTCGATGGCCAGGATTTCGTACCTGTCGGGATCAACATAGTCGACGGTAAACGTATCGACCAGGGAGAGCTGGATCAGACGACACTCGTAATCGACTCGGGTGATGTCGTTCTTAACGTCAATACGATGGAGGAGCTTGATCTCGCCAGGAGAAAGTTCTCCGAGACGAGAGCAAACAGTGCGAGATAAGACGGTTAAGGATATGACCAGGTCCTCGGCGGCACCGAGGACAATCAGACCATGCAGAGATTTGCTACTTCTAAGAGTTAGTAAAGGTCGACTGCTCGCGGTCAGCCGTGACGCTGCTGGGGGGATCGGCTCAAAACTTCCCGATAAGGTCGGGGGTCTTCCACGACTCCTAGGGAAGATGACCGCATCATCTAGGCTTTAACGACGTTAAGGATGAAGGTTGAGCCATAGTAAATTAGGATAAGGCCGAAGGCGATGAGTACGAGCTTGAAGTATCGTGAACCGATTAATCCCTTTCCTCTCTTGCCCAAGTGGGCAATTGCGGTTAAGTAGGCGTAATCCATCCAAACGTGGGAAATGTACATTATGAGTACCCCAACGATAGCCGCGAAAGCCAGAGCCTGAACTATGAGCACCGAACCTATCGTAAGCCACCACAGAATGAAGTATGGATTCAGTCCGGTCAACGCGAGGCCGAGCATAAGTGAGCTGGTGGGGACGCTACTATTTTTCGGAACCTCGCCAAATTCGGGTTTGTTCTTGATCGTGCTATAGATCTGCAGCGCTCCAAAACCGACCAACCCCACACCGCCAACGAGTCCGATAACTCCCTTTATGATAGGTTCACTTGCTGCGGCGAGTAACCCTAAGGAGAGGGCGAGGACAAGCGGAAATTCCACGAGAGTATGGCCAATTGCACATGAGAATCCAGCGCGGGCGCCCTCTTTAGACCCATGGATAAGCAGCCCAAAGAAGAGTGGTCCAGGGGCTAGCGCACCTGACGCTGTTACGACAATTACTGTAATTACGAAACTAAAGAGATCCATACGTGCAAGGCTCTTGCGTTAGCTAGCTTAAGGCTATGTACCTAAAGAGACTGTTCAGTAAGCACTTCGCAATTTCGCCGATATGTTCGTTCAGTGTAGTTCCTTGCCTGGTCCTGTGTAAGACGTGGCTACGCTTCGAGGATCAGGCTTCTGTCGATCTGTCCAAGTGCTTTGACGATGTCATGTTTGGTGATGAGGCCGACAACTTTCGACTCGGAGTCGATTACGGGCAAGCTACCCACGCCTTTGTTGATTAGTATCTGAGCAGCTTGGGCCAAATCTGCCCCTTCATCGATTGTAATTGGGTTGCGAGTCATCAAGTCCTTCGTCGTAACTAAAGCAAGTTCAGCCTTGGAGCTGGAATGAAAGCTGTTAGTTGTGCCTTCGAGAATCTTTTCTCTAATAGAGAGGATGTCAGAGAGTGTTAAGATGCCAACGAGTTCTTCGTCGATGACCGGAACACTCGGCTGTCGGAAGACGACTGCATGTGCCACGTGAACAACGGAGTAGCTGCTCTTTGCGAATATGAAGTCTCTTCTCATGAAATCAGTGACCTTGAATTTTCCTGGCCATTTCTGCGAGAAGTAATGGCAGAGATCAGTTTCGGTGGTAATTCCGGATAGCGGGTTATCATTCGTGACAACCGCGTATGCGAGGTTGTCCGTGTCGAACATCCGGGCTGCATTGAGTACCGATACGTCGGCTCTCATCGTGGGAATCGACGTTGAAGAAGCCTCAGAGACCTGTATCTCTTCCAGGCTACGGGTCGTGTTATCATCTAGAAGAAATCTTGCGATGTCGCGCTTTGATATCAGGCCTATTGGTCGGTTGCGTTGATCGGCTACAACAAGTTGTGAGGCCCGATTTTGGGTCATCACGTCCCGTGCTTTCAGCAGCGAATCCGATGGGGCAACTGTAATGACCCATCCGGTCATGACGTCGCTGACCGTCGCCACTCGCGATGAAACATGAAGATCAGCCATCGAGCCAATCACGCTCTTGTCGAATCTAGTCAAGGTCAGAAGGATTTTTCATATAAGCTGGGTTAACAGTTCTCATATCTGACTTTATGAACTCGCAAAGTCAGAATGATCGTTTGATAGGCGTAGCGGTAGTAACCGGCTCATTTCAGGTGGATTTTGACCTGATCTCCATATTTCTGGATGCTAGATAGTCCAAGAATTTGTGTTGCAGGTCTCCTTTGAATGCGAGTTCCGGTGGTACCAAGCCTTTCCGGGAAATTTCTCCCGATGCTAGGAGTTGTGCGGCTATTGAGCATGGAAAAGCGGTGGTTCTGGCCATGGAAGTCATTCTCTGCTTCGTGTCATAGTGGTCTATCATTTCATATCGATGATTCACTAATCTACCATCGATCTTCCCGGACACGTCGACTCTGAGGAGCGTCAGGTCTTTGTCTTTTCCCAGCGTTAGCTTGTTAGACAGAATAGCCGAGGCAAATTTTCTAGGAACGATGGGCTGCCCATGAAAGAGGAAGGGCTCCGTTTCAAGTAAGCCGCAGTCTATGAGAGTTCTTATCTGCTCTGCATGGCCAGGCCAACGGATCGTCTTCTCATCCATCTCACGCGCATTCCTAATCGTTTGAATGAGGGTTGAGAGGCCGTCGGTGTAGAAGCATTCGCATTTGCCTATTGGTGCATGGAATGCTACGGTTTCAAGACCGGAGAGGGCTGCGACGTCAGTGATTTTTCCATTCTTTATGATGCGGGCTTTCCGAGAGTATTCCTCAAGAACTGACTCGAACGAGAATACTATTCGATAGTTGAGGGGAGGTTTGGGCCTTTCCGGGATGCCCCCTACCTTAATGTGAACCTCATCTACTCTATCCATTCGTTCCGCTGCAGCCATGGCAAGAATATTCGTTAGACCTGGCGCCAAACCGCATGCGGGAATGATCGTTATCTCCTTTCTCTTCGCCGCAGAATGTATCTCTCTCTGACCGAAGCGCCAACCAAAGATCAGGTCAACAAAATCAACGCCCGCCGTGATTGTTGCTGCGATGGCGTACTCACTTAATCCAGGAGGTAAGGCCCCTACACCGACGTCGAATCTCTTTAGTAGCTTTACAGTTTCATTCTTTTTGCGGACGTCGTGAATCTTAGTTGACAGTTTCTCTGGACGATCCCGTTCGGCCAAGACTCTTAACCGGTCGCGGTCAACGTCGTAGACCGTCACTTGATCGACATGTTTTGACCTTGCCAAGTCACGAGCAATCGTAGAACCCATCAAACCGGAGCCGAAAACTGCTACTCTCAAAGATTTTTCTCCTCTCGAGGACGACCACGCGATTGTTGCCCGACAAAGGGTAAGCGTATCGGGGTAGTGTGACTCCATGTGTTGGAAAAGTGGTTTGTGGGAGTATAGAGCTGGTTCATTGCGCTACTTCAACCATCTACCTGCTCTAAATGCTCCGTTTTTAAGAGATCTCTCATCGATATTGCGAAATTAGCGCGATTTTCGTCGGCTCGATTCGGATTAGTAAGAATACTCTCTGAATTTTCTATTACCAAGAACTGCCGAGTATCCCACGAGCGAGCGTAAGCGTTTGGAGTTGTATTTAGTGGTGGTTCTTAAGGTCCCACACGTTTCTGATTTGCAAAGCTTCTTGTAGAGTGAAAGTTAGCTTGTTTTTGTCGAAGCCTACAGGTAGGGATAAATGATGACCCCTCTGACCCATCGTATGCCTTGGCGGCGCCCTAAAGAGATGAGCAAACAGCCCAAAATCCTCGGCAAATTTGTCGAGGTCTCAAAAGATACGATGCGACGAGGTGGCAAGCTGTTCGTCTTCTTCATGGGAGCCGAGTACTGTCCTTATTGCGCCGCTGAGCGGTGGGCCATCGTCAGAAGCCTCCAAAAATTTGGACAATGGGACGGGCTTAAACAAACTATCAGTGCCGCGAGAGATGAGCCGTTTCTAAATCTTCCTACTTACGATTTCACAAAGGCCACTTACACAAGCCCACACATTGAATTTGTCGCCCGTGAGATCCAAGACCGTGAATTCAAGCCGCTGGACAAAATCTTGAAAACAGAAGAAAAACTGCTCCGTAAGTTTAATCCAAAGAAGGAGATCCCGTTCTTACTAATTGCAGGAAGGTTCGCGCAGATTGGCTCGGGATTCACACCTAAAATTTTCATAGGCCACACATTCAGGCAGACTGAAACCGAACTCAAGAAAGTTGAATCGGAGATTAGGAAGACAATTGACGAAGAGGCCAACATAATATCCGCACTCCTATGCGCCTCCGGGTTACCGCCGGAACTCTGTAAAGAAACGGGAACGGCAGAATTGGTCGCGCAAGTGAACGCTAAACTAACCTGAAACGTCAGAACGTCAAACGGTGGGGAGTCTGGGGGTACAAGGATAGCGGAATAGGGTACTAGTGCGGCCTGCAGGCCATAAACCATTACACGCGAATAAAGAGTGTAACAGTCAACTCTTTCTGAACGGGCATCTTCCGACTAAGGTACACGGTCAATCGTATTTGATCAATAGTGATTGTGGCCGTTACGCGTCGGGAGCGGGAGCAATCTGTATCAGTTCGTTTCTACGCTGCTCCAGGAATCCCTCTCGCAATCCGCGTCTAATGTAGTATGCATTTCTGTCGCGTTTCTTCTTGTTGCATAGCTTGACGACGAACGGGAGGCCCGGCTTGACCGTCTCTATCGGAACAGCTTCAATTGCTCTCGACTTGACGGCGCTATCGAACAGTTTCTGCCCAAGTTCGGAGCGAACGATTACGGTAGTAAATCCGTCTGCAGAACCTACGGCGCCTATAGAAATGTCGGCAAGTTCAGCCACATAGTCGATGCAATATTTGCAAGGGTGGCTCATGTAAGGCTCAAGCTCTTTCGTCGCGACATCGAGAACGCAATCGGCGCCGACGTAGACTTTGAAGCGGTTACGTTTGATGACTGTTCTCGTAATTTTTGCAGGGTCGATGCCATGTTTCTTCTGAATAAATTCGGTCACTAATTGGTCATGGGTGTAGACTTTTGAGCAGAATAGGCCTAGAGTAAGTACTGGGCGGCCACCTCGAATCCACGAGCCACCAAATTTGACTGTGGCTTGTAGTGAAGTGTACATTCGCCAGAGTCCCTGCAACTCGCAGGGTAGCGCTACTAAGCCAACCCGACCATCCGGGTAGGATGTTGCTGCGTCTGAAAGTACTCCTAGAACTCCACCGTGGGTATACTTCGAGCCTGCTGTGCGAATTACGTCAGCTGCTGTATCCCCTAACACGGGGACCGTCTTCAGGGTCATTCCGCTTCCGAGAACGAAGACTGAATTTGATTTTGTGAAGTCTGAGGTGGCAAAACAGTTGATCAACCCGATTTGGAGCGCATGCGTCATTAGCGCTATCGTGGTTCCGCCGTCTTGGCCTGCGTGCCAGATCTCATCGTCCAAGGCTCTTGCTGAGTAGATGTTCCTGTAGATGCCTAACGCTTCCTCTTCCGGTTTCCGAGTTCTTCCAAACAAGTAGTATTCGATTTCATCGATCGGTAACTCAAGCCGAGGGCAACTATAGTAACACACTTGGCACGCAGCGCAAGGCCCCTTAATGACAGGTTCCTCGTTCACGTTCACGTTTAGCACGTTAATTGGGCATGAGGCAACGCAGGCGGCACACATCATACAGTGGTTGGCGCGAACGACCTCATTGAATAGGTGACCCCAAATCTTCGCGCTCTTTGGAGGGGACCAACCATCCGGCATAGTCATACACCGCCTGACAGGTACGATCGTAGAACGAGTATGATGATATTTGAACACTCCCCTCGTTAAGAGGGCGGCTTCCTTCTATTTACTGGATTTTTGCCAGTATCTAGTAAGAAGCGAGATTGCCAAGAATGCAAGGAGCATGAAAGCTAGCATATAACCGGCGATTAGAAGAGCGGTGACCAGCAGGAACAAAACCAAACCTGTCGCCCTACCGAAACTCATCGTTGCGAGGAAAACGAAGAGGGTAAAAAGAGACCCGGCGATTGCCCCTAAAGAGAGGATAAGGAATAGCAGATGTTTCTTGAACATGCCACTTTGTGCATCCAATATGTGGTCACTAGGAGCCTCTTGGAACTTTAGATCGATAATTCCTATAATCTAGATGACTAACTCAAATTCCGGCCAATCCCTGATGGCAACAAGAGATAAATAGAGTTTCTACGCGACAAATGACTATGGCGTCTGGTGGAAAACCGACCGTTTTCGTTAGAGAGGCTACCGGTCTAGTCAGAGAAGTTTCGGCAAGATCTTCGTTCGTTGCTCAGTGGATGCTTGTAACGGGCGGTTATCCGATTTTCATACTAACCTATCTCGGCATTTTTCCAGGAGCGAACTTCCTGGTCGCATTTCTGTTGGGTTTCGTGCCTATGTTCGCGCTCTTGGCAGTCTATACTCTGTTCGCGATGTCAATGCCGCGGGCAGGCGGCGATTATATCTACATTAGTCGCGGCCTCGAACCAACTATCGGTTTCATCATCAGTTTTTCTCTCGCCGCAACGTACTTGGTTTCGGATGGAATATTTACTGTGTTGGGAACAGGCTATTTGGGGTACCAACTGACTGCCTTGGGTATCGTCCATAACAATTCTGCTTTATTGGCCCTCGGAAGCGTGATCATCAGTCCTTGGTATACGTTCTCCATCGCGACGATTATCTTAGCCTTCGCTGCCGTTGTGGCAATTCTCAGGCCGCGAGTGGCTTGGGGAGCGATCTTCTGGGCAGGGCTGGTGGCAATCGTACTCACGGTTGTGATGTTTGCTGCACTGGCAACGATCGGTCAAGGCACATTTCAAGCGGCATACGACCACTTCATTGCCTCTAACAATTCGACGCTAGTCTCCGATGGATTCACCAACGCAACGAACTATCAGCAGACGATTACGGCTGGGGGATGGTCTCCTGGGAGCATCAATGTGTTCAATGCGACCTTGGCTGCGTTTCCAATTGCGCTGTACACATTCGCATTTGCTCAATTGCCTACGAATTGGGCTGGAGAGATGAAGCAAGCGCGTAAGAACATGCCACTTATCTTGTTAGGTGGAATGATTTCTCTGCTCGTTACCTTTGTACTGCTTGTTCAACTAAGTATCAATGCATTCGGGCAACCGTTCCTTACGTCATGGTCAGCGCTGTCCACAAATCCTTCGTATCCGCTGATGACTACGTTGAGCGACTATATTCCTTTCTTCTCTTACTTAGTCTATCACAACGATGCGCTGATCTGGGTAATGTTTCTGGCGCTGTTTATTCCTGTGATCTTCGAAATGCCCCCACTCATGATCGCGGGTGTGAGATACCTGTTCGCGTGGAGTTTCGACCGTATACTACCGGCCAAGTTGGCGAGCGTGAACGAGAGAACACACACTCCTGTTGTTGCAACAATTGTTGCATTCGTAGTGACTATGTTTGGAGCTGTGATTCAGTCATTTTATCCGGCCGCCACCCCAAGCGTGCTTGTACCAGTCGTAATTTTTGCGTATTTGTTTCCTGCGCTTGCCGGCATAGCAATACCATATGTTAGAAGGGAACTCTACGAGAATTCTTTCGTAGTCAGAAAGCGAATCGCTTCCATCCCGGTCATAACGTGGCTCGGAATAATATCATTCGTGGGGCTCGCCATTGGACTGTACGGCACGATGGCAAGTGGACTGTATCCGTTGCTTCTGCCCGATTACGTTTTCTACGTCGTAGTCTACGGTTTGGCCATTATGATCTGGGTAACTGCCTATTTCGTCAGGAGGAAGACCGGAGTGGGACTTTTGTTGGCCTTTAAGGAGATTCCTCCGGAATGAAGGACGCAGAGCAGTAATAGGGGAATAGGATACGTAATCTGCCTGAGACGGAAAGAAAGGAGCCCGGCGCCTGTGGCCAGGGGTTTTTTCGAAAGACATGAAAACAATCTGAAGATCACGCGATGTTCATCTGAGCTTCTTTGTTCTGGCAGAACTGGGTCGCGATGACATTAATACAATGCATTTGAGTCCTAAGAGTTACCGTTATCGGTAGGATCAACTTAGCGTTGTCGAATGACGATGTCTGCTACATCAAGAAAGCAAGTACTGTAACGCTCGAAGAAGAGCGAGAACTGTACGAATACGTTCGTAACATAATCAGCAACGTTCGCACTGCTGGCGATGCTGCATTGCATAACTTGTCAGTGAAGTTCGATAAAATTGACCGCCAGAACTTTCGGATAAGCGCGGAGGAAGTCGAAGCAACTAAGGTGGTTCCTACGGAACTCAGGAAAATGATCGACTTCACAATCCAACAGGTTAGAAACTTCGCGAGGAAGCAGATGGATTGCTACCGCAACTTTGAGGTAGAAGACTTTCCTGGCGCAATTATAGGACAAAGGATTATTCCAATCTCATCTGTAGGCTGTTACATTCCCGGCGGACGATACCCTTTGGTGTCGTCACCGATCATGTGCATCGTTCCAGCTAAAGTGGCAGGCGTTGAACGGGTTGTAGCGTGCACGCCAGTGAGAAAGACGGGCACGATCGATCCAGCAGTACTTTACTCGATTGTATCGTCAGGGGCAGACGAGGTTTACGGTGTGGGAGGTGCACAAGCCATCGCGGCGATGGCCTACGGAACTGAGACGATTCGATCCGTTGATAAGATTGTCGGACCTGGCAACGTGTATGTGAATGAGGCCAAAAGACAGGTGTATGGACAGGTAGGCATCGATCTATTGGCTGGTCCAAGCGAAGTTGTCGTACTAGCGGATGAAACTGCGAGGCCTGAACTCATTGCCATAGACTTGCTCGCACAAGCCGAACATGACACTCAAGCGAGAGCAATATTGATTACAACTTCCAGACGCATCGCCGAAGAGTCTAATCAGGAGATTCTCAGGCAAACTGAGCGGTTGGCTACAGCGCCAGTTGCTAAGCAATCTTGGGAAGAGAGGGGAGAGATTATCCTAGCAGAAAAAATGGATCGAGCGATTCAACTAGCCAACGAAATATCCCCGGAACATATAGAGGTGCACACTAAGAAGCCAGAAGAGATCTTGCCTAAGCTTAAGAACTATGGTTCGCTATTCCTAGGTGAGTGGTCCCCTGTCGTATTCGGCGACCAAGTTGTCGGTACAAACCACGTGCTGCCGACGCGGAGAGCTGCACGCTACTCAGGTGGCCTGTTTGTCGGCTCTTTCCTGAAGACAGTGACCTACCAGTCAGTGTCGAGGGAATCATCAAAGAGACTTGGAGAGATAGCAGCTAAACTCTCACGGTATGAGGGACTTGATGCTCATGCCACGTCAGCCGAGGTTCGTGTAAGGGCGTGACCGGGATGTCTTGCTCTGCTCTCTAAGACTACGCGCGACAAATCTTCCCAAAGTACTACTGCCTAATTGCCTTCAAAGTCTCATACGTGGCCTCCGTTGATTTCTGGATGTCAGCGGCTCCATGCATGGCTGAGACCATCCATTCCTCAAACCATGCCGAACTTGAGGGAACCACACCTGCTTGGGCTACGGCAGCGTTCTGGTCTACGGTTCCAGAACTGCAGCCAACCGCACCAACAATTTTCTTCTCATGAATTATCGAGACTCCCCGACCGAGTATCACATATCGTCGTCCGGCAATCGTGTTGACGCCGTATTCTGGCTGACTAGGCTGAGCCAATTTTCCCTCATCCGCTGTAGAAATACCTAGAACTGCCGAAGTGTACGCTTTCTCTATCTGAATGCAACCTAGCAATGCACCGTCCATTCTCTCAAAAGCCATCAAGCTGCCACTTTCGTCAACAATCTATCGCGACACCAATCTCGGATACTTTTTTTGTGGCAAGCTTCTAGCGCAACGTGCGCATCGTCAATTGCCCGGTTTGGTCGTTTGATTCAACAATCGACCACCTCTTCATTGTCAATGACGTGTCTTATTTTGCTACCTACTATTTTCACAACCCAAAGGCTCGTAAAGAATCTCACGGTAACTGCTGCCTAGACTTTAGACTCATTACAGGACAAAACGCGCCTGGGTCTTTATACCAATACTCATGGTAAATGTTGTCTGAACTCCTATCTTAAAAGCACCATCAGCAGGTTATACCACGATTCTCATGCCCACTCCTGAAGTTGAACAATATGTAAGCAAGACGACCCTCTCAAAGAAGAATTACGACACTCTGGCTTCCATAATTCCTGGAGGTGTCAACACAGCCATTCAATACTTCCCACCATATCCGCTCTACATGTCGAAAGGCCTCGGAGGGAAACTCTGGGACGTTGATGGAATAGAATACGTTGATCACTGCCTGGCGTACGGTGCCATGACCGCCGGTCACGCCAACCCAATCATACTCGATGCAATCAGGAAGCAACTGGGTCTAGGAACATTACACGGTTTTCAAGGTGCTGGTGTTGAGGAACTTGCCCAAGAAATAATGAGACGATTTCCCGTGGAAATGTTACGCTTCGCAAATTCAGGATTGGAAGCTACATTTTACGCTACGAGACTGGCAAGAGCTGCTACAGGCAGAAAGCTCATCATCAAAATGGAAGGGGGGTATCATGGTGCACACGACGTGCTAATGATAAGCGATAAACCTCGACGGCGAGTCCTCCTCGGATCTCGCTATGATCCACCATCGACTGCTGATTCGCTCGGTATACCTGACGAGGTGGTGAAACAGACGTTGGTAGTTCACTTCAATGATGCTGAAGGGCTTGAAAGGACGCTGAAAAGACACGAAAACGAAGTCGCAGCCATTATAACCGAACCGGTCCAAACTAATAGCGGAATAATTCCTCCCGAAAAAGGATACTTCGACGCCGTCAGAAGACTATGTGACGACTACGGGATTCTTCTCATCATCGACGAAGTCAAGACTGGATGCAACTTGGCCGATGGAGGCGGAACCCAACTGTACGGAGTAAAACCTGATTTGATGACGTTTGCAAAAGCCATCGGAGGCGGAACGCCATTGGCCGCCTTTGGAGGGAAGAGAGAATTCATGGAACTCATCACTCCACTCGGTGGAGCGGTTCATTACGGTACATACAACGGCAACCCACTGTCTGTAGCAGCAGGAACTGCATGCCTCAAGAAGGTCCTAACTTCAACCGCTTATGCGAAGATTATGAAACTAGGTGACGAACTGTACAAAGGCGTTGAAGATGCAATTGCAGATACGAAGACAAAAGCTTCAGTAGGCCACTGTACAATGATGGGCAGCATATTTTTCGGCCTAGACCAGGCACCGAAGAATTATCGCGAGGCTGCTCAATGTGATGCGCGAACTTGGTACAGGTACTGGATCAACATGCTAAACAGAGGTGTAGTTCCCTCAGGATCGGCATGGTTTGAGGAATGGATGGTCTCAGCCATGCATGACCCTGATGATATCAAGAAATCAATACAGGCAACATATGAGACGCTGAAATCAATCAAGAAATAGATTCCGATAGGAGGCGCGGGCTACCCCTCGCTCCTACGTTCTCAACACTTAATCTTACTTGCCACAATTAGTCATCTCTAATTGTTTCCGCGTCCCTGATCTATGTATCCTATAGACCATTGCCTCTTATTTGATATGACTGATCTACCGTATGATTCTCGATCTTAAGAGTAGGAATGAGTGCGAAAATGGAGAATGAGCACCTTAAGAGACTTGCGAATGCAGTTATTGAAGGAAACGAGGAAGACGCCAAGTCAGCCGCTGAGAATGCTATGCTTCACTGAGAATATTTAGCAAATGGCCTCGAAAAGAATTCAGAGACTCTTTTCACCTCTGACACCTTCTGACCACTGCGTCCAGCTTCTTCGAGACTTGGTCCTCCAATGGTGGTGGTTGGTGTGTTTCGAGGATGTGTTTGGCTTCTTCGGATGCTTTTTGGAACAGGTCTTTTGATCCGGCGGTCTCCCAGTTCTTCCACGAGCCTCGTTCGAAGAGTTTAGGGATTACGTGTTCAAAATCATAGAAAGCCGTAGTGTGCTTCTCGGACAGAAAGCTTGCCCCAGGTTGAGCCTGGGTGATTAGGTCGAGGGCTATTCTTTCTTCATCGACTATTACCCCATTGAGATAGCGTCCGATCAGACGGAGCATCTCGTTTTCTATTACCAACATTTCGTAAGCCATTGTATCATCGTTATCCATTATTCCGATTAGTACAAGATCGACTCCTGCCAGTGCAAGAGGAAGGACGTTTAGCATGTCCTCGATTCCCATCTGCGCATCCAGTACCTTTGCGTTTACGCCGGAAAATCCTAGAGATGGGAGGTGGTAGTACCTTGCTATCTGCATCAGGGCCGTTTGTATCAGTGTGGCTTCGACTGATGCGGGCAAATGAATCCCTTCCCTCATGTTGGGAGTCGTCCCATACGGTCCGAATATTGTAGGGGTTTTGGGATTGATCAGTTGAGCCAGAACGAGATAACTGAGCGTCTCGGCGTTGCTTTGAGCTATGGTCGCAGCGAGAGTTATCGGAGAAGTAAATCCGGTAATGGGGTGATTTGTGATATGGACCGGCAAGCCTCTGCTTGCATACGCAATGAGGCTCTTCGTCTGAGGGATGCTATGCTGCAGCGGACTAACCGGCTCCGCCAACGTACTGACGATCGGTCTTTTTCTTAGCTCCTCGCCTCCTCCCGCTACAGTCTCCGCCATTTCGATCACATCTGCGATGTGTTCCTCATTGAAACAGACTATCGGGCCTACGTGCTTTCCCGTATTCCTTAGCGCGGCGTTGGCCGCATGAATGTCTATGTCTTGCTCAGGCACGTCTTCAGGAACAACTTGGGGACTGAAGATGCAGCGGAAGTTTCCCAATGCGTCAAAAAGCCTTGTCAAATCGGCAACGTCTGAAATTTTGGCCTTTCTATGCCGATGAGTTTCTAAGTCCAAGACGTGGGGTGCGGTACCGCAGATTCCCCCGTAAAATTGTCCATTACCCAAGGTGAAGTCATGTTCTTTATCCCTCCCGCAAAGCGTCACTGAGCTGGGAGCTTTGTTAATGGATTCCTTCACTAGGTACTGCGGAATCTTCACCACCTTGTTTTCCTGGACGTCGCAACCGGCCTTCTCGAAAACACTGACTGCTTCGGGTTCATAAACCAAAACTCCCTTTCTCTCTAAGATCTCAAGGGAAGACACGTGTATTTTGTAAAGCTCATCAACACTCAGAGGTTGCAGATAACTGCCCTTAAGCCCAATTCTCGCGAAACCCTTCAACATTGGCCGCCTTCGGTTACAGTTGAGAGGTGGACCCATAAGTACATACGCGTGCCGGTCAGGTTAAGGTTCTCTGAGCACCACAGCCAGCTTCTCGTTCGCTTGCAATGATCTTTCAGAGAGAATATCTTTGAGAGCTAATTTGTAGCCCTTTGCTTGAAATGAAAGGCATAGACATAACATAATTAAACTCACAACGAATCCAACCAACCTCTCCAATTTCATTTGATTCTGCGATAACCATCGTTCCCATAGTGGGCAGTCTTTGTCTTGGGACGGACAGTGCCTTCGAGTATTCTTGATTGGTGCGAAAAAACGGATGAAACAAAAAACCCCGAGCACCCGAAAAGATTCTTGTGGCTAGTTTCTCTCTCACGAGCCTAGCCTCTGATTAGTAAAGTGCCCTTCGCTGCACCGAAGCAAAATCAACGAGCATGCCACAGCGAGTGCCACGACGTACTTTTTGTCAAGTTCCAGCAGGCTTAAAGACAAAACATGCTGTGACTACGGTCGCATCATGATTATCGAGCCCAACCAAGGAAAAATGAAATCTGTACAAACGATCACCGGCTAAGGTACCTAGAGAGACCCACTCGTTTGACGTTTTAGCAACGCGACCTTCTCTTTCAAAATCTGGAGCAGAAGGTCGACAGTGTCCAAGTGCGTTCGAAAGGACAGGCACGCAAAGCGCAGCGTGAAGCGGCCGTTAAGCACGGTAGAGGAAATGAAAACGCGGCCGTCGTTGCGTACTTCATCTACCAGCCGTTTGTTGAAATCATCAGCATCTCCATGTTCCGGCGCGTAGCGGTATGTGACCACGGAGAGCTCCGGCTTGGGTCCGGTTTCGAAGCCCAAGTTCCGAATTTCTTTGTAGAAGTACTTCGCCAGCATGAGTTTCTCTTCCAGACAAGCGCGAAACGGTTTTACGCCGAGCAATTTAAGCGGCAGCCAGAGTCGCATCCCGCGGAAAGGTTTAGTCAATTCTGGCGAAAGCTCTGCCGGGGACAATTCTTCGTTGTCCCCAGCCGCATCCTGCATGTAGCTGGCACTGTAGTGTTGTGAAGCTAGAAGCGTGCTGGGATCCCTGACAAGGACAGCACCAAGACCGTACGGTAGAAACAGTCCCTTGTGCGGATCAATGACAACCGAGTCGGAGGCCTCAATGCCACGTAATTTCTTTTGTCCCTCTTTTGTTAAAAGGAAAAAGCCACCATAAGCCGCATCCACGTGGTACCACAGGCCATGCCTGCGGGCGATTGCGCCAATGTCCGCAAGCGGATCGATGGCACCCACATCCGTGGTTCCAGCCGAAGCAATCACAAGAAATGGGCGCAGCCCCTGTTCTGTGTCCTGCGTGATCTGTGATTCGAGCGCAGAGGGAATAATACGAAACGCAGAATCCAACGGCACATGGCGTAGCACAGCTTCCTGCAATCCGGCAATGCGAATGGCCTTATCCACCGAGTGGTGGGTCTGAGAGGAAGAATAGATGACTGAACGCTCCACATCCCTAGAGCGTATGTTTTTCGCATCTCGCGCCGTCACGATGCCGATGAGATTAGCCAAACTGCCGCCAGATGTCAAATTGCCGCCGGCCGCTTCGGGATAGTCGACAATCCCGGCCAGCCAGCGAAGGAGCATGTTTTCCATGCGGACGGCTCCTGGACCGGCAAAGAAAACACCCGCGTAGCGGTTTGTGACATCGGCTAGGTAGTCTCCCAGGGCTGAAAAGTATATGCCGCCGCCCGGAACGTACCCAAGATAACCGCCGGAAGCAGGATTTAGTCCCGGGAAATCCACATGATCGCGGACCAAGGCGAGCGCGTGCTTAATTGAGACTGGTTTTTCCAAAATCGGCGAACGAAGCAGACCCGCGCCTTTCTCCTCAGTGACCCTGTAAGCCTTCTCCACTCTAATGTTGTTGAGAAAGTTCTCAGTGTAAGAGATCACTCGATCGCGCACCTTCTTCCGCTCCCTCGCAGGGGGTTCTAGGCTCAGCGCAACTTTTTCGAGCGTCTTTATCCTTGTTCTCATGCTTTGCATGATAGCCACAACAACAAGTCTCTACACAAACATAATTGCTTTCCAGATAGTTTTAGGTAACTCTGGTTCTTCCTATGTTGCGCGAGTATGTGGATGAGACCAGCATCAAAGTCGGTTAGGTTTGGTTGTCCATTTTTCTGTCCACAGGTTTCCGGCACTGATTTCGGATAGGTCTTTGACCTTTAATCCGTCGAGACCCTTACGGGTCTTTTTTCCAAGACCTCCAAGCGCAATCCGTCCGAACGCCCGCGCAGCCCACAGTCGCGCGTTAATTCCATCCCTCAAGAACCGCATGAAAACCAGGCCTCTAGCACGGAAACACCCTCCTGCGGACTCTACGAAAAACAGCCCTGAATTACGATGTAAATGAAAACAAAACTCTACACATTCCAGCCCAAACACAAATTCCCATGTAAAACACCCACCCAGCAGGAATTATGTAAAACTCGCACAATCATCCCCCCTCCCCCTTCTACGGCTGGCCGTCCAGCGCTAAGTTGTCGCTCCCTGCCTTATCCTAAAGTAGAGTGAGTAGACTCTCGCCAGGCTGGGGATTAGGGTAAAGATTTTCATGCTGCTCCGTGACCTACGTCTGTAGTCTTCTCAAGCGAAATATGGGTTCGTGAGAGTGTGGCATGCAGTGTACTATGACACTTTCCTATCTCGGCTTGAAGAGAAATATTCCGACAGTGACAATCTTCGCAGAGCGTTATCGTCCACAGCTAGACGAGAACGGACTCATGATGCATAGCGTAGCGTCTTCTGTACAAGTGCTAGACCCTTTAGTGAATGTTCACGAACTTCATGAAAAATGGTAGTAAGTTAGATTTTTGGATTTTGCGTCCTTAGGTCTTCGGAGTCTACCTAAGAACATACTTAATCTCGCTCTCCGTGAGCCCTTACTTGTTTCGTAAGTACGCGATCATCGTGACAAGGACGCGTTACCCCCCGCAACAGAACCGAACGATGGTTGGTAGTAAACGACCGAAGGCGCGTTAGCAACTTATACCTTGCCGATTAAGGAAGGAGGATAAGCTGGCGCGATAGATGTCCTACGTGGAGAATGCCGCCGCGCGGTTAAAGGGAGGCTGATGATAAGCCGGTTTATCGCCATTCAGAGCGGCCAGCAATTCACACTGTTTAGTTCGGAACTTCTCCGGTAGTCATAGAACCGTAAGTTAGACTGCTACTATTCCTAATTGCGGTAAATGTTGAGAAGAATTAATCTAGTGGCAGCGGCGATAAAATAGACTGAGGGTGGCGGATGGAAAACGCTTCTTTCTTGCAGTACATTGAGACGCTCAAGAATGAAATGAGACAGACGGCGGCAGATGCCAGCAAGAAGTATTTTGAGACAAGTCCGACTCGAGAGAGCATGATAAGATGGTTGTGCACCAGATGTTGGCGCGAGATCGATTATGTCTTTTTGATTAATGCGATCGTGAATAAGTATTGGAGCGAGTTCGACCCAAAAATTGTAACGAGCCTCATGAAACAATCCTGGGAAGAGGCCCGTCACTATCAACAACTAGCTGAAATCATAGAATTATACGGCGGCAAACGACCCCTTCAAGTAACCGAGGTCGATAAGATTTGGAGCAAGGTGCTCTGGGATGCTGTCGATAAGGATAAAGTTGCAGCAATATCTGGATGGCATCTTTCTGAAACGTCAGGCGAGGGTACTTTCAAGTTCGTAATCGAGGGTGCAAAGAAATGGAGTTACCCTGAAGTTTCGAAGGCGTATGAGAAGATAGCTCAAGATGAATTGTTTCATCTCAACCTAGGTCATGAAATCCTAGAGCGATACGCGATCGACGAAGCATCCCAGAAGGAATCAATTAAAGCTGCTCAACAAATCGTACAAGTCTTATCCAAGAGCTACGGCATAATATTCGAGATTACACCAAAGTAATATTTCGAGCACAAAACAGATTACAAAGAATGATTCTGAGGAGGCGAGCGATGCGGTCTAAAGATCTTCAGGGCGTACTCATATACCTGCAGCAGTAGTGCTTGACAACAGTAGCCGCGACGTCTGGAGTCCCAAGTATTTCCCTTGCAGAGTTTTCGTTGACAGAACATCTGTCTGATCGTGCGGGACTCATTCGAAATCGCGGTATAGCATCTTTCAATTGGATTTCTATGAGCTTGATTTCCTTCCTCTTGCCCTCTCCACAACCCAGAAGGTCAAGATTCTCAGTTGATGCTTTGGGTCAGCTGCCTTTAATGAGCTGTCGTGGCCTCTCGTGAGTAGAGGTGTAAAATTGGGTCATGTTTTGGAAGGAATCCGAGTTGTAGACCTGACCGAATATTTGGCGGGTCCGTACTGTACTATGATGTTAGCGGATTTGGGAGCAGATGTTGTCAAAGTTGAGCAGCCGAGGAGAGGCGATGGATCTAGGCAGTGGGGGCCACCATTTATAGAAGGCGAAAGCGGCTACTTCCTCAGCATTAATCGGAACAAGAAAAGCATCACACTGAACCTCAAGTCACCAAAGGGTCTAGAAATTCTGCACAAATTGGTTTCCTCCGCCGATGTATTCATCGAAAACTATCGACCTGGGATAGCTGAGAAACTTGGAATAGGCTATGCCACGCTGAATAGGCTAAATGAGAAGCTAGTTTACTGCTCAATTTCAGGTTTCGGTCAGGACGGTCCTTACAGTAAGAGGCCGTTGTATGATATCGTTGGACAAGCTATGAGTGGCTTCATGAGCATTACGGGTGAAGAAGATCGACCGCCTGTGAAGATTGGAGTAGCCATCTCCGACATATGTGGTGGCATGTTCGCCACAATCGGAATACTCGCAGCGCTTAAGGCGAGAGATCAAACAGGGCAAGGTCGCAAAATTGATGTGTCGATAATTGACGGATTAGTTTCTTGGTTGTCACACCAAGCCGGATACTACTTCGCCTCGGGAATGAATCCGGAGAGACTCACGTCTGCGCATCCAACAATCGCACCGTATCAAGCGTTCAAGGCATCCGATGCTTACTTCGTCGTGGCAGTGGGGAACGACACCCTTTGGAAGACATTCTGTGAAGTCCTCGGCATACGTCAATTGATAGCCGACCCAAGATTCCTCACGAACCCAGATCGTGTGAAGAACCGAAACGAATTAGCTCGAATCCTACAAGGAATCTTTGCGACAAACCCCGCCAACGTATGGCTTCAAGTACTGGATTCAGTCCGCGTCCCATGTGGTCCAGTCCAGACGGTCAGTGAGGTGTTCACAGATCCACAAGTGCTTCATAGAGAAATGCTCCAAGAGGTTCACCATCCTAAGGCAGGAAAAATCAAGGTATTGGGAGTGCCGATCAAGATGGACGGAGTCTCTACAACTATACGCGCCCCCCCTCCAATGTTAGGAGAACATACGATCGAGATTCTTCATACGCTCGGCTATTCAGATGCAGAAATCAAGAAACTCGAGCAGGAAGAAGCCCTCTAAACTACTCAGCTGACTATCTTCAGAGATTCTTGAGATTTATGTGATACTCGTTTTCTGAGAGTGTAGATTCAAAATAGAGAAGTTTCGAATCGGTTTAACCAAAACCTGAGAGTATGGGAGCCCCTCGCTTGTGTAGGATTCTTGATCGATTTCATCGTTTATTATGTTGCTTGTATTGATTACATATTTAGCCGTACTCGTCCATTCGAAGCAGCGCTA
>Ga0181521_10003322_pt1 | contig 18971 bp, 17 predicted proteins | sample PEATcosm2014_Bin_32_FD_119764 | JGI IMG/M metagenome (GOLD analysis project Ga0181521, IMG submission 119764) | Peatland microbial communities from MTU Mesocosm Facility, Houghton, MI, USA - PEATcosm2014_Bin02_60_metaG | ecosystem: Environmental > Terrestrial > Soil > Wetlands > Peat | place... | reverse complement strand
CCCTACGGGACGCCAAGTGTTTTCGATGGCTTAAAGCGCTTCTGCGTCATGCCGGCAAAACCCCGGGCAAAGCCGCATTTTTCCTTTGGTGCGACGCGAGGAGCGCTGATGCAAGCTGTGTGCGCAGGAACTCGTGTTTTCGGTGCATGACCAGGGCATTCGCCCGCCGGCCACAGCCGAATCCGCGATCAGCGAAGACACGCGGCGTTGCATCGGGTCGACCGCTTACGACGGTGCACCAGTCACCTGACGCCGTGCGCGCACAGGGCGCGAAAACAGCGTCGCCCCGGTTGGGACGAGGGTCGTCGAGGCTGCCGGCTTCGGCGCACCCGATGAGCCCGGCAGGTGGGTCGCGAGGACGTTGGCCATGGTTCCGTCGGTCTTCAGCCGATCCACCAGTTCCACCAGCGCCTCTTCACACAGTTGCGCTGCACGCGAGACCGGCCGGTCGGTCGGTGACGCAATGACAAGGTTGCGCGACAACGCGGGCTCCACTACCTGCGAGGCGGTCATCTGCCCGGCTGCAACCTCGCCGCGGACCGACCACAAGGGCAGCAGCGTCACCCCGGCACCGCTGCGCACAAGGTCGCGGATGGTTGCGAGCGACTCCACTTCGTGGCGCACGTTCAGCACCAGCCTCGCCTGGCGCGCGGCGTTCTCCACGATCCATCGCAGGCTATGGCGCGCGGTAGGCAACACCAGTGGCTGGCGCGCCAACGCGGCGAATGGGATCGGCCGTTCCAGCATGAGGCCGGCCTCGGGGCCGCCGACGGCGAACAACGCCTCGGAGAGCAGTGGCCGGCAATGCACGCTTTTCAGCGGCCTTGCGTCGTAGAGCACGGCCATGTCGATGTCGCCGCGCTGAAGCCATTCCACGAGATGGCCGCCGAAGCCTGGAGAAAATTGGATTCGCACGAGCGGGAAGCGTTCCTGAACCAGACGGGCGAAGGGTACCGTCACAACCTCGCCCACCGTCGGGGGCAGGCCGATCGCGACCTTCCCGCCCACATCGGCGCGGTCGATTTCGATGTCGGCACGGATCTGTCCGACCTCGCGCATGATCCGGTAGGCACGGTCCAGAACCCGGTGGCCGGCCGGTGTCAGCAGCATGCCCCGGCCGTGACGCACGAACAGCTTTGTCTGTAACTCTTCTTCCAGCAGGCGGACCTGCCGGCTGAGTGCCGGCTGGGCAATGCGCATGCGGTCGGATGCCTTGTTCAAGCTGCCAACCTCAGCGACCTGAATGACGATTCTCAACTGAGCCAAATCCATCGGTCGATCAGACAACCGGCCATCCTGCCGGTCAAGCGCGCGAGCCCGGTCCTGCTCGACCCCTGGCCGGGGCCCCGAGCGATGCAATTCCGCGAAGCCGGGATTTGCCCTTTGCTATTGGATGCGCCGTCCGGAATCGGCCTAGTGTTGCGACCCTATCGCTTCGCGTCCGGCGTCCCGGTGTCATCGCGAGCGAAGCGAAGCAATCTCCCGCGCGAGTTCGCGGGATCTCTCGGAGGAGATTGCTTCGCTTCGCTCGCAATGACGGAATTGGACGAGGGATCGACCCGTCAGAGTCAGAACACCAGAGATCAGCCAGGGACATCCAGCCGGCGCAAGCCGCCATCCGCAAATCAGAGGGGACCATAGTGATGAAGCGCTGCCTCATATCGCCAAATGCGCCGGCGCCGAAAGCCAATTTCTCGCACGCCGTGATCGCCAATGGCATGATCTTCCTCGCCGGCCAGGGCAGCCGCGACCCGGTCACCGGCGAGGTTGTCGGCACCACCGCTGACGCGCAGATCGAACGCACGATGCAGAACATCGAGGGGATCCTGCAATCGGCCGGGTCTTCGATGGCCAATGTGGTTTCCACCATCGTTTACCTCAAAGACCCGGCCGATTTCCCCGCGCTGACGCCGGCCTGGACGAAGTGGTTCCCCAAGGACCCGCCGGTGCGCGCCGTGCTGATTGTCTCGGAGTTCGGCCTGCCGGGCATGCTGGTCGAAGTGGTGGCGACCGCGATCGCCTGATCCAGATCGTCGAAACCCGATTTTCCGGAACGCCAAAGGCGCTGCGAGGGAAGTAATGCGGACATGCCGGGTGGGCGCCGACATTGGCGGCACGTTCACCGATCTCGTGTTGATCGACGCGCTGGGCAAGGTGGTCCGGCGCAAGGTCCCTTCCACCGCCGGCGACTACGCCCGAGGTATCCTCTCGGCGCTGGACGACGCGGTCAGCGCGGAGGGCGTGGCGCCGACCGATGTCGGCGAGGTGCTGCACGGCACGACGGTCGCCACCAACGCCATCCTTGAGCAAAAGGGCGCGCTATGCGGCCTGATCACCACGCACGGATTTCGCGACGTGCTGGAGCTGCGCCGGCTTCGCATGCCGCAACTCTATCGGTTGGATTGGGCCAAGCCCGCGGTGCTGGTCCGCCGCTACCTGCGGCGCGAGGTGCATGAGCGCATCGGCAGCGATGGCAGCGTGCTGGTTCCGCTGGACGACGACGAAGTGCTGCGCGTCGGCGGCTGGCTGGTCGAGCAAGGGGTTGAGGCGCTGGCGGTCACATTGCTCAACTCCTACGTCAATCCGGTGCACGAACATCGCATCGGCGCATTGCTTCGCGAAGCCTTCCCCGCGGTTCCCGTTTCGCTTTCGGCCGAGATCCTGCCGGAGATCCAGGAGTATGAGCGCACCAGCACCACGGTGGTGAACGCCTATGTGCAGCCGGTGGTGAAATCCTATATCGGGCGGTTGCGTGCGACTCTGGACAGCGGTGGCTTCCGCGCGCCGCTGCTGATCATGCAATCGAACGGCGGCCTGACCTCCAGCCGCAACGCCGCGGAAAATCCGGTGCGGATCATCGAATCCGGGCCAGCCGCCGGAGTGATCGCCTGCCGCCAACTGGCGGAGCAATGCGGCTATCCCAACATGATCGCCTTCGACATGGGCGGCACCACGGCCAAGGCCTCGCTGATCGAGAACGGCCATGTGCAGCAGGCGACGGAATATGAGGTGGGTGGCGGGGTCTCGGTGGGGTCGCGGCTGAACCGCGGCGGCGGCTATGTTGTGCGGGTTCCCTCCATCGACATCGCCGAGGTGGGTGCGGGCGGCGGCAGCCTGGTGAGCATCGACAAGGCAGGCGGCCTGCAAGTGGGACCGCGCAGTGCCGGCGCGGTGCCTGGACCGGTCTGCTACGGCAAGGGCAACACGCAGCCCACGGTAACGGACGCGAATGTGCTGCTGGGCTACATGAGTCCGGTCGGCATCGCCGGCGGCACGCTGGCGATCGATGCCGCAGCGGCACGCACAGCGATCGAGGAACGGGTCGGCCGGCCGCTGGACCGTTCGGCTGAGGAGGCTGCCTTCGGCATTCACACCATCGCCAATGCCAACATGATTCGTGCCTTGCGTTCGGTGACAATCGAGCGTGGCCGCGACCCCAGCGAGTTCAGCCTGTGCGCCTTCGGCGGCAGCGGGCCGGTGCACGCGGCCCACATCGCGCTGGCGATGGACATCAAGACCGTCGTGGTGCCGCCATGCCCCGGCCTGTTCAGCGCCTTCGGCCTGCTGCTGGCCGACATAGAGCAGCATTACAGCCGTACCGTGCGCCGGCCGCTCGCGGCATTCTGGGGCGAGGCGGCGGCGGCGCAGTTCGCCGAGATGGTGCGACGGGCGTATATCGGCGCCGAGGACCCGGATTACCCGCAGAATGACTACACGGTTCGGCGGATCGCCGATATTCGTTACGCGGGGCAGGTCTATAGCCTGTCGATCGTGGTCGACGACGCCGATTTCACCACCGAAGGGCTGGCCAGGGTGCGCGGCCGCTTCCTGGAAGAATACGAACGGACCTATGGTTTCCAATCGCCGGGCGAGGTGATCGAGGTCGAGGCGCTGCGTGTTGTGGCAAAAAGCCAGGCCGACACCAATCCGGCCTGGTTCGCCGCCGCGGCGCGGGCCGATGCCGACTACCCGGTGTCGCAACCCGAACGGCGCGCCTGGTTCGGCGGGACACATGGGTGGCTCGACGCGCCGGTGATCACGCGCTCGGATCTGCAGGCACGGGCGCGCAGCGGCCCGTTGATCATCGAAGGCTACGACGCCACGACCGTGGTGCCGCCGGAGTTCAGCGCCGAGATCGACGCGGGCGGCAACATCGTGATGACCAATCAGCGCCTGGCTGGCGAGAGCGGGAGGGGGACGGCATGAGCACGCGGCCGGGCTTCGATGCAATCCAGATCGAGATCCTGAAGAACGCGCTCACCTCGATCGGCGACGAGATGGCGTTGACCGTGCTGCGCACCGCCCATTCCACCATCATCAAGGACGGGGCGGATTTCTCCACCGCGATCTGTGATGCCTCCGGCGAGTTGCTGGCGCAGGGACTGACGATACCGCAGCATCTCGGCTCGATCCCCGATGCGCTGCGCGCGGTGCTGCGGCATTTCGCCGGCGACCTGCATCCGGGCGACATCGCCATCCAGAACAATCCGTTCGACGGCGGGATGCATCTGCAGGACATCTTCGTCTTCAAACCGGTGTTCGATCCGGCCGATCCGTCGCGCCTGGTCGCCTTCGCCTGCGCCATCGCCCACCACACCGATGTCGGCGGCCGGGTGCCGGGCAGCAACGCCAGCGATTCCACGGAGATCTACCAGGAGGGCATCCGCTTCCCGGTGATCAAGCTGTTCGACCGCGGCAAGCCGAACCAGGCGGTGTTCGACATCCTCGCGGCCAATGTGCGCGTGCCCGACATGGTGCTGGGCGACCTTCGCGCAACCCTCGCCGCCTGCCACTATGGCGAGCGCGAGTTTCTCAAGCTGATGCAGCGTTACGGCAACGAGGAATTTCCCGCATTGCTTGCCGAGTTCCTGGACTACACCGAGCGGCTGACCCGGGCCGAGATTCGCCAGCTTCCCGAAGGCACCTACACGTTCGAGGACTGGATCGACGATGACGGCATCACCGAGGAGCCGATTCTCCTGAAGGTGGCGCTGACCATCCGCGACGGCGAGGTGATCGCCGACTACACCGGCTCTTCGCCGCAGGTGAGGGGTGCGCTGAACGCCACCGAATCCTTCACCAAGGCCAACACCTATCTCGCGCTGCGCTGCGTGTTCGAAAGCGACCTGCCGAACAACAGCGGCTTCTTCCGTCCGATCAAGGTGATCGCACCGCCCGGCAGCATCCTGAACGTGCGGCATCCCGGCGCCTGTGCCGCGCGCGGACTGACCGGGTTCCGCCAGGCCGACGTGATGTTCGGCGCCTTGGCGAAGGCGGTGCCTGATCGCGTCACCGCCGCCGCCGATGGCGGCAACACCTTCGTCACCATCGGCGGCAACGATCCCGAACGTGGTGCCTATGTGCATTGCGACATCATCTTCGGCGCCTGGGGCGGTTCGGCCTTCCGCGGGGACGGCGACGCCATGCCGCTGATTCCGTCCAACTGCACCAACATCCCGCTGGAGATCATCGAGGCATCGTACCCGCTGCGCTTCGAGCGATACGGGTTCGTGGCAGATACCGGCGGCGCCGGCCGTTCGCGCGGGGGCCTTTCGATCGTGCGCGACATCCGCCTGCTGCGCGGCGACGCGATCTTGCAGGTTCGTTCGGACCGCCGCACGTTCCGTCCCTGGGGGATGCTGGGCGGGCAGGATGGCACGCCCTCGTGGAACTATATCAACCCGGACGGCAACGCGCCGGCGGTTGCGTCCAAGATCACCATGACCATTCGCGGCGGCGATCTGTACCGGCATGTCACCGGCGGCGGCGGCGGCTATGGCCCGGCCCTGGAGCGCGCGCCAGAGGAGGTGGCGGAGGATGTGCGCGACGAAAAGCTCACACGGGTCGTTGCGAAGAACGACTACGGTGTGGTGCTGCAGCCGGATTCGTTCGACGTGAACCAGGCTGCCACGGTCCGCCTGCGGTCGCAGATGGCAGCCGCGTAGGGTCTGCCCGGGAACAACCGCGTCAGCGAGCGTGCAGCCGGTCATTGCGAGCGCAGCGAAGCAATCTCCTGCGTTCCGAGCGTCGGCTCGTCACGCAGGAGATTGCTTCGCTGCGCTCGCAATGACCGGCTGCACGTGGGGTCGCGCAATGACTCGTCGTCCGCAATCACCGGCTGCTTCGATTGTTCCCGGACGATTGTTTAGTATCAGTCGATGAAGGCGATGCGTGATTCCGTGCCGATGACCGCCATCTCCGGCGGCTTCTGGCCGCCACTTTGGATCGCCTCGAACATCTCGGTCTCACGCTTGATGATGTCGGCCAACCGCGCTGCCACGGCGTCAAGCTGGTAGGCCGCGACGGCGACGACACCGTCCGCATCGCCGCAGATCATATCGCCCGCGCTGATCGCGATCCCGCCGACGCTGATCGGCACGCCGATCTGGCCGGGTCCATGCTTGAAGCTGGAATTCGGCGTCACGCCCCGCGCGAAGATCGGGACCGGCACGCGGGCAAGTCCGGCGGAATCCCGCGCCATGCCATCGACAACAATGGCAACCGCGCCCTTGTTCCTTGCCATGCCGGCCCATTTTTCGCCGATCACCGCCACGCGCTCAAATCCGCCGGCGCTGATCACCACGACATCGCCAGGCTCGATGTAGTTGAGTGCGACATGGGCGCCCAGGTTGTCGCCCTCCCGGCACAGCACGGTCAGCGCCGGACCACAGAACGCCGCGAGCGAGGTGACCGGCTTGATGCGATGATCCAGCCCGCCGAATCGCCCCTGGGCATCGACCACGAAGCCGATCGGCGCGCCGCGCATGACAGCGGGAACCGAGGGGCGCGGAAAGTGGCGGCGGACGATCAGGTCGGGGATGGGATCTGCCGGCATCATACGGCCTCCTGATGACTTTGTTCGGTCCCGGCCCCGGGGTGCGACGGCGGCGCGACCGTTGCTGGATCGAGGAAGCGGGCCGCGGTGCCCTGTGCGTCCGCGAGGCCAACAATCGCCTCGCGCTCTGGAAAGCTCGCCATCGGCTCGAATTCAGCCGTAGTGCCTGCGCGCTTCAGATGTTGCAGCAACCGGCGCATGGCAGCGATCGCGGCGAGCTGCGCGTCGGCGGGATGGGTCAGCAGACGGAAGCCCAGTTCGGCGAGTTCGGCTGGAGGCATCAGCACTGTTTCGCCCTTGTTCAGGCTGACCAGCTTGGTTCCGCCGACCTGCCGTGCCACCAGTTCCACGTCGGCGCGGGAGACCATCCCCTCGACATAAACCATGTCGACGCCAGCCTCGACGTATTGGTTGGCGCGCACGATCGCGGCGTCGAGCCCCAGCAGCGGGCCGACATCCGTGCGGGCGATGATCAGGAAATCCTCGTCGCGCCTGGCATCGGCTGCCGCGCGCAGCCGGCCGATCATCGCCGGCACGGGAATGATGTCGGCGGTCGCGCCACGACGCGGTACCTCCACATCCTGGATGTGCAACGCCGCTGCGCCCGCATGCTCTATCAGCCCGACGCCGCGGCGAATGTTCAGGACATTGCCGAAACCGGAATCGAGATCGACGATCAGCGGCAGGTCGCAGACCTCGGCGATGTTGCTGACCGTGGCGGCGAGTTCGCTCAGGGTCACCAGGCCCAGATCCGGCCAGCCCCGCCCGCGCGCGATGCCGCCGCCGGTGCAGTAAGCTGCGGCAAAACCGGCTTCGGCCACCAGGCGGGCTGACAGACCGTCCCACACGCCGGGGGCGACGACAATCGGCTGCGCCGTGAGAAGGGCACGCAGCCGCGCGCCCGCTGATCTGCCTGGCATGCTCTTCCGGTCCTGCTTCCTGCAACGCTCCCGGCCACGGGTGAACGGCGGTTGCTCGATGGCCAGCTTATGGTGCGAGAGTTGCCATCTCAACAACGCAAGCGATAGCAAAAGTCTATTGCTCTAATCGCAGTTATGTATTTCCGGCGTGCTACGCCGGTGTATGATACTGGCGCAATTGCCGTTTCCTGGGAGACGCGCGAGCAAGAAACCATAAACCGGCCGCGGAATTGCATGTTGCATTACCGGACCGGGCTGCATCCACGTCGGGCAGTGGAGGGTGACATGAGGGTTCGGGTTGGCTTGGGCTGGGTCCGGCTGGCTGTGGTGACGCTGGCTGTGGCGTTCGGCAGTTGCGTTCTTGGGGCGGCTTCAGGCCATGCCCAGACCATCGCCGAGATCCTTGCGAAGAAGACGCTTGTCATTGGCTCCTTGGTGGATTTTCCACCGTTCGGATTCATGAACGACCAGCAGAAGGCCGATGGCTTCGATATCGATCTCGCCAAGCTCATGGCAAAGTACATGGGTGTCGAGGCGGTGATCGTCCCCGTCGCCAACCAGAACCGCATCCCCTACCTGCAGACGAAGAAAATCGACGTACTGATCGCCAGCCTGGGCATCACGCCGGAACGCTCCAAGCAGGTGATGTTCACCGATCCTTACGTAGCCGTGGACGTTGCCATCTTCGCCCCGAAGAAGCTGGCACTGACGGATATTCAGCAACTGACCACCGTCAGCGTGGCGGTCGCGCGCGGCAGCTCGCAGGAGGGCTATATCGATGCCATTGCCCCGCCAGGGGCCAAGATCATGCGTTTCGACGGCGAGATGGCGCCGGCGAAGGCGTTGGTCACCGGTCTGGCCGACGCCTGGGCGGACAGTACCATCCTGATGGGCGAAATCGCCAAAGCCAATCCCAGCCTGGAGATCGAACCCAAGATCGTGCTGAAGCGTCAGGCCAATGCCATCGCCGTGCGGCTGGACGCGTTCGAGTTCGAGCACTGGATCAACACATTCCTGTACCAGATCAAGCTCAGCGGCGAACTCGATAAGTTGCACCGCAAATGGCTGGGCATTCCTATGCCGGAACTGCCGGTTTTCTGAACCGGTGGCGATGTGGAGACCTAATGACGGGCTCTGTCTTGTGCCGGTCGGCATTGCGCAGACGTGGTTGAGGCCGTCTTGTGTTGGCAGCCTGGATGCGATTGACCGAGGGGCGATCGTTGCTACCGCCTGCGCTCGGGGTCGTTAAGTGATATGACAAACCTGATCGGCAGCGAACCAGGCCACGTGCACGCGAATGCGCAGCGGGTTATCGATTTCCGCAGCGACAATGTCGCGTCGGTCAGCCCGGAAATCATCGCGGCAACGCTCGCGGCCAACGCTGGCACCGCGGCGCCCTATGGCGACGACCAGGTGAGTGCAATGCTGAACGATCGCTTCAGCGAGGTATTTGAGGCGAAAGTGACCGTGTTTCCGATCGGTACAGGCACCGCTGCGAATGCCCTCGCTCTATCGGCACTGACGCCGCCATATGGTGCGATCTACTGTCATAGCGCCGCTCACATTCATACCTCTGAAGCCGGCGCGACCGAACTCCTGACGGGCGGCGCAAAACTGCTCCCTTTGGAAGGCGATGGGTATCATCTGCAGGCTTCGGCTCTGGCCAATGCAGTCGCTACCGCGGGCGTCGGGATCAGGAACCGGTCGCAACCCGCCGCCGTATCCCTTACGCAGGCAACGGAATTCGGGACGGTCTATCGGCTCGATGAACTCGCTGCGATTGCCGAAGTGGCACGCTCTCATCGGCTGAAGATCCATATGGATGGTGCCCGCTTCGCGAACGCGCTGGTAACGCTTGGCTGTTCGCCGGCTGCTGCGACGTGGCGTGTCGGCGTCGACGTCCTGTCGTTTGGTTGCACAAAGAACGGCGGCCTGAATGCCGACGCGATCGTGGTTTTCAACCCCGATCTTGTGGAGGATCTGTCGTACCGAATCCGTCGCGGTGGACACACATGGTCCAAGATGCGATTCCCGGCCGCACAGTTGCTCGCCTACGTCCGGGACGAGCTTTATCTCAGGTCTGCGCGCAGGGCCAACGACCTGGCCGCACGTCTCGCGGCGAATATCGCTGGCATTCCAGGCGTCGGTCTCGCCGCGCCAGTTGACGCAAACGAGGTCTACCTGGCTCTTCCGGAGAACAAGATAGATCAACTGATCAAGAACGGGATCCAATTCCTTCGCCGCGGTCCGCGGTTGATTCGGCTGGTGTGCCGGTTCGACGGTTCCGAAGAGGATGTCGACAACTTTATTACGACGTTACGGGTTCCGGAGTGAAGTGCGGTGCTGTTCGTGCCCGAGGACATCTCCCAGGGTCTGGTGACACGTTCCATGGCACTGACTGCCGTGCGAAACGCTTTCATTGCTGCTGCTGACGGCAATGCGGTGTCGTTTCCAACGCTGCAGGGCACTGGCCGCGATCCCCGACACCGCTTTTCTGTTAAGGCCGCTCGGGTGAATGCGGCCAATTTGACCGGGATGAAAGTGGGAGCCTATTGGCCATCGAGCGACAACGTCGGTTTGTCGCGCGGTAGCTCGATGGTCCTGTTTCTCGATGACGCCTCGGGTCGTGTCGAAGCGATGGTGCAAACCAGTGCGGCCAATGCCTACCGGACATCGGCCGCGGACGCACTGGCGGTAGAGCTGCTGGCGCGGCGGGGCGCCAATACACTTGCAGTTTTCGGGGCAGGGTTCCAAGCCTTTCACGAGGTGATGGCGATTTGTGAGGTCCGCCCCATAACGCAGGTATACGTCGTCAATCGGACCGCAGACCGCGGCGACGCACTGGTAGCGCGTTTCCGCGCCTCCGGCATCGGTGCCTATCAATCAACCGCGCGAGAAGCGTGCGAGAACAGCGACATCGTGGTGACCATCACAGGGTCGAAGCAGCCGCTTTTCGACGACGCCTGGGTCAGAAAGGGAACCCATGTGTCCTGCATGGGGGCCGACGATCGCGGAAAGCAGGAATTGCCCGTCGAACTCCTGCGTCGGAGCAGGTTGTTCGCCGACCTCGTTTCTCAGTCGACAGAGGTGGGGGAGTTTCAGCACGTCGCCACAGAAATTTCGTCGGGCAGCGTTCATCTGGATGCACTGGGCGATGTCGCAATCGGGAGGAAACCTGGGCGCCAGTCTGACGAAGACATCACGATATTCGATAGTTCCGGTATTGCCCTGCAAGATATCTTCCTGGCAGAGATGATTTTGAGAGAATGCAAAAGGCTGGGCAAGGTAGTCCAGCTTTAGATCGACAAGCTGCACCGCAAATGGCCGAGCGTCCCAATGCCCGATCAGCCGGTGTTCGGGACCGATGGCGATGTCGGGCCCGTATGGTCTCCGTCCTGTGCCGGTCGCGGTCGCATCGGCCAGGATGAGCGCTTCTCTTGTTGGCAGTTGCTCAGGGGATGCGTTAGCCTTCCAATATCCCGATCATGGGAAACCGAAGGCTCGGCGGCCGGTGTGCGCCGCGCCCCCACCCAGAGAAGCCATCGCCCCATGAATCCCCTGAACTTCAACGAAATCGCTCCGTATTTCGGAGACATGCTGTGGGGCGCTTGGCTGACCATTCGCCTCTCCGCCATCTCCATGGGGTTGGGACTGGCCGTCGCTATCCTCGGCGCCTACGCGCTGCGGCACGCGCCCCGGCCACTGCGATTGGTGGTGACCGCCTATGTGGAGGCGATACGAAACACGCCGTTCCTGGTGCAGATCTTCGTCATCTATTTCGGCTTTCCATCGGCCGGTATGCGGTTCGATGCCAACACCGCCGCCATCATCGCGATGGTCCTCAATGTCTCGGCCTACGGCATCGAGATCGTGCGCGCGGGGCTCGACCGCATCTCCCGCGGTCAGCTCGAGGCTGGACGTTCGCTTGGCCTGTCACGGCTGCAATTGTTCTTCCTGGTCGCGCTGCCGCCGGCCGTGCAGTCGGTCTATCCCGCCCTCACCAGCCAGTTCATTCTGCTGCTGTTGGGATCGAGCGTGGTCTCGACGATCTCGGCCAATGAGCTGACCGCGGTTGCCAACGATATACAGTCCAAGACCTTTCGCACCGTAGAGACCTATGTGACGGCGATGGCCATCTACCTCGTGATCTCCACCGGGTTTCGCGCCGTGTTCTGGGCGATCGAGGTTCTGGTGTTTCCGCCACGCGAATACAGCGTCAGGTCGGGCCAGTGATTCGCCCCTTCGGCTGGGGCGATTTTGTCTACCTGCTCTTCGCCACAGAATGGACCCTGCTGCTCTCGGCTTTTTCCTTCATCGGCGGTGGCGCACTCGGGCTGCTGGTCGCATTGATGCGAACCTCGCCGGCGCGGTGGCTGCGCACCGTCGCTAGCGGCTATGTGCAACTGTTTCAAGGCACGCCGTTGCTGATTCAGCTCTTTGTGGTGTTCTTCCTGCCGACCTACTTCAATCTCGAAATATCGGCATTGAGCGCCGCGGCGATCGGGCTTTCGCTCAACGCCGGAGCGTTTCTGGGCGAGGTATGGCAGGGAGCGATCCAGTCGGTATCGCGGGGCCAGTGGGACGCTGCCTCGGCGCTTGGCCTGCATCGGCTGCGGGTCCTGCATCTCGTCGTGTTTCCACAGGCGATCCGCATTGCCACGCCGCCGACGGTCGGCTTTTTGGTACAATTGATCAAGGCGACATCGCTGACCGCCATCATCGGTTTTACGGAACTGACCCGGGCCGGCCAGATCCTGGTCAATTCCACATTCGAGTCATTCCGAATTTATATGATCGTCGCGATAATTTATTTCGTTCTTTGCTTTCCGTTGACGCTGTTGAGCCGCCGGCTGGAACGCCACTTGGCGCGGGGACTGTGACCGGCCAGACAAGTGCGCTTGATCGGCTGCCGCGGCAAGGTTACCGCGGCTCTCGTGCAGGGAAGTGCCGACAATCTCCCATCCCTAGTCCGCCGCGTTCAAAAGCCCTCTCGCAAATCTTTGTCGTCAACCCCTGCAATTCCGCCGTTTTTCGATCACTGAAAGACCGATCCCGAACCACTTGGTTTCGGAACAGAGATGGAGGAGGCAGAGGCTATTGGAGGCGCCCTGCGGTATCTGCGGAGCAGCCGCAGTGTCCTGGGTCTCCGATCCATGACAGTCTCATGGTGCCTCGGTCGGGCATCGAACACGCGAAAGGCGGGCCTCAGCGTGCGTTCAGCTACTTCGCCAAGACCCGCGTGAGGCTGACGGTGGAGCAGGCGGCGGATGATGGTTCGCTACGCAGCTTGCAGCGCCCGATGCGTTGTCTGCCGCATCAGAACCACCTTGTCGGCCGAACGACCGAAGAAGTGGTAGCCTGACCCACCTTCGGCCAGCACCTCCAGGAACGCGTCCGGTGCGGTGACCCGTATACCGCCGAGCACATCGACACCGCGGCGCAGAAAGGCGTCGGGCATCAGGCCGACGGTCGGACCCACCACCACCACTCGGGTGGCGGGCCGGCACAACGCCAGAAGGTGGTCGAGTGTGGCGTTCAGCAGTGTCGTACCGGTAATCAGCACGACATCTGCCGAGGGCAGCACTTCGTCCGCCTGATCGGCTGGACGGAAGTACGGCAGTTCATCCGGCTTCAGCGTGGCCGGATCCATTTCCAGCACGGTGAAATGTTGCTGCGAGCGCTTCAGCGATTTCAGGAACGGGACAAATGCGCCGACAACGACAACATGTTCTCCGGCCTGAATGTCCGCTGCGTCATACGCATCGACGCCAGGGCGGAGTTCCACATCTCGGGGCGCGCGTCGCTCCCAGCACATATCAGCCAGTGCATTCATGGTTGCAACGCCGACGGCACGACGGATGCCGCTCGCGGCCTCAGTCTCTTTCAGCAAGTCGCGGGCGGGCCGGCCGCGCAGTTTGCCGGGGAATGGCATGGCCATGGCGGAACTCGGGCAACAGACCGCCTCCGGAATCGATCGCAGAGGTGTCGCGCAGGCACCGGCGGCGCCGGTGTTCAGCTTCACGCCGGTGAAGAACAGACCGATCACCGCACGCTCGACACAGATTTGATCGAGGTCGCCAGCAAGAATTTCCTCGATGCCGGCAATCGTTTCCGTCAGGATTGTCGGTTCACGCATGGCAGTCGCTCCCTGCACGTCAAATCGACCCTTCACCGGACCCACGTGTAGCACCGCACGCCGTCCATGTCGCCCACCGGCGGCGCTCATGCGTGATGAAAGTTACGCCCGATGGCGCCTGATCAGCGTTGTCCACAAGTGGCTACGACGATATGATGCCGATCGACGACCGCGCCCGAGCAATCTGACTGGAACGGCAAGGGACATCGATGATGGCACGCCGGCGATCGTTCCTGATCAGCGACAGCAAGGGGCTGGCTCGGTTCGAAGCCGGTCAGCCGCGTTACAGCCTGGTGGTCCGGGACATCGAGGAAGAACCGGTGCCCGCTTGCGCGATGAAGGAACTCGGCATGGTGGTCTGGTCGCCGGAAGCCAGGCGCGGCCTTGCCGCCGCCGGCTCGGCGCCGGCAGATGAGTGATCGGCCCCTGCCGATGAATGACATAATTACTACATCTGAAACAAAAGATGAGATCAAGGTCGAACGGCCCCGTCTTTACAAGGTCATTCTGATCAATGATGACTATACGCCACGCGAGTTCGTCGTCATGGTTTTGAAGGCTGAGTTTCACATGAGCGAGGATCAAGCCCTGCGGGTGATGATCACCGCACATAGACGCGGCGCCTGTGTGGTCGCCGTCTATACCAAGGATGTCGCGGAAGCCAAGGCAACGAATGCAACAGATGCAGGCCGAAGGAAGGGTTATCCGTTACTGTTTACGACCGAGCCGGAGGAATAGTGGCTGCATTCCAGCCACACGCCGGCACTTGCATGCCAGGTCCCAGCCAAAGCCGGTCGAGCGGCTGGTTATCAACCAAACAGGCATGATCGGGGCGAGAGGATCTCACGCAAATAGCGGCATGACATCGGACGCAAGCAATTCGTGCGTTTCGAGGTCATTCTTGTAGGCACTGCTGATGAGAAGCTGCACGCCGGCATCCTGATACCGGCCAATCAGATCAGTGACCTCGGACACGGTGCCCGCAAAACCGTAGTATTGCTCCGGTACAGCCAGCCTTCGACGCTTCGCTGCGAGCGAAGCCGCGTCGCGTGCCAGCAGGAAGCTGATGATGTTGGTTCTCTCGATCGCTGCGTAGTTCCGCTGCTCTGCTTCGCAATGGCGGCGCAGTACCTCAAACTTGTGCCTGATCGCATCGGGACTGCCACCAACGTTGCAGGCATCCGCCAGACGAGCGACGGCGCGCAACGTGAGCTGTTCACCGCCACCGGCGATCATGACCGGCGGGTGTGGCCGTTGCACTGGCTTGGGCTCCAGGATCGCGTCCTCGGTATGAAAGTACTTGCCGTGGAAGGTCGTGCGCTTCTCCGTCCACATGGCGAGGACGAGCCGAACCGCCTCCTCCATCTGGCGAATACGCAGCGCGGGTCGCGGCGGAAACTCCCATCCGTATTGCCGATATTCAGTCTCGAACCAGCCAGCGCCGATGCCGAACGTCAGGCGTCCGTGGCTGATCAGGTCGACGCCGGCGGCGATCTTCGCCAGGTGAGCAGGATTGCGATAACCGACCGACGAGACGAGCGTGGCGAGACGGATGTGCCGCGTCACCGCAGCAAGCGCTGACAGGACAGTCCAACCTTCCATGAAAGGCTCGTCAGGAGCACCGACATTGGCAATCTGGATAAGGTGATCCATCACCGAGAACCACGTGAAGCCGTGGTCTTCCGCCCACTGAGCTTTCGTCTTCACAGCCTCAAAAATCCCGGCGGGGTCAGAACCGAACAGCCATGACGGATTGTGGATGCCAAACTGCACGACCAATCATTCCCTTCGAGCTGGGTTGAAATCGCTGGCGAAAGCTACTCACTCGTCAGCGCGACAGCGGACATGACAGATTTCGCATCGCACGTTTCCCGGGTCGTCGCCTCGCCGGGGGGGGGTATAGCACGGCTTGCGTCGCTGTTCACCCGCTTCCTGACGAGGAAGAGGGCGCTCAGTTTACCACAACAGTGTCAGTCGGTCTTGATCCAGACCGACTTGACGTTCAGGTACTTTTCCACGTGCTGTATGCCGGACTCGCGGCCGTATCCGCTCATCTTGTAGCCGAACGGTACCGCCGGGTCGCGGCATTCATTTCAGGTCCCCTGGTCGACTGCGACCTCTAATTGTGGCGAGATTGCTGCCTGGGGCCATGCCATGACCCTGACTTTGGTCCGATTTCTGCAACGGAGGACACAAGTGGGCGAACAGCGCATCGGCATTATCATCAACGGCGCCACCGGCCGGATGGGCACGACCCAGCACATGGCGAACCTGCTGGCGCTTGCCGCCGAGGGCGGACTGGCGTTGCGCAACGGCGATCGGCTGATCCCCGACCTGCTGCTGGTAGGACGGGACGCCGATCGGCTGAAGGCCCTCGCAGCCGCGCACGGCAATCAGCGCTGGACCACGCGCCTCGACGAGGCGCTGGCAGGCCCGGACGCCATCTTCATGGATTGCGCCGCCACAGGCGACCGGCCGGCGCGCGTGCGCCAGGCGATCGCCGCGGGCAAGCATATCCATATCGAGAAGCCGACCGCGCCCACCGTGGAGGAGGCAATGGCGCTGGCGGCTGCGGCGCACGCGGCGGGGCTGAAGCACGGAGTGATCCAGGACAAGCTGTTCCTCCCGGGGTTCGCCAAGCTGCTGTTCGTGAAGAACGCGGGATTTTTCGGCAGGATTCTATCGATCCGCATCGACGCAGGATCCTGGGTGTTCGACGGCAAGACGCAGGAATGTCAGCGGCCAAGCTGGAATTACCAACGCGCGGAGGGCGGTGGCATCGCGCTCGATATGATGGCGCACTGGCGCTACATGATCGACCGCCTGGCCGCACCTGTGACGGACGTGTGCGCGCTGATGACGACAGCGATCCCGGAGCGCGTGGACGAACGTGGCCGGACCTACCCCGTGGACGCGGAAGACACCTCGCATGCGCTGCTGCGGCTCGCCGGTGGCGCGGTGGGGGTGATCACCAATTCCTGGGCGACGCGGATACGCCGCGACGACACGATGGTGGTGCAGATCGACGGCACGCTGGGCTCGGCGGTGGCTGGCCGCTTCCGCTGCTTCACGCAGGCGGCGGTCAACACGCCCGAGGCGTTCTTCGGTGGCGGGCGGCCGGCCGGAATGGATTTCGCCGCGCAGTGGCAGGAGGTGCCGGACACGTTGCCCACCAGGAATCCCTTCCGGCAGTGCTGGGAAGCGTTCCTGCGCCATGTCGCGGAGGATGCGTCTTATGTTCCCACGCTCGTAGAAGGGGCAAAGGCGGTGCAACTCGCCGATCTCGCCTATCGCAGCGTCGCCGAGCGGCGGTGGATGGCGGTGCCGGCGCTCAGCCTGTAAGGCCGCGGGCCGCAGGTCAGGTGGTGGCGTGGCCGCCACCGCGCACCCCTCACTCCGGCGGCAGGGCGGGAACGCGCTGCGCATTCAGCCACCGGGCCGGCGGCATGCGCTTCTCCACCCTCCGACGGGGTCATGGACTTCGCCCGGCTCGATCTTCTACCGTCGTGACCATGCAAATGCTCAATGTCCTGGCCATCCAGCGCACCAGCGAAGCGGAACGCGCGCAGATCGTCGCGGTCGACCCGGCGATCCGTCTTACCGACGCCGGCGGCTGGTTCGACGGAGAAATTCGCGAGACCTGGCCCGCCGCCACCGCAACCCGCTACCTTTCCCCCACCGCCACCGGCCACGGCACCCGCGCCGAACGTGATCGCCTGCTATCCGAGGCCGAGGTCATTCTCGGCGGCTGGCCCTTCCCGCTCGATCTGCGCGCGCGCGCGCCGCGGCTGAAATGGTTCCACCAGCGTCCGGCCGGCGCGAGCAATCTGTTGCTCGGCGACCTGTGGGGCAGCGACGTCGTCGTCACCACCTCGCGCGGCGCGGGCAACACGCTGGCGATGGCGGAATACGCGGTGGCCGGCATCCTGCACTTCGCCAAGAGCCTGCATCGCGCCATCCATGATCGCGCGGCCGGCACGTTCGATCATCGCGCCTACCGGCCGCTGCTGCTGCACGGCAAGACCGCCTGCGTGGTGGGCGCCGGCGGCATCGGGCTGGAGGTCGGCCGCCTGTGCGCCGCGCTCGGCATGCGCGTGGTCGGCACGCGGCGGCATCCGCGGCCGGATGCGCCGCTGCCGCCAGGTTTCTCCGAGCTTGGCGGCGCCGCCGACCTCGACCGCTTCCTGCCGGACAGCGACTTCGTGGCGATCTGCTGCCAATGGACGCCGGAGACGACACGGCTGTTCAATCACGATCGCTTTGCCGCGATGAAGCAGGGCAGCGTGCTGGTCAACGTGGCGCGCGGCGAGATCGTCGATGAGCAGGCGTTGGCGGATGCGCTGGCAGCGGGGAAGCTGCGCGGGGTGGTGCTGGATGTGTATGTCGGCGAATTCCAGCACACGCCGCCGGCGCTGCTCTGGCAGGACCCGCGCGTGCTGATCACCCCGCACGTGTCGGGCAACAGCGACGACAATCGGCACGGTGCCACCGAGGTATTCTGCGACAACCTGCGCGCCTGGCTGGACGGTGCGCCGTTGCGCAACGTGATCGATTGGGAACGTGGCTACTGAGCGGCTCGGCCGGCGCCGGTGTGGGAACCATCCGACCGTCAACGATCCTTCCCCAAACGGTTCGGCGAAGCTCAAGGCCAGGCACGATTCACCACGATTTGCCAAAGGACATACACGGTGAAAGCGCTGATCACCACGCATGACAGGCGCAGAAACCACCCCATGATCGCCTCCTGGCACCAAACAGCGGACACCGCCTCGGCCGGGCCGACGGTGTCGCCACGCCGCTCCGGCGAGCTTGGTCCCGCAGGCGTTACAGCAAGACCGGCAATGTTGTCCGGATCCACGCGAGTCTGAACCTATCACTCCCGCGCGAAACGGGCCCCACCCGACGCAGATCGCGACCGCGATGTACCGCAACGCGATGGTGGTGACCGGCGAATCGGCAAGGCAATCGGGTGAACGAAGCAAGGCCAGGGGCTTTGCCCCTGGAACCCCACCAAGGGGCTCTGCCCCATTGGATCCCCGCCAAGGGCGGAGCCCTTGGGACCCTTCAGTTGGCTGGGTGG
>Ga0181521_10003320_pt1 | contig 18981 bp, 15 predicted proteins | sample PEATcosm2014_Bin_32_FD_119764 | JGI IMG/M metagenome (GOLD analysis project Ga0181521, IMG submission 119764) | Peatland microbial communities from MTU Mesocosm Facility, Houghton, MI, USA - PEATcosm2014_Bin02_60_metaG | ecosystem: Environmental > Terrestrial > Soil > Wetlands > Peat | place... | reverse complement strand
GTGCTGCTGTGGATGGATCCTCTGTGCATTTTCAGCAGCCCCTTTGCCGTGAACAAAGCGACGAACCCGATATCCGTGATTCTTGTCTGCCTTGGCTTGGGTGTTTTGGTGGCAGCGACATTGGTTTTTGGCATGCTCTGGTGCGTCCGGATTTGTCCCCTGAGCGGAATGCAGGACATTCTGTTTTCGATCCGGAAAGCGCTCTGGACCAGACTGACGGCGAGTGCAGCCTCGCAGCGATTCAGTGCGGCTCGGCGCGTGTTCTTCGCCGGCGGGGCTGGCGTATTGCTCGGCCTTTGGGCGCGCCGAGTCGGAGCGGCGCGATACCGCAAGAGTGACACGCTGCTGCGTCCTCCCGGCGCTGTGCCCGAGGATCGTTTCGCCGGGCTGTGCATCCGGTGCAACAATTGCGTGCACGCCTGCCCGACGAAAATCATCCACCCGGATACCGGTCATGAGGCGGGCTTGGCAGGCTTCGCCGCGCCCATCATCCGATTCGACACGGACTACAAATATTGCCTGGAAACCTGCAACGCCTGCACCCAGGTTTGCCCGACCGGCGCGCTCGCGCCGCTCGATCTGCAGCCGAAGAACAAGTACATCATCGGAGAAGCTCTGGTCGACAACAATGTCTGCCTTACGGCCCTCGGCAAGAAGGAATGTGACGCGTGCGAGCTTGCGTGTCCCTACGATGCAGTTAAGATCACCTGGGACGAAGAACAGTACAACGCCTACCCCGTCGTCAACGACAAGTGCACCGGCTGCGGAGCGTGTGAAGTCGTGTGCCCGACCACCCCGGTCAGGGCCATTCGTGTGTGGACCCAGAAGCCTTCGTGATTGTTTGTGTCACTTGGTGTGCGAGCAAGGGGCGAAGCGGCCAGGAGTGCCTGTGAAGTGGCTTCCGGAGTCGGACCCAGTTCCGCTACCAGGCAGAAGTGGGCAATGTGGGCATCAATGTAGGGGTTGCGCCGATGGCATTCTTCCCGTTCAGTGGAGCGCGCGGCAGTTTTTTCGGCGATCTCCATGGCAGGGAAGAGACGCTGTCGAGTTTTCACACAGCAAAAGGTTGTCATCGAGCGCTGACCCAAGGGTTGGTCGCGCAAGTTCTAGCAGGTTATCGAATTCGGATCACGGCAAATCAAAGGCGACGAAGGCATTGCCGGAGGCCACGAGCACATATTGTTTGCCTTCGATCTCATACGTAATGGGATTTGCTTCGGTTTCGGTGCCACCTACGGAAAATTCCCACAACAACTTGCCCGTGAGGGCGTCAACCGCGAAGAAATTGCCTTCGTCGGTGCCCGAAAAGACGAGACCTCCTGCAGTGGCAAGCGTGCTGACCTGCGCGGGCGCCAGGAAGCGGTATTCCCACTTCATCTTGCCGGTGAGGGCATCCAACGCGCGAATGGCGCCGTAGCTCTGATCTCCCGGAAGATTGAGCCGGCCGCCTCCGCCGAAGTCTGGGAATTTCACCTGTGGGCGACCTTCCAAGGTATAGGCGCCTGCTTCCCGAGCGGAGACGTAGAAGAGTTTCGTCTGAGGGCTGTAAGAAGGGCTGTTGAGATTCGTGCCGCCATGACCATCGGGATACAGCAATCGCCCTTTCGGAGTCGGCTCCGTATCGGGAAACATGATCGGTCGCCCGTTCGAATCGAGCCCTTTCGCCCAGGTTTCCTTCACGAAGGGGACGCCCGTCAAGAACTGGCCCGTGACGCGATCGAGAACGTAGTAAAATCCATTACGATTCGCGTCTGCCACAAGCTTTCTGGGTTTGCCATCCAGGGTGGCGTCGAACAGCACGGGAACCTGAATCGCATCCCAGTCGTGCGTGTCGTGAGGCGTGAACTGGAAATACCATTTCATCTTCCCAGTATCGGCATCGACCGCGAGCAGCGAGCAGGTGTAGAGGTTGTCGCCCGGGCGGTTATGGCCGTTGTAATCGGGAGCGGGATTCCCGGTGCCCCAATACAACAAGTTTAGTTCCGGGTCATAGGAGCCCGTACCCCAGGGGGCACCGCCGCCGATGCCCGTCATGTCTTTTCCCCACGTCTCCGAGCCAGGGTCCCCGGGAGCGGGGATGGTGAACGAGCGCCAGAGATGCTTGCCAGTGTTTGCATCGTAGGCGTCCAGGAAGCCGCGAATGTCCACGTCTCCGCCAGCGACACCGACAATCACTTTGCCATCTAACACGCGAGGAGCGGCTGTCAATGCATGGCCTTGGCCGTTCTCAGCGACGTGGACATCCCATCTCACGGCGCCTGTTATGGCATCGAGCGCCACGAGATGGCAATCGAGCGTCCCGACGAAAACTGTGCTGCCGTACACCGCGACGCCGCGATTCGAGCGATGCACGCCGATGGTATAGAGTTTCGCAGGCATGTGAGGCGTCCAACTCCAGATCTTGGTGCCGAAGCGTGCATCGAGAGCCGTGACCGTGCTGGGCGGTTCGGTGACGTACATCATTCCGCCCACGACCACAGCGGAGGATTCAATCGGCGCTTCGCCCGCCTGCTTGGGTTGATAAATCCACGCAGCCCTGAGGCTGTGAACGTTTTCCCGATTGATCTGCGTGAGCCTGGAAAAGCGCTGCGACTGATAATCGGCCCCGTACATCAGCCAGTCCTGCGGAGTGGTGTCGGCCTGCAACAACTGCTTATCGGTCACGTCTTGCGCAAGCGTGCGCGCCGGAGCCGAGGAAAGCGCAACGGCACACGCCAGCAGCGCATAAAGGCGAAGTTTCATGGTGCACCCCTGAGACTCATGAGATAGGCCACGAGGTCGTCCATCTGCGCTGCAGACAGAGTGGCTTTGAAGCTGGGCATAAGGCTTTTCCCGGGCTCCACTTCCAAGGAACGCAGGTCCGGCTTCCAGAATCCAAGTATTTTCCCGTGAGCATCCTTTAGGTCAATCGTGAACGAGTCTTCGCTGACGCGCGTACCTTCCACGGTGTGCCCGTCTTTTTCGACCGCGCGGAACATCACATACTCTGTCCACTTGGAGGTGAAGAAGCCCGTTCCGTTCTCGGGTAAGTTTGCTCCGGGGTCGATCATTCTAGCCTTCAGACTCGCCGGTCCGCGCATGGCGCCGATGCGGGTCAGTTCGGGCCCAATAACGCCGCCTTGGCCAGCGATGATGTGGCAAGCCGAGCAGCCGCTCGATTGATAGAGCGCTTCGCCGTGCTTGGCATCGCCCTTCGCACTGCCGGTGGTTGTGTCGGTGTCCAAGGTTCGGAGAAAAGCCACGATGTTTGCCGCGTCATTCTCCGAGAGGTCGGAAAACATCGGCATGGCTGTGCCTGGGATGCCTCGTCTGGTGATGTTTTGTACCGCCGCATCGCCGAGCCTGGCTGGATCTCCTTGAAGATCGGGAGCCTCGCCGCCGCCCGCATCTGCTCCGTGGCACTCGGAGCAATTCTGCTCGAAGAGACGCTTGCCTTGCTCCGCGTCCGCCGGAGCCGTCTTAGCAGGTTGAGTTCCTTGGGACGCTGCTGGGGAGGCGGCAAAGACGCCGAAAGCTAAACTTGCCGTCGCGAAGAACAAAGCGACAATCTGAACGCATCTCGTGGCACTCACGTTACCCCCTGCTTGCCCGTCGTGTTTCGGCATGCTCCACCTAAAAAACAAGAAACTGACCACATTCCTGCGTGCCGCTGTAGTCGATTACATCGCAAGAATTGTGTCCCGATCGAACCCGAGGAGGCCTGCCGAAGCATCTTCCGCCCGTTGTCGGTTCGTTCGAGTCCGCCCGTGTCCGCTGAAGAACCTTGTCAGAGCAGTGTTGTAGGGATGGCACCGCTCGCTGCCTTCCCCATGACGCTTCAAACTTGCCACCTAGCGCGCATCCTTCTACATCCACTTGTCGATCGACACACTTCCGATGTAGTTGAAGTTCCCTATTTGGAACATGGCATTGGTCTGGCCTCCAGCAACGACAAAATCAATGTTTTCGGCTTTGGGCCAACACGGGATCGGGGTGTCGTCAGACGCCTTCCACCAAGTGGCATACGGCTGTTCCCCTGCCAGCGCTCGCGGATACAGCCACACGTGAGCCAGGAAGGACTCTCGGTATTCCTTAGCGGTGATAGTCGAATTCTTCCACAGCCATTCCTGGAGCTTCTGCTTGGTGTCGTATCCCTGGTCAACCAGTAGCTTCGCCGTCAGGGGATCGAGGATCACCAGGCAATTGAACATTCGTGCCAGCGTTGGGAACATGCTTCCAATCTGTTCGTCAAACTTCGGAATAAGGGCTCCTGCACCCTTCGCGCCATGTCCTTGGCGGACATCCCATCCGCTGAACAGGCTCACCACGTTTTCCTCAGGCTTGAATCCCTTCTGCACGTGAAAGGGGGTCCAGGGGCTGCTCTTCTCGTCCTCGGCAATGACGACGTTATTGTAGTTGAGGTTGTTCCCCTGCGAGCCCCAATAGGTTTGTCCAGGTACGGCGCCGGGGCCGAGGTTCTTGCCCATCAACGTCCACGCTCGCCCGATCGTGGCATTGGGCTGGGCGAAGGGGCCCAATGCGCCGATACCGTAGTTCATATTGAGCTTGTCACGAATGGGACCGTTGACGATCATCGTGTCGCAAAACGACGTCGTGGAACCCTCAAGCGCTAACCTGCCCGATGACGCGATCGCGAGGATCACGGGAAAATATTCGGGGTCGCATCCAGCCATCACCGCATTCACTGCAACTTGCTTGACCGTATAGTGCCACGCGCCGTTCGCGCCTCCGCCCGTTTTCCCGACCTCTTCGTCTGGATGGTGACTCGTTCCCTTAAGCATTGCCGCTACCTTCTCTTCGGTTGGGATGTTGATCGGCAAATAATCCGTCATCGCGTTGTCCATAAAATACTTCTGCAGGTCGTCAGAAGTATTCGGCCCGAAGACAGGCGGCCCCAGCGAAACGGGCTGCAGCCCGGATTTCTGGTCCTCCGGGGAGAGCGGCGTCGTCAGCGCGTCGGAAATCTCCTTCATCATTGCTTTTCCCGTCACGGGGTCCGGACCGTCTACAATTGCACGAAGTTGCTCGGGCGTCTTGCCCCAAATGGGGTGCGGTGTGAAAACTATTCGAAGCGTTGGCATGCCTCGTTCAGCCGCTACAGATCTCGCCAAATCCATATAGGCCTCAGTGATAATCGGGACGGAGGGGATGCCCATCTTTTCCATCGTTACGCAGTGACTCACGGTCGCTGGTGTGCAGCCTGCTCAATGACCAATAGCCATGATGGTCGCGTTGCCATTTGCCTTGATGTCCGCCCAGAGCTTAGGGTCATCCGTGGGGTACGTCCCGGCCTTTTTTCGAAGGACGGTCTTCACACTTGGCATATTTCGCTGATACCAGTCCGCCACTTGTTGCAGCAGGAGGTCGGCCCCAAAGAATCCAGTGTCCACAAGATAAATCGTCTTCCCCTCGAGCGTGCTGAGAGAGGGGGCCATGGAATAGAGCATCACGGGCGGCGGCGTGCCTTTGGGACTGAGCGCCGTGAACTTCGGCGCGCTTCCGGTGCTGCGCGCTTTCGGATCCCCGTTGTGCCCTCCTTCCGCGGCCGCCCGGGAGCCGGTCAGCAGCACTGGAGACATCCCCAGCAGTGACAGCAATTTCCGCCTGTTCATCGTTACATCCCCGTTCCCCCGCTGGACGCATAAGGTCTACTCGCGGGTTTTGATCGAGATTGCGCCTGAAATGGCCTTCGTCCGCCCAGCTAACAACGCGCGACAAGGGCTGTATTAAAACGACGTTCGGATCGACCGGTTGAAACAGGTACGGTCTCAATTCTTTTAATCCGATTAGCAGGAGAACTTCAAGCGAAATCACACAAGGTGCGCTGCGCGACAGCGGCGCAAATGGCCATGCCGAACACACAAACGCGGCACCTCAAAGCATCAATAGGCGGGAGCACTGTGCCGTTCACGCGCTGCTCATCCAGGAGCGCGAGGTCAACGTCGGAAATCACCATTTATACCGATAGTTCCAGCGCCGCATCTGTCGGTCGGTGATCCCGATGATCTCGGCTGCCTGCATCCGCTCCACGGCGGCCATCGGATAGCCATTCATGCCTGCCTCCAGGCAGGCATCTTGCTCCCAGGCCGTCTCTAAAAAGCGGTCATTTCTACTTTGCACAAACCGGACATTCTCATTTTGCAGCGACACAGCGCGACGTGCGGTTGACACAACGGGGCAGGAGGGCTAGGCTTTTGCGCGGAGGAGAGGATCAAAGCGGAGATTCCGGTTAAGGAGACGAAGAACCGTTCATTCGTGGGCGTGCAGCTTTCCGATTTCGTCAGCAGCTCTTGGGAGCGCATCATGCGATGCCGTAAACCATGTGATTTTATCCTAGCCGCCGAAACGGCCCGGTTTGGTCAGCCCGAGATCACCCATCGGCGTTTTGCCCGGCTCCGGGGCGACGCAGCGGCTCCCGCGGCTCATTGGTAAGTCCAAGGCAATGGACATGATCCTGACGGGCCGCATGATCGATGCCGAAGAGGCGGAGCGCATGGGTTTGGTCGCCCGCGTGATTCCTGCCGACAAGCTCGTCGAGGAGGGGGTGACCCACGGCCCAATATATCGCTTCGTTCTCCCGGCCGGCCGTGTATCTCGCCAAGGAATGCGTGAACCGTGCCTTTGAAACCGGCCTGGCCGAGGGCATTCGATTTGAACGCCGCATGTTCCACGCCTCCCTTTCTACGGAAGGTCAAAAGGAAGGAATCGCCGCCTTCATCGAGAAGAGACCTCCCAACTTTTCAAATCGTTAGGAGAAGGGCCCGATGACCGCAGACATTCTAATTCCTGCGATCATAAAAATTGGCAGCGGATCATTTCTGGAAGTGCCGTCCATCCTCCGTCGCCTGAACTGCCAGCGTCCTCTGATTGTGACGGACGCCTTTTTTGTTAGCCAGGGACTACCGAACAAGCTCCGAGATCAAATTCTTGAATCCGGTTTGCAATGCGCCATCTTCTCTGACACCGTGCCGGATCCCACCACCGACGTAGTGGATGCTGGAGTGCGTGCCTTTCTTGACGGGAATCACGACAGTCTGATCAGCGTGGGCGGCGGTAGTCCTATCGATACTGCAAAGGCCATCGGCATGCTCGCCGCAAATGGCGGGCATGTGCGGGACTACAAGGTCCCGAATCCCATCCCCAAAGCCGGACCTCCACATATCGCGATTCCAACCACGGCGGGCACCGGCTCGGAAGTCACCCGCTATACCGTCATCACCGATTCGGCCAAAGACGAGAAGATGCTCATCTCCGGAGTTTCATTGTTGCCTTCAGCCGCAGTGGTGGATTACGAACTCACTCTATCGATGCCGCCGAGGCTCACTGCGGACACGGGTACGGATGCTTTGACTCATGCGATTGAAGCCTACGTAAGCCGTAAGGCGAATAAGTTCACCGATACGATCGCGCTGGCAGCTATGAAGACAATCTGGACGGAGTTGCCTAAGGCGTACCACGAGCCTCGTAACCGCGAGGCGCGGGAAGCGATGATGCAAGCCGCAACCCTGGCCGGTATTGCATTCTCGAATTCCAGTGTGGCCTTGGTGCACGGAATGAGCCGGCCCATTGGAGCTTTTTTTCACGTCGCGCATGGGCTATCCAACGCAATGCTGCTTCCCGCAGTGACCGCATACTCGGTCGATTCGGCGGTTGGTCGCTATGCCGACTGTGCACGCGCCTTGGGCATCACGGCTCCATCCGATTCCGACAACCAAGCGGTTGCCAAATTGGTCAAGGCTATATTCGAGAGAAATGCGGAATTGCAGGTGCCTTCTCCCAGGAAATACGGCATTGCCGAGAAGCGGTTTTTCGAAGCGATCCCGACGATGGCTGCACAGGCTCTGGCATCTGGCTCACCACAGAACAATCCTCGTGTGCCCATCGCTGCCGAGATCGAAGAGTTATACAGAGAAGTTTGGGCGTAAAACCGAGGTGAAATTCTCAAGAGGAGAAATTTCTATGTCTATTCCCACGATTCCTGCAATGGAAGCTAAGGAAACACTTTCTACAACTCAAGTCATACCGCACTTCATTGGTGGCCAGGCGGTGCAAGGTACTTCCGGCAGGTTTGGCAATGTCTACAATCCGGCGCTCGGAAAATCGGCCTACCGGGTTGCATTTGCAAGTAAGGCGGAGGTCGATCGGGCTGTGGAAACGGCATCCGCTGCGTTCCCCAAGTGGGCCGCTTTGCCGCCCTTGCGGCGTGCACGGATATTGAATCGCTTTCGGGAACTCCTGGAGCAAAACCAAACCCGCCTCGCCTCCATTATCACCGCGGAGCACGGCAAGGTCCTGTCCGATGCCAAGGGGGAAGTTCAACGAGGCTTGGAAGTGGTCGAGTTCGCCACCGGCATCCCGCAGTTGCTCAAAGGGGAGTACACCGAACAGGTGGGGGCGGATGTTGATAGTTATTCGATCCGCCAGCCGCTGGGAGTGGTTGCGGGCATAACGCCGTTCAATTTCCCAGCTATGGTTCCATTGTGGATGTTCCCCGTCGCCTTGGCCTGCGGCAATTCCTTTATCTTGAAACCCAGCGAAAAGGATCCCTCGCTTGGCATTGAGATGGCGCGTCTGCTTCAGGAGGCTGGCCTGCCCGATGGCGTCTTCAACGTCGTCAACGGGGACAAGGAGGCCGTTGATGCGTTGCTCGACAGCCCAGGAATTGAGGCAATCAGTTTCGTCGGCTCCACTCCCATCGCTTCCTACATCTACACGCGCGGAGCCGCGACCGGCAAACGCGTCCAGGCGCTTGGCGGTGCCAAGAATCACATGGTGATCTTGCCCGATGCGGACCTCGATCAGGCTGTTGACGCCTTGCTGGGCGCGGCCTATGGCTCTGCCGGTGAACGTTGCATGGCCATATCGGTTGCGGTTCCTGTTGGGGACAAGCTTGCCGATGCGCTGGTCGAGCGACTCAGGTCAAAAATTAGCACGTTGAAGGTCGCCCCCGGGGAAGAACCTGGAGCGGAAATGGGGCCCCTCGTAACCGCAGAGCATCTCAAAAAAGTTCGCTCTTATATTGACCTCGGAGTTGAAGAAGGGGCCGACCTTGTGGTGGACGGCCGGCATGCACCATTGGAGTCGGAAGGATTTTTCCTGGGAGCGAGTCTCTTTGATCGCGTGAAACCTTCCATGCGGATCTACAAGGAGGAGATCTTCGGTCCGGTGTTGTCGCTGGTAAGGGTGAAAGATTTCGATGCCGCGCTCGATTTGGTGAACAAGCACGAGTATGGTAACGGCACGGCCATCTTTACGCGGGACGGGGACGCCGCTCGTTCTTTCATTGGCGGAGTGAAAGCAGGCATGGTTGGCGTTAACGTGCCCATTCCTGTGCCGATGGCTTTTCATTCTTTTGGAGGTTGGAAACGATCACTGTTTGGGGACCACTACGTGCACGGACCCGAGGGCGTTCGCTTTTACACTCGTTTGAAGACCATTACTGCGCGGTGGCCTACCGGCATCCGCAAAGGCGCCGACTTCCAAATGCCGATCTTGGGATAGGGTCGGGCGTGTTCGCTGGTGAGGGGAAGAGGCCGGACTTCGGCGTTGCCCGACTCCCTCACTTAGTCTGTTTGCATGATCCACGTTACGTTCCAGTTGAGACATCCGCTCGTTAAAATCCTTTTGTAGTGCGATGATTTGCTCTTCTTGCGTCACTTTCATTCTCCTCTGGACACGATCAGGACGCTTGTAAAATCCTATGATCCAAGCCCGGAACTATCCTTCGGGCTTTGGCCTGAACATCTGTTCCACTTCTCGTTCTGGGACTCCAATACCGTGTGCTCGCCATTGATGGTTGTCCGCAGAGTGAGTCCTTCACGGACTTTCGACTTGAGCAGGATACTGTGGCCCACATGCTGTTTGTACCCGTCATCCGCAACTTCAATTTTTCTGAACTGCCAGTCTTTCGCGGACAAAGCAACGGAGCAAAACAGGATTGCCGTCGCCATTAGAGTCTTTTTCATCGGTGTGTCCTCGTTCATTATCTGGATTGTGTGGGGATTCGATGCGTGCGAAAATAACTTCCCCAAATCATGCGGCGCTACTTGGACATGAACCGCCTGGCCGAAGCGGGCGAAGAGGCATGAACGTGCGCGCGAAATTTTTGGCTCCCCTGAGGGGGAGCCAAACACCACAACTAGGCTCATGCTTCAACAAATGAGCGAAAGACTCTGGACACCACCGTTTATTCCCACATTTGGACAGGAGATTATGTCCCGTGCGGTATGTCGGAACGAGATCGGCCGGAAACCGCCCCAATAATAGCGGAGGACCGCGTCGCGGAGTTCAACATGATTTAGCCTAAGTTCTCCATGAAAAAAACTAAGATAGAATGTGGAAGTGTGAGCTACACGTTTTAGGATATCTGCATTCTCGAAACTTTTGTCGCGCAAGGGTTTCTGTCTGACTTCCTCTAACAACATTTCCGCGACCCGGGATCCTGTCAAAATGACAACAACGCGAATTCCATCTTCCAATGGCTACGTCCAGGCTTTTGCTCGCGGATTGTCGGTGATCCGCAGCTTCGGCCCAAGTTCCCCCGGGCAGACGTTGAGCCAAGTGGCTAAAGCGACTGGTCTAGATCGAGCCGGTGCCCGACGATTCTTGCTCACGCTCGAAAAGGTAGGATATGTGCGTCGAGAGGGCCGGTCATTCTACTTGACGCCCCGCGTCCTTGAGCTGGGTTACTCGTACCTTTCGGCGCTGCCATTGCGGAGTATCGCGGAACCTGTCGTACGAGAGTTAGTGCAGGAGGTTAACGAATCTTCCTCGGTGTCAGTTCTCGACGGTGTCGATATCGTCTACGTTGTCCGTATCCCGGCTCAGAAGATCATGACCATTGCGCCTTCGGTCGGTAGTCGTCTCCCCGCCTACTGCACCTCTGCGGGCCGCATTCTGCTAGGGGGCCTGCCACCGAAGGAAATTGAGCTTGTTCTTAAAAACTCTGTCATTACGCGTTATACGCAGCATACGATTACCTCTCGCCAAGAGATCATGAGGCTGATCGCCGCGGATCGGCGGAAGGGCTGGTCCCTGAACAATCAGGAGGTGGAAGAAGGAATATGTTCTCTCGCCGTTCCGCTATTTGGCAGGGAAGATCGGATCGTCGGCGCGCTGAACGTAACGGGGAATCTTTCCCGCACCACCCAGTCTGAAATAATTTCGCAATTCCTGCCATCTCTTCAAAGAGCTGCGAAAAAAATAACTGCCTCGCTCCGTCTTCAAGCTTATGCGACTTCGCGTTCATGAGGGTGTTCTCCTTCCTTGAGGTTTTCCCAACCTACTGAAAGGAAACACGCTCTCTTTCCAAATTCCACAGGATTCCTTACATCACCTCCCTTGCCGTCGATGACGTGGTAGTTTCCTTTCACGGCGGTTCTCCTTTAACCAGGATTGGCGGGCTCGATTCTATCCAACCGGGCCTGGGCCGCCGCTTCAACCTTCAACTGTCAGCCGGGCACCCTCGCGCACATCAGTTCAGCACTTTATAGGTTCCGTAAACGTGCAGCACATGCCAAAAGCACACCAGCCGGGCATTCAGCGCGATCCTACTACACCACTCTCTTTCACACGATTCCATACACGCTTTCAGCTTGACAAGAATTCTGATCGGGTGATACAAGCTCCCACTATAGGATGCTCAAGACGAACTAAAGTTCGTAGGTCGAACACAAGCAAGACTTGGGGGGGGTATGAAGCGGATCTCGACCCAGTTAGTCGTAGTGAGTGTGTTGTGTTTGGGATTTTGTGGCGGACTTTTTGCGCAGGCCACATCGCAGATCTCCGGAACAGTCACCGACGCCAGCGGAGCGGCGGTAGAAGGAGCTCAGATTACCGCCACGCAAACCGATACAGCATTCACTCGGACCGCGACCTCGGATGCGAGCGGCGTGTACACGCTGCCCAGCCTGCCTCTCGGTCCCTATCGGCTGGAGCTGAAGAAGGAAGGTTTCACCACGTTCGTTCAGACGGGCATCGTTTTGCAAATCGGAACGGGCGCCACCGTCAATCCCGTATTGAAGGTGGGCGCGGTCACGCAAACTGTCCAGGTGGAGGCTACTGCGCCGATGGTCGATACGACGACCACAGGCGTGGGCCAGGTGGTGAACTCGCAATCCGTCGTGGACCTGCCGCTCAATGGACGCCAAGTGACGCAACTCATCACGCTGGCTGGCGCATCGAACGCCGTCCAGTACGGTTTTGGCGGGGCGCCATCGGTCGGAAACCTGGTTTCTAGCAAGAACTACCCCAACGAGGAGCTGATAAGCGTCGCGGGCGGAATGCTCAATGGGACTGCCTATCTGATGGATGGGGGAACGTATAACGATCCCTTTAATAACCTCAACCTGCCAACTCCTTTCCCGGATGCAGTCCAGGAATTCAACGTTCAAACCAGCGCGATCCCCGCGCAGTACGGCGAACACACGGGAGGCGCGATCAACATCGCCACCAAGTCTGGAACCAATCAGTTTCACGGCGACGCGTTCGAATTCGTTCGCAACTCCGATTTCAACGCCAAGGACTTCTTCAGTGTGAGCTCTAAGAGTCCCGACGGGCTGAGCGACGGCTTGAAACGCAACCAGTTTGGCGGCACCATTGGCGGGCCGATCAAAAAGGAAAAGGTGTTCTTTTTCTTGGGCTACCAGGGTACGTTGATCCGGCAAAAGCCCCCCGCCAACCAGGCAATTCTCCCCACGGCTTCGCAGCTGGAAGGTAATTTCCAAAATTACATCTCGCAGTGCTTCCAAGGACGCACGCCCCCGACCCTGAATCCTGCGTACTACACGGCCAATCAACTCAAGTACGCAGTCCCGGCAGATGTTCTGGCCTTTGCGAGCCACTTCCCTGTCGGCTCGGAGCCTTGCGGCGTGACGACATTTCAAATCATTGCCAATCAGAACGAGCCCATGGGCATCGGGAGGGTCGACTATCAGATCAACTCCAAACAGACCCTATTCGTGCGCTATTTCGGAACTCACAGCCTGGTGCCCTCCAGCTATGACGGAAACGAGCTCACGGTCGTCAACGCGGGAACAGACGATCTGGTTAATTCGCTTGTGGTTGGTCACACCTATCTAGTGAACAGCGCGATGTTGAACACATTCCACTTCACCTACAACACAGACGGCATCACGAAATTCCAAGTGCCGATCGTCACTCCTACCGACGTTGGCGTGCAGGGCATGTACACTTCCGCGGCTCCCTTCGTCCACTTCTCGAACATCAACATCACGGGCGATTTCCAGAGTGCGGGCGGATTCGCCACCCCCGGTCTTGTAAACACCAAGACCTGGCAGCTCGCGGACGACTACAACTGGACGAAGGGTTCACATCAGCTCCAGTTTGGGGCCAGCTTCATTCGTCCCTCGCAAACTTCCTCCTTGTGCGTCTATTGCAACGGGCTGTTTACTTTCAGCGGTTCGCTCAGCGGCGATCCCATGGCGGATTTCATTGCCGGAGCGCTCGGTTCGATGACCCAGCTGAATATTTCGCACGACGACGAAAACTGGAGGTACCTGGGCCTCTACGCGCAGGATAGTTGGAAAATCAACTCGCGCCTTACGCTGAACTATGGTCTCCGCTGGGAGCCGTTCCTCGGCGGCACCTTCCCGCTCGGACAAGTCAGTCATTTCAATATGGCGGATTTCTTGGCGGACGTTCACTCCACCAGATTCCCGAATGCCCCCGCGGGAACCTTGTATCCGGGCGAGCCGGGCTTCCAAACCGGAGGTCGGCCAAGCTATACGACGTGGAACGATTGGGCGCCACGCATTGGGTTAGCATGGGATCCCACTGGCGGAGGCAAAACGCTCATTCGCGCGTCTTGGGGAATTCTCTACGACACGCCTGAGACGCTCTTCTTCTATAACTACGCGGGAGAGCCGCTGTGGGGCGAGGGCATCACGATCATCCCTCCGTCGGGAACACCGAATACGTTCGCGAATCCGTGGTCTTATTACCAAACTGGCGTAAGCCCATTCCCGGTCACGCAGAATGCCACGACGCCATACCCGTTCTATTCAGCGTACGAGACAGCTCCATTGCACGTCCACAACACCTATATGGAGCAGTGGAACCTGACAATCCAAAGGCAGATTGGGGCAGCCTGGCTCCTAAAAGCCAGCTACCTAGGCAACAATCTAGTGCACCTGTGGACGATTCAGGAGCAGAATCCCGGGGTCTATATCACGCCGAATGTGAATGGCAGCTGCACGGTCAATGTCTACAACAACACCACTAACACGGTGCAGCCGAAAACCTACACTCCCTGCGACTCGAGTACAAATACGAACCAGCGCCGCCTGCTCTCGCAGTTGAACCCGGCACAAGGACAATTTTACGGAGGGTACCCAGGATTGGACGACAGGGGCACGGGCAGCTACAACGCTCTTCTCCTTTCCGCGGAGCACCGTTTTTCAAACCACTTCCAGATGCTGGCGAACTACACGTGGTCGCACTGTATCTCCGATCTGTGGACTCAGGCGATCAACGCCCCGGAGTATACCGATCCGGCGAACCCGCGATTCGACCGCGGAAACTGCGCAAGCGTGGACATTCACCACAACTTCAACCTCTCCGCCGTTCTGCAATCGCCGCACTTTTCGTCGCGAGTACTCCAGTGGATCGCCGGAGACTGGCAGCTTTCGCCGATCGTCAGCGCCCACACGGGGAGCTATTTTACGGTGACCCTGGGTGGAGTGAACGCCGACGACGCAGCGAACGGTATCGCCGGGCAGCGTCCCAACGTCGTCCCTGGCGTAAGTCCTTACTGTACCCCGAAGCGCGTCTCGCCGTATTTCACGTCGGCAGGCAACTGCTGGATCAACGCGGCCGCGTTTTCTTATCCTGGAGGCGGAGCGGTCAAACTATCCAACAATCAATACCTGGAACCGGGCGCCTTTGGAAATGAAGGCGTGAACAACTTGGAAGGCCCGGGCTTCTTCGATGTGGACTTCGCTCTGTCCCGGAGGTTCCACATCACGGAAGGGCAATCGCTCGAGATCCGATGGGAGACCTTCAACGTCGAAAACCGAGTTAACTTCGTGAATCCTGGGACCGCCGGCATCGCTGCTGTGGGTACGAGCAACACCGTCCTGGGAAGCGGCCCCACATTCGGCATGATTTCATCGGATGTTGCCCCGAGGATCATGCAGTTCGCGGTCAAGTACGCCTTCTGAGTATCAGTTTCGGGCGCCGCGAAAGAGCGTGGCGCCCGAAATTTGTGGGCGCCAACGGGATCGTCGACGATTACTGTTGAACCCTTTCCCTTTCCATGGCCGCCCGGACGTGAACCGAATGATTCGCCACTCGTGAAGGCCGTTGCTGAGGCGGCACGCGAACTAGTGGAAAAGCGCGCTCAAAACCGTGCCGGGGTCCGCCAGCCAGAAAGACAATCCACTTGGCTTGTTTGTCGGCGATGCTGACAAGTGCCGCCAGCGAAAACGCTTTTTCAGAAAACGCCCGTTATCACGCATTGAACTAAGCCTCCGGCGGTCCGAGCCATGATGTAACCCTTGGCTGTAGTTTCGGCGAGAGGCGATTTGTCGTATCCGTGCATTGCAGAACTATAGTTTGACGGCAGGCTCAGGAGGAATGACAATGATGAAGATCAACCGACGAAAGCTGCTTTCGCTGCTGGGGATATCGCCGGTCATTCTGGCGGGTTCGCCAGCGGATGCGCAGAGCCCCAAAACTCCGCAGAAGAAGTCGAGCGGCGAAGGCAAGCTGGTCGGAGTCAACCCCCGAGGCACACCTCCTGCCATTCGACTCATCCCGATGGCGCCGCGCCTCGACACTCTCGAAGGCAAGACTGTCTACCTCGTCGACACGGGCTTCAACGGCTCGGAAGCCCTGCTGAAACAGATCGAGCTCTGGTTCAACCGCAATATGCCGGGCGTGACTGTGGTGTTTCGGCGCAAGGCGGGGCCGTACCCGCAAGACGACCCGCAGTTGTGGGCGGAGATCAAAGCCAAGGGCCATGCGGCCATCATGGCCCTGGGGCATTGAAGCACCTGCACCCCAGCGACCGTCGGTCACTGCATAACAGTTGAAAAGATGGGCATTCCGACCACGCCAGTGGTCACGAAGGCGTTCAAGGAATTGGCCACGCTGAACGCCGCAAAGAGGGGAATGCCGCACGAGCGCATCACATTCACGCCTCATCCCGTCTGGGGAAAGACTGCGGATGAATTGCGCGCGTACGTCGAAGGCCCCGATCCCGTGAGCGGCAAACCGATGATGAAAGAAATCGTCGATGCGCTCACGCAACCGCTGTCGGATGACGAAAAGAAGTCCGGCATGATGAACGTTTCGAACGGCCCCGCCACTTACGGACCGGACACGCTGAAAAATTTGCAGCAGTATTACCTCGACAACGGGATGACGGACTACCTGCCGATCATCATCCCCACGGAAGAAGCCGTGGACGAAATGCTGGCGGGCACGAGCCACAAGCCGGAGGAGCCGGTCGGAAAGATGGCCGCGGCCGAGGGCGCGTACCCGCCGTGGTCATACACGGTGAGGCAGGTGGCCGCCAACGCGGTGATGGCAGGCGCCAGGCCCGAGTATTTCCCCGTCATTCTGGCGATTGCATCGTCCGGATGGTCTTCCCTCTCCAGCTCGACGAATTCCTTCGCGCATGCAATGGTCATCAACGGGCCCATCCGCGACAAATTGAACATGAACTACGGGATCGGCGCGCTGGGACCGTTTGCTCAGCCGAATGCGACCATCGGGCGGGCCTGGACGATCATGTCCAAGAATCTTGGGAACAGCGGAATTCCCGGCGACACGTATTTGGGTTCGCTCGGCAACAACCTCAACTACAACAACGTGGTGATCGCAGAGGCGGAAGGGGATAGCCCGTGGCCGCCGTTTCACGTGCAACGAGGATTCAAGCCTGAGGAAAACGTGGTGAGCCTGTTCCGCGGGCTGGGCGTCGTGGCAGGCCAGACCCCGAAAGGCAGCGGCGTGAATGAGAATCCGCAGTTCGACTATCAGATGAGCGATCTTTTGAACATTTTTACCGGATTCTTCGGCGCGCTGATCATCGCCGACCCGTTGGTGGCGAAGCGGTTGAAGGAACAGGGCTACGACACGAAACAGCAGCTCATCGACTGGCTCCACAAGAACACGACGCAAACGGTGAAGGAGTACAAGAATCGGAATTTCGCCTATGCGTTCGACTATCCGCGTGCGCTCCAGGGCATCGAGCCGTACGCAAGCTGGTATAAGCTGCCGGACGACGCGGTGATCCCGCACTTCCCGAGGCCCGAGAGCATCAACATCGTGGTCACCGGCGGACAGACGAATGCTTTCCCGCAGGCGGGGAACTTGAGCTACGGAATGAGTATTTCGATCGACAAGTGGATGTAGCGGACGGGGCCAAAAGGCGGATCCCTCTCTGCGTCCCGCGCCCGAACCGGCGAATTTGAAACTGCTTCGGAGCGTTTCGGGTTCACGGTTGTCTGAACGTGTTTGGAAATGCCGCAGTGAGCGTAGCGCAACTGTTCAGGGCACGTTCATAGGCGTTCGCGAAATTCACGCTATAATTTTCAGGCCAATGCCCGGGTTTCTCACCAACCTGCTCGAGTCACTGCGTGGGCGTCGCACGGATATGCGCTTTCTGTGCCGTCGTCTGCTTTCCGAGCGAGGCGAAGCGTCGCAGACGGCTCTTGCGCAAGAAATCATCAACGCATACGGCGCCATGAATTCGGAGCAGCGCCTCGCGTTTTTTAAAATGCTGAACCGCGAGTTTTCGGTGGACGCGGCCAAGATCCGCGGTGCGGCAGCCGCTTACGAACGCTCTCGCAGCGCGGAAAACCTCGCCGCCCTTTCCGCGGCCGTGGAGGCTCCGCGCCAGGAACTCATTCGGCGGATCAATACGGCGCCGGGCGGAACGGAAACGCTAGTCGCTCTGCGCGGGCAGGTGCTGGAGGCATCCCGGGATAATGGTGCGGATTTCGGCGAGCTGGACGCCGACCTGAGGCACCTGTTCCGATCGTGGTTCAATCGCGGATTCCTTCGTCTTGAGCGTATCAGCTGGCAAAGTTCGGCGCTGATCCTCGAAAAGCTCATCCGGTATGAATCGGTGCACGAGATCAACGGATGGCCGGACCTGCGGCGGCGCCTCGAAGCGGACCGGCGGTGCTTTGCGTTCTTTCATCCGGCGCTTGCCAACGAGCCGATCATTTTTCTTGAGGTGGCGCTGTGCGATGGACTGGCCGGCGACCTGGAGCCATTGCTCGACGTGAAAGCACCGGTACTCGCGCCCGGAAAAATGGATACAGCAATCTTCTATTCGATTAACAACTGCCTACCAGGACTGCGGAACGTTCCGATGGGAAATTTCCTGATCAAACAGGTGGTCGCCGAGCTTGCCGGGGAATTCCCAAACGTCAAGACGTACAGCACGCTCTCGCCTCTGCCCCGGTTCTCTCGCGCGCTGCGAGACACACAGAACGAGCAGGGCTTCACGCCCCGCCGCCTCTCCCGATTGCTGAGCGACTATGGCCGCGATCTGACCGCCGCATCCGGCCGCCGCGATATTGTCGACGCTTTCTTTCATCTGGTCGAACAGCCTCTCTCACACCGCAAAATCCTTGGCGAGCCGTTGCAGCGGCTGGGTCTTGCGTATCTCACGTGCGCGCGGCGGGACGGAAAGCTCTACGACCAGGTGGCCACGTTTCACCTTTCCAACGGCGCCCGCCTCGAACGAGTCAATGCCTTTGGAAATTTGCGGCCGTACGGGCTGGAAGCGTCCGTTGGCTTGACAGTCAACTACCGCTACCTGCCTGCCGAGTTTGAGGAGAATCACGAGCGATTTGTACGCGGAGGAAAGATTCGGGTCTCCAGCGGACTGTTTCAGGAGCACAAGAAGGTGATCGAGGCGTGGCAGCCGAGCCGCGAAGAATCCCGCGCCCGAAATTCGCCGCGCAGCTTCGGAATCGAGTAGAAACCGATACCGAAAATGAAGCTCCC